>Ga0209517_10001583_pt1 | contig 34007 bp, 42 predicted proteins | sample PeaSoiMetSII2010_FD_187695 | JGI IMG/M metagenome (GOLD analysis project Ga0209517, IMG submission 187695) | Peat soil microbial communities from Weissenstadt, Germany - SII-2010 (SPAdes) (version 2) | ecosystem: Environmental > Terrestrial > Soil > Wetlands > Peat | place: Germany... | reverse complement strand
GGAACTTCTGATATTACCATAAAGTCTTCTAATTCTGGTGCAATTGGTGTTCTCTTACCATATATTGGACTCAAGTGTCTAGTCTTGAGTAAAACTCGCATTGCTTTTGCTGGTTGTGCATAACTTAGCCCTGGAGTACTACCTACAACATCATCAAGACTTTGACCGTGAAACATCAGAATCTTTACCCCATTTAGCTCAAGCATTGAAGGATTACCTAACATAAAAAAATTCTCTCTATTCCAAAGATGCATGTTATGTTTTTCTGGAATTGCTGGCTGTGGAAGAGCTCTTCTTCCTGGATCGTGGTTTCCAGGAATGATGAATACTTTGATGTGTTTTGGAATCTTGTCTAAAAGCTCGGTAGCCTTTGCCATCTGCTCGTTAACATCTAACAGTAAGAGTTCCTTATCCTGATTGGGAAATATGCCGATTCCATCAATTATATCTCCACCAACTAGTACAAACCTGACTTTTCTTGCTACTGGATCAGGACTTGAAAGCCATGAAACAAACTCTGTAAACTCTTTTTCCATAAAGAACTTACTACCTACATGCAAATCGGAAATCAAAACAGCATAGGTTTCAGTCTTTGACCGATTTGCTATATGATCAGGTATGTCTGGGACGAGAAGCTCTTTTACAAAAAATCCTCCATTTTTACCACTTGCAATTGATATCATCACAAACTGATCAATTAGTAGAGAATTTGCAGTTTCTTGTATCTCCTTATTGAAAATTAATAGTTCTATAGAGCCTGACGGATCATCAATGACTAGTTTTGTCACGTCTCTGTCTATTCTTCTATCCATTAACAGACCTACAATGTAGGTTTCTTCATCCAATTTACCATTAGTCACGTTTGCAATGGGAGTCAGTTTCTTTGACTGTGAGCGTTGCATCATAATTTTGAGCAGTTTTGAATATCTACTCCGAAATAATGCCGTAAAACCATCAATCCCTTCTGCAGATGTGACCTTTTTTGTAGGATCAAACAAAATTACATGTTCATTTTCAATACTATCGTCTATTTCTGATTCTACAAACATTTTGAGGTCACTCTGATTTATCAAAAACATATTTTGTTTAGCCTTTTCTCGTACAACTTGTTTGATTATATTTTGAAGTTCTTTTACATCGATCTTTTCTAATATCTTAAATGCGTCAGGATGAATCTGAAATCCTTTACTTAATGCATAAGTTATAGCGGAAGAGACCTCTTCTTTCAACAAGGTCTCATAATACAACTTTTAATTAAATCTGTGCCAACCACCAACCTCAAATATAGTTCTCTTAAAAAAGAATTATTGTTTAGAAATAGAAGAATTTTGGTATTTTTAATTTTTGTTGGAATTTTTTCATTATCTTATTCAATTGGAAGTCAAAGTAAATTATCTGATGAAGAATCACAATCATTTCTTAAAGAATTTCAAAAAGTAGTTCAAGGAATTGATGCTATAGGAATTTTTGAACATAATGCATCAGTTGCATTACCGATGTTTATTCCAGGTTTTGGTCTGGCTTGGGGTGCATTTGCAGCCTGGTCGACAGGAGTTGCCTTTGAAGCACTAGTAACTACAACTCCAGCACTTGCAAAAATTCCTCCATTGGCATTGATTTACTTGTCTCCATTTGGTGTGATGGAGCTTGTCGCATATTCAATTGGAATGTCAAGAAGCTTTTTGCTGATAAATACTATAATTAGAAGAAAACCTCTAAAAAACGAGCTTCGTCAGACTGGTATAGAAATAGGAATTGCTTTGGCTCTCTTACTTGCAGGGGGATTTATTGAATATGCCATGATTCAACAATTTGGTTCAAGTGTAGGTCACATAAAATCTAGCTTGTAAAAACAATCAACCGGGAATTGCCTAATTGTGTGATAAATTATACCCAGTAATTAAATATCCAACTAGGAATTAGCTAGTCTAATGAAGAATGTATTCCTGTTTCTAATGGTAATTACAGGACTTGTTACTATACTATGCTTACCTCATGCATATTCTGATTTTCCCCCTAATAGCCAATACGTAATCAAAGCTTTTGGATATCTTTCCGGTAACCAAACCATTCTTGATTCTAGTATTGCATTAGAACTTACTGTAGGTTCCAAGAATGGAAGTACCACACAATCTACCCTTGATAATGGTCTTGTTACTATAGCACATGTTCAATATCTAAATTCAGGAATTTGGCAAACCCCAATCTTACGAGATGGAAAATATTTCGTCATCAAGGGAGATGCACAAGATGAAAATGGAAATATAATTCATCTAAATTTGTTTGGTAGAATCATAAATAGTAACCAAGAGGGTTCGGTCTATACCATAACAGGCAAGATTACCGGTTCTGAAACTATGAAAGTAAGCTATAGTGCTAAAATAATATCTACTAATACCGTAACTACAAAACCAACAACAATTCCTACCACACAAAGCCAACAATCATCTTCAAACATAGTGAATGTAAGCATCGTATATCACGGATCTGACTTTTATAATCAAGTCCACTTTAACCCGTCAAGTATACAGGCAGCTGTTGGTACTACAATAGTTTGGATCAACAATGATGTAGTTCCTCACAGAATAATGAGTGGTATAGCTAAAGCAACTACTGCTGATCAATCAACTCCAGTATTTACTGCAGATGGGAAAATTGACAGTGGAATTTTAGCTCCAGGACAATCATTTCAATATACAATAACTGCTTTTAATACTACAAATAGACTTACTCCAACAATGGCACAGATCTATAACATTCCTCCTGAACAAACGCTAGGTGACATTACTTTCTTTGATCCTACATATCCATTTATGATAGGAATCATATCACCCTTGACTCCACCTCCACCTGCCCAAGGAAGTATGGTTCAGATGACTATCATTCAAGGTGCATCTGATCCAAATAATCTACAATTTCTATCACCTTCATCTATTCGAATAACCTCTGGAACAACATTGAAATTCATAAACAATGATTCTGTTCCACATAGAATACAAACTGGTCAAATAATTAGTACATCACAAGGCGGAGCAAAAGGATCTGCTCCTGCAAAACAGCCTCAGTTTACTCCTGATGGAATGTTCGATACTGGTATTATTGCTCCAGGACAATATTACACACTTACAGTTACGAAAACTGGTACTATACATATTTTTGATCCTTCATTTACTTGGATTAATGGAGTAGTTGTTTCATCATCAACTTCCTCATCTACTTCAATATCTCCAATTCAGATTAGCATAGCTTTAGGTTCATCATTAGCAAATGGCGCATCTACGCAGCAACAATTTAATCAATACAATTCATACTATTATCCAGAAACCGTACAGATAGTTCCTGGTACTCCAATCATTTGGGTAAACAATGATTCTATTGTTCACACAATTCTCAGTGGAGTAAGTACTCAGAAAAATGGCAATCCGTTTACACCTGATGGAAAGATAGTAAGTGGTCCAATTACTCCTGGTCAAACATATACTGCAATAATCAATGATACTGGAATAATCAGATTCTATGATCCGCAATATACTTGGATGAATGGAGTGATAATTTCAATGCCTCCGACCCAATCATATGTACTTGGAACACCACCTAATCTTCGTTAAATTATTTAAAATTAATGTACGACTCTAGTTTTGTCTGATCAAAAACCATCACAGAAAGATCAGAGAATTGTTTTACTTCCAAATCTTTTACTTTACCTACAAAATGTGTCTCTTTATCAGTAGTTAGAAACTCAAAGACGTGAACTTTCATATTTGAAGTGTCAAAACCTTGGTCTTTCAAGTAAGTTGCTATTTCAGATTGCATAAAATGTTTTGAAGGCTCTTTTGGCCAAGGTCTTGGTACTAGTATAACACTAAATCCATCAATAAGTGCCTTTTGAAGCTCAAGCTTCTTTTCTTCTATGCTTGTAGAAATATGCATTGTGATGACCTTGCTTTTATCGATTGGTACTCTTGCCTTTGATGCAGCTACTTGAATAGAACTAATTCCGGGAATAATTTGTACGTCTCCAAAGATCTCAATTAATCTATCAACTACTTCTGATTCTGAAAAATTCACATCTCCCGTAAAAGGAATAACACATGTCTTGTTACCTATGGTCTTTGAGACTTTTTGGTATGCATCCTCTTGGTCTTTCATAGTAACTTCATGAATCTCTTTATTTTTCAAGAGTGTCTCTATCGTATTTAATGTGTATTTGTAACCAATTACAATATCGGAATTTAGTACTATCTCCTTTACAATTTCGGTTACGTATTTTGGCGAACCTGGTCCTACCCCAACAGCAAAGACTTTACCCATGGTTTCATTTTTGTGATCTTTAATATATTTCACTAACAGATTGTGTTTCTCAAACCTTTTTTAGCTACTTAACACTGTAAAAATCAATGAAGTCAAAAAATTATCGAGTATTTTTTGGTCTATTGGCCCTCGTTGCTATAATAGGTGTAGCATCAGAAACTTCAATCATGACAGCTTCAGCACAGTCTACGATAACTAGTCATTGTACTGCATATCGACCTTGCTATAACATATGTGGAGATCATGTTTGTGCTCCTGGTGAACTTGCCCAGATGAAAGCACAATCAGCTCAGCCACAGAGTAACAATACTGGAGCATCAACAACCCCAGTAAACTCTACTATGACAACACAATCAACAGGTGTGATCATCGGCGGAGTGGTTTCATACATGGATTTAGCTTCGGATGGAACAGCAGTAATAGTAAGAACGGGTCATCCAATTAGTGGACAAACATTAGCAATAGGTATTGGATTCAGAGATACAAATGATAATTTTGTACAAAACCAGAATTATGCAATCATTATTACACAAGATGGTAATACAGTGTTCTCAAATCCAAAAGGTAACGCACCAACTGGAACAGATACTCTAACTACTCCTGCTCTCTCATCTAATAGTCCAGTTAACATTATGGTGACACTTAATGGAATAGGTCCAACTACTGCAGACCCATCAACATGGACAGGTGTTAAAGGCGAAGTACTTAGCTTTTCACAAGTTACAGATGTCAAGACACCAACCATGCCAATGTCAAATATGACAATGCCACAACAAAATGCAACAGTTCCAGAGTTTGGTCCAGTAGCATCAATAGTTCTTGCAATTGCCGTATTGAGTGTCGTAGTATTTGCTGTCAAGACTAGAATAATTCCAAAATTCTAAACTCTCTTCTTATTTTTAATGATCTGGTAGTTCTAATTTTTATTCATAAAAGTATCTTTTTACCAGACATCATCAACTTCATCAAGTTCTTTGAATTCCTCAATAGGCTTTTCACGCATAACCTTCAATCTTGCGATATCTCTATCAAAAAACAAATCTATTGTCCAATCAAGAAATATTCTCACTTTTTTATCAAGTCGAGGAATTTTTGAAAGATAAATTACTCTCCATAATATCCATGCAAAAATTCCATGTAAATGAATGCCAAACATACTTGCAATTGCACTTCGTTTTCCTATTACTGCCATTTGTCCTCTAGGTGAATAAACGAATTTTTCTTTCTCTTTATTCATAATTATCGCATAAAGATTTTTTGCAACAATTTTAGCTTCTGATTCTGCATTTTGTGCTGTTGGTGGGAGAGGCCTGTTTGTATTTGGATCAATAATATAACAACAATCTCCTATTGCAAAAACTTCAGGAAAATTAACAGCTTGAAGAAATTCATCTACTACAATTCCACCTCTGTTAGTTTTAAAGACCGATTTTTTTATAATATTCACAGGTGTTACACCTGCAGTCCACACCAAGGTCCTTGTTTGTATGGCGTTTACTATAATCTGTTTACTAGGATCTTCTGTGGGTGGACGAGCATCATCAATTATTACTTCATCACCTGAAAAACTAGAAAGTTTTGTACTCACCTTCACCTCAATTCCACGTTCATGAAGTTTTTCTAAAGCAAATTTTGCAAGCTTTTCATTAAAACCTGGAAGTATAGCTGGAAGTGCCTCAAGAACAATTACTCTAATATCGGTTTTCTCAATATTAGGATAATATTTTCTTGCATCATGTAATAAATCCATTAATTCTCCTGCTGTTTCTATACCTGCAAATCCACCTCCAACAATTACAAAAGTAAGCAAACTTTTCTTGAAAATAGGATTAGTTTCATTATCTGCTTGCTCAAGCATATCTATGACTCTATTTCGTAGTACAACTGCATCGTTGAGAGTTTTCATTGAATAAGCTAATTTCTCTAATTGATCCATTCCAAAGAAATTTGTCTGACTGCCAAGGGCCAATACAAGATAATCATAATGTAGAGAAATTCCACGTTTTTCTTTTGTACCGCTTAGAGTTACAGTTTTTCCGTAAGGATCTATATTCTTAACTTCTGCCTCATAGAACTTGGTCCTTTTCAATAGTGTTCTAACTGGAATTACAATATGTCTAGTCTCAATGGTTCCTGAAGCTACTTGAGGAAGCATTGGTGTAAACAAGAAAAAATTATCCACACTTACTAGACTGATCTGAACATCATTTTCATTTGGAAAATACGATTCAAGTTTTCTTACACACTCAACCCCTGCAAATCCACCTCCTAAAACAAGGATTCTTTTGGTTTCTGACATGTAAGATATCTGAAGTCTATTCATGGGGATAAAAAAGGTAGTTTTGAGTCTCATAGAGCTGATCATTAGAACATTTGAGCGAAAGGTAAAATATGCTCATTTACAGGATCTAGGATATGAAGAAAGAGTATATTGTCACACGAATAGATGCATCACCGGATGGATCTCCATATGTAATACTCTCGCTTTCTACGTCCAAAGATTTTAGAGAACAAAGTACACCCGCATCACCTTTTGGTGCAGGAGGAGTAATGGGCTTTACAAATATGGATGATATGGTAAAAAACCTCAACAAGATGATGTCTGGAGGAGGTATGGGTCAGCCTGGTAACGTAACCTCAATCAAGCTTGACATGCACGAGTACAAAGAACTAAACCTTGGAGTGGGAGACAAAGTCTTCCTAGAAGTAACAAAAGCAGAATCTATTGGTGTTTAGAAAGGTTATTCTAGTAATTATTGACGAGAAATTTCTCTTCTTAGAATTTGATATGCCCTAGCTGCGTCCTTTTCATATAAGACTGCAACTATATGGTCTTGTCCGAAGAACGCATTAAAAAGCTCGATTCCATTATCATGTAGAATCTCAGATACGTACGAAACTACCTCAGAACTGTGCTCATTTTCGGGAATATGTATGGTTATTTTTGCTAGTCCAGCTTGGGAGGAATTTCTATGTGATGAAAAAGATTCTAAAATTTTTCTTACATCACTTATATCTTCAGTTAAAAATCTAAACGAGTCAGTAGATCTAAAAAATTCGTAATCTGGATCAATTCTCATAAATCTATCCATCAAATCTACGGCATCTTTCATTTCAAAATCATCTGAGAAAAATTTAATGTCAACAATTCCATCAGTTAGAGAAAGTCTTGCATTTTTTAGTACTGTTTCATTTTGCATCTCGTCCTTTTTTTCAAAGGAATCTGCATACCTTTTAATTGCAACAACAATTGTATTGGGATTTACTGGTCCTCCCACATACGACTCGACCTCCTTTTGGAGTTTTATTGCAAGTGATGTGTAATTTATCAAACCCATCTTGATACAGTCGTAAATGGATCTATTTTTTGTAATTATCTCTCTTACTGCATCAGGAACAGAAAGATTCTGAGTTCGCATAGGGTAAATAGCACTACTAATTATATTAATTTATGTAATAAGATGATTCATTATTTCATAATATTTATATAATGTCATACCTATTACATTATATGCATAACCATGACATAACTGACTGGGATGAATTTGATCATCTCTTCCAAAAAATGATGCAACCTTTCAAAAGACTAGATACAATTTGGGACAACATGGAAAGTTCTGACAACACGCAAACATTTGGTCCTTACTACTACGGGTACTCTATGACTGTAGAACCTGATGGAAAACCTGTGATTAAGGAATATGGAAATGTTCGACCAGGTCTTTTACCTACATCGGAGATAAAAGAACCATTTGTAGATGTTATTGTAAATGACAAGGAAAAAGTTCTCAAAATTGTAGCAGAAATGCCTGGAGTAGAAAAGAATAACATAGAAATCGAAGTCGTAGGACAAACTGTAAATCTTGATGCAGAAAATGGTGATAAAAAGTACCATGAAAAAATTCCAATAAAACAAAAGGTTGACGAAGATTCTGTCAAGGCAACATATTCTAATGGAATCTTGGAAGTAAAGTTCAGACTCAAAGAAGAGGATCAACCGCAAGGAAAGAGGGTGACGGTCGAATGACTTTATTTTTTATGGTGATAAAATTATGAGCGAAATTACATTAAAAATTGCAGAGGCAGCCCAAAGACATGTGGGAAAAGGAATAGCTGTAGTAGATCCAAAAATTGTTGAAAACAATGGATGGGAAACTGGCCAAATTCTTGAACTAGTTGGAAATAGAAAAAGTCATGTTAAACTCTGGTCTGGTTCTACTCCAGATTACGACACAGGAATAATCAAAATAGATGGAATTACACGTCATAACATAGGAGCAGGAATAGGCGAAAAGATTACAGTAAAATCTGTTGATGCCGAAGAAGCTGAACAGATAACCCTTTCACCTATTGAAAAACTAGGTGAAGAAGGACTTCAAGAGTATATGCAAACATACTACATGGGTCATGTGTTAACTTCTGGTGATACATTAATTGTAACCACACAGTTGGGTGGAAAAACACAACTTGTTGTAAGTGGTACTAAGCCATCTGCAAAACCTGTCATTATATCAGAACAGACCGAGTTCAAATTGGGAGCCATGACTAAAGCCATTGATAATTCTATTCCAAGGATAACCTATGATGATCTTGGCGGACTAAGAAATGAAGTTCAGAAGATCCGAGAGATGGTAGAACTTCCTATGCGACACCCAGAACTATTTGAAAAACTAGGAGTTGAGGCACCAAAAGGCGTATTGCTTTACGGACCACCCGGAACAGGAAAGACACTTTTAGCAAAAGCAGTGGCAGGAGAAACTAATTCTCACTTTACTTCCCTTAGTGGTCCTGAAATTATTGGAAAATTCTATGGAGAAAGTGAAGAGCGATTACGGGATATATTCAAACAAGCAGAGGAAAATGCACCAAGTATTATATTCATTGATGAAATTGACTCGATAGCTCCAAAGAGGGAAGAAGTAACTGGAGAGGTAGAAAAGAGAATTGTATCACAGCTTCTAACTTTGATGGATGGAATGAAATCAAGAGGCAAGGTAGTTGTAATTGCGGCAACAAATAGGCCAGATTCAATTGATCCGGCATTACGAAGACCAGGAAGATTTGATCGTGAAATAGAGATTGGAATTCCAGATCAACAGGGAAGACGAGAGATACTAAATATTCATACAAGAGGTATGCCAATTGAAGAAAAAGTAAACTTGGATCAGATTGCAAGAGTTACTCATGGATTTGTAGGAGCTGATTTGGAAATGCTTGCAAAAGAAGCTGCCATGAGATCCCTTCGAAAAATTCTACCTGATTTGGATCTAGAAGCAGAAAAAATTCCAAATGAAATTCTTCAAAAAATTATCATTACAGATAACGATTTCAAAGATGCACTAAAAGATGTTAGACCGTCTGCACTACGAGAAGTTCTAGTTCAGATACCAGATGTTACATGGGAAGATGTAGGCGGCTTGGAATCATTAAAAGAGGAACTCTATGAAGCCGTGGAATGGCCACTCAAACACAAAGAAGCATTCGAGTATACTGATGTTGCAACTCCCAAGGGAATCTTACTTTATGGACCACCCGGAACAGGAAAGACACTGATTGCAAAGGCAGTAGCACACACCTCTGAATCTAATTTTATTAGCATCAAAGGTCCCGAACTATTATCAAAATGGGTAGGTGAATCTGAAAAAGGAGTTCGTGAAATATTCAGAAAGGCACGTCAAGCTGCTCCATGTATCATATTTCTTGACGAGCTTGATTCATTGGCTCCAAGTCGAGGCTCAGGGGGCTCTGACTCTAATGTCACAGAAAGAGTAGTGTCCCAACTACTAACTGAAATAGATGGACTTGAAGAATTACATAACGTATTGATAATTGGTGCAACCAACAGAGTAGATCTTATCGACAGTGCATTACTAAGACCAGGAAGATTTGATAGAATCATTGAGGTACCATTGCCGGACACAAAGGGACGTGAAAACATATTCAAAATACACACAAGAAAGAAACCACTTGCAGAAGGCATCGACTTTACAAAGCTAGTACAATTGACTAATGGCTTTAGCGGCGCAGAAATAGAAGGAGCGTGCAATAGAGCTGCTATGAGTTCCATACGAAGATATGTGAATAAAAAAGAAAAAAATGTAAAATCAATTAAAATAACTCAGGAAGACTTGGAAAATGCAATCCAGAAGATGCGACCACTTGCTGTAAAACCAAAATCAGTAGTAACGCCAGCAATTATATGATAAATTGAGTAATGTATAATGACGGCAAAGGAAGCAATTCTCTATCAAAAATTACCTAACGACAAGGTTCGATGTACAGCATGTGCTAGATACTGCGAAATTGGAAAAGATCAGGTTGGTCTATGTGGAATTAGAGCAAATAACAATGGCAAACTTGATCTTCTTGCATATGGTAAAGTAATCACTGGTCATGTAGATCCAATTGAGAAAAAACCTGTAACGCATTATAGGCCTGGTACAAGCATATTTTCTATTGCCACAACTGGTTGCAATTGGTTATGCAAATACTGTCAAAACTATGACATCAGTCAACGAAGAAAGATAGAAGGAACTGATATGACACCTCAAGAAGTAGTTGATTCAGCAAAACAATCAGGTGCTGATGGAATTGCGTATACTTACAATGAGCCATCTATATTTATTGAGTTTGCACGAGACTGTGGAGTAATTGCAAGAAAAAACGGATTGTTTAACATATTTGTCTCCAATGGTTATGATACTCCTGATACAGTCAACATGATGAATGAATTTCTTGATTGTATTACAATAGATTTTAAAGGAAATGCAGAACCTCAATTTTCACGAAAATATATTGGAATTCTAGATCCTCAACCAATATTTGATACCCTTAAGGAAATTCATAGCAAAACAAAGATTCACGTGGAAATAACTGACTTGGTAGTGCCACAAGTTGGTGACAATTTAGAATATGCTCGAAAGTTATGTAAATTCATCTATGATGAGTTTGGACCTGACATGCCAATACATTTTCTTAGATTTCATCCAGATTACAAAATGATGGACTTTGAGCCAACACCAATACCTACACTTGAGAAACATTATGAAATTGCAAAGGAGATTGGGCTCAATTATGCCTATTTAGGAAATGTCCCAGGTCATAGTCTTGAAAATACATACTGCCCTCAGTGCAAGAAAATTGTAGTCAAAAGATACGGTTTTGATATACAAGGGTGGTATATTGACAATAAAAATAACTGTAATTTTTGTGGTAATAAAATAGCAATTGAAGGAAAACTTTCTGAAAATTACAAACAAAATCGATTCCAGTTTATTCTATAAAGTAAAAATCCAATATCATCAAAAATCAATTTTGGAATTTTAATCAAAGGTTAAATATCGTGTAACTCGAATTAATGCATGCCAACTACCTACATTTTGATTAATTCCGATCTAGGCTCTGATGTTGAGATAATTCAAAAAATAAAACAGATACTTGACAACGAAAATGGTATACAGTATGAGGTCCAAGGGGTGTATGGCGTATACGATATCATAGTCAAGATTACAGCAGATTCGATGGATCTTCTAAGAAGTATAATCACAAATAAGATTAGAAAAATAGACAAGGTTTACTCTACTTTGACTATGATGGTAATTGAAGAGCAAGAAAGATAACTTAGCCTCTTTTTATTGCATCAGCTACGGTCTGAATTTCTGATTCTGTATTGAAGAAATGGGGAGAAGCCCTTACAATCTTTTTAGTAAAAATATCTCTTACCGCAAGTATCATGTTCTCTTTTTCGAGTCTAGCAACCAAAGTCTTGGAATCTTTATCTTGAATAGAAAATGAGACTATGCTTGTCCGTTTTTCCTCCTTCTCTGGTCCATACAGAGTTATACCATTAATTTTGGAAATCTCCTCACGTAATAGATTAGCAAGCATGATGTTTCTTTCTCTAATGGTTTTCATTCCTATTTTTTTCAAATAACTTAGTGATGCTTCAAGACATGCAACACCTGACCAGTTACGAAAACCTGCCTGAAATCTAGCAGGCATTTCTTTATACACGATCTTATTTTCATGAAAGATTGCAGATTCTCCACCTACCTGAAGTGGTTCTATAAGTTCACCTGAATCTCTTCTACAAAAGAAGACTCCCATTCCCATTGGACCACATAACCACTTGGATCCATTAAAGGACATGAAATTACATTTTATTTTATTTACATCTACATCACTAATACATCCTACAGTTTGTGCTGCATCGACAAAATATGGTATGTTCTTCTCTGAAAGGATCTTACCAATCTCTTCAACTGGAAGTATTGCACCAGTGTTAAACAATGCATGACTTAATGCAACAAGTCCTGTTCTTTCATCTATTGTATTCTTAAATGAATCAAGTTCAAAGTAACCTGTTTCATCTGCGTGAAGATTTCTTAACTCAACTCTCTGGCCTACTCTTACCCATGGATAATGATTAGCTGGGTGTTCATGAGTCGATCCACGTATCACAATATTGGAGTTTGAATTCATTTTCAATCCATTTGCTACAAAGTTTATTCCATCAGTTACACTCTGGGTAAGTATTACTTCCTCTGGCCTACATTTGATTAATTCTGAAATTTCCTTACGCAAATTAGTCAGTCTTTCTCTTACATAATTATCAGAAGCCGCTGAGTCAGGACCAAGTTCATTATACTTTACTAGAAAATCACTCATTGCTGATATGCTTGATCTTGGCATTCTAGAAGTAGAAGCATTATTGAGATAGATTTTCTCTTTGTATGGAAAATCTTGGGAATAATCTAAATTCATTATTATATTACAATCTACTAGTCTTTGTATTGTTTAAAAATCCTAATGGTGACTTGGACTCATCTAAATTAAATTTGCAAACAATACTAGAACAGGACCTTATTAATTCTGTATTTTACGCTGATCCATTTTTGAAGGCAGGATTTATCTCCAAGTTAGTTCAAAATACAAAACTTGAAGTCTTGTACTTGGATCTTGATCTACTATATAGCGGATACGTAGTCTCTGGAATACTCCCTACACAAAAAAATGTAACTTTGTTTCAACCTACTACTGAAACTTTACATCAAATACTCAAAGAGATCCTAGTCAAAGCAAGTCTATCACAGACTATAATCATTATAGATTCACTTAACGGACTTTTTAATATCTTAAATCGGAAAAAGAACATTGGAAAAGCTATCATGTCTATCATTATGTTACTTACAAGTATAGCAAAGATCACTAAATCTTACCTTGTTGTTGCAAGCATGGTTAGATTCAAAAAGGAAGAGGGATGGATCTTGTCACCTACAGGTAAGCGTCTGATTGAAACAAAAAACAGCAAGAAAATTCTTCTTGAATATGGAGTAGATGGTATTGTAATGAGCATGCCTAGCGATTCAAGCAAACTTGTTATCTCTTCAAATTTGATTCCACTAGTCTAGTCTTTTTATTATGTGATATCCAAACTGAGTTTTTATAATATCTGAGACTTTTCCTTTTTCCAGTGCAAATGCCGCTTTTTCAAATTCTGATATCATAGCTCCTCTAGAAAAAAATCCAAGATCTCCACCCCTCTTTTTTGAGACATCTATTGAATATTCTTTGGCAAGATTTGCAAAACTCTCACCTTTTGCAATTCTTGTCTTAAGATCTTGTGCAATACTTAGTTTTTCAACTAAAATATGCGCACAATGAATTTTACTTCCCATGATATTTTAGATTAATAATAAATTATAAAAAACATCGGTTCAGATAATTCTCATTCTAAAGATTTGGAATAAGCTGATCGCAAATTAACGGTGTTATAAAATTTCCAAACGCCGTTATAACATGGCATTTTTCAGCAAGTTATATTAAGATCTTTTCTCGAAGTACACAACATGCCAGTCGGAATTATTCCAGATATAGGCGAACAAATGTGCATAGGTTGTGCACTCTGCGTAGAGATCTGTACAACACTAGGCCCAGACGTATTAAGAGTAAAACCAGTAGAAGGTTGGAAGAGAGGTAAAGCATTTGTATTTTATCCAGAGAGATGCATTTCAGATGGTGCATGCATAGGTGTATGCCCAACAAAAGCAATCTTTTGGATGAGACCAATGGACTTTACTGTAGGTCAACCAGTACCACTCTACAGAAACTCTATATTCGTCAAGGGTTGGACCGAACTAATCGATTAAGTCCTAACATCAAAATCTCTTTTTATTATTTTTAATTTCTCTACTTAGTTTTCTACATATATGGATCCTCTGCTTATGATATATTGTGAGTAAACCTGGAAATATTTGGAGAAAAGTACATGGCAAAATTGCAAAGAAACCTACTAATTTTAGTTGGTTGATTAATGACAAGTTAGCCGGAAGTGGAATGCCTACTTCTCTTTCTGAAATAGATTGGATACAAAAACAAGGAGTAAGATCTATTATTACAATGACTGAGAACTCACTTCCTGAATCATGGGTAAAAAATGTAAAATATCTTCATGTTCCAACAGAAGATTTCTCAGCACCTGATATGGAACAAATTGATGAAGCAATTGAGTTTATACAAAATAGACTTGAAAATAATGAACCTGTAATGGTTCATTGTGCTGCAGGCATTGGAAGAACTGGTACAATTCTTGCCTGTTATCTTGTAAAATATCATAAACTTTCAGCAAAAGATGCTATACAAAAAGTACGAAAAGAAAGACCTGGTTCTATCCAGTCTGAATCTCAAGAAATAGCAATCAGTCTATACTACAAGTTCCTTAACAAGTAGTTTATTCTGGTATTGATTTAGCTACCATCTTGCCATTTTCTAGTTTGATGAAGAGAAACCTATTGTCTTTGAAGATCAAGGTTATCTGATCTTCTTTTTCTGACTTGTCTTCAACTTCTAGTAATTCTTGTCCTCTAATTCCATCGAATTTTGCCATATCGATACATCAATAATTCCATTTATATCCTATTTGGTAACTTCGATCTCGATTTCCTTAGAGTTTACAGTTTCATCAAATGGTTCTGCATAATCATGTTTGAACCAAGACACATGAATCTCAGCTCCTATCTTATGTTTACCAACTCCAAGATCAGATGCATTGAACTGTATTTTTTCATCAAAATCAAGAAGCAACTGTTGTGCATCCACTTGATTTTTTGGAATGAACGGTTCGAAATTCTTGGATATCTGTACCCAAACTTTCTTCTCTCCCATCTGAGTCAGCTTTGGATTACGTGTCCAAAAAAGGGCAACTTTCTTGTACGTCTCTATGGGCTTACCAATCTCTTTCTTTCTAAGCCCACTAGTATGGAGCTTTACCCCATATCGCAACTTGAAGGCATTGTCGTGATTATTGTAAGCTTTTTCCCAATTTTTCTCATTGAATGCTTCCCGGAAGGCTCCTGTTATAGAGAATTTTACGTCTATAGCAACGTTATCATCTATTTTTGGTTTATCAGGAGATTTCTCAAGAGAAACTTCACTTATTGCATTTTTATCGCTAGTCAACAATTGGTAATGGTTTATATCCTCAATAAGTATTTTTTTGACTTACATGGATGTTCAACTGAAGAAATCTTCGCCAAAAGAGGTTCAATTGGACATAAGAAAATCAGACATTAGCACTCTTTACATAGTCCAATATGAGATGCTCAAAGATCCGACTGTAGAGTTTGCAGGTGTAGTCTTGAAACATCCATTGACCAAACAACTCTCAATGCGAGTAAATACTTCAAAAGGAAATCCGGTGAAGGAAATTGAGAAAGCAACAAAGACTGCTATAGAGTACACTGATGAATTAAAAAAAGCAATTTTTTCTAAAATTAAGGGTGTTTAAATGAAATTCTGCCCCAAGTGTCAGGCTCGATTAAAGATAGATAGCTCTGACTCTGAATTTGTATGTCCAAAATGCGGATATAGTGAAAAAGGAAACAAGATAACAAAAGAAGTAAAAAATGAAATTGCTCCCTCAATCATCTCTTTGGATGAAAAAGAAATGAAAGAGGCATTACCAACAATTAAGATCGAATGTGAAAAGTGCGGACATAATGAAGCTGTTTGGTGGATGCTTCAGACAAGAAGTGCAGATGAACCTACCACCCAGTTTTATCGATGTGTTAAATGTAGCTATACTTGGCGCAACTACGCATAAGGTTTAACTTGAACATTCTGGAGATCTGAGTAAGTTTGGTATTTTCTGCAAAGACTGGAGGTTCTGAAGAATGGAAAGCTGTCATATCAGCCATATCAACTCTAGTTGAGGAAGCTACATTTGAAGCAACAGGTGAAGGAATTGCTTTTAGGGGTATGGATCCATCACATGTAGCACTAATCGATATTGCTTGGCCTAATTCTGCATTTGAAAAATATGTTTGTGATCAGGATGTTAAGTTTGGAGTCAGAATAGACGAGTTTTCAAAATTGATCAAAAGAGCTGATAAAAAAGACAATATAGAAATTAGCATTTCTGAAGATAATCTTTTACTTGTTACAATAGGTAAAAATAAAAAATACAAGATGAGATTAATTGAAAGTTCAGCAACCGATACACCACTCCCAAAAATTACTTACAATGCAAAAGTGGGAGTTACATCTGGAGAATTTGATAAAATACTTGGTGATATCCAAGTAGTATCAGAATATCTCTCAATTAATGCTACTCCTACAAAAGCAGAATTTTCAGGACGCGGTGATTCTGGTGAGGCAATTATAACACTTGAAAAAGGGATGCCTGAAATACCAGAGATTGAAGTCAAGGAAGATAGCAACGCAACCTATAGCTTGGAATATCTCAATAGTATAGTAAAAGCGGTAGGTACGGTTGCAGGCACCGTAGTTTGTGAATTTTCAAGTAAAATGCCACTCAGATTAGAATTTAAGGTTGCAAACATTGGAAGAATTCACTTTTACCTTGCTCCTAGAGTTGAAAGTTAAAAGATTTTAAGGATAATAGGGCGAGGTTATACTGATTTGAAACTTGTTCTAAAATTTGGAGGAACCTCTGTTTCCTCTCCACAAAATATACGAAACGTTGCAAGTCTAATAAAAAAACTAACAAAGGAACATAAAATAATTCCAGTGTTTTCTGCCATAAGTGGAGTTACCGACGATTTAATCCGAATAACAAATTTAATTCAAAACAGAAATAAAGAAGCTGCAAACTCACTTGTAAAAAAAATTATCAAAATGCATATTGATATTGCAAATCAATGTGTAAAGAATTCAAAGATAAAAAAAGAATTACTAGATAAGATGAAAACAGATCTTGATGAACTTCAAGATCTATTACATGGAATGCTACTACTTGGAGAAGTCACACCACGATCTTCTGATTACTTGATCTCATTTGGTGAGAGATTATCCATCAATTTGATTACTTTTACATTAAATGAAATAGGTGTGAAAGCGGTACCTATGACAGGGAAAGATGTAGGAATAGTTACAGATTCTAATTTTGGAGGAGCAAAACCCCTTATGGACACTACACGACTACATGTTTCTCATACCGTAGAAAATCTCTTGCAAAAAAAGATCATGCCAGTAATTGGAGGATTTGCTGGTGCAGATCAACATGGTAACATAACTACATTTGGTAGAGGGGGTTCTGATTACACGGCAACAATTATCGCATCTAGTATCAAGGCTGATGAAGTTTGGTTGATGAGTGATGTAGATGGTTTGATGACAACTGATCCAAAAATTGTAAAAAATGCTAAACTAATCAAAGAAGTATCATATATTGAAGCAATGGAAATGGCACTATTTGGTGCAAAATATATTCATCCAAGAGCACTTGAACCACTTGTTACAAAAAAAATTCCTTTACGTATACGAAATACGTTTAATGTAGATAATTCTGGTACACTAGTTACTGCTACTCCACAAGCTGATACTCAAAAGATGGTAAAGTGTGTAAGTACAATTAGACATACTGGACTCATTGATGTTCGAGGTGGAAGTATGGTTGGTGCTCCGGGTACTGCAGCAACAATATTTTCTATTCTTGCAAAAGAAGGAATTAACATAATGATGATATCTCAAAGTCCATCAGAATCATCTATATCGATAATTGTAAAAAAGAATGATTTGGATAAAGCAGTAAATGCACTTGAAATGAACCTGCTTGGAAAGATCATAAAAAAAGTGGATGTTACAGTGGATGTATCCATAATTGCCCTCATAGGTTCTGGAATGAGGGGAATGGCAGGAGTTGCTTCCAAAGTATTTACAGCTGTAGCAAAAAAAGGCATAAATGTAATAATGATAGCACAAGGTTCTTCTGAGCTTAATCTTGCTTTTGTAGTCAAAGATTCTGACTGTAATGTAGCAGTACAGGCATTACATGATGAGTTTGAACTTGGAAAATAGGCAAAGTTATTTCTAAAAGCATATTTATGTAAATTGAATATTGAGAGCGTATGAATAGACTCCTGCTTTTATCAATTATGGCAATAGTTGGAGTTCTGATAATTTCTATTCCATTACTTAACAATCAACTTGCCAATGCAGGTTCAACAAAAAAAATTCAGTTTACTCAAACAATTACATCATCACAAGATCCTGGACTTGGTCATAATACAGAACAGATGGCAATAATCTTGCCGCCAAACAGCGGTTCTATTTATCATGGTTCAATTACATATAGCTCAAGTCAACCAGTTCAAATTGTTGTTTTACATCAAATCGATAAGAGTGATTCAAAAGGTCAACCAATTTGGACAGTAGATAACAATACATTTTATGCTCTAACAACAATTGATTCAAATTCAAATAGCGGCAGTTTAGATTTCACAGGTTCTGCTATCGGTCTTCATTCTACAAATTCTAGTCAATTTACTGCAACTGTAAGTGTAGACGGTTGGATAAGAGTAATAACCCCTGAAGTAGGTCAGACTACACCACTACCAACTGAGAATTATACCATAAAACTTGTAAAAAGTACTATTCCGGTACAGATACCCATGCATGAAGGAATAGTAAACGGAAAAACTGTTTACTATATAATAACAGATTCAAGCAACGAACTTGTTGCTAATACTATTTCAGACAAACAAAACTGGAAAGTTCATCTTTCTCCCGTCTTGGCCCATGCTCCGCTAATATCATTTGGTAACATGTTTGTCTTTACAAATGGAATTACTGGTAATGGAACAGATGGCTATCAAGATGATGTGTTATCATTTACACCCTCTGACAAACAATATAGTCCATTAAGCAAAGTGGTTGAAGTATCTTGGAATATAGGACGGGGACCATTCATTCTTAATTCTACACAAGCAATTCTTGATGCAAACATGACAGGAAAAATAAGATTGGTTGTGACTGATACAATTATGAATACTCCGGAGATAATATGGGATAATGGCGCATTGAATGTAAGAACCAACAAAGTCTTGTCAGATCAGACATCATATCTTGGTGGACAAGTACTTGACATCAATATGGATAACATGACAGCTACCTTTGTAGGACACAGGGGATGGGGTCCTGATGGAAAAACAATATACTATATCATAACTTCAGGAACTCCTGAAGGACCTACCCAGACTATGAAAATTCAAAATGTACCTTCACTTTCAATTCTTGAATCATCTTCAAGAGATCTCTATCACTTTGCTAATGGTTTACAAGGTGCTGGACCATTTGGTTACCAAGAAGGAATATCTAGTGCACAACCAGGTGATTCTACTTACAGTCCTATTTGTAAAGTCTCAATAATAACTTGGAATGATCCTCATAATGCAAAAATTCTAGAAAATAAAAATGACATTGACTATGAAATATCATCTGGAGAAATAACAGTGCAAGAGGCATCAGTTCTTGACAAGAATTACATCCTTGATTGTCCAATCATAGACAATCCATAAAATCATGAAAAGGGATAAATTTACTTTGAAAATATCATAAGTTTGAATGACCGGTAAACTGTTTATCGTAGGTGTAGGACCAGGTCATCATGATCATATGACTTTTCGAGCAAAGCAAGCAATTGAAGAAAGTGATACAATTGTTGGATATGAGACATATGTTAACTTGGTTGCAGATCTAATAGAAGGCAAAGAAGTTCATAGATATGCAATGACACAAGAAGTAGAAAGAGCGCATCAATGCATTGATCTTGCAAAATCTGGAAAAATAGTTTCACTTGTATCCAGTGGAGATCCTGGAATATACGGAATGGCTGGTTTAATCTATGAGATTCTAGCAGAAGAGGGTTGGGACAGAAAGGCTGGTCTTAATGTTGAAATAGTTCCAGGTGTTTCATCACTTAATTCTTGTGCAGCGCTAGTTGGCTCTCCTCTCATGACAGATTTTGCTGTGGTAAGCATGAGTGATCTGCTTGTTCCTTGGGAAATTATAACAAAAAGAGTTGAAGCAGCAGCTCAGGGTGATTTTGTTATTGTAATATACAATCCTGCAAGCAAAAAAAGAATTCATCAATTACAAGATACAAGGAAAATTCTTTTAAAATATAGATTACCCAATACACCAGTAGCAATTGTAAAAGGGGCATTTAGAGAATCTGAAGAAGTTGTTTTAACAGACTTGGAAAACATGGAAGAACACAATGACAAGCTTGGTATGATTACTACTGTAATAATTGGAAACTCCTCGACTTACATGTATAAAGGCTTGATGATAAACCCCCGTGGTTATACGTCCAAATATAATATTGTAGAACCGCAACAGACTAGAAAATAGTATGACATCAGTCCAGATGGGACTTACCTTGCCACAAGGATGGCTAGATGAATTTCCTACAAATAATCCATATGAACAATTTCTATTTTCAAAAAATGTTGCATTAACTGCAGAAAAACTTGGATTTGATGCAGGATATGTTTATGATCACTTTATTCCACATCCTTCAGATAATCGTACTGAAACTTTTTTTGAAGCCTATACACTTCTTTCTGCTATTTGCTCAATAACATCAAAACTCAGAATAGGACAGGTAGTTACATGCAATTCCTATAGACATCCATCTCTTTTGGCAAAAATGACATCTACACTTGATGCAATCAGTAATGGAAGACTAGAGTTTGGTATAGGGGCTGGTTGGTTTGAATACGAATACAATTCCTATGGATACAAATTTGATGATCCAGTAACACGAATTGAACAGCTTGATGAATCTCTTATCATAATAAAAAAAATGTGGCAAAATCAAAAATCAAGCTTCAAAGGAAAACACTATTCTATCAAAAATGCCATCTGTAATCCAAAACCAATACAGAAACCTTATCCTACGATTATGGTAGGTGGGGCAGGAAAAAAACTCATGAAGGTTGCTGCAAGACATGCTACGAGATATAATCATCCTTTTGGTACACCCGATATTTTAGAAGAAAAAATAAAACTTCTAAAAGAGAATTGTAAATTAATTAAAAGAAATCATGAAGAAATAGAAAACTCTGTATTGTTACGAGTCTTGGTTGGAAAAGATAATGATGATGTTAAAGATATTATATCTAAACTAAAAAAGAAAAATGAATCTATCGCAGAATTTATCATTCGTTCAAAGGATAGTATCGCATTAGGTACCCCTGATCAAGTAAGCGATCATCTACAACAATATCTAAAAATTGGAATAAATTACTTTATTGTCAACTTTATAGGATTATCAAAATCACTTGAGATGTTATCACTATTTTCAAAGAAAGTAAGACCAAGTCTCAAGTAGTTTTCTTTATTGCCTCAGAAAGTTCATCTGTTAAGACAATTTTTTCTCTTATTGGTCTAATTATGTCGGTGACATATTTGGAGACTGTAGTTTTTAGATCTGATGGATGCAATTTTTTCTGAGCAAAATCTCCTTCTAAATCTTGATAAGATGTATAGGTAACATTTCCGCCAAATTTAGCTGGACGTTCTACAATAACTTCGTTGAATTCATGAAAGATAATATATTTTGATATTTCAAGTACAGGATTTTTATCTATAATTCCTTCTGGACACCAAGCTTTCTTAAATTTTGAATTAATCTCTTCATCTATGTCATGAACAAATATTCCTGATGCTGATTTTGATTTACTCATCTTACTTGCTACAAAGTCCGAATCCGAATCTTGCGCAGTTTCTGGCTCGCCAAGTCCTGCAAGAATATGATGATGAACTGCAACTGGTACCTTCCACTTCATTTTTGGAAAGATCTCTCTGACAAGCATATGGATCTTTCTTTGATCCATTCCTGCATGTACTATATCCAAATCCATTGTATGAATATCAACAGCTTGCATTGGAGGGTAGAAAAGTTGACCAAGATCGATCTTATCTTTCTCGGTACTTCTTCCCATAATTGTAAGTGAACGCATAGTACGCTCAAGTGACATATTCTTTGAAAATTTAACAAGATCCAACCAATAACCTCTTCTTGATTCATAAAGTTGTGAACCTTCAACAATCTCAACTCCGGGACAAAACATCTTGAATGCATCAGCATAGTATTTTGATACCATTCGTATTTTTTCCCAATCTCCTCCAAGTTTGTTATTTAGGTAAGTATGCCAGTCTGCCAAAAATACTGTACACTTGACTCCAGCTTTGATAAAATCATTTATTTTAAATCCAGTAAGTATCAAACTTCCCAAATGCATGAAGCCAGATATCTCAAGGCCAATGTAGTGTTTGGGATGTATATTGGTGTTAAACAGGTTCAATAACTCTTCTTGAGTTACTACTTCTTCCGTAGGTTCTCTAGTTACTAATCTAATTTTTTCTGTAACATCCATTTCAGTCAGATTCCAACATGTATTCCTATAAATTTAAACATCTAGTTCTTGAACCGACTTTCTTGGACGTGTACTAAGATAGAATGCATGTGAACTTATCAAAAATGCAGCAAGAAACATCTTTGTTGCAAAGATAAGATTCCACGGCCGGTTATGATCTGGGTATGCTACTGTAAGTGAATCAATATCTGGAGTTACTCCATTTATCATTCCTGCAGTAATTTGAGAACTCAGGAGAATAAAATTGTAAATTGTTTCATAAAGTGTAATTACTGCTAATCCCAAGAGCATTAGCTGTACCATTGTAAGCTTCCATTTTGAAACAGTAACTGTTCTTTTCCAACCGATTCGGGAAACACAATACCAACTAACAATTGATGAGAAAAATAACCATGTTATTAACTTAGCAAAGTGAGGAGTTGGAAATTCTGTCTTAACAAGTACTTCCCCCATCACATAGGTACCCTTGGCAGACCATTCCTGAATCATAGCATAGAATCCAAATATGGTGATAGAACACATTATGAATGCACTAACATAGAAAACATACAAAAATATCTTGTAACTAGGATCATTTTCTTGCAGATGTACTTTCATTTGATCTCGATGTATGTCTCTAAAATATAAGAATTGGTTTTAATTTAGGAAGTTTAATTATGGTGTAAAATTTTCTACTGTATCATTGAAAATTCCAATAAATGTACCAATTATAGAAAAAGACGAAATAAATGAAGTACACTCTGTGTTAACAGAGAAATCTCTTACATCTGCTGCAAATGCTGGTGGAAAGAGAGTACGAGAATTTGAACAACTTTTGGCTTCTTTTGTAAAATCAAAATATGCAATAGCCGTAAATTCAGGAACAGCCGCTTTACAAGCTACACTTTATGCCCTTGACATAAAACAAGGAGATGAAGTTTTGATACCCTCATTTACATTTGTAGCAACTGCCAACGCTATCGTATCAGTTGGAGCAAAGCCCGTATTTGTTGATATTCGTCCAGAAAATTATACTATGGATCCGAGTGATCTCAAAAAGAAAATTACAAAAAAATCCAAAGTAATTATGCCAGTTCATCTATATGGAAATTTTTCATACATGGATGAAATTTCTGAAATTTCAAATAAGAATAATCTTGAGATAATAGAAGATGCATGTCAATCATTAGGAACTACATACAAGAAAAAACAATCTGGAACATTTTCAAAAATGGGTTGCTTTAGCATGTACGCTGCTAAGGTTATGACCTCAGGAGAAGGTGGAGCTATAGTTACAGATGATAAAAACCTCTTTGAAAAACTGCGCAAGATTCGAAATCATGGAATGCTTCATGGGTATGATACCAGAATACTTGGACTAAATCTAAGACTTCCAGAAATTTGTGCCGCAATAGCTAAAATCCAGATGAAAAAACTTCCAAAATTCCTGGAAAAAAGAAAAAAGAATGCAATAATACTCAATGAATTATTATCTGATCTGAATGTTATCTTACCCGAAGAAAGAGATAGTGTAAATGTAAATTGGTATCTTTACACAATTGCTACTGCAAATCGAAATAAAATAATGAAACAACTAAACTCACAAGGTATAGGAGCAACTGCATACTATCCTATTCCAGTACACAAGACTCCATTTTACAAAAAAGACCTCAAACTTCCTCTTACTGATTGGGCTGCTAACTCTGTCCTAAGTCTGCCAGTGAATCCTTTGGTTACAGAAAGTGATCTACATCATATTTCCAAAGTATTACACAAGTTAACTAAAAAATGAATTTAATTGAGGATATTGCAGGAGAATTGTGTAGAATTCTTCTTCCAATTGAGGAGGAAGTATTCTTTGGAAATCCTACATCAAACATTACAATTTGTACTCTATCAAGTATTAGTCTTCTAAAAGATATTACACATTCAGATATTATCAAAGAGATTGCAATAGCTGGTAGACTACTTTCTGAAAACAAGGGAATTGATTCTCTGATAAGATCTGTATTATCAAATGAAAAAATTGATATGATAATACTTTGTGGAAAAGATACAACGGGACACAAACCAGGAGATTCTCTTCTTTGTTTGTACAAAAATGGAATTGATGAGAATCACAAAATTATTGGTTCACATAGTCCACATCCAATACTAACAGTTACAAAAAAAGAAGTATTAAAATTTCAAAGACAAGTAAAAATCATAAATAAAATAGGCGAAGCAAATATTCCAAGACTAGAAGGCATAGTTAAGACTTTTAAGAAAATTTAGTAACCGTCTATCTGTCTTTGCCTGTTTATCTGATTCTTTTTTTGATATTCTTTTAGAATATCATCTGGAGTCATGTTAAGCTCAAGTGATGCCTGGATGACAAAATGCCAAATATCTATCAACTCTTCACGAGCTGCTGCTTCATCAAAAGGTGTGGGTTTTTTCCACCACTTCCAATCTGTATTTCTCTGAAGCTCAACTGCCTCATGAATTATTGCTGTACAAAGTACAGAAATCTTTCCCTGAGTGTCTTTTGGATAACGTTCAAGATTCATCATTTTCTCTAGATTTTTTTGAAGCTTGAAAATTGTATCTAGCTTGTCATCCATCGCTTTATTTTTTAATTTGATATCTATAACCTTTGTTAGAAGTGGACCATTTTTTTGTATCTGTCAAATCTTTTCTTAATGTCAGGTTTCTTCAATCCTGTTATTCCATAGACTCCATATTTCTCTACGGCAAACGAACCCATGATATTTCCATATACTGCAGCCTCTCTAATAGTTGCCATTTTTGTACTGTTTTTACTTGAGAGATATCCTATCATTCCTCCTGCAAAAGAGTCACCTGCACCTGTGGGATCTACTATATCTTCCATTGAAAAGGCAGGTGATGAAAATATGACATCATCATAAAACAACAAAGAACCATGTTCACCTTTTTTTATTATGACATACTTTGTTCCCCACTCCATGATCTTTTTTGCAGCCTTGATCAAGTTGTGTGTCTTTGTAAGCAATTTTGCTTCTTCATCATTGATTACAACTGAATCAACTGAACCCATCATCTTGATCACATCATCTTTTTTACTTGATATCCAAAATTCTATGGTATCACACATTGAAAACTTGACATTGTCAAATTCCTTTATGATTCTAGTATTCTGGGTAGGATCATTGTTTGCAAGGTATACAAATTCTGATTTACGATACTCTTCTGGTACAACAGGTTTGAAATCCTTTAATACATTTAGTTCAGTCTTGTTAGTTGTTCGTAGACTTAAAGTTGAATCATAACTACCATCATATCTGAACGTCTTACCTTTTGCATGAACTACTCCACGCGTGTCAACAAATCTCTCTAGTATATTTTGATAACTTTTTGGAAAATCCTTACCCACAACTCCAATCAAGCCAGGCTTGACAAAGAAACTTGCAGAAATTGCAGCATATGTTGCTGCTCCCCCTAATGCATTTTTAACAATTTTTGTCGGAGTCCTTATCGTATCATAAGCTATTGATCCAAATACAGTAAGCATATTTTTCTGGTTTTAAGAACCATGTATAAATTCGCTGGCTTCTTGTTCTGTTGGATAGTATGTGAATGGAACATTAACTGATATTATTGATATTCCATACTTGCTTGTTCCAGTTAACTTGACATTTGGAACGCTGTTACTTTTGTCGTATTTATCAAGAATTGTATTATCTGCAGTAAATGATGCTTGTGAGAAAATCTTTCCCATGGGCGGTATTACAAGTGGTTGTAGCGTACCTGTTCCAAGATTTTCATTATTGGCTGATATGACAAAGTCTGTCTGTCCTACGTTAATAGGAAACAATGAAGGATTCTGGAATTGAAGTGTCATATTGTATAGTGAATTATTGGCATTTCTCTGTATTATTTTACTCTCAAGTATTGAGATGCTCGTATGAGTGGCAGATAAATATTGAGAATAAGCAAATACTCCTACTGCTGCAACAACACACACTGCTATGATTATTACTTTTGAACGTCTTTCCACGATGATAAGTCAGAATATTCCCTTTTAGTACTATGTAGAAAAAAAATCCCAATAAGTTGTGTAAATATTTTGATCAGTTTTCTAAGCTACTTAGAGCTAATAAAATAAATCAAATCAATCATGATTGAAAGTTACAAAATGGCAAGAATCAAGATAAAATACGGTCAAAATGAAATTGAGATTGAATCCAAGGACTTCTATATAGACAATGAAAGCATAGATCAAGTCATCTGTAATCTGGCATCATTTGTCAAAGACTCTGCCAATAACAATGTTCAATACGAATATTCCTATGACCAGTCACCACCACAAACAACTGGATTACTACATTCACTTGACGATGCAGAGGTTCATGAACCTGAATTTGTCACACCTACATTTGTCGATAAAGATCAGATTAGAAGTAAAATGCAGACGCTAATTGAAGATGCTTTCTTTGATAAGGCAAGAACAGTCTCTGAGGTGGTATCACAGCTAAGAGAATATGGTTGGTCTGCAGTTCCATTAGACGTATCAAAAGTACTTACAAACATGGCCTTTACTCATGAGCTTCAAAAAGATCTGAGAGATAAACGCAGTTATTATTCCAGAGTAAAGTTACTTCAAGTCAATTAGAGATTAAATCCACACTTTTCACACGACTCGAAGACATCACCCTCTAGATGGTCAAAATGTGCTTTGCATTTAAGGCAGGTGTGATGCATATCATAGTATCCATCTTTTTCAATCTCTCCAACTCGTTTTGATGACAGTTCCATACTGCCACATTTTATACAATGACACCCACATTGCATGCAGTCCATTGAACTTTTGCTATTAATAATCTAAAGGTGAAATTTTGGTATTCCTTAAAGATTTAGGACTTGATAGCTGGCTTTGATCTTGTTTTCTTCACTATTATGATTCCAGCTATTCCTGCTACAATAATACCTCCAATTAAAAGATAGATTGACGTATTGTCAGATGAACTAGTCGGTATAGGTTCCCCTATTGTGGCACTATTTGATGAACTGGATGGTAAAGTACCAGTTTGTTGCCCTTGGCCACCTACTGCTCCAGTTATCTGAACTGTACCACCATTAGCTGATTCGAATCCTATCCATGCATGTGTTGTATTATAATGAAATACTTGATGCAAGGTTGGATGTCCATTTACTGTCACAGAATATGGACCTGATAAAAGATCCTGTGGCATTATAACAGTGACTGGTACATTTGCCTTGGTTACGTTGAATGAGTATGATAATAGAGATTGATCAAAAGCATAATCTCCAAGTCCTGAAACAGTCCTTACTCCTACTGCAACGTTCTTACCTGCTAATTGAACCGTCTGAATATTTACAGGTTCATTTATGATATATTCTAATGTAAACCCATTTCCATGCTGACCCAGACCAAGATTTCCAAGATACACTGGTCTTCCATTTGCCCAGACCATGTCAACTCCTTGTGGAAAATGAAATGCAGTATAGTCAGTATCCTGTGGTTCATAATAATTCCATTTCCACACGCCATCAGTATTTGTTACAACATTTACTAGATCATACTTTATCAAAGTCGCATTTCGCTGTGAAGCATTAATGATTATGGATAGTGGTGTCTTTTGGATCTTGGCATATTCAACAGGATTACCATTACTGTCTGTGACATTAAGATTGTTCATGTTACCACTTATCAAATCCACTTGAATTGGTTTAAAATTTGCAGCAGTTGAGTTGATTTCATGTGTTACATGTGCAGTACCTGTTTCATCAATGGTAACCTTGACAACTTCCTGAGGGGCCTCACCCATGGATAACTGTTGAGCAAATGCTTGGGAGCCTGAAAGAATCAGTATTGGTATGACAAGAAGACTAAGAAGAATTTTCAACTCTAATTCCTACTCTGATATGCTTATGCGAATAATCTTTGCTTCCTGCTGTGGACAGTCGTTTTTATCTTTTGGAAGCTTGACAATCTTGTCTGCTACATCCATTCCCTGCTGGACCTGTCCAAAGACAGTGTATTGTTTATCGAGAAAAGTGCTATCTGTCGTTACTATAAAAAACTGAGAACCTGCACTATTAGGATCCATAGCTCTTGCCATGGATACTATGCCTCTAAGATGAGATCTGGAGCTAAATTCTGCCTTTATTGTATACCCTGGTCCACCCATGCCCCACTGACCCTTGTCTGACTTTTTTGTATTAGGGTCTCCTCCCTGAATCATAAAGCCTGGAATTACACGATGAAATAATGTGCCATCATAAAAGTTACTTTTTGCCAATTTGGTAAAATTTCTAACAGTTTCTGGAGCAATATTTGGAAATAATTCAAAGACTATGTTACCAAAATTTGTTTCAACAGTAGCCTTAGACATCACTTGACGTTTACTTTTTAATCATAAGAACTTTTCTCCACTTTACTATGCAGTAAGGTTCTAGATCAATTAACTAATTCTGTATGATTACAATGAATTAGTAAGATAAAAACATTTTAGGTAAAATCATGTTTGTAAAATTTCTTCAAACACTATAATCCTATGATACAAACACCCAATTTTGTTTTTGTGTTAAAGTCAAACTTTCATGCATAAAAAAATTATTGCAAAAATCATAGTAACAGTCTTATATAGAACATCTTGAAAATAAAATTCGTGAATCGTACTACTCAAAGCACAAGCATCAAACAAGCAATTAACGAACTGCTTGACAAAGGCTTTACAGATAAACAAGATATCTACTCAAAAGTAGTAGAAGAACTTGGGGTTCCAAGACCAACCGTTAGACGCGTAGCTAGAGATCTTAGAAATGAACTTCTACAAAAAATAAAGATTTTACAGTCTGAAGTTCCTGAAATAGAGATCGCACAAGGAAAAACTACTCAAAGCAGTGACTAGCATAACCCCTTTTTCATTTTTACAAGTCATTTTTTCTTCTGACAATCTCCATTACTATTTATATTCTACTACTCTAGAGATAAATTCATGGGGCATATTCCTACAATCGTAGTTGGTTGTCTCGCTTCAGCCTTAACAATCTTATATTTCATACTTCCAGCTGCAGTTCATTTTACTGTACTAGTTTTCATATCGGCTGCATGGTTCCTAGTAGCTATATGCTGGTTGGCTCAAAAAAGCGCTGACTACATGCATACAGCTGAAGATCATGAACATGTATACGAAGAAAAAAAAAAGCTAACTAACTATAGCAGTAGTCAACAAACTTTGGAGATGACATCCAGTCAGATAAGTCAGGCAAAATCTGAATTAAATGCTGAGTTGGATTCACTTAGAAGCTCACTTAGAAATAAAGATGAGGAAATTGGAAATTTAAAATCAGAGATCTCAAGTCTTCGAACACTTGTTGAGATTGAGAAACTAAAAGTGGATCTTGCCAATTTGAAAGCTTTAGCAGCAAAGGAAAGCGCAAAAAGAAAGAAATAGCTACTTACAATGTGCGCAGAAATGTTTACCGTGATTTTCTTTACATGAAGGACAGCTTATTGCCCCTCCATAATGGCAGTCACACTTGCACCCATCGTTTAGTTTTTCTTCTGATATCAAAGTGATGTAGATATCTAATACGTCATCTTAATATTTAACAATACATAATGACTGGTATGAAATTACTTTTAGGAGCTATTTTTGGATTCTTCATACTTTTATTTCCAAGTATGGCATTACAAACTTCACAAGGTACGGAATGGGTTCAAACCTTATCTCAACAAAATGTTGTCTTGCAAAAAAGTATAATTTACATGCATATTCCGGCAGATAGTCCTTTGCCATTTGGTGGTGTTTGGGGAACAGTACAAAATGCAGCGCCAGGATATCCTGTTATAATTCAGATATACCAAAATGACAAACCAGTTTACTTTGCACAAACCAATGTAGCAAGCGATGGCTCCTATGACCAACATTTCAGAGTAACATCTGTTGATGGTAACAAAGTAATTCACATCTTTGAGGGAGATTACACAGTTGAAATCTACAAATCTGTTCTAGTGAATAGTGCTCCATCTGGAACAACTTCAACCTAACTTTTTAATTTAAAATAAGACGGGCTCGGAGGGCTTCGATCCCTCGACCTGTAACTTAGGAGGCTACCGCGCTATCCATGTTTCGCGTCAATATGACTCTGCGCTACGAGCCCAGAAAAAATCAGATCTAGTAAGCATTTAAGCGTAATCAAGGTTTGAAACAATCATCTCGTGAATTTGTTGCCAGTTAGGATCATTTTCATGGTTCCATTTTTCATAAAAGATAACATCCTTCAAACCAAGACGAGGTAACCATCCTGCACTCTCTAGATCCGGCTTTTCTGCAAAATTTGATACATGACCAAGACACAGATAAGCAACAGGAACTACATGATCTGGAATTTCAAGAATTCTCTTAAGATCATCATTTGAAAGTATACTGACCCAGCCAACACCAATCCCTTCTGCTCTTGCTGCAAGCCAGAGATTTTGTATAGCACAACAAACACTATAGATGCCTGTTTCTGGAATACTTGATCTTCCTATAACAAAGGGACCAAACTTTGTGGGATCATACGTTATGCATACATTTACTGCACAATCTAAAATTCCTTGGAGTCTAAGTGACAAATACTTTGACCTTTTTGGATCCTCAATAAGAGTCGAAGCACGGATTCGTTCTTTATCAAATGAATCTCTTACTTGTTTTCTTGTTTCCTCATTTTTAATGAGGATAAAATTCCAAGGCTGAGAGAATCCAACAGATGGTGCATGATGTGCAGCATTTAGTATTCGTGTAAGTATTCCTTCATCGATTGATTCTGAAGTAAAGTGAGACCTAACATCACGTCTAGAAAAGACTGCTTTGTAAAAGCCATCTTTTTCCTCTGGTGAAAAATCACCAATCATACAATAGTCACTTGATACATTGCATATTATTCTTGTTTTCTTAAACGTTAATAACGTCTAGAGTAAGGTCGAATTCTATTGGGCCGATGGTCTAGCCTGGTAGGATACCCCCCTGACACGGGGGTGGTCGAGAGTTCAAATCTCTCTCGGCCCATTTCTTTTTATTTCATGTAAATAGTTACAATATGTGTTAAAATTTACCATAAAAGAATCAAAATTTCTCAAGGAAAATGAAGGGTGTAGAATAGCTACATGCGCAAAAGATGTGCCACATATTGCTCCAGTATCATATTATTTTGAAGATGGTTTCTTTTACTTTGCAACAGACTATGATACCAAAAAGTATGCAAATCTCAAAAAGAATGATAAAGTTGCAATTTCTGTAGATCTTTACTTACCAGGAAAACACAAAGCTGTTGTTGTTCAGGGTTCTACCACTTTTATCGAGAAAGGCCTACAATTCAAAAAACTCTATGAAATATTTTATAAAAAATTTGCGTGGGTTAGAGAAGATCCTTGGAAAGAAAATGAAGCACCTTTTGTAAAAATTACACCAAAGACCAAAATTAGTTGGGGATTAGGCTAACCAACGCTTACATCAAAATCTTTGGTAATTTCTGTCAAAAATGATTGTATAGTTACTTGGCCTTTTATTTCATATTTTACTGGTTGATGATTAGTTATGGCAGAATATTCATTGGCAATATTGTCGCTATATACAAGATCAAATGTATCAGGTAAAGTTGCATTGTTATTTGCAAAAAGTATAGGTCTACCAGCTTCTGGAACATCTTCTGTCGATAAATGTCCATCCCCAAGACTCTTTCCATTTGTAAACAATTCATAATTAATGTCTGAAACAGTCAATGTAAGGGAACTGGGATTTTGAAGATTAAATCTTACATCAAGCTGTGCACGTTTATTTAATTTATTCTCATCAAGAACATTTACACTATCAACTTGAATCGTTACCTTTTCAAGATCACTTTGAAAAGAATTTGCATAAAGATAGAAAAATAACATCATAGCACCAAGACCGGCAAAACACGCCAAAATGACTATTCTTCCTTTGCTTAGCAAATCTAGAATCTACGAGGTTTGTTCAATTAAAAAACCTTCTCAGAAGTTCAGATGATAATAGATATTATTCGTTGTCTCTGCAAATAAAGTCATGACACTTGTTGACGCGCTCATAATGTGGGGACATCTAATTGCAGCATCAATTTGGGTCGGTGGTTCAATATTTATTGGAATAGTTCTTGCTCCTCTTCTTAAGACAATCTCAGATTCTATAGAGGGAAGATTATCAATAATGATACGCGTAGGACGGAAATTCAACAAAATTGGAGTCCCATCTCTTATTGTATTGATTCTAACTGGAATTTACAACTCTACTGGTTTTATTGTAAAACCGTCATTGATACTTTCTACAAACTATGGAATAGTTCTTCTCGTCAAAATAATACTTGTAATTATTTTGATAATTACATTTGCTATACATGTAAGATTAATCAGATCTGAGATAGAAAGAAAAATAGAATCAAAACAACTTTCTGGAGAATTTTTACAAAAACTACGTTCAAAAATTATTATGTTAGGTAGACTAACAGTAATACTCTCCTTAGCTATACTCCTAATGGCTGCATTACTTCATTCAGGTGTCTGAGACTCCAGATATTCTTACTTCAAAACCATCATCTAGTTTACCTATTCCATACTTACAACCAGTTATTTTTGATGCAACAAAAAGATTTGTCTCTAAATGTTTTGTAATTTGTTTTACCCGATATACTGAAGTCTCTTTAATGAGTGAAAGTGGAACTACTAACATATCAGAAAGATAAAGATCAACACCAAGATTTGATTCAATGAATTTTTTTGCTACTGATTCGCCAAGACCGCTTAAACTCTTTTGATATATGCCATCAGAGCCAATAACTGAGCTTTTATCATGTGAAAATATTAGAATTGAACATCCTTTATCTAGCGCATTTTCTTCTTTTATTGAAATCTCACAATTAAATCCATTTTTACCAAGAATAATTTTCGCATTTTGTATCTCTTTTTCTGCTATTTCTTTTGGAATGTGAGAATAAGAGCAAAAGATCTTTGCAGAAATTGTTTTTCTTTCAACAAGTGATATGAGATTT
>Ga0209517_10001582_pt1 | contig 34009 bp, 27 predicted proteins | sample PeaSoiMetSII2010_FD_187695 | JGI IMG/M metagenome (GOLD analysis project Ga0209517, IMG submission 187695) | Peat soil microbial communities from Weissenstadt, Germany - SII-2010 (SPAdes) (version 2) | ecosystem: Environmental > Terrestrial > Soil > Wetlands > Peat | place: Germany... | reverse complement strand
GATGAACCGATGCATCGCCAACCCCCGAAGCCCCAAGCTACGGGATTCTAAAGCAGCTGCCCCCACGACGGAATCGGCCCTGACACCTCAATCTCGTGCCGTTTCCACACACCCTGGCCCCATTCCGCCCGTTTGTTGAACGAGCGGGGGCTTTACCCAAGCGACCAGCGCGCTTGAAGGCACAAAAGTGTGTTAGCCCTTTCCATGCTCTCTGAGTGAGGAGGGCCCGACGGATTGTTGAAAGTCTTGGGCCTAACCTGGGCCAGGATCGGCGCCGGTAATTCATACGGTGAACTAGCTGGGATCGAGCGAGCGCTTCCCTCCCTCCCTGTCGGCGTCGGGGGCGAGTTGCACGACAGTAGCGAAGCCGCCTTTGCGGCGGGCCGGTTGCGCCGCGTCGAGGGATAACTCGACCCGATTGCGACCACTCTCCTTCGCCCGGTAGAGGGCGTCGTCTGCGGCCTTGAGCACGCTTTGCGGATTGTCACCGGCCTCTGGAAAAGCGGCGACGCCGATCGAGATCGTGATTGCGGGCAGGTTCTTGTCGAGATAGCGCACGCTGAGCGCTTCGATCTTAGCGCGAAGGACTTCGGCTCGTTTTGCGGCGATGTCGATTGTTGCTCCGGGAATGATAACGACGAACTCCTCGCCGCCGAACCGGCAGGCGACATCCTCATCGCGGAATTCAGTCTCCAGACAATTGCCAACTTCTCTCAATACAGCGTCACCAGCATCATGGCCGTGGTTGTCGTTGAATTTCTTGAAGTGATCGACATCGATCGAGAGGATACTGGCGGATTGCCGCCCGCGCGCGGCGCGCGCGAATTCGCGGCGGCAGGTTTCGAGCATGTAGCGGCGATTGAACAACCCGGTCAGCGGGTCGCGGATCGACTGATCGCGAAGCTGGTCGCGCAATTTGACGTTGGCGATCGCCATGCTGATCTGCTCGGCGCACATCAGGCCCAGCCGTCTCTGCTCATTGATCTCGGCGGCGGGCCGGACCACGCCGTCATCGCCGGCGCGGAATTCGAGATGCAGCAAGCCGATCGTCTCGCCATGGGCGAGGACCGGAATGCAGCTATATTGCTCGACATGACCCGAACCGACATGGGCGCAAGGGAAGTCGATCTCGCGCTCGCCAAAGCTGTAGACGTGGCCACGGCGCAATCCCCAGCAATCCTCGGGGTGCATCGACGCTTGCACCGTGCCGCCGTTCCAGGCTTTGCTGCCTTCGAGCACGTCGCGCGAGTTGGCATAGATGTAGAGGCTGCCCGCACAGCCGGGCAGCAGGCGCGAAAGAAACTCGGCAACCATGTCGTAGAGCTCGCTGAGCGAGTTGCACGACTGCAGCCATTCGTTCAGCTCCGACAGGAGCCGCGTCTCGCGATTGAGCTGGCTTCGCTCCACCAGCCCGGCACGGAAAACGCCGATTGCCTGCTCCATCTCGGCGATTTCGGCGGCGCGGCGGCGCGGATTGGGATCGGCTTCTAGATCGCCTCGCGCAAGACGCAGCATCGACTGCCTGACTCGTGACAGCGGCAGCAACAGGCCGGTCCGCACCAGCACGATCCCGCCGCACAAGGCGAGAAAGGCGATGCCGGCCAGGATCGATAGGGCAAGGACGAACCAGTATTGGTCGGTCTCGACGTTGCCGCGCGTTCGGATCATTTCTTGTTCGTAAGCCCGGGCGAGCGCGCCGAGGATATCGTTGAGCGAGCTACGGACTCTGCGGTTCGCATCGTTATCGCCAAAGGTGCGTGCAGCCGTGGTGGTGTCTTCCTTGGCGAGCCGGACCAATTCGGTGCGGAAGCGAACAAAATCGTTAATCCGCAACGCTAGCTCGTCGATATTGGTCTGCTGGGACGCGATGGCCTCGTTGTGCCACATCAGCGCGACTTCCCGCAGCGATGAGAGGTGTATCATCAGGTTGGTGGCAAATTGTTCGGCCGTTGCCCAGTCCGGCGACATGTAGATGCCGCGCGACTCCATAACGACGGCATAGACAAGCCGGTTGATGCGCTCGAGGTGGATCGTGCCGCTCGCCGCACGGTCGAGCGCCGCGTTGTCCTGCGTCAAATTGACGACGGCGAACAGCGCGAAGGCAGCCCCCAGCACTGGCAGCAGCCCGAGAAAGCCGATGATCGTGTAAAGCCGAGCCTTGATGCTATGGCCGACGCGCCGAGATGAGGATGCGGAACCCGGCAAGGCGTGTCCTCTTCCGCGAAATAGCTTGGAAGCAAGCAATTTGGCAGGCGGTGTCGAGCCTGTCTTCGCAGCGGGAGGGCTACGCTCAATGTTTTAAGAACTTGTTATCTGTTCCGTCGCAGTCAGCTTGCAGCCCTCGGCGGCCAACGAAATGGGGAATGCCGGTCTTTGGGCCAACTTGAGCCCGAACGGCCGTTATCGGCGCAGAGCCGACAGCCGACGTGCAGAAGGAATGGTCCGCTTACCGGGGTAAAGCGGTCGTTCTTCTCGCCAGGACGCTCGGCTGCCTTGGGTCGATCCTTGCCCTTAGCGAAAGTCGGCTCACTGGGCGGAAGCAGACCGCCGCCTCGGTGCCGCCATGATCGGCGGGACCAAGCGTCTGATTCTAGGGGGTCAACTGGCACGGTCGACCAGCCGACTGGATAAAGGCGTCAACCGTGCGCGCTATCCCGCACGCCGAAAGCGCCCTCGGCCCAAGATATCTATCGCCGACGTTGAGGAAACTGCGGTCTCAGCCATTGCGCTAATAGCGGCGGGGATCAATCGGTTGCTCCGTTGTTTATCCCGGCGATGATCGACCAATCGATCAACTTCGCCGCGCCTGGCAGGGCGTTTCCGACCCCGTTACCTGCATTAGGCGGCCACCGCTAGCGCCGTCTCGGGTGCGCAGCTTGCCCGCTAGGATCGATCCTGGGCGCGCACAGCGCCGCCAGAGTGCCTAAACCCTGGTGGGGACAGCCCTGCGGCGTTCTTGCGTCTCCAACATTTCCCGCTGCGCCTCGCGCCTACCCTTTTGTGATCGTGATCACCACACTTGGTCGGCCCGGGGAGGCGAATATCCGCCGCTTGTAGACGCCCGCGGAATAAAGCTCGCGCGCCCTGCTCCGGGTCCACTTCCGCCCCGTGCGCCGGTTCAACGAGATCGACCCCGACAGACCCGTCTCGGGGGCCCAATATGTCGGCCCTTATTATCACCAGCCCGTCGAACGCCATTGGGTCACAGATCGCCCCGGTGCGCGTGCCATGACCGCCAAATTGGCCCATGTGCTCGCTCCCACTAAACGCAGCCGTGAGTGGTTGACGATCCTCACGCATGAAGGCGCCGCCATGGCTTTTATGATGGTATCGGCCCGTAACGTGGTAGCTCGCATGCGCATCGCCGCGAGCCTTACCGCCTGGGTACAGGACGAAAAGTTCGCCTTTCGGCGAGCACCGGACCCACATTGTCAACCAAAGGCCTGCCCCCTTTCGGATCGCCACCGCGTATTTTTGCTCACTTGGCACATGCTGACGCTTCATCAGCCCGACTTTCGGGGTCGCGTCGCGCAGCCGGGTCATTTCATCGTACATCTCCCGCCAGAGCTTCTGCTCCTCCGGCGGCGTTGTCGCGGGCACCGCTTGATACCGAAGCCAGCCCTCGAACGTCAGGAGATCATCTTCGCTGATGAAGTCACTCATTGTCGGCTCCGGTGTGGCGTGCCAAGATCCGCGCGGCGCCTAAGACGCCGACTGGCCCCGCAGTATGAAAGTTCTGACGGCCGCGCTGATGTAGCTAGCCGAACCATCATCGATGGTGCCTGTAGGCCAGTTGATGCTGTAGAGCCTCGGCGGCCAAATCCGAAATAGCGCCTGCCCGCGGGGCAGGTGGAATCGAAACATGCTCGCCAAGCGCGGATGCGGCGAACTCACGACATGAATAAGGAGCTGGCCGATGATCTGCGTCGTAGCATGGCTGTTGCGATAAGTGGCGCGTCGATCCGGGCGCCGAGCGACCACATGGTCGGGCAAAACAAGAAACGGGACCGAGAGCCATAGCATCGGTGCACTGGCTGCGCGGTAGTGGGCAATCCAGATGCCCCAGCTTGCGGGTGCCTTCCGGTGCTGTCGCAAATATTTCCGCTGTGCATGGTGCGTCGTGACCATTTCCGATTCGCCGTACTCGGCAACCATCGCCTTCATCGCCGCCCACGTCGCGATGATCTGCTGCTGGATCGGTGAAAGGCGCACTCGTTGCCCAGTTATCAGCGGAATCATGACGTGGCGCGCGCGCTCATCGACGCAACTTCTCATCCACCCGTTGTTGCAGGCCTCACAAACACAAAGGACTTGCCAATCGCGCACGTCGCCAGGGCTTTGAACGAAGACAAAATCCGTGCGATTAGCAAACGAAGTTGCGCGAAGCGATCTAAATTTTTTCATGGTCCGCGGGACAAAGCGCCTCGTCCAATTAGAGTAAACATGCTCCCGCGTCAGCTTGCCTTGTGGCGTCGCCGCCCCCTCAACTCCGCAGAAAATGCACTTGGTCGTTTGCTTCCACGGCTTCGGGCGGTGAGCGTCCAACCCGCTCCAGCGGCGCGCCCCTACCAGCGCCATCGCCGGTTGTCGCCTATCACGGCGTCTTGTGCGGCCGAGCCGGGACGGGCTGAGCGGGCTCATCCTCGCGGACGCGCAACACGCCCTCGGCGACGCCATGGACCGTTGGCGCGCACCACCGCGTCGCAAACGCAGCGGCCAGGGCAGCGTCGCGGAAGTAGACCGCGATCGCATCATTGATGACACCGCGCATTCCGGCCGGCGTGATCTCCCAGCCGTCGGCGCCGCAGTTGTCGATATTCAGCCTCGGCGGCGGCGAGATCTTCGGGCAAGCGAGCGAGCGCCTTGGCCCTTGCCGCCTTTATCTCGAGCGCGAGCTTCTCCTGACGATTCTTCCCTTCCCGAGGTCCAGCGTCCTGCCGTAGTGACCCTATGGCTGGCGCTAGCAGTTTGTGGCCATGCGCGGATTCCCAGGGTAGGCGTGGGGTCCGCCAGAGGAGGGACTCATGCCTCGCGGACCCAGCAATTTCAAACAACGCGACGCTGCCGCCCTAATTCGGGCTGCGCGGCAAGCCGGCGTCGACATTGCGGCGGTGACGGTCGACAGGACCGGCAAGATCACCATCATGACCGGCAAACCAGAACAGCCGAACCCCGAGACCCCCGACACGAACGAATGGGATCGGAGTACATGACCCGAATCATGCTCCCCTTCATTCACGAATACCGAGACCGCCACGGCACGCTCCGCAGGTACGCTCGCGTTCCTGGCCGTAAGAAGGTTCCTCTTCCCGGCGTTCCTGGTTCCGAGGCCTTCATGCAGGCCTATCAGGCCGCGCTCGCTGCTCAGGCGCCGCACGTCGAGATAGGGACGAACCGCACGATCGCCGGCACGGTCAACAGTGCGGTGATCAGCTATTTCAATTCGGCAACATTCCAGGCACTTGCTTTCGATACCCGCCGGACCAGGAAAAACCTTTTGGAGCGCTGGCGCGAACAGTACGGCGACCACCGAATCGCACTTCTTCTGCCGTCACACGTGCAGCGCATGGTCGCGGCCAAGGCCGCCACCCCGTCCACCGCGCGCAACTTTCTCAACACCATCCGCGCGTTGATGGCGCACTGCATGACGGTGGGGCTGATCACCACCGACCCGACCGTTGGCGTGAAACGGCCGCCGATCAAGACGAGCGGCTATACGACGTGGTCAGAGGATCACATTGCCGCCTTTGAGCAGGCGCACCCGATCGGCTCGCGGGCAAGATTGGCGTTTTCGCTGATGCTCTACACTGGCCAGCGCAAGAGTGACGCGATCCGGATGGGGTGGCAGCACGTCCGCGGCAACATCCTGCATGTGGTCCAGGCCAAAACGGGCGCTGAGCTACAGATCCCGATCCTTCCTGACCTCGCCGCTATCCTTGAGGTCATGCCTCGCGCGCACTTGACCTTCCTGACCACCGCGGCCGGCGCGCCCTTCACCGCGAACGGCTTCGGCAACCTGTTTCGCCAATGGTGCACAGAGGCGGGCTTGCCTGCCGGTCTGGCCTCACATGGCCTGCGCAAGGCTTGCTGCCGGCGGCTGGCCGAGTCCGGATGCGCGGCGAACGTCATCGCGGCGATCTCCGGCCATACCACACTGCGCATGGTCGAGAAGTACACGAAGGCCGCGGATCAGAAGAAAATGGCGGTCAAGGCGATGGACACTTTGGCCGCCGCATTCCCCTCTAAAAGGGGAACATAGGAGAACATCGATTGGCTACCCGAGTGTGCCGAAATTGGCTACCCGTAGGTAACTCGTTGAAATTATGAGGGTGCGAGGTGAGGTTGGTAGGCCCGGCAGGACTCGAACCTGCGACAGCGCCGTTATGAGCGGCGAGTTCTAACCAGCTGAACTACGGGCCCACCGGCGCGGGAGCATACGGCAAGAGCCAGTGTCATGTCGCCCCTCACCCTTCCCATCGCGAGAGCGAAGTGAGCGCTGCGAACGCGTGGAGGTTACGTATCGAGAAAGCTGCGCAGCTTGCGCGAGCGGCTCGGGTGCTTGAGCTTGCGGAGCGCCTTCGCCTCGATCTGGCGGATGCGCTCGCGCGTCACTGAGAATTGTTGGCCGACCTCTTCCAAGGTGTGGTCGGTGTTCATGCCGATGCCGAACCGCATGCGCAGGACGCGCTCCTCGCGCGCGGTCAGCGAGGCCAGCACCCGGGTTGTCGTCTCGCGCAGATTGGCCTGGATCGCCGCGTCGACCGGCAACACCGCGTTCTTGTCCTCGATGAAGTCGCCGAGATGGGAGTCCTCCTCGTCGCCGATCGGGGTTTCGAGGCTGATCGGCTCCTTGGCGATCTTCAGCACCTTGCGCACCTTTTCCAAAGGCATCGCCAGCTTTTCGGCGAGCTCCTCGGGGGTCGGCTCGCGGCCGATCTCGTGCAGCATCTGGCGCGAGGTGCGAACCAGCTTGTTGATCGTCTCGATCATGTGCACCGGGATGCGGATGGTGCGCGCCTGATCGGCGATCGAACGGGTGATCGCCTGGCGGATCCACCAGGTCGCATAGGTCGAGAATTTGTAGCCGCGGCGGTACTCGAACTTATCGACCGCCTTCATCAGGCCGATATTGCCTTCCTGGATCAGGTCGAGGAATTGCAGGCCGCGATTGGTGTATTTCTTGGCGATCGAGATAACGAGCCGGAGATTGGCCTCGACCATCTCCTTCTTGGCGCGGCTCGCCTCGCGCTCACCGCGCTGCACGGTCTGCACGACCCGGCGGAACTCGGGGATCGGCAGCTTCGATTCCATCGAGACACGAGCAATCGACAGGCGGTGCTTCGCAATCTCGTTGCCGTATTTCTCGGCGTAGCGCGCCCAGCCGCGCCCCGGCAACACCGCAACGCGCTCGTACCAATTGGTCGACAGCTCGTCGCCGATATAGTTCTGCAGGAATTCGGTGCGCTTCACACCGACCTCCTCGGCCAGGCGCAGCAGACGCCCTTCCTCGCCGACGAGCCGGCGGTTGATGTCGTAAAGCTGCTCGACAAGATGCTCGATGCGAATGTTGTTGAAGCGGATCTGCCGCAACAGTTCGATCGCCTCGTCCTTGAGCTTGTCGTAGCGGCGGTCGGTCGCGCGCGGCAACGTCGTGCCCTTGGCAATCGCGGTAATGCGCTGGTCCTGCAGCTTGTTGAGCTTCTTGTGGATGTCGGCGATGGTATCGAAGATTCCGATGACGCTTGGGCGCAGCTGCGCCTCCATCATCGCCAGCGAGACCGAGCTTTCCTCGCCCTCCGCGTCCTCGCCGTCGCCCTCGACGCCCTCGGCGGCAGCCCCTTCCGCTTCGGCCTCGGCCTCGGCCTCGGCCTCGACTTCCGCCTCTTCCTCCTCGGCTTCGCCATCGGCCACCGGCGGCGCGATGACGACGACCGCGCCGGGCTCGGCCTGGTCGATCACCGTGTTGGTGTAGGTCGCGTCGAGATCGATGATGTCGCGCAGCAGCATCTTTCCTTCGTTGAGCGCGTCGCGCCACAGCATCAGCGCGCGCACCGTCAGCGGGCTCTCGCAAAGCCCACCGATCATCATCTCGCGGCCGGCCTCGATGCGCTTGGCGATGGCGATCTCGCCCTCGCGCGACAACAGCTCGACCGAACCCATCTCGCGCAGGTACATGCGCACCGGATCGTCGGTCCGGCCGATATCGTCGTCGTCGAGATTGCCGCGAACCTCGGCGTCGGCCTCGTCGACCTCGGCGGTCGCCGGCTCCTCGGTGTCCTCGCTCTCGATGACGTTGATGCCGAGCTCGGAAAGCATCGTCATCGTGTCTTCGATCTGGTCGGGCGAAAGCTGTTCGGTGGGCAGCGCGGTGTTGAGTTCGTCGTAGGTCAGGTAGCCGCGCTCTTTGCCGCGCGCTACCATCTTCTTGATCGCAATCGCGATCTGGTCCAGGAGCGGCGCCTCGGCCGCATCCTCGCGGGTTTCAGCCGTATCCGCTACGCTTGCCACCTTGCTAGCCATTCCACCGTCCCTAGGCAATGGGCGCCCCGCGAGCCACCGCTCTCGAAAGCACGCCGTTGAATTCCATCCAGCTTACCGGGGGCTCGTACTCTCCGCCCGGCTGGGCGGGAACTCGTCCTCGGAAAAGCCTTCCCGCGCCTCCCCTTCCTTCTCCGCCAGATGCCGCTCCCAGGCTTCCGGCGTGGTCAGGTCCTCCGCTGGCGCATCCAACGCACCAGCCAACTTGGAACGGTCGCCACTGTTAAGCATGCCGATCACATGATCGCAGTAACGCAATATCGACCCGACGTCGGCAACCCGCGACAGCGACCCAGCATGATTAGCCAACGCCAGTAAGACCGCGTCCACGGTCATGGCGAACCCGTTCTGCCCTAATTGTAGATGAAGCTCCGTGGCGTCAAGCCCCGCAACCGCCACTTCGGCATCAAAAATCGCGCGTTTCAGCCGATTTAGTTCCGGTTCGGGGAAATCGAGCATGTCGATTTGCTCGACCCTTTGCCCAATCAAGAAGGTATGCGTCAAAAGCATCCCGATCAGCACTTCGCGTTGGTGGCGTCCTGGAGCCGCCGGCGGCGGCGGCGTGTTCCCCTGGAAAACCGGCGTCGGCAGACGCGGACCGCGTCCCGGTAAGCGGCCCGTCATACGCCCCAGCGAAAACAGCTTGTCGCGCAGAAACCGGCGGTATTGCTCCTGCACCGAGCGATCGGCGATCTGCCCGGCCTCGGCCATCACCCGGCGCTCCAGATCGGCGCGGCGCTCGGGCGTGTCGATCGCTTTTGCGTCGAGTTCCGACTGCCACAGCATCTCGGCCAGCGGCTTCGCCGCGCGGAGCACCTCGGCAAAGGCGGCTGGACCGGAACTACGGATCAAGGAATCCGGGTCCTCGCCCGCCGGCAGGGTGACAAATCGCAGGCTGTGCCCCGGCTTCAATAGCGGCAGCGCGCGATGCAGCGCCCTGAGTGCCGCGCGCTGGCCGGCAGCGTCGCCGTCGAAGCACAGCACTGGCTCGGGCGCGAGCCGCCACAGCTCGGCCAGATGGGCTTCGGTCAAGGCGGTGCCAAGCGGCGCGACGGCGGTGTTAAAGCCGGCGCGATGCAGCGCGATCACGTCCATATAACCTTCGGTAACGATCGCGCCCGCCCCGCCCGCGTCGGCCTCCTTCGCCGCATTCACCCGCGCCGCCGAGAGGCCGTAGAGCACCCGCCCCTTCTCGAAGAGCGGGTGTTCGGGCGAATTGAGGTATTTCGGCATCGCGTCGCCTAAGGCGCGGCCGCCGAAGGCGATGACCCGGCCGGCGCGGTCGCCGATCGGGAAGATCACCCGCTCGCGAAAGAAGTCGTAGGGCTCGCCACCACGGTGGGAGACATGCAGCAGACCGGCGTCGACCAGCAATTGCGCTGGGAATTCAGGAGTCAGCGCGCGCCTCAGTGCTGAGCGGTCCTCGCCAGCCCAGCCGAGCCGGAAACGACGCATGGTCTCCTCGTCGAGGCCGCGCGAGACGAGGTATTCGCGGCCTCGCGCCCCACCGCGCGACCATAGCTGCTCTTCATAGAATTTCGCCGCCGCAGCCAGCGCCTCGAGCAGCGTCTTCTGGCGTTGCGCCTTTTCGCGCTCCTGCGGGGTTTGCTGCGGCACCGCGATGCCGGCGATCCCCGCCAACCGCTCGATTGCCTCAATGAAATCGAGGTTCTCCGAGCGCATGACCCAGCCGATCGCGTCACCATGCGCGCCGCAGCCGAAGCAATGGAAGAACCCCTTGTCCTCGACGACGTAGAAGGACGGGGTCTTTTCGTTGTGGAACGGGCAGAGCCCGCCGAATTCGCGGCCCTTGCGGGCGAGGCGGACGCGCTTGCCGACCAGGTCGGCGAGCGATACCCGCGACCTCAGTTCGTCAAGAAAGCCGGGAGGAAAGGCCATCTGCGCCGACTATCCACCGACCCGCATGCAGTCTCCTACCCTATGCACGCACTCTCCTAACCTATGTGCGCAGACTCCTACCCGAGGAGCTGCTTCACGATGGCACCGGCGCGGGCGAGATCGATGACCCCGGCATGACGCTCGCGCAGCGCGGCCATCACCTTGCCCATGTCCTTGATCCCCGCCGCGCCCGATTGGGCAATCGCCGCCTTGGCAGCTACCTCAATTCCCGCATCGTCCATCTGCTGTGGCAGGAAACTCTCGATGACCGCGATCTCCTCGCTCTCCTGCCGTGCCAACTCGGGTCGGTTGCCTTTCTCGTAAAGCTCGATCGATTCGCGGCGCTGCTTCACCATCCCTTGCAGCATGCGCTGGATTTCCGATTCGGGAATCTCTGCCTTGTTGCCGTCGCTCCGCGCCGCGATATCGCGATCCTTGAGCGCCGCCATGATCAGTCGCACTGTCGATAAGGTGCGGGCATCCTTGGCGCGCAGCGCGGTTTTCATTCGCTCGGTAATGGCCTCGCGCAACATCTTAAAGGGCTCCTGCGCTTAGCGGCGTCACCAAACCTACCCGCTTCCGGTCTGCTTTACAGCAATTTCGGCGGTAGCGTCTAAGCCCTTGAAACTCCCAAATCTTCGCTTTCGACCCGGTTGACAAACAACAGCTTGTGTCTATGTTCGCCGAAATTGGGCGCCGCACCTCGCCAAACGGCCCCAAAATCCGGCAGGATTAGCTTTCGATGACCGACCCTAACGCGGCCAATCTGGCGCCGCGACCGCCCGACTGCAACGCGGCCCTGGTGCTGGCGGACGGGACGGTGTTCTGGGGCAAAGGCGTCGGCGCCCCCGGCAAAGCGGTTGGCGAAGTCTGCTTCAACACCTCGATCACCGGATATCAGGAAATCCTGACCGATCCCAGCTATGCCGGGCAGATCATCACCTTCACATTCCCCCATATCGGCAATGTCGGGACCAACCCCGAGGACATCGAGACCACGACCCCGGCGGCGCGCGGCCTCGTCATCCGCGAGGACATCACCGGCCCGGCGAATTACCGCGCGACGCAATCGCTCGACGCCTGGCTGAAGTCGCACGGCCTTACAGGGCTGAGCGGCGTCGATACGCGGCGGTTGACCCGGCGCATCCGCGACCATGGCGCACCCAACGGGGTTATCGCCTATAGCCCGGACGGCAGGCTCGACATCGTGGCGATGCAGGCGGAGGCGCAGGCCTGGCCCGGGCTTGAGGGTATGGACCTCGCGCTCGAGGTGACGTGCCGCCAGAGCTACGAATGGCGCGAGACCACCTGGCAGCGCGAGCGCGGGTATGGCACCCAGGACGCGCCGCGCTTTCACGTCGTCGCGGTCGATTACGGCGCCAAACGCAACATCCTGCGGATGCTCGCGGCGCATGGCTGCCGGGTGACCGTGGTGCCGGCGACCGCGACGGTCGAGGACATCATGCGCCACAACCCCGACGGCGTGTTCCTGTCGAATGGGCCCGGCGACCCGGCGGCGACGGGCGAATATGCGGTGCCGGTGCTGCGCGCGCTGATCGACAAGAGCGTGCCGATGTTTGGCATTTGCCTCGGCCACCAGATGCTGGCGCTAGCGCTGGGCGGCAGCACAAGCAAGATGGACAAGGGCCATCGCGGCGCCAACCACCCGGTTAAGGACAACGCCACCGGCAAGGTCGAGATCACCAGCCAGAACCATGGCTTCGTCGTCGATCTCGCGAGCCTCCCGGCCGGGATCGACGCGACGCATCTGTCGCTGTTCGACAAGACCAACGAAGGGTTGTCGCTTGCCGGCAAGCCGGTGTTCTCGGTGCAGCACCACCCCGAAGCCAGCCCCGGCCCGCAAGACAGCCATTATCTGTTCGAGCGGTTCATCGCGCTGATGGCGGCGAATGCCTAAGCGCACCGACATCTCGTCGATCCTCATCATCGGCGCCGGCCCGATCGTCATCGGCCAAGCCTGCGAGTTCGATTATTCCGGAGCGCAAGCCTGCAAGGCACTGAAGGAAGAGGGGTACCGGATCGTCCTGGTCAACTCGAACCCGGCGACGATCATGACCGACCCCGAACTGGCCGACGCCACTTATATCGAGCCGATTACCCCGGCGATCGTCGAGAAGATCATCGCCCGCGAAAAGGCAAACGGACATCCCATTGGTGCGCTGCTGCCGACGATGGGCGGGCAGACCGCGCTCAACACAGCGATGGCGCTGTCGCAATCCGGCGTGCTGGCGGCGCACGGGGTCGAGCTGATCGGCGCCAGCGAGGCGGCGATCGCCAAGGCCGAGGACCGCCAGTTGTTCCGCCAGGCGATGGACCGGATCGGCCTCATTTCCCCGAAAAGCCGCCTCGCGAAATCGCTGGAAGAAGCGGTGGAGGCGCTTAAGCTGGTTGGCCTGCCGGCGATCATCCGGCCATCCTTCACCCTCGGCGGCACCGGCGGCGGCATCGCGTACAACTCTGAGGAATTCGAGGAGATCGTCCGCGGCGGCCTGCGCGCCTCGCCGGCGCATGAGGTTCTGATCGAAGAGTCAGTGCTCGGCTGGAAGGAATACGAGCTCGAAGTCGTGCGCGACCGCAACGACAATTGCATCGTCATCTGCTCGATCGAGAACATCGACCCGATGGGGGTGCATACCGGCGATTCAGTGACCGTCGCGCCGGCGCTGACGCTGACCGACAAGGAATACCAGCTGATGCGCAATGCCGCGATCGCGGTCTTGCGCGAGATCGGCGTCGATACCGGCGGGTCAAACGTGCAGTTCGCGGTCAACCCGGCCGACGGAAAGCTGGTGATCATCGAGATGAACCCGCGCGTGTCGCGCTCGTCGGCGCTGGCGTCGAAGGCAACCGGCTTCCCGATCGCCAAGGTCGCGGCCAAGCTCGCCGTCGGCTACACGCTCGACGAGCTCGACAACGAGATCACCGGCGTCACCCCGGCGAGCTTCGAGCCGACGATCGACTACGTTGTCACCAAGATGCCGCGCTTCACGTTCGAGAAATTTCCTGGCGCGCAACCGCTGCTCACCACCTCGATGAAATCGGTCGGCGAGGCGATGGCGATCGGACGCAGCTTTGCCGAATCGGTGCAAAAGGCGCTGCGCTCCTTGGAGACCGGGCTCGACGGGTTTGACGAGCTCGCCATCGAGGGGGTCGAGAGCGGCGGCAAGGACGCGGTGCTGGCGGCGCTCGCCAAGCCGTCGCCCGACCGGCTGTTGATCATCGCCCAGGCCTACCGCTATGGCCTCACGACCGCCGAAATCCATGCGGCATGCCGCTTCGAGCCATGGTTCCTCGACCGCGTCCGCGAGATCGTCGAGACCGAGGAGCGGGTGAAGCACGACGGCCTGCCCGACAACGCGACCGGGCTCCTGCGCCTGAAGCAGATGGGATTTTCCGATCGCCGGCTGGCCCGGTTGACAGGCCTGGACGAGGCCAAGGTCGCGAAGCGGCGCCGGCGCCTCGCGGTGTCGCCGGTCTACAAGCGCGTCGACACCTGCGCCGCCGAATTCGCCTCGCTGACGCCGTATCTCTATTCGACCTACGAGGGCGACGGCGTGTCGCCACCCGAATGCGAGGCCGAACCGAGCGACCGCAAAAAAATTGTCATCCTCGGCGGCGGCCCCAACCGCATCGGCCAGGGCATCGAGTTCGATTATTGCTGCGTCCATGCCGCCTACAGCCTCAGAGAGGCCGGTATCGAGACGATCATGATCAACTGCAACCCGGAGACGGTGTCGACCGATTACGACACCTCGGACCGGCTCTATTTCGAGCCGCTGACCACTGAGGACGTGATCGAGATCGTCCGGGTCGAACAGCGGCGTGGCGAGCTGCTCGGGGTCATCGTGCAGTTCGGCGGGCAGACCCCACTCAACCTTGCCAAGGCGCTCGAAGCGGCGGAAATCCCGATTCTTGGCACCTCGCCCGATGCGATCGACCTTGCCGAGGACCGCCAGCGTTTCCAGCAATTGCTGCACGGGATCGGGCTGCGCCAGCCCGAGAACGGCACCGCCTATTCCGCCGCCGAAGCCGAGGAGATCGCCCAGCGCATCGGCTATCCGGTGGTGATCCGGCCGTCTTATGTGCTGGGCGGGCGGGCGATGGAGATCGTGCACGATCCCGCCGGGCTCAACCGCTACATCCGCAACGCGGTGCGCGTCTCCGGCACCAGCCCGGTGCTGATCGACCGCTATCTTCAGGACGCGATCGAGGTGGATGCCGACGCGGTCGCCGACGGCGAGACCGTGTACGTCGCGGGCATCATGGAACATATCGAGGAAGCCGGAATCCATTCCGGCGATAGCGCCTGCTCGCTGCCGCCCTACAGCCTCAACCAATCGACTGTCGCCGAAATCGAGCGGCAAACCGTCGCGCTGGCCCGCGCGTTAAATGTCGTCGGGTTGATGAATGTGCAATTCGCGGTCAAGGACGGCGACGTCTACGTGCTCGAGGTCAACCCGCGCGCCTCGCGCACCGTGCCGTTTGTCGCCAAGGCGACCGGGGTGCCGATCGCCAAGATCGCGGCGCGGGTGATGGCTGGCGAGAGACTGGCGGATTTCGTCACTGGGTCCCGCCCCTGGACCCTTCACGTCGCGGTCAAGGAGGCGGTGTTCCCGTTCGCCCGCTTCCCCGGGGTCGATCTGATCCTCGGGCCGGAAATGAAATCCACCGGCGAGGTCATGGGCCTCGACAGCGATTTTGGGCGCGCCTTTGCCAAGGCGCAGCTGGGCAGCGGCACCGATTTGCCGCTCGCAGGCAAGGTCTTTGTCTCGGTGCGCGACGGCGACAAGGCGGCGCTGGTCGAGCCGTGCCGCCAGCTCGCCGAGTGGGGTTTCGAATTGGTCGCTACTCACGGCACCGCCGCCACGCTCAGCGAATCGGGGCTCGAAGTCACCATCGTCAACAAGGTGCGCGAGGGCCGGCCCGACATCGTGGACGAGATGCGCAGCGGCCGCATCCAACTGGTGTTCAACACCACCGAGGGAGCGCAGGCGATCGCCGACAGCTTCAGCTTGCGCCGCACCGCATTAACGAACAACATTCCCTACTACACGACGGTCGCCGGGGCTCGCGCCGCGGTGCAGGCGATCGGGGCGCTGCGCCGGGGCAGCCTTGAAGTAGCTCCGCTGCAATCCTACTTCTAACCGCTAATTTTCCGACAGCCGGGAAAGAAAAGCTGGTGCGATGAATAGGCTCCCGATGACCGCGGACGGCTACAGCCGGCTGCAGGACGAGATCAAACGGCTCAAATCGACCGAACGGCCGGCGATCATCCGCGCCATCGCCGAGGCGCGCACCCATGGCGACCTCTCGGAGAACGCCGAATACCACGCGGCGCGCGAGCGCCAGAGCTTTATCGAGGGTCGCCTCATGGATCTCGAAGACAGGGTCGCCCGCGCCGAGGTCATCGACACCTCGAAGCTGTCGGGCACGGTCATCAAGTTCGGCGCGACCGTCACGCTCGCGGACGAGGAAACCGACGAGGAGCAGACCTTTCTCATCGTCGGCGAGGACGAGGCCGACGTCAAAGGCGGCAAGCTTTCGGTCACCTCGCCGTTGGCTCGCGCGCTAATCGGCAAGGGCAAAGGCGACAGCGTCGAGGTCTCAACCCCGCGTGGCAACAAATCCTACGAGGTCGTCACCGTCGCGTTCGGCTAGGCAGCGTTCTCGGTCTCGCTCACCGAGGAGGGCTCGCCAACCGGCACCCCAGGCTCGGCTTTCGATACGCGCAGTGTCATCGCCGATTTCACGTGGGCGACGTTGGGGGCCGAGGTCAGCTTGGCGCTCAAAAACCGCTGGTAGCTGTCCCAATCGGTGGCGACGATCTTCAACAGGAAATCGGTCTCGCCGGCGAGCATGTGCGCCTCGCGCACTTCGGGCCATTGACGCACCAGTTCTTCGAACGCCTGCAGATCGGCCTCGGCCTGACTGGCTAGCCCGACCTGGGCGAAGACGGTCACCGGAAAGCCGAGCGCCTCGGCAGCCAGCGCCGCATGATAGCCGCGAATGAGCCCCGCCTCCTCGAGCGCACGCACTCGCCGCAGACACGGCGGCGCGGTGATGCCAACGCGGCGGGCGAGTTCGACATTGGTCATCCGCCCATCGGCCTGCAGGTTCTGCAGAATGCGTCGATCGATCCGGTCGAGTCTGATGCGCCGCATAGGGGATCCTTGCTTGCCCGCATAATCATACGAACCAGCATCTTACGCCGCAATTTTATTGCGCGGATCGGGTCGCGGCTTGCTCCGTCGTGGAGGTTTCCGTAAACCGTGGCCGATGGTCGCCCTACCCGTTAGCTCCGAACCCATTCCGGCGGACAACGACGAACCGCTCGTGTGGGTGCTGCATGACGGCAAGGCGGGGATGGCAAGCCAATCGCTGGGGCTTGCAGAGGCGACGGGATTTCCGTTTATCGAGAAGGCGCTGACGATCTACCGGCCCTGGGCCTGGTTGCCACCGCAGCTCTGGATCGCACCCTTCACCGCGGTTAGCGACTCAGGGCGTCCACTTGCCCCGCCCTGGCCGGACCTCGTCATCGCCTGCGGGCGCAACGCGGCGATGCCGGCGCTGGCGATCCGCCAGGCGAGCGGCGGCAGGACGATTGCCGCCCAGGTTCAGGACCCAAGGATCGGCCGCGACGAATTCGACCTGATGGTCGTGCCCGAGCACGACCGGCTGCGCGGGGAGAACGTCGTTACCAGCAAAGGGGCGCTCAATCGCGTCACCGCCGAGAAACTGGCCATGGAGAGCCGCCGCTTCCCGGAGCTGGCGGCGCTGCCACGGCCGGTGCTCGGCGTGCTGATCGGCGGCTCGAACCGCGCCTACCGGCTGACGCTTGGCCGGCTCGCCGAGATCGCCGATGCGGTAGCCGGGGCCGTGCGCGAGTCTGGCGGCTCGGTCGTGCTGACCCCGTCACGACGCACTGGCGAGGCCGGGATCGCCCTGTTGCGGCAGCGTCTCGCCGGTTTACCGGTGTCGATTTGGGACATGGCAGGTGACAACCCCTACTACGCCTATCTCGCCAACGCCGACGCGTTCCTGGTGACCGCCGATTCGGTGTCGATGGTCAGCGAGGCGGCGGCAACTGGCAAACCGGTGCACATCATCGAACTGGCGGGCGGCGACCGGAAATTCGCCCGTTTCCATGCGGCGATGCGTGCCGCCGGCATCACCCGGCCTTTCAGCGGCCAGATCGAAGACTGGAGCTACGCGCCGCTCGACGACACCGCGCGCGCCGGGGCCGCGCTCCGCGCTCTCGTCGTTGACCGGCTTCAGGCGCGCGGCGCGGCATGAAAGGCTTCGCCATATACGGCGCGGTGCTGCTGCTCAGCGTGGTTTTGTTCTCGCTGGCGCCGAGCATCGATCTGTTCGTCAGTGGCCTGTTCTACAACGCGCAGCACGGATTCGTGCTCGCCGCATGGCGGCCGCTGCATTTGCTCGAAGGGCTCATTCCCTGGCTTACCGGCGGGCTTGTCGCGCTAATTCTGCTAGGCGGGCTGTGGCTGCGGCTGACCCGCCGTCCGCTCTGCGGCCTCGACCGCAACGCGCTGATCTTCATTCTGGTCGCCGCCGCGCTCGGCCCTGGGCTGATCGTCAATGTCGGGCTCAAGGATAATTGGGGCCGTGCCCGCCCTTATCAGGTCGAGCAATTCGGCGGCACCAAACAGTTCACCCCGCCTCTGGTGCCGACCGACCAGTGCGCGCGCAACTGCTCGTTCGCTTCGGGGCACGCCGCGTTGGCTTTCTCCATGGTGAGCTTCGCGTTTCTGTTGCCGGCGGGCCGCCGCCGACGGGTCACGCTTGGCGCAGCGTTGGGTTTCGGCGCCGTTGTAGGATTGGGCCGGATCGCGGCCGGCAATCATTTCCTCTCCGACATCATCGATGCCGGATTGATTTCGATCGCGACAAGCTGGCTGATCCACCGCTGGATCGTCGTTTATGACGGCGCGACGCCCATCATCGCCTGGGTTAAACAGCGAGCCGAGACGCAATTCGGCCGACGAGTGCTGTTGGCGGTGTCATTACTGCTGACCGAAGTGCTCGCGATTCTTTGGCTTGACCGTCCGGTTGCCGATTACTTCCATAATCATGCAAACGCGCTGCAGCCCTTTTTCGCCGCCGTGCAGGGCTTTGGTCTTGGCTACCCTTACCTGCTGGCGAGCGGCATAGGGTTCGCCCTGCTGCGTTGGGGAGGTCGGCTCCAAAAGCTGAGGCAATGGGACACCTCGATGAGGGCTATTGCCCACATACCGCTCTTTGTCTTCGGCGCGGTTGGCTTATCCGGCATCACCGCCGACATCCTGAAGGTCGTTATTGGCCGCGCCCGGCCCAAGCTGCTGTTCCTCGATGGCACGTACGACTTCACCTGGTTTGGTTGGCACGCCGATCATTGGTCGTTTCCCTCGGGCCATGCGGCGACCGCGGCGGCGCTGATGACCGCATTGTGGTGCCTGTGGCCACGTCCACTCTGGCTTTATGTCGGAGCGGCGGCGCTGGTGGCCGTCGCCCGCGTCGCTACCGGTCAGCATTATCTGAGCGACGTCATCGCCGGCGCCGTCATCGGCGTTCTGGTAACCCGGTCGCTGGCGTCATGGCTACTGCGGCAGCGACCGGTTGCCGCCACCCTGCAGGACGCCGACGCTGCGCCCGACTACCGCGCAGTGTAGGATGCCACGATGGGTTTGCGCATCGACACGTTCGACAATGTCCGCGGCGGCAATACGCTCTATAAGGCGCTCGCTCACCCGCTGGCTGCGGTGCCCGGACGCGAGCTGATCGATCGATTGTCGCATTACGACCAAATCGCCGTCGTTGACCCGCAAGGCACCGCCGAAGGCGTCGGCGAGCTGTTCGATCTCTCCCGGCTCGACATTGCGGGGGTCTATGTTCAGGACATTTCACGGATCGGCGATATGGTGCTCGACCGGGCGGCTCAACCGATACCTGCGCTCAGGCAATCGGCGGCGCGCGCTGTGCTGGTCGCCGCTTTCGACACCGACCGGCTGATCGGCCAGCTCGCGTCCTTCCTGCCGCCCAACAGCGAGGTATTCAGCCTTGATGCAATGCGCATCCCTGAGGAGCGGCTGACCAATCGCCACACCTATCTCGACCCGCTCAATTTCGCGACCAATTTCGCTCTGTTCCGCGACAGCGCTACGCTGCACACGCGCCTGGTGACGGCGAATTACTGGGCCGGATATGGCTCGACAGGGGTCACCTGCTGGCTGACCCTGTTCGACGAAGGCGGGTCGATCCTCGCTGGATGGTCCGAGCCGGCTACTGCTGAGGCCGGTGCGATCACCATTGACAGCCGCGAGGTCCGCAAGCGCTTCCGCCTCGGCGAGTTCGCCGGCCAGCTGTTCCTCCACGTCGCCGGCGCGGCGGGGCACGACATCGTCAAATACGCGCTCGACACCTACGGGAGCGACGACGCGTCGCTGTCCTGCACCCACGACGCCAATGCCTGGCCCAGCGAGCGCTACGCCGGGCTGCCGGCGCCAGGACCGGATGAGCGGGTCGTACTGTGGCTGCAGAACTCGCACGCCAAGCCGATCCCGGCGGGGACGATCGGGCTCAACCGAATGGGCGACGAGCATGTCGTCACGCTCGACGAACCGATCGGCCCGTTCGCGACGCAGGTGGTGGATGTCGCCGAGCTCCTGCCCGGCCTGGCCTGGCCGGCTCAGATCGAGCTGCACGCCGGCAAACATGTCGTACGGCCGCGCTACGAGATCATCGAGAACGGCCGCCGCCGCCTCGCCCACGTCAATGTCGAGCGCAGCGACCTCAAGCCCGACCCCGAGCTGCCGAAGCTCGGCGAGAGGCTGGGCAAAGGCTACCTGTTGCCCGCGCCAGTCCTGCCGCGCGGCGAGTGGCAAAGCCTTCTGCTGCCAACCCCTATGGCGCACTCGCAGAGCGAGCTGCCGATTACTGCAATCGTCTACGATCCACAAGGCAGCGAGATTGAACGCCACCGTTTCGGGCGGCTGCCCCGCAACCATTGTACCGATCTCGATCTCAGCGAGTTGACGAGCTCGCTCGGCGACGGCTATGGCCATGTCGAGCTGATTTACGATTTCGCGGACGGTGGTGACGGCGACGGCTGGCTGCATGCATTGTTTCGCTATCGCCACCGCAATAGCGGCCATGCGGCAGAGACTAGCTTTGGCGCCCACGTCTTTAACACGATCCTCACCTACCGCGACGAACCGCAATCCTATTCCGGCAGGCCGCCCGGCTTGTCTACGACCCTGTTTCTGCGATTGGGCGACGGCGAATACGACACCCTCTGCCACCTGATCTATCCAGCGTCGCTGCCATGGCGAAAGGAGAGCGCCACCGACATCATCCTTCGTGATGGCGGGGGCAGCGAGATCGCGCGCAAATCGCTGGCGATTCCGTGCTCAGGCTCACGACTGTGGCGCTATCACCAGCTGTTCGACAAGGACACCCGGACTACCGCCGGTCCCGGTGCCTATGCCGTGATCCGTGACCCGACGTGCCGGCTCTTCGGCTATCACGGGCTTATCGGAAGCGGCGGAGCCTTCAGCCTCGACCACATGTTCGGCTATTGAGGCGGCTGAATTTATTGGCGCGAGCCTCCCGCAGCGCGCAAAAAAGGGTATAGTACGCTGTCCAATCGATCGGGAACGTGATGCCCGAGCATCATCACAGCAAAGTCTTGATTATCGGTGCTGGTCCGGCCGGCTTCACCGCGGCGATCTACGCGGCACGGGCGAATCTTCATCCGATCCTGCTATGCGGTCTGCAAGCAGGCGGCCAGCTGACCATCACCACCGATGTCGAGAACTACCCCGGCTTCGCCGATGTGATCCAAGGCCCTTGGCTGATGGAACAGATGCAGGCGCAGGCCGAACATGTCGGCACCAAGATCGTGCTCGACCTCGCGGTGAAGCTTGATCTTACGCGGCGGCCGTTTTTGGTAACTGGCGATTCGGGCGACACCTATACGGCCGACACGATCATCCTGGCGACGGGAGCGCAGGCGCGCTGGCTCGGCCTGTCAAGCGAGGAGACCTATCGCGGCTTTGGCGTCTCGGCCTGCGCGACCTGTGACGGGTTCTTCTTCCGTGACAAGGAGGTCGTGGTTGTCGGCGGCGGCAATACCGCGGTCGAGGAGGCGATCTATCTCACCAATCACGCCAGCCGGGTCACCCTGATCCATCGCCGCGACACGCTGCGTGCCGAAAAGATCCTGCAGGACCGTCTCTTCCGCAATCCGAAGATCGCGGTCATCTGGGATAGCGTCGTCGAGGAAATCCTTGGCACGCCGGAACCCCCCGAAGTCACCGGCGTCAGACTGCGCAATGTCAAAACCGGGGCGCTTAGCGGTTACGCCTGCGAAGGTGTGTTCGTCGCGATCGGTCACACCCCGGTCACCGAGTTGGTCTCCGGTCATTTGCGTCTCGACGCCGAGGGCTACGTGCTGACCCGGCCCGATTCGACGGCTACTGACATCCCGGGTGTCTTCGCCGCCGGCGACGTCAAAGACAAGATTTTCCGCCAAGCGGTCACGGCCGCCGGCACGGGCTGCATGGCCGCTCTCGAAGCCGAGAAATTTCTCGCGGCGCAGGAAGACGCGGCGCCGGCACGCGCCGCAGAGTGAGTTAGGGGGATCGCCCCGATGGCGATGGATTGGGACAAGTTGCGGGTGTTTCACGCGGTCGCCGAGGCGGGCAGCTTTACCCATGCCGGCGAATCGCTGAACCTCAGCCAATCGGCGGTCAGCCGCCAGATCAGCGCGCTTGAGGAAAGCCTGAGCGTTCCGCTGTTCCACCGGCACGCCCGCGGCCTGATCCTAACCGAGCAAGGCGAGCTTTTGTTCCGCACCGCGCGCGAGGTCTTTGCCAAGCTGGCGATGGCCGAGGGGCTGATCTCGGAATCGAAGGACCGGCCGAAAGGCCCGTTGAAGATCACCACGACGGTCGCCTTCGGATCGATCTGGCTCACTCCACGCATTCGCGAATTCCTCGACCTCTATCCCGAAATCCAGGTCAGTCTCGTCGTCGACGATTCGGAGCTCGATCTGTCGATGCGCGAGGCCGATGTCGCGATCCGCATGACCCCGCCGCGCCAGCCCGACCTGATCCAACGCCACCTGGTCAGCGTGCAGGTGCATATCTACGCTTCACCCGAGTACATCCAAAAACACGGCCAGCCAAAGCGGCCGGAGGATCTCGAGGAGCACCGAATCATCGTCTATGGCGAGGATACCCGTCCGCCGGTTCCCGGGGTCAACTGGCTGCTCGAAGTCGGCAACAGGCCGGGCCATGACCGCCGGCCGATTCTGACGGTCAACAATACCTACGGCATGCTGCGCGCGATCATGAGTGGGCTCGGCGTCGCCGCGCTTCCCGATTTTGTCGCGGGCGAGCAAACCGGGCTGGTACGAATCCTCCCCGAGATCAGCGGCCCGCCGAACGAGGCCTATTTCGTCTATCCCGAAGAGCTGCGCACCTCGAAGCGGATCAGCGTTTTCCGCGATTTCCTGTTGCGCAAGGTCGCCGAGGGCCGCCTCGGCGGCTAGTCCGCGGAGACGCGACAGCGCGCCTGACCCATCTTGGGACTGTGGCGTGACGCCGCAGTAGATGCGTGTCATTTGATAGCATTGCGCTTTTTGCAGACGAGCCAGGACGATTTCCGGCTGGTAATCAACCGGTGCAGCGGCCATCTTCTGATCACGCGATAAGCGTCGCGGCAGGTTTTCGTGGAGTTGAACAACTCCACAAGAGTTTCCGGGACTTGCTCCCGGGAAGAGGGTCTTCGGATCCTTACGTCTCCTAGACGTGAAGCCTCCCTGTTCAGACTTGGCCGGAACCTCGTGTTCCGGCCATTTTTCTTTCATCAAAACGACTCTGGGGTCCCAATGGGGTCCCATCGCGTCGCTTTTCCGCGTCTCAAGTTCCGCTGGTTGATGCCCCGCATTTTACTACTCGTTACTTTGTCCGACGAGACGACGCCGAACAACTCGGGGAAAAACCGCCCTGCCGGACGGGAGGCCTGAATATATCCGCTGCCGGCAGAAATCGACCCAAAACTGTCAAGCTCTCGACTGACAGAGATAAAGGATCAAACAGGGCCTAAGGGGCCACCGAGGCGTGAGCGGCAATATCCGCAACTGGTATTGCGTTTAGGTGTTTGCGGAGCCGCCGCCGTTCCTGCGCGCTAGTAGTCGCACTTTCGAGGATCGACAAGATGGTCGGGTCGAATAGGATTCTGTGAAGCAGTTTGGCGGCTATGCTCATAACGCCGGTGCTGAGACGCACGTCCACATTCGAAAATTTGGCGTCAAGATGGGTAAGATACCAGCCTAGCTGCCCATGGCCGTCTCTCCCATAAGAACCATGAGAGAGTTCGCTTCGGACGCTGTACATTTCCTCAAGCCGCTCCCTAGTCACGGCATTGCCGTGGCCGTCCACCGGCACTAGCTTCAGCGTGTTGCGATAAATCTGCTCTGCCGTATCCTCTCCTTTATTTAGATTCGTGAAGGTTTCGATTACCGTCACAAGCGCGACAAACGCTAGCGTGCTCTCACGTACAAATAGGGCGTTCCAAAAGTTATGCAGGGCGACAGCGATCCTGTTTCCGAGCCAGTAATTGTATTGATAATATTTCTCCAACACGCTGACTGCCCGAATGACACTTTCACAGTTAATGGTGCCACTGCTCGTAAGATTGTATCCAGGGGCTGGGGTCACGTACCGTTGCCACGATTCCCAGATCACCTGGACTGGCGGACTTAAAAAGGCGGGATGGGTGAAATTTTTATCGTACTCTTCTGTGATGAAATATCGAGTGATGTAAAGTGGGCAAGGGCGAAAGAGATGAAGTGCTACGACAATCATTTTATACACATCGTCAACACGGAATCGTTTGAATTCGGGGTCTGTTCTTTTTCCGCTCGCGCTTAAAATCTTCTGCTCCACATGGTGACCGTAAAGTTGTTCGTCGATACAAAGAACGTGCGATGAGGACGCCAACGGCACAGTGTGCATCGTCGTGAGCATTGAAGCCCACGTCCTGTTGATCTCGCCTAGTCGGTCGGTGTCGGCTTGATTCGCCTCCCGGATTTCTAAACCGGGCGCGATTGCGCACGTCGAGAACCCAATGACGTTGGGAAAGGCAACGGCTAAAGGTACGCTGTGACGCATGGCCGGAAAGTCGGGGTCGCGAGCCGGCGCGGCGTCACGCTCGCTGAGGCCCGTTGGCTCTAGCGGGGTTGTCATAATGCGGCTTATAGCTCGAGCACGAAATAGCAGCGAGTTCCCACATCGCCAGGCGGCCACTCCGAACGGTTTGGGGCGCGAACGGGGTTCGGTTGCGATCGGATGTTTCTGGGCTGCGCCTCGACGACACGAAAAATGGCGGTCGCCGGCCCGAGAATCCGGGCAATGTCCGATAAACGCACGAAGATACGATACGGTTGTGCTGTCTTCGCACTGACGTTGCTCGTTGCGCTCGTTGGTGCGCGCGACGGCGACATCGCGCAGCCGATCCCGGCAGGCGGAAAAATGTTCCGTTCCAGCCGACCCACAGTGGACGCCGCAGGAAAAGTTTGTCTGGCAGCACGTCTGCCGCCGCCGACGCGTGGCTGAGCCACCGTCGGTTCTCACCTCTTAAGGTCTGTAGGGCTTGTCGTCTCGCCACTCGCCGTCGTAGCGCTGGCCGTTGGGGTAGATTATGAGACCGTGGCCACTCCGTTTGTCGTCTCGCCACTCGCCGTCGTACCGGGAACCGTCGGTGTAGGAATAGACGCCGTGACCGTTGAATCTGTTATTACGGAACTCACCATCGTATCGGCCGGTAGAGTAGGTCCCGATACCGTGGCCGTTAGCCTCGCCGTCACGCCATTCGCCCTCGAAGCGCTGGCCGTTGGGGTAGATCATGAGACCGTGGCCGTTCGGTCTGCCGTCGAGCCACTCGCCCACGTAGCGCCCGCCGTTGGCGTAGGTGTAAACGATGGAGTCTGCGGCATCGCCGGGCGCGACCGTTGCTCCAGCCCGATCATTAAGAACTAGAGCATGCCGAGCGTTGTCAATTGACCATGCAGGCAATCGTACAAGGAAGCTTTCGCCGAGAAGAGGGTCACCTTGGACCGGTGCCACGTTCGCGACCACGTTGGTGATGACGTGACTTCCCACGGCCATTTTGTGAAGTACGTAGCGCTCGCTCGACGTCGTCGAGCCGTCTGCCAGGGTATAGGTCCCGGTCCCGATGAAGTCGCTTTGGCCCACGGTTCCGGTGCGGCGAAGGGTCAAGAAGACGTCTAGCGGGATCGACACCTCTGCCGCGCCGCTATCCAGAACAAAGGGGATCGCAACTGCATCGTTGATACGGACGGGCAGCATGTAGACGCCGTGTGATCGTTGAAGCTCAATGCTCTCCGGCGCAGCGGGCAGCGTTGCCCAGATTACGAGGCTCAGCCCGGCGAACAGTCGTCCTGCCGCGCGTCGCCAACCACCGATTTGGGGAAAATGCAGGCCGCCGGACGGAGGTTCGTTCGGAAGTGTGACAGCTCTCCGCATCCGTAAACCAACAATGCAGACGATTGCAGAAGTTGACAATGGCAGAAGATGCGCCTCAGCGAGGCGGGGGCACCCCCTATGCGCAAACTCGGGGAAAATCGGGGTGCACGGACGGGGGATCTGAATATATTCCGACCCCCTCAGAACCGCGGCTGATTTTCAGGTTTCGGCCAAGGTCCGCTTCCACCCCGAGAGCCGACATTCGCCAACGGCAAGGATCGGACCTATAACGGCCGCTCGCTTCTAGCTAGGCCGACGGCTGGTCATGCCCCATTTCAGCCATTTGACGATGGTGGCTGGGCTGTCTCAGGAGGGTGGAAATCGGACCTTCCCCGATCCCGTATTCTGGCGGCGGCAATTTCCCCGCATACTCAACCAGAGTGGCAATGGCTCCGTCGTTAGGGCCGGGCACAGTCGCCCGCATTGAGGTCGTGGTCGAGCAGCCGATGCCCTGAACCTCGGCTTGCTTGGAATTTCGCGGCCGGCGGACATCTCGCTGGCCGCAATTCGTTCTGATCGATGCTATCGCCGGCTGGCTCGCCGGGCAGATTACGCAACACGGACGAGTTGCCGGGCGGCACCGCGCGGTGGAGTAAAGCGGCTTTACGGAAACTCACGAGGGCAAAAGACTTTTTTACAGCGCGCTTACCGGTTTGACCCAGATCAATGAAAACATTGGCTCAGCGGTTCTACCGTAGTTGTGGGTGGGCTGAACGTAGCTGAATTTTCCCCAGGACGAGCTCATTGCTCGGAGGGCCGGCCCACTCCGGTATCAAAAACCGAGCCGAGCTCTGGCCTTGGCAAGTATCGGACAACCACGCCCAGGAGGATGAACCATGGCCATGCTGTTCCCCGACTCCTACGGCACCTTTCTCCAGTTCCAACAGGCTCTCGATGCGTTGCGCGCCAGCAGATGGCTGGAGCCGAGTATCAGCGGCAGCGGTGCTTTTCCGCCGCTCAACGTGTTTCGTAAGGGCGATGACATAGTCATCCTCACCGAACTGCCCGGGATCCGAAAGGCCGACTTACAGATCCAGGTCAAGGGCAGAACGATCCACCTTGCCGGCACCAAACCGGTGGAATATGGCGAAAAGGCCAGTGTTCATCGGCGCGAGCGACTGGCCGGGAGTTTTGATCGGGCGGTGACCCTCCCGGTCGAAATCGACGCGGACCGCGTCAAGGCCGAATACCACGACGGGATCCTGGCGCTTTATCTCCCACGCGCGGAGCGAGACAAGCCGAAAGCGATCACCGTGGCATAGCCCGCATGAGCATCGACTTAAGAGATGGAGAGGAAAAATGGCACGGTCTCAAGCTGCAAAATCTCAAGAGCTCGCGGTGCAGGAAAAGAAAGAACTGGTTTCCAAGGAGGAGAGCACAGTTCCTGCCCGCTACTATGTGCAGAATACGGACATCTACGAAACCGACGATGCGTTGACCGTCGTGATGGAAATCCCGGGAGTCGAAAAGAAGAATGTCGACGTGAATATCGAAAACAACGTACTCCGGGTCGAAGGGCGGATTGACTTCGCCAAATACGAGGGGTTGGAGCCGCTCTACACCGAGTACAATGTCGGCCATTTCGCCCGCTCGTTTGCGCTGTCGAACAAGATCGACCAGCAGCAGATCACCGCCCAGGTCGATGACGGCGTCCTGACCCTGACGCTAAAGAAGGCAAAGGAGGCGATGCCGCGAAAAATCGCGATCAAGTAAGCGCGATCGTTTTTGGAGGGGCCGTCGACCGAGGCGAAGCCCCTTGCTGAGGATGCCCCTGGCGCAGCACTGGGAAGTTCAAACTGGAGAAACCCCATGAAACAGCCTGGACTTGATCAGCGTCACCGCGACAAGAACGGCGAGATCAGCAGGAAGCACGGAAATACCCTCGTCGGTACGTTACGCAGGGTCCACGGGCAGGATTTTGCCGAAGGATTCAAGGACACCGACAAACTCTCCGATGTGCTGCAAACGCTTGACGAGCCGTCCCTCAGCCGATTGGTGAGGGATCATCAGGCCGGAGCGCTTGAAGGCAAGATCAAGCAACATTCCTAAGGGGTGATCCTCGTCTCAGACCACACCAGAGCAACGAACACACCATGTTTCTCAAAATGGACGATAATTATCCGCCGGGCACTCCCGGTGACCTCGCCGTTTGCTATATCCATTCTTCAGAAACCAAATGGGGCTTTGACCGAATTGCCACGCGCGAAGCGGCTGAGAGGAAATTCAAGAGACTCTTGAGCGACAGCGATGTTCTGGAGGTCATTATTGAGAGCGGACCGAAACGGGGCCTAAAGAGCGCCGCCACCTGGATCGCAAAATGTGAAGGCGGCGATCAGTGGCTTAGGATCGCGGAGACGGACGGAGCCGAACAATATTGGGCGCAGTGGGTTTGAGCGTAGCGGTCAGCATCTCGACCGTTGGAACGGCGTCCGCCAAGGCGAACGGGATCCGAGCTACAACAGCAACAACGAACCGCCGTTTGGTGTCGACTCCGGCGGCTCAATCGTGGTCCCGCGAACGGCCGGAATCGGTGCGTAACAGACTGTGCCGGACGCCACGCTTAACGTCCGCAAAGCACCCGATTGGAACCTTTGGCAACGGCAGGTTCCTGGGCTTCAACCGACCTTCGCTAACGGGGAAAATCGACCCGCGGCTTCGGGCTGGTCCCCAAGATCGGGATCGAGAACTACGTTCAGATGCAATCCGAAGGCACCGAGTAGGTTACAACAGCGATGGAGCCGTTTTTGGTCGACGTATCTACTGAGCGGCGCGCATCCTACCCGGAAATCTCGGCGACGCCGCCTTGAACTGCGAGAGGAAAATTCAATGAACGCGCCTGTCGCACTTCGGAGCTCCGTCGACTTCAAGGCCGAGGCGCATCGCGATCCCCGGTCTGTGCCGCTGGACGAGATCGACGTCAGTAATCCGTACTTATATTCCGAGGACACGTGGCAGGGCTTCTTCGCTCGGCTGCGGGGCGAGGATCCGGTGCACTTCGTCGATAGCCCTTTGTACGGTCCGTACTGGTCGGTGACCAGGTACCGGGACATCATGACCGTCGACACTTCACACCTGGTCTACTCCTCCGCCGCCGCGTTCGGGGGCATCACGCTGAAAGATGTACCGTTGGCGTTCAGGAAGGAAAGCTTCATCGCAATGGATCCGCCTCGGCACGACGAGCAGCGGAAGACCGTCTCGCCAATTGTCGCCCCGCCGAACCTGGCAAAAATGTCCACCACAATCCGCGAGCGGGCGGTTCGCATCCTGGAAGACCTGCCACGCGGTGAGGTGTTCGACTGGGTCGATCGTGTCTCGGTCGAGCTGACGACGCAGATGCTGTCGACGTTATTTGATTTCCCGTTCGAGGAGCGTCGGACCCTGACCCGTTGGTCGAACGTCGCCACGGTCAACACGCGCGCCGGGACAGAGATCGACTCAGAGGAAAAGCGCGATGCCGTCCTGCAGGAAATGATCAACTATTTCACCGATGTTTGGAAGATCAGGCAAAAACAGCCACCAAAATTCGACCTGATCTCGATGCTGGCGCATGGGGAGGCGACGCACGATCTGCCATCACGGCCGAAGGAGTTTATGGGCAATCTGCTGCTGCTGATCGTCGGCGGCAACGATACGACGCGCAACTCAATCAGTGGCGGCTTGTTGTTTTTGAATCAGTTTCCGGAGGAATACGCAAAGCTGCGCGCCAATCCCGGTCTGATCCCTAAAATGGTTCCGGAGATCATCCGCTACCAGTCGCCGGTCGTGCACATGCGCCGCACCGCCTTATGCGACGCTGAGCTGAATGGAAAACGCATCCTCAAGGGTGAAAAGGTCGCGATGTGGTACATATCGGGCAACCGGGATCCTGAGGAGATCGAGGACCCGGATCGTTTTATCATCGATCGCGCGCGGCCCCGTCAGCATCTGTCCTTCGGGTTCGGTATTCATCGCTGCGTCGGCAACCGGTTGGCCGAGATGCAGTTGACGATCTTGTGGGAGGAAATCCTGAAACGGTTCCCGCCGATCGAGGTGGTGGAGAGACCGAAGCGGGCTTACTCGAACCTGATTCACGGCATTACCGAGATGAACGTGCGGATTCCGACATAAAGGTTTGTCACGGCCATCTTCTGGGGCGCGCCGGTCTTGATCGTCGTATCGGGCCGCGTCGAGGATTGCTGTCGCGCCGGCGAAAACTTGATCCTGTCTGCACACGCAAGAGGGCTTGGTACTTGTTGGGTTGGAGCACCGTTGCTGTGGCTAAGGGCCGCCAGTATCAAGGCTGAACTCGGAATCCCGCCGGATCTGATACCGGGGGTCGCAATCTGCCTTGGTTATTCGGGATCAACTCCCGAGGTTGCGCCTCGTGAGTGGCCAACGATCATCTGGGACAAGTGAGCTCTGATGCGGTTGAACACGTGCAGTTTGATGAGGGCGCTATGTCGGAACAACGTTTTTCGGGACCAATGCCGCGCGGTGTCCACCACCTGGCGCTGTGTACCGACGATATGAAGAAGACCGTCGATTTCTACGTCGACGTGCTCGGCATGCCGCTGGTGCATGCGATGCGGGTACCGCCGGGGCTCGGCATCGGGCCGAAAAACCGCGGCAACCCCCCTTATGAAGAGGTCCGCCACTATTTCTTCGACATGGGCAACGACAGCCTCCTAGCGTTTTTCGAAATCCCGAAGGGCAAGGAACCGGCGCATAACCGCAACGCTATCGGCGCGATGCAGCATTGCGCCTTAACCGTGACGCCCGCGCGATTCAGCGACATCGAGGCACGGCTGCAGGCGCGGGGCATGGACTATATCGGCCCGATCCCGCAACTGCCGGGGCTCGTTGGCATCTATTTCTACGACCCCAACGGCATCCGCCTCGAATTTGCCTGCCAGCCCGAGGACGGAGAGAGGCCGGCGGTCATCGACTGCATCGCGCAGACAAAGAACGAGGCGCGGGCCGAGCTGGCCAGTCTGCCCGGGGCGACGCCGGAATGGGTCGAGAAGCGCCTAGCCGCACTGGCCGAATGATCAAATAGCAATGGGAACAAGGAGATCGGCCATCTGCTTCTCCTGTTGATCGCCGCTAGCCGTCATAGGCTAAAGCGGTAGGGGAAGCAGCGGGTCCATCCCATTATCGGCCATTGCTGGTGTTGACCTTGGAGGGTCTCAGAGGATGGAAATGCTCCGTTCCCGTTTTGCCCAGCTTGGCATGCCCACGCCTTAAACGCGGTGATTGACGGCCCGAAGCGGCGACACTGGTTAGTCGAGCGGACGATCGAGCCGATCCACCCACAAGGAAGCAGCGCAATAATTGCTCACGCCTTCGCCTCGGGCCGCCCCAGCGGCTTAGGCGGCGGCCAAGGCCGAATGGGCAACAATCTCCGAGACAAACTCATCCACGGTGTCGCAGACGATCGCCCCGCTGAGGGATTTTGATCTGTATCATTAACGAGACGCTCGGTTCCTCGCAGGGCTTTTGGGCATGAACTCGAACTCGCGGTCCCTGGTGGCCGGTGCGGCGCCGGCGGGCGAGGCTTACACGGCACCCTTCGGTAGCCTGGGTGCACTCGCGGTTGGCGCGCTCGGTGTCGTCTACGGCGACATCGGGACCAGTCCGCTCTATACGCTGAAGACGGCGCTTGAGTGGGGTGGCGGGGCAACGCCCGCGGTGGCGCTGGGCATGTTGTCGCTGATCGTCTGGACGCTAATGATCACCACCTCGGTCAAGTATGTCGCGGTGGTGATGCGCATCGACAACGACGGCGAGGGGGGCATCCTGGCCCTCATGTCGCTGCTCGGTGTGAAGCAGCGCGAGCGGATCGGCGTAATCGTGATTGGCCTCTTCGGTGCCGCGCTGCTCTACGGCGACGGGGCGATCACACCGGCGATCTCGGTGCTGAGCGCGCTCGAAGGGCTGAAGCTCGCGATGCCCAGGATTGAGAGCCACATCCTGACGCTTTCGCTCGTCGTGCTGGTCGGCATTTTTGCGCTGCAGAGCCAGGGGACCCACCGTATCGGTCGGCTGTTTGGGCCGATCATGATTTGCTGGTTCATCGCGATTGGTCTCCTCGGCCTCGGCGGCGTGGTCCGCCATCACGGCGTCCTCGCGGCGCTAGATCCGCGGTATGGGTTAGGTTATCTGATGACCCACGGTGTCAGCGGCTTCCTGGTGCTCGGGGCGGTGTTTCTGTGCGCCACCGGCGCCGAGGCCCTTTATGCCGACATGGGCCATTTCGGCGCGCGGCCGATCCGGATTACCTGGTTCGGTCTAGTCCTGCCATGCCTGATCTTGAACTATGCTGGCCAGACCGCACTCGTCGTCGAGGGCATCGCAACCGCCGAAAGCAACCCGTTCTTTCTGCTGGGTCCGCCGGCGCTGCAGCTGCCATTGGTCGCGCTGGCCACGGTGGCGACCATCATCGCCAGCCAATCCATCATATCGGGCGTCTTCTCGATGACCCGGCAGGCGATACAGCTTGGTTGGTGGCCGCGGATGCGCATTACCCAAACCTCAGCGGAAGGTTACGGCCAGATCTACGTCGGCTTTGTTAATTGGGCGCTGATGGCGATGACGCTGGGGCTGGCTTTGGGATTCGGTTCCTCGGACCGGCTAGCCGCCGCCTTTGGTATCGCCGTATCCCTGACCATGCTGCTGACTTCGCTATTGATGTATCTGGCGATGCGTGAATTGTGGCGCTGGAGCTTAGTGCTCAGCCTCGCCGTGGCAGGGCTCTTTGTCGTGATCGACTTGTCGTTCGTCGCTGCTAATTTCATAAAGATCTTCGATGGGGGCTGGGTCCCACTGGCCGCGGCGGCGCTGGTCTTCACGACCATGGTGACGTGGCATCGTGGCCGAGCGGCGTTGCTCCAGCGGCTCGAACGCGACACGCTGCCGCTCAATGATTTCATCGTCCGGATTGAGAACAGGCCTCGGGCACCAGGCACGGCGATCTACCTCACCAGCCGCCTTGACGTCGTGCCAGTGCCGCTGCTGCACAACCTCAAGCATAACAATACACTGCATCAGCGCGTCGTCCTGCTCCACGTCACAACCGAGCATGTGCCCCGGGTTGCCCCCGAGCGCCGCCTCGACGTCGCGCACCTCGGGCACGAGTTCCATACCGTAGTCGTGCACTACGGCTTCATGGAGCAACCCAACATCCCACAGGCGCTGGAAGACTGCCGGGCCTACGCGCTCGAGTGCAACATGACGGAGACCTCGTTCTTTCTCGGCCGCGAGACGATCGTCGTCGCCGGAGTGCCGCGCCTGGATGGGCTGACACGCCACCTCTTCACCGCCATGCAACGCAATGCGCTGGCCGCCACTGAGTTCTTCCGCATCCCGCCCAATCGTGTGGTCGAGCTCGGCACCCAAGTTGAATTGTAGCGGTTCGAAAGGAGGAGGGCTTGAAGGTCGGTCGACTCCCGTCGATCGCTCGCTGTCCCGCGAACGGCCGGAATCGGCGCTGAGCAGTCGCTCGCGTCAGGCGGCAACTACGGCCGTTCGTGCCCCATTTCAGACCTTCGCTCCGCTCAACGGAAGGGTCCGCACGGGGTGGCGAACCGCCCCACTCGTCGCCGTCGTTGTTGGCATCTCTCCCGGAAGCCCTCCTGCCTCAGCCCGTCGAGGTCGACAAACCGGTCGATCGCAGCAGGTGCCTCTCCGGCACATGCCGTTCGAGCGAAAACTCGTAGAACAGAGGCTTCCTGCCCGTTCCGACGTTCCCCCATCATCGGCCGCACCCCAGTTCCCCGGACCGGATTTGTGCGGTCCGTGAGCTGCCCGGCCATCTGGTGCTGTTAAAGGCATTACGCCGAGCACGCTGTCGAATTTTGGCCGCGAGACCCGTTGCATCCTCCGCTATTCTGAGGCTCAACAAGCCGGTTATTGAGTGGATTTCAGAAAATGATGCTCGACCTACGAAAGCTCAGCTTTGGCGGTCCCGCAGCGATTGTCACGAGCATGGCGCTTATCGTCGGCCTCGACACCGCAACGGCAGCAAAGGC
>Ga0209517_10001581_pt1 | contig 34033 bp, 31 predicted proteins | sample PeaSoiMetSII2010_FD_187695 | JGI IMG/M metagenome (GOLD analysis project Ga0209517, IMG submission 187695) | Peat soil microbial communities from Weissenstadt, Germany - SII-2010 (SPAdes) (version 2) | ecosystem: Environmental > Terrestrial > Soil > Wetlands > Peat | place: Germany... | reverse complement strand
CCCGATGGATGATACCCTGGCTGTGCGCCGCATCGAGGGCATCCGTGACCTCGATGGCGATCTCCAGCAGCCGTTCCAACTCCATTGGCCGGCCCTGAAGCTGGTGCTTCAACGTGATGCCATCCAGGTACTCCATGGCAATGAACGCCTGGCCATCGCATTCGCCGATGTCGTGAATGGTGCAGATATTGGGATGATTCAGGGCTGAGGCAGATTGCGCTTCGCGCTGGAAACGCGCCAACGCCTGGGAGTCTCGGGCGACGGCTTCAGGCAGGAATTTGAGGGCGACAAACCGGTGGAGGCGAGTATCTTCGGCCTTGTAGACAACACCCATCCCTCCGCCACCGAGCTTCTCCAGAATGCGATAGTGGGAAATCGTCTGACCGATCATGGGTGAACGACTATGTGATTGGAAATCTCCGCCCGTATTATAGACTCCACGTGCAGTCGGGTCAAAACCTTTGGGGATATGTATTCAGTCAGCCATTGGTGAAATAGTTTACAGTGAACTTAGATTTAAAGAGCAGGCAAATACTCAATTCAAAAAGCCCTGGGGAAGTTGAAATCTACTCACCGCTGATTGCGCGAGGTTTCCTTCCTCATTCCGAGATAAGAGCAAAGCGATTTGGCTGGATTGACGGATTTACGATTCCTTGACCTTCAAATCCCGGTCAATTCTTCTGTTCTTGCACGCCGAAGGTTTTTGACCACTCGAGAATTCAATCGTGCGGTTTAGATTGAAAGCTCCGACCACCCTGAACATTGCCAAGCAGTTTGACAATCTATTGGCTGGTGTCCATGGCGAATTGCTAATTTGCCCGGAATTCCGCGAGTTTTCCGTTTCTTGCTACGATACAGATATGCGCGATCTCGTGATCCTTTTCATCCACCTCCTCACCACCGTCGCCCGACTTGCAGGTCGCGGCGGCGTCCGTTCCGTAGTTGCCGAGTCCAAACGGCCTGTGTGTACGCGTTTATCGTGTTCTGTAAATCGAAGTGTCGGAGCATCTCGGTCTGCACAGCCATATTGGTTCCAGCACGGTGAAGAATCGAGGAGAAGTCGAAGAGGTAGTCTTCCCGGGGAATGTAAGGCGCTTGCCACTTATAATCCAAGTGAGATTCCGCAAGCTCGGGGTCAGTGAGCGTCGGTTCGCGGCATGGCGACCCGATCCTTTAAGTTGGTGGACGTATCGTTCTCCGAAATTCAGGAGATGTTGTCACTGACTTCCCCCTCAGTAGCACCCTTTGAAAAGCCGCATGAATGCTTTTCCTCGACCGCACCTGTCCGCCAATTGTGTGCGGCGGTAGGTGCCAAACGGCCTATAGGATCGGGACCAAACGCGCTTTTTACGCCGTCGTGAGTCGGCCAACGCCGCTGAGTACCCGATTGTCGGGATTGCGCTACCGCCGACTCTCGTCGGGAGCGTGGCCAGAGGATCTCCGGTATTGTCGGTAGGGGGTCAGGGCTGCGACGCTTCCTGGCCATCTGCCGACCACTGCGGGAAGAGCCCTCGGCACAGCTGACCTTGTTCAAGATGGGCGGCTACACCTATCAAACTTTGGTCACCAATCTCGCGCTGCAGCCGCTCAACCTTTGGCGGTTATACAGCCGTCGGGCGCGGGTGGAGTTGATCATCCGAGAACTGAAGTATGCCTCTGCTTTGAGGAGCTATGAGCGCGAGGATCCGCTGGAACGGCCCGCTAGTTGTGCCAAAGAGGTGTGGTCTAGGATTTCAGCGGTCGCGTTTCGAACGTCAAGAAACACTTGATAAAGAGCGCTGTGTTTCTTATCGTTCTTCACCAGCCGTTTCAACGACTCGTTATCGGCAATCGGACTGAGCGAGCCGTCAATAGCACGGATTATCTCGCCGAGGAAAATGTCTCGGGGCGGTCTCCGCAACAAATACCCTCCGTGCGCGCCTCGGAGGCTGTCGACAAAGCGCGCCATCTTCAGATGGAGGAGGATCAACTCCAGGAATTTCTGCGGGATGTCTTCGGAGGCGGCAATATTGGAGATCTTCGTCGGTTCGGGATAGTTTCGCGCCAGTCGGATCATTGCCTCCAGCGCATAAAGGCCCTTCTTTGAAATTCTCATATATCTGTGTATTTACTAAAGTCTTCTCTGGCTCATGTCAAGAGACTCGTTTGCTGATCGGTCCACGTGTGCCCGCAGGAAGTGCCGCAGATCGGGGGGGTCCTTCGAACCCATTGCTCGACGATCGCCCCGTCTATCGGAGGTCCGCAGGAACCTTGAGAAGGTGCCGGCGTCGCCGGGTACTACCGAGTAGTGAAGTGTCCAGCTAGTAAATCAATTCGATGGACTTGATTCTATTGTCTGTCGTCAGCGCTCGCGGGGCCCACATGGGCTGCCATTATGACAGATCAAATCAACACACTTCCGCGTTCACCGTGCTACACTACTGCATCGAGCAACGAGCCTTGTTTTCTACTCGGTCTTCATTCTGCATATGATCGAAGAGGAAAGGTGATTCGAGCGCCGGAGCCCGGCAGAACCTCTTGGCAAGTTACGGAGGTCTGTTGCGCAGGCCGAGGTTGCGGATCGCATCCTAGTAATGGGGGCTGCCGTCGGAAAAGGGGGGCGTGCCATGGTCGGTGAGAAGCTGCAGCATCACGAATTGTTTGGGCTGTTAACTCCGAAGGAGGTGGAAAGTCTCAGTAACGTTTCGGGGATCGTGAATCTAGCGAAGGGTGACAGGGTCTACGCTGAGGGGATTCCGGCGAGTCACCTGTTCGTGCTCCTTAAGGGCAGAGTGGAACTGAGGAGACCCGCAAAAGGATTCAGCTTTCTCGTGGACGAGGTCGCGGAGGGTGGTGTCTTCGGTGTTTCCTCCCTCACAGGAGGAGAGCGCTACTTGTTGAACGCCGTGTGCGTGGAGGACTCGGAGGTGCTCAAGGTGGAAAGCCAGGTCCTGCGTCGTATCCTGGATGAGAACCCCGCGATCGGCTACGCTGTCCAGCGCCGGATCTCTCAGATCTTCTTCAAGCGTTACGTCGACGCCATGGAGAAGCTGCGGTCGATAGTCTTGGCCGTCCCGGTGGGGCCCACGTAGCGTGTCCTGCTCTATTACTCATTCCGAGGGCTGCGAATGTAGCTTCTCGGCCTCGCCCGATGGCGGCGGGTGCAGACAGGAGCGGAGCGGCTCCACCCGCTGCCGCGCCCTGCGGGCGTTTTCAACCTGTCCGCATTGAGTGAAAAGCTCTTCCGCCTCCTCAAAACATATCTCCGCAGCTCGCAGACTGGATTGTGGGTTCTGCTCCTCGAGCGCCAATCGGAGAAAGGCACTGCCCCGATTGAACAAAGTTGCCGCGTAGTGGCGCGGCAAGCTCACCTGTGTCGGTGAGCGAAGAGCGTGGTCAAAGTGGCGAATAGCGCGTCGCAAATTCTTGCTGGTCGACGCAGGGTCTGCGGAGGGCAGGGAGACATAGGCGTTGCCCAAGTTGTTGTGCAAGCTGGCATTCTGAACCGGAAACCCTGTTGCCGTATACACCTGAAGGGCCTTGCGATAGCATAGGATGGCCTTTCGAACGTTAGCCGCCTTGTCCCCGAAAGACAGTTGCCGGTAGGCAGTGCCGAGGTTCTCGAGTGTAGCTGCATAGCAAAGGGGATCACTCACTCTTGTCCTTACTTGCAGCGCGCTTTGGTAGTGTGACACTGCCTCCACCCACTTGCCTGGGGATGTTTCCTCGGATAATTCGCAGTAGGTGTTCCCCAGGTTGAACTCCTCTCGCGCCCAGGCGTTCAAGTCACCCAGACTGCGATAGATTTGCGCGCCCTCTTGGAAGCAGCTTATAGCTGCCTGTAAGCGGACTTGAGTCGACTCTCGAGACGAAGTCAGCCAGGTGTTCCCCATCGCGCTGAGAATTTGGGCTCGCTCTCTTGGCTGATGGGCGGAACTTATAAGCGTGAGTGCCACGCGCAAGTGACTTAACGCAATCACCGGCGACGTTTGCGAGTGCGAACGACAGCCTGCGCTGCAACAGATTCCCATTTGGAAATGAATCGCATAGTTCATCGGCTCCGCCTGGGACGCCTCGAGCAAGGCCGCAACACACGACTCGCATTCATGCTCTTGGCATAGCTTGTTTGCCTCGAGCAGCCAGGAGCACTGGCCGCCCCCCGGCTTGGGAGGCATTAAGGCCCAGAAGCTATTCTCAGCCAGCATCGATTGTCACCTTATTCCTGCGCCTTTCACTGGTCGCCAGACTAGAAATTAACAAACATGTCGGTCTCGGCTCGGTATTGGGTTCCGGCTCCCCGCTGTATAGGAACGTAGAAATGCCGAGCCGGGTCGTTGGGGCTAATTTCATTCTGTATGTAAAAGAGGTTTTGCCATTGGAGGAAGCTTGCCAAGCCCACATCCAGACGGATGGAGTGAGTTCGGACGTTCACCCCCACGTTTGTTCCAAGGCGATCATCGGTAAATTGGGAGATCATGGAGTTGGCCTCCTTGACCGCGTAAAAGTAAAGGAATCGCACGTCTCCCCGCTTCTTGATTTGGCCGGCGTTGAAGGTCGCCATCCAGGCGTTTCGCTGAAAGCTCGTTCCCACATTCCGGCTTGCGTGGAGATCGAGAAAGACGGGGAATTCCTCTTTGCCCAATATCCAGCCTTCCTTGGTGATGCGGTAGGCCAAATGCGCGACCTGGTAATGGTCCGCAGTGTAAATCCCGCCGCCGGGCAGGGTGGTTGCGCTGCCAGTACCGGTCAGGGGGCCCTGAATCACGCTGCCTACCACAGGATTGACAAGAGCCGGAAGGCCCTCGCTGGTCGACATGAGTGCGATCTGGTTGGGATTGCGGAACAAGGCCATATTCGTGTATAGGTACTGGGACCAGCCTGATTTGATCCTGCCCTTCACGAAGATGCCCTGGTCGAACATGTCCGCCGCGCGAACGTTTTCGCCTGGCTGGTATCCCGCTTGAAGGTACGCGCAAGCGGCCGGGATCGACGCCGGCGTGGTGATGGTTGCCGGCAATGAAGTTATGGTTTGGGTGGGCACTGTGCATTGCTTCAGCGTAGGCAGCACCTGCATATTGGGGTTGGTCAAGATGTATTGGGCGGCCATCACATCAATTCGTGTAATGCCCAATGGATTATCGCCCGGCGCCGTGCCCACGGTTTGCTGGAATCCGTCGAATCTCACATCCTCATCCCACAAAAAGCGGCTGCCATCTTGAAAGATCTCTGGCATCTTGCCGCCTTGAAAACTCAGGCTGGAGCTGGGGTGGTAGTTGGCCCAGGCCTCGGTCAAAAAAATAGGTCCCCTAACAACACCTCCCCCCATATCCGTGTCGTCCGTCAGAGGATTGTCAAACCTTCCGGAGCCGAGTTGAAAATGAACGTTTAACTGCTTATCAATGCCCTTATCCAAGTTCAGGCGTGCCCGGTATTGGCCCCGAACGTTTTGTTCCGGGCCTGCGATCTTGTCCGAGGAGCGAAACACACCGTCGCCCCGCAGGCGAAGGTCCCCGCTAAATCTGAAACCGGCGACGTTTTGGGAGATTCCCTCGACCTGCCTGGAGAGAGTCTCCAGCCTCGATACATAGGGCTGAGTTTGGGCCTGACCTGCCGCCTGGACCAGGTTCTGATTCGCTGGGGAGTTGGGAGGAGCCAAGGTCTGGCTGGCGGGGGCAGTAGGAGCAAGAGTGGCCACGTTAGTCGGCATGAGCGGCTGCCCGCTCGTCGAAGCCGCGAGGGGGAAGAGATCGCTGGCCTTGGGCGTTATGGACCCAGCGCTCGCGAGGGGGTCCTGGCTATTCACTGCCGCAGGAAAAATCTGGGGATGTGAAATCGCGGCTTGCTCGTCCAGTTTAGGTGCAGGCCCGAGGTTATAAGGGGCGAGGCTGAGGACTGGATGGTCGTGTCCCCCGACACCGGATGCATCCGCAAGCAGCAGTGATCGGTTGGACGGTCCACTCATCTCAGCCACGGTTGCGACCAGTTTCTCGATTTGTTGCTGTTGAGCTGCCAGCAGTTGCTCCTGACGGTCGAGCCGCGCCCGCAGGGCGGCAATTTCGTTGCGATAGTTATCGCTTGCAGAGGCGGCACGACGGGTGGACTGCGCCTCGCCAGCCGGAGCAGTAGACGAGGATGCTTTGGTGCGGGCAATAAGCTGCTTTGGCGCTTTGACAGCACGGCGGGTACTCTTGGTGCCGGTCATAGCCATATCTTGATCAATTGCCACCGGCGCAGAACTGGCAGCATTGCTTAGAATCGAACTGTCGGCGAAAACAAATGCGATCAAACACAGCAAGCATGTGATTCTCGAGCTCAGACCGACCGGTCTCTTCATAAGAATTGTCTCCTTGTGGCATCTTGGGAGCTTCGTACTTTGAACGGTGTGAAGCCGCCCTCCTAGCGAGCGAACCACTACCGCCGCTTTCGCTCTGCCGCATCATTCTTTAGAAAGGCTGCGAGGCTGGCCGCGCTCGCCAGCCGGTGAAGCGCTTTCTGGCGGCGCTTTGGATTCATAGCCTGTGCGAGCAGCTTTCGCCTTGCCTCGTTAAGTAGCTCCACCCATGCTCCGTATTCCGGCCCGTACTGCTTTGCGATCTCCCTCTTGAGCCGTTGCGCCAGGGCGGGGCTGGCGCCTGACGTCGAGACGGCGATCTGAAGGGGACCGCGGCGGACCACGGCGCCGTAGTAGAAGTCGCAGTGGTCGGGATCATCCACGGTGTTGCACAGGACACCCCTCCGGGCAGCCTCGCGGGATACAAGTTCATTCAACCGCCGCGAGGAGGTCGCCGTCACCACCAGGAACATTCCCTCAAGGTCCGTGAGTTCCAAAGCACGCCTTAGCCAATCAAGCTTGTTCGTTCGCGCCCAGCGCTGGACTGTTTTCGATGCTTGCGGCCCGACCACCCGAACTCTCGCGCCCCCCTCGAGTAGGCTGCGGATCTTTGCCTGCGCAATTGTGCCCGCCCCGACTACCAAGCAGCGCCGTCCTTTGAGCTTTAAGAAGATAGGGAATAGGGCCACGCGGAATCCCTCAGGCAGCAGAGGCGCAGAGTGTTTGCATTATTTAGCCAGGGGAAGGGGCGTCGTTCCGTGTCCGACGGCTAGCGTCCGCCCACCCTCTCGAACCGTGAGCGCAATCTTGTAAAACACGGTAATCATCAAGGCACCGAGCGCCCACACCGCCACGCTGATCATTATCTCGGGCAGAGTGGGAACATAGCGGGTTATCGCGCCGAGAGGCGATGGCATGAAGCCGCCCACCACCAGACAAACGCCCTTATCGATCCAAAGTGAAACGAAGGTGACTACACAAGCTACGACCAGCATTCTTTCGTTCCTGCGGAATTTGGGAATGAGAAGCAAAAGGAGGGCGACGGCCATGAAGGCCAGAGAAATCCTTCCCAAAACGAGTAATAGCAACGCACCTCCCGGTATGCCAGTGTAAAGGATCTGAAAGTGTTCGATGGACGACGGTATTTGGCTGTAAAAGGAGGTAAAGAGTTCCATCAGCACAAAGAAAGCGTTAATGACCATCGCGTAGGTCACAATCACCGCAAGAGTGCTGATGGCGCTGCTGCCCACGTCGTAGCCTGTCAGCTTGCGCAGCAGGATGCAGAGCAGGATCAGAAGTGCCGGCCCCGAGGCAAATGCCGAAGCAAGGAAACGAGGCGCCAGAATCGCTGTAAGCCAAAACGAGCGCCCGGGCAAACCAGAATACAGGAACGCTGTGACGGTATGGATGCTGATCGCCCACGGGATGGAAAGCAGAATGACCGGCCTGATCCATCCCGGTGGGGCCACACCCTTCCGCTCCGCGCTCAGCGTAACTAGAGCTATAACCGCATTCAGCACCAGATAGCCGCCCAGCGAAACCATATCCCAGAACATCATGGAATGCGGAGTCGGATAGAGCAGCACGTTCAAGACCCGCGCGGGCTGCCCCATATCCACAAAGATAAACAGCACGCACATACTGACGGCGGAAATGGCCAGGAATTCGCCCAGTATCGCCATTCTGGCGAACTCCTTGTGATTGTGGAGGTAATATGGAAGGACGACCATGACTGCAGAGGCCGCCACGCCCACGAGAAAAGTGAACTGGCCGATGTAGAGTCCCCAGGTGACGTTGCGACTCATCCCGGTGATGCCGAGCCCGTAGCTGAGTTGCCTGGAGTAACAATACAATCCGGCCGCGACAACCACAAACAAACCCAGCGCCCAGCCCCAGTACCGCCTGCCGCCAACCAACGCTTTTTCAATCATGAACATGCGTGAGTCTCACGTCGGTGCGCCTATACCGAATAAAACAGATTGGGCTCCGTTCCCAGTTCAGGGCGGCGCCGGATGGTATACCTGGACTGGAGGAGTTGCCGCACTTCAGATCGGGGAACTGCCAGGTTGCCGAAAACCAGCGCTTTTTCGGGGCAAGCAGCTACGCAGGCGGGCGGCTGGCCCAAGGCAAGCCGCTCCTCGCAGAAGTTACACTTTTCCACCACGCCCTTGGTGCGAGTGGGGAAGTCCGCATTCAATGTCGTGATGTAAGGCCGCGGGTCGAACCAATTAAAGCTGCGGGAGCCATAAGGGCAGGCGGCCACGCAGTACCTGCAGCCAATGCAGCGATGCCAATCCATCATCACGATCCCATCCTCCCGTTTCCAGGTGGCCTGAGTCGGGCACACACGCACGCAAGGAGGACTGTCGCAATGGTTGCAGAAAACCATCACAGGTTTATTCTGGAGCGCCACTTCAATGTAAGGGTTGTTCTGGGAGGGGAAAACGTTCTCAAAAGGCTCCTTCCAGATCCACTTGACTTCATGGAGAGAATCTTTAATGACCGGAACGTTGTGGGTTTTGTTGCAGGCGCTGATGCAGTCAGTGCACCCGTCTTTCTTATGGCACTTCGCCGAATCGATTACCATGGCCCAGCGTGTGGCTGGGGCGGACGATCTCGCAGTCGCTTCATTCCCCAGCGCGCCCACCACCTTCTTTGCGGCCACGGCAATTAGGGAAACTCCGCCAATCTCCAGAAATCTTTTCCTCGTCATCTTCATTTGGCACCCTGTAGTGCGGGCGTCTGGCCCGCGATTGCGCGGGCCCCCTGTCCCCGCTCCGCTTCCGGCACCGGAAAGCGGGATGCCTCCGCCACAGCGGCCGAGGCGCCCCCGCTGGCAGGCCGAGTCAACTTCGGGTCTACGTGGCAATCCCAGCAGGTGACCGAGACGGCGGCGTAGTTGTGGCAGCGGTCGCAGAAGTCGGCTTTGTTCGTATGGCAGCCTGATGCGAGACACGTCCCCGCAAGGCGCATGGAATAGGTCTTCCCATTGAATGCTTTGAACGAATGCTCATTGTGCCGCACGACGGCATCCCGCCAGTCCATGAGCAAGTGCATGTGCGATGTCCGCATAAACTCGCGAGGCGCCACGCACTGTTTTTCCTGAGTAGGTAGAACCGGTTCGGGGCCGCGCGAGGTCGTCCCCGCCGCCAGGTCGTGCCACACAGGGAAAGTGATCAACCCCAGGAAAATCAGGAGGCCGGTGTAGATCACGCCGCGATCACGCATGGGCCGGAGCCTCCTTCGCAGGAAGAGGTTCGCCCCGCAAATCCGTAGCCCTCTCGTTTTCGCCCTTCATTACCAAAGCGTTGCCGAGCAATTCATGAACCCCCGCCACCTCCATACCCGGCACCCAGTATTCGAGCAGGGGAGGCAGCGTGGCTTTGTCGATGGCGCAAATGCAGGCGAGGAGATTCACCCCGCAGGTGTCGCGGACGTACTTGACGGCATTGGCGCGCGGCAGTCCGCCGCGCAGGCGCATTTCGATGTTCTCATCGGTGCCGAGCCCAGAGCCGCTGCCGCAGCAGAAGGTTTGTTCCCGGATGGTATTTTCCGGCATTTCGTGGAACTCGCGACAGACGCTGCGCAGAATGTAACGAGGTTCCTCGAGAAGTCCCATGGCCCGCGAGGGGTTGCAGGAATCGTGGAACGTCACGTTCCAGCGATCATTGCGCCTGGGGTCGAGGTTGAGTTTGCCGTGGTGGATCAGGTCGGCAGTGAATTCACAGATGTGAACCATTTTGGTCGAGCGCGCATTCTCGAACTTGGTGCCGGTGACAGGCGAGACCGGTGGTTCGAGAAAATCCGCCGGGCCGTTCAGGGTGTCCATGTATTGATGCAGCACTCGCCACATGTGGCCGCACTCGCCGCCCAGAATCCATTTCACGCCCAGCCGCTTGGCTTCGGCGTAAATCTTGGCATTCAGACGCTTGATCATTTCGTGCGACTGGAACAACCCGAAGTTACCGCCCTCGGATGCGTAAGCGCTGAAGGTGTAGTCAAGCCCGACCTCGTGCAGCAGCATCAGGTAACCGAGGAAGGTGTAGTAGTGGGGCGTGCCGAAATAGTCGGCGGAGGGAACAATGAACAGGATCTCCGCGCCCTTGCGGTTAATCGGCGCCTCAACGCGGACGCCGGTGATCTCCTCGAGTTCGTCCACGGCGAAATCGACGCTGTCCTTGAAGCCGTGTGGCTGGATCCCCAGGTGGTTGCCGGTGCGATAACAATTGGCGGCCGGTTCGAGCACCCAGTTGATATTGCATCCCACCAGATTGAGCAACTCCCTGACGATCATGGTGACTTCCGCAGTGTCGATGCCATAGGGGCAAAATACCGAGCAGCGGCGGCACTCGGTGCACTGGTAGAAGTAATAGAACCACTCTTTGAGCACGTTTTCGGTGAGTTCCCGCGCGCCGGCCAGGTTGCCAAGGAACTTCCCTGCGCTCGTGAAGTAACGGCGATAGACCGAGCGGATTAACTCCGCCCGCAGCACCGGCATATTTTTAGGATCACCCGAGCCGATGTAGAAATGGCACTTGTCGGCACAGGCCCCGCACCGAACACAGATGTCCATGAAAAGGCGGAAGGACCGGAACCTCTTGAGCCGATCCCGCATACCCTCCAGGATGATTCGCTTCCAGTCCGGCGGCAGTTTCCAATCCTTGTCGAATGGCTGCCATTCCCGGGGATTAGGAAGATCGAGGTATCGCAAGTTCTTGGGCGCCGCACTGTAACACATGACGCCTTTGCGGAACTCCACCTGAGGGTTCATCCAGTCTTTGCGGGGAGGCCGATAGTCAATCTGCACGAGTTGTTCAGGATTGGGATTAGCCATTTTCCATTACTTATCGAGCGGCAAGCCCGCGGCAACGATCTTGTCGTGGAACTCCGCTTCCCATTCTGCGTAGGTGTGGACCTTCACCGGGTAATTCCAGGGGTTTATGTGCCTCTTCATGCGGTTGTTGTTGGCGAGGTTCCTCGTCGGACTCAGAAATACCCCGCCCATGTGCATCAGCTTGCTGAAGGGGAAATAGGCCGCAAGTGTACTGAGCAGGAACAAATGCACGAAGAACAGCGACCCGGCCTCTTTAGGCACGACGGGGGAAAAGGTTACCAGGCCAATCGCGAGCTGCTTAATCGCAACAATGTCCACGCGCGTGAAGTAGCGCATCACGATTCCGGAGACCGCCAGCCCCAGAATCAAAAAGAGAGCGAAATAATCGGCGAGCAGCGAAATGTAACGGACTTGAGCATCCCACAGCCGCCGCACCAGTAGATACAGGATCGCCACCACGATGATCACGTCGGAGACATACAGCACCGGGGCGCCGATCTGGAAGAAGCCATCCAGCTTCTCGAGTGCCACGACGAGGCGTGGAACGGGCTCCATGAAGAACCGCAAATGCCGTACAAAAATGATGAGAAAGGACCAGTGAAACGCCAACGCTCCCAGCCAAAGGAATTTGTTCTCAGCGTAGGTGAGCCGGGGGCCTTGCCGCAGCTCCGCCCGGCTGTTTCGGAATAAGGACCGGAAGAGCAGGATTTCTAAGGCCAATCGAGAAACCACGCCCGCTGTATTCGAAGGGCTCTCGAGACAGCCCGCCTTGATCCAAGGAAGCGATTTCTGCTGGCCGCAGGTGGTGGGAATTCGAAACGGAACCGGGGAAAGCGACCAGCGGACGATGCGATAGGATATTCCCACGAGAAAAGTGGCAATGGCGGCGTATGGCACAACCACGCCAAACAGCAGGCGCAGATGCTCGACTTGGCCGAGGAAGTAAACCAGCGCAGCCAATGCCAAAACTGCCGTGAGCGAGGCAATCGCCTTCATGAACCTTCACCCATTATCGCAATGCACTCCCGAACGAACGATTCCGATCCACATGCCGCTTCTTATTGTTCCCCAATGCCCGCGGCCGGATGGCCTTCAGTCAAACGCCGACTCAGTTTTCCATTCCTTCCAGACGTTCCCCACAAGATCGATTCCGGGCTTGAGTGTGGGCTTGCCGGGCCTCCAGCCAGACGGTGTGGCCAGGGTGCCCTTGGACTCGCGGACTAACTGAAACGCCTGAACCTGCCGGATCGTCTCAGTCACATTGCGCCCCACCGGAGGAGTGAGCACTTCGTAAGCCTGGATGAGGCCTTCCGGGTCGATCAGAAAACGGCCACGCGTCTCGACACCAGCATCTCCGTCATAAACGCCGTAGACACTGCCTACTTTACCGCCCGCGTCCGACAGCATTGGGAAGGGCACACCTCCCGCTACCATCTTGGAGAGTTCCCCGTCGTTCCACATCTTGTGAACAAACATGCTGTCCACACTCATGGAGAGGACTTCCGCGCCCAGTTTCTGAAACTCGGGATATTTCTCGGCGACCGCCGAGAGCTCCGTAGCTCAAACAAATGTGAAATCGCCCGGGTAGAAGCAAAGCAGCACCCATTTGCCCAGATGCTCAGAAAGCTTGAGGTTGATGAACTTGCCCTGATGATATCCCGGTGCGGTGAAGTCCGGGGCTTTCCTTCCAATCAGGATCATTTCTGTTTCCTCCTTTTGCTCCTGCTGATTTGCGACCTCGCCGCCCGCTGTCTCACCCACGGTCGCGCCGGTCGGCCGGGCGCAACGGACACCCAATTCTTCCGCCATAATCCCTCCCCTTATCGGGCAAAGGCTCTTACGCGATCTGCGATTGCGGCAATTTTCAGTGGTCCTACCCCGGAGGCCATCCTCGCGTCCTGGCCGGACTTATCAGTCTCTGCTTCGAGACTTTTGAGGTGCGGTGGGCACAGAGAAACTACCCCCGATGGCTCATCCTTTCCCAAACGTACACCTCGCGCCGATGCGCGCGGGCCTTGATCTGGTAAATCTCCTCCCGGCATTTCGTGTACAGATCGAAAGCGAGCAAGGCGATCGAGTCGATCCTGGTCTGCCAAGCCGCCGGACAGCCCCCCTCCGAACTTTCGTTCAGGATCTGACGCAACGCAAAAACGAAGCTCGTCGCCTGCGCAGCAGTAAAGTCCTGAACGGCTCTCATCCGCACAAGACTTTCCATCGCGGGCCTGGTCTTCTCGAGGTCCATCTCGCCCGTGATCTCATCAAGCAGCGTTGCGAGGCCTTCCTTCAAGGTGCTGCCCACGGGATTGCGGAAACGATCCTTCTGGTTGCGGAAAAATCCCGCGGTCTGGCTGGGGTAGGTAGCAAGAGTCCGCTCCAGCCACTCCTCGAGAATCGCGGCCCGCTTTTGCGCCAGGTTTTGCATGGTTTCTCTCCCCGCCGGTTGTACGCGAACCCGTTACACGCAGCCCGTTGGCTTAGGCAGGCCAGCAAGCTTGCAAGCACCTTTTGCGGGCCCAGAGGGAAACATCTGATAAATCTCATTCAGCTTAAAGCCCGTTTCCTTGCAGAGTTTCCGGATCATGGGAGCAATTCCAAATTGCAGGTAATAGTTGCGCAGATAATTGATCACCTTCCAATGATTCTCGGTCAATTCGCTGACGCCTTCGGAAGTAGCAAAGTCGCAAGCCACGTCCTGATTCCAGATTTCAGGGTTCTGCAAGAATCCGTCTTCATCCACATCGTACTTCTTTTCGCCTACCTCAAAGACAGGCATGGTAATACCTCCTATTGTGCTAACTCATCTCGATATACCCGCAGGGACACGCCTCGGCGCACTTCTTGCACCCGTTGCACAACTCGAGCTTCACTTTGTAGTGCTCTCCCTTGGGCATCTTCACGAAGCAACTGTTGGTGCAATACATCCAACAACTCTCGCAATCTAGACACAGGCCGCAGGACATGCAACGCTTGGCTTCCTCGAGCACCTCCGCCTCAGTCAAGCCCGACTCGATTTCGGCCTCCATCGTGCGCTGGTCGACGGGAATGTGCTGCCGCTCGTGGCGTGAAGCTCCCTTGTACCAATCGAGTTTTACGCGCTCCGAAGTAATGGTCGGCGGAAGCGCAGGCCGGGAAAGTTGCTGGCCATGGAAATAAGCATCGATGGCCTCGGCGGCAAAGCGGCCTTGGGAAATCGCCAAGGTCACCAAGCCGAGTTCGACATCGTCGCCGCCGGCGTAGATTCGTTCCTCGCTCGTGGCGCCCCACTCGTCGACCTTGATCCAGTCCTGGCCCGATCGCAGGCTAACAAACCCGTCAAACTCCGGCTCCTGGCTGATGGCCGCGATGATCGACGTAGCCTCGACGTCAAATTCTGAGCCAGGCTTAGGCACCGGCCGCGGCCGCCCGGAAGCGTCGGGCGGGCCAAGCTCCATGCGGATGCAGCGGGCTCCGACGGCGACTCCATCCTTAAGCAGAATCTCCACCGGGGCGGCCAGGAATTCAATCCGTACACCCTCCTCGAGCGCTCCTTCGATCTCCGGTTTAATGGCCGGCATCTCGGCGCGGGTACGGCGATACAAAAGCGTGACCTCAGCCCCCAATCGCCGGCTGACGCGCGCGGCATCAATGGCCGTGTCACCGCCTCCGATCACGAGAACCTTGCCGCCGATTTGAACTTCCTCCCCACTGTTTGCCTTGTTGAGAAACTCAGTCCCTGTGAAGACGTTGGGCGCGTCCTCGCCGGGCACACGAAGCTTCAGACCTTTGTGGGCGCCGATGCCCACAAATACCGCACGGTAGTCTTGGCGAAGTTGCTCGAGTGGCATATCCTTGCCAATTGTAAAACTGCACTTCAACTTCACCCCTAAATCCAGAATCCTCTGAATTTCAGCGTCCAGAACCTCGCGCGGCAGCCGATAGCGCGGGATGCCGTAGCGCAACATTCCGCCCGGTTGGCTGAAAGCCTCAAAGACCGTTACCTCGTAGCCGCGCCGGGCAAGCTGGTAGGCGCAAGAGAGGCCCGCGGGGCCCGCGCCCACTACTGCTACTTTTCCGGCGTAGTGCTCGTCGCCAATCTTAGGAAGCTTCAAGCCCCTGGCGATTCCAAAATCTCCAACGAACCTTTCCATGGCGTTAATGGCCACCGCTCCGTCTTTGTCCTTGCGATTGCATCCGTCTTCACAGGGATGGGGACACACCCTGCCGCACACCGCCGGAAACGGATTCCGGTCGACGATCTTTTCCCAGGCGATCTTGTAAGCCTGTTCCGGCGTACGGCCGTAGGCTTCCGCTTGCGCAATGGTGGTCAGCCATCCCCGAATGTCCGGGCCGCTCGGGCAATGGCCAATGCAGGGCGGAGTCTTCGGAACGTACTGGGGCCGTAAGGAGCTCACTTCGGCGCCTGCCGAAGTCGCCCCCTTGATGACCGGTTTCTTTACTGCTTTAAACAAAGCCATGGCAAAAGTCCTACGCGTACGGATAAAGGTTTCGCTTGAAATCCTGCAACTGTCCCAGCAGCCGGACGTGTTTCTGTTCGTCCTCGGCGAGATAGCTCAGCAGATTTCGCTGTACGAACAAACGGCAGCTACGCATGCCCTTCTCTGCGAGGGCAATGGTCTCCTTCTCCATCTGGAGGTGCTTCTCAAGCATCTCCCAGATCTCGCCCAGTTCCTCCGGCGTGAGGGAAAACGCTTGCTTCTCAAGGCTGTCCAGGATCACCTGCTGGACCTTCTTGTGCGTGACGGAGTCCTGTCGAATGATCTCCATCACCAGCCGGATCAGTGGGTTCTGGGTGCGCTCCATGATTGCGGTGGTGTGTACGACAGTCGCGTCTTCAATCTCCTGCCAGTGCCGGAGCGTTTCCGTAAGCTCTTGCAGGCTCTCAGCCGCTTTTTCGCTCATCTTCATGGCCCTCGTTTTCTAGAATTGGACTCAGTTTCTGGCGCATCCGTTTCGAATTCAGCCGTTCCACTTTCGCGAGAGGGGCTGCGGATCAACGCCGCAGGGGCACGCCATGGCGTGCCCCTACTGGAAGCTTAGAACCGGATGTGCGTCGACCGCGCATAGGTCTGTCCGGCGTTCTTGAAGTCGTCGATGTGGTACCGTGTGAACTCGATGCCGGTCAACTGGAAGAATCGCGGCCATCCAATTCTCTCGATCCACTCGCCGACCCGCTCAAATTTCTTAGCGCCCTGGGAGTAGACATTGACGATGTTCACCACCGCATCCACTACCTCGGGCCAGCGCGGCGGATTGTTGGGCAGAAACGGAATAGCCAGCTTGGTGAATTTCGGAGCGGTGCGGGCATTGCTCACCTTTCCGCCAACCCAAATCGAGATGCCGTCGTTTTCCGGGTCGTTGAGGGGCATCGCCGGGCAGACCGTGTAGCAGTTGCCGCAGTACATGCACTGTTCTTCCACCACTTCCACCGATTGCTTGCCGTCCACAGTCTTGGGCCGGATGGCCCCCGTGGGGCACGAGGCGATGAGCGTCGGCACCTCGCAAACCTTCGGCAGCACATCGTGCTTGATCTTGGGCGGCTTGCGGTGAATGCCAAGAATCGCGATGTCAGAGCAATGGACGGCGCCGCACATATTCAGGCAGCAGGCCACTGCGATGCGTAGCTTGGCGGGAAGGTTCTGCTGAGTGAAATGGTCGCACAAGGCGTCCATGACACTCTTCACGATGCCCGAAGCGTCAGTGGCGGAGGAGTGGCAGTGAACCCAGCCCTGGGTGTGAACGATGTTGCTGATCGCATTATTGGTGCCGCCCACGGGGTACCCCGCGTCGCGCAACTCCTGCTTGAGCAGTTCGATCTTGCCGGGATCGTCGAGCAGGAATTCCACGTTATTGCGGCTGGTGAAACGCAGGTAACCATCACAGTATTTGTCCGCCAGGTCCGCAAAGTAGCGGATGGTCTTAATGCTTAAGAGGCGCGGTGATGCCGCTCTGACTGAGTAGAGCTTGTCCCCCGTTTCCGACACGTGGCACAGCACGCCTGGAGCGAGCGACTCGTGATACTTCCACTGGCCGTAGTTCCTCTTGATGATCGGGGGTAGGAACTTCTCATAGTGCGGAGGTCCGATATCGGTAATGCGTTTTGCTGGGGCTGTCATAATCTCATCTCCTTAGGCGTTGCAGCGGCGAGTTTACCTCGCCATTCGAGTTGTAGCGGCGATCCCACTGTCCACGCGATCGCCACAGGGCGGCGCAAAGCCGCGGCTACGTCACTCTCCTTCCTTCTTTTGGAAGAAGATGTAAGGGTTGTCACGGGGAGCGCTGATCATCGCGGGATCCGGATCCAGACCGATGGCGTCCAGGAAGTTCGCCATGCCCACCCGCTGGATGAGTTCGCCCACCCGCTCGCGGTTCTTCCCATACTCATCCCAGAATTCCCAAACGCGGCTGACCAACTCCTTGAGCGTGTCCAGAAGTTCGGCGGCTGGAACGAAGGGAACCAGGACGGACGAAAGCAAAGCGCCCTGAACAATGGGGGCCTTGGAACCGATCAGGATGGTCGCGCCCTTCTCTTTGCCAGGACGGAGCGCCTTGGGCATCACGTTGATGCAGTGCATGCAACGCACGCACTCGCCGTTGTCAATGGTCAGTTTCTTGCCGTCCCACGCCATGCAGCGCGTCGGGCAACGCTCGCACACGTCTTTCTGAATGTCGAGTCCGGCCGCGGCATACTCTGTCACCGCAGCATCGTCCTGCTGAATCTGATCCTTCCAGGTGCCGATGACCGAGAGGTCCGCCCGGGCGATCGAAGCCACGCAATCATTGGGACATCCGGCGCACTTGAACTTGAACTTATAGGGGAATGGAGGGCGGTGCAGTTCGTCCTGGTAGGCCTGGGTGAGATCGTTGCACAGCTTCATGGTGTCGTAGCAAGCCCACTCACAGCGAGCTTCTCCCACGCAGCAGGAGGGCGTGCGCACACAGGAGCCCGACCCCCCCAGGTCGAAGCCGGCTTCGGTGAGTTCCTTGAAAGTGGGCTCTAATTCATCCGTCTTGGTGCCCAGAAACACGATGTCGCCCGTGGAACCATGCATATTGGTTAGGCCGGAGCCGTGCCGCTCCCAGATGTCACACAGGGTTCGCAGAGCCTGACTCGTGTAAAACCAGCCGGAGGGATGGTTGACGCGCAAGGTATGGAAGTGTGCGACCTTGGGGAACTTTTCGGGCACGTCGCTGTAACGACCAATGACGCCCCCTCCGTATCCCATGACGCCGACGAGTCCGCCATGCTTCCAGTGTCCCTTTCTCTCTTCGTAGGAAAGCTCGAGCTGTCCGAGAAGATCCTGGCAAGTCTCGTTATTCGTCTTTTTAATCTCTGTGACGAAACTCGGCCACGGACCCTTTTCGAGCTCGTCTAACAATGGGGTTTTTGATTTCTTCTCATCATTGTCCATATCGGTAATCTCCTGGTAATGATTGCGTTGCTCTTAGGGCGCCGCAGATTTCACTCTCCATGGTTCGGCGGCCGCCAGAGCCACAGTTCGATAAGCCAAGTGTGCAAACTTGGAGTAAGGTGCGTACAGAAAAAGCGCGAAGATTAATACAAGGTGTACGTAATAAATCGAGTACATCAATAAGGCAAATTGGGCCAATCGCATGATCTCGGAAAGAATTCCCGTTAGCGCCACGCCCCCGAGTGTCAGCAGAAAAAACCAGTCGAAGTAAGTGCTCGCGGTCTGCTTGATCGGATTGTGCACCCTTTCCCAGAGGAGAATCAGGCTGCCGCCGAGTATGACCAGGGCGCTCGTGTTGGCCAGGATCTTCAACGGACTGATCAAAGCCAAAGGCGTGCGCAGGATGCCGACCATAGTTCCGATGCCAGTCGCCGTCCCGACCACGGCCAAACCCATAAACCCCCACATGGTCAGCAGGTGACCTAAAGACCAGTTCTTTTTATCGCAAGCCTTCAGACGTTCGTTCGTCAAGATTTCCCAAATTGCGGGAAGCAGCCTGGTCGGGATCTTCCCGCGCGCGCCGTGGACCCTGATGGCTCGAACGCAACGTCTGAGGCCTATACCAAAAGCCACGAGTACAAACCCGGCAACAGCGAAGAACAGCGGCTCGAGAACCGGAATCGGAAATACGTTGGCGAATTCCAGGCGAGGCGTGGACGGTGCTTTCGGCGCCCACCACGCAATCGCCATAAAGATCAGCATCGGCAACAGATATAGCAGCGGCCAAGCCTTAGGGCTGGCCACCAGCCGGCCGAGGAATCCCGGGAAAGCAAATTGCTGGATCGCCTTATTCCGCAGCGCCCCCAGCACATCACCCGGGCGCGCGCCGCGCGGGCATTGGGTGGTGCAAGTGCCGCAGTTGTGACACAGCCAGAGTGCGGGATCTCCCACAAGCTGCTTTTTGAGCCCCCATTGCGCCTCGATCATCTGCTTCCGCGGGAAGGGCGCCTCGTCCGAAGACATTTCGCAAACCACCGAGCAGGTGGCACACTGGAAACACTTCTTCAGGTCTCCGCCCCCAGAGGCTATTACGTCCCGGATGAAAGCTGTGTCGGGCTGGATCAGAACTGCGCTAGCCACTGACTTCTCCCACCGTAACCGGGTTCCTTCCCCTCCTCAAGGGAGAGGGCTTTTCTTTCGACCTCGATCCTCCAACTACATTCCCTTATACGGATTCGGGCCCAACTCCCGGATCCGATCCACAAACCCATTAATTAGTGCCGGCAGCTTTTCGCTCTCGTTGATGGACAACTTCACCAACTGAAGTCTTTCCGGCTCGAGCTGCAATCGCTGCAACGTCTCCTTCACATTCTCAAGTCGTCGCTCCGCCAATTCGCTGCCGCGGATGAAGTGGCATTGATAATCATCGCCGGACTTACAGCCGATCAACATCACGCCGTCCATGCCGCGCGAAAGCGCGTCGGCGATCCACACGATGTTCAGCGAACCCAGGCACCGCAAGGGGACCACGCGGACGCTGGCGTCGTACTGAAGCCGTTTCAGCCCCACGATGTCGAGCGCCGGGTAAGCGTCGTTCTCACAGGCCAAAACGAGCACGCGCGGTTTCTCTTCGTCTTCCTCGGGAACCTCGATGGCTTTGATCATCGAGGCGACCATACTAACGGAATAATTCTGAAAAGAGATGATGCGCTCCGGGCATGCCCCCATACAAATGCCGCATCTCCTGCAGCGGTAAAGGTTCGGCTTCGGAGTCCCTTTCGCGTCCTCGTCAAGCGCGCCGAAGGGGCATTCTTCCGTGCAGCGTTTGCATTGCGTGCAGCGCTGGAGGAGAAAGCTCGGAAACGAGCGATCCATGGCGCGCGGATGAACTGCCTGCCCCCTGGACGCCAACTCGATCGACTGAATGGCCTTCATCGTTGCGCCCAGCGCGTCTTCCTGCGCGTGTGCTGAGTCCATACCAGCGCGCACAGCGCCTGCCGTGTAAATGCCGGTGCGTCGCGTCTCGTAAGGGAAGCAGACGAAATGGGAATCCGGGAATCCGTCGCGCAGCACCGGCAGGTCGGGTCCCTGACGATAGGACAAATTCAGAATTTCGCTGCCTTTGTGCCGACGCAGTTGCTCCACTTTCCGGCTCGCCTCAGCCCGTTGGGCTTCCGATTCCCCCTTGGCGACTTTCAATTCCGCATCCTCGAGCGCCCGGATCGCCTCACCATCGGCGGAATTCGGAACCATGCCGGTCGCCAAGACTACCAGATCCACGTGAAGAACAATCGTTTGTCCGAGCAGAGTGCTGTGCACAGTTACACTCAGTTTCCCATCCGGTGCTTTGTCTACCTTCGTGACTTCACCTTGGGTGAGGAAGTTCAGCGGGTGGCTTTGGACTGTGGAGTAAAAACGCTCGTACTGGCCGGGCGTTCGCATGTCCTTATAGACGATGTAAACCTGCGCGTCCGGGTTCTGTTCGTGAATGTACACAGAGTGCTTGAGCGTGGCCATGCAGCAAACGGAAGAGCAATAAGGAAGGTGGTCTTTGTCACGCGAGCCAGCGCATTGCACGAATAGCACGCTTTCGACTGGCCTCCCATCGGAGGGACGAGTGATCGGTCCCTGGGCGGCCATCCGCTCCAAATCCACGTTGGTGATCACCTCCGGGCTCAATCCGTAGCCCAGATGCGCAAGGCGCGAGGCATCGTAAGGCTTCCAACCGGTGGCCATGACGATGGCGCCTACGCGAACCGTTGACTCACCTGGCTCACTCCGCAGCGTCACGTCAAACATCCCGGGTTGGCCTTCGATCCGAAGGATGGAGGCTGAGGCGATAACTTGAATACGCGGGTGGTAAGTTGCTGCCTCAATCGCGTGCGTGACGCCGTCGGTCATCAATTCGGTGTAAGGCGGAGCAGTCGGGAAGCGGCGCTTGAGAGTTGCGACGAAGCCTCCCAGGCGCGCCTGTTTCTCTAACAGCACTACCTCATAGCCTGCCTCAGCCGCTTCCAGCGCTGCGGTAACCCCGGTGATACCTCCGCCCACCACCAGAATCTTGCGGGAGATGGCCTCGGACAAGCGCTCAATTGGGTCGGTCTTCTGCGCTTTCGTGATCCCCATGCGCAGACAGTCCTCGGCCAGCATCTGCGTGTCCTCGTCCTTCGGCTTGTGGCACCAGATGACCTGCTCGCGGAGGTTCACACGCTCGATCGCACACCCGTCAATCGCTGCGAACGCGTCTGTCTTCACGCGCGGTGAGCAGGCAGCGATGACCAGGAAGTTCGTTGCGCCGGCGGCTACGTCCTGCCGGATGACACCGACTCCCTCAGTGCCGCAGAGGAAGGGGTGCATGCGGCATACCGGCGCCTTAAACTCGCGGGTCGCCACCGCAGCCAGTTGCTTCGCATCCAGCGACTCGCCGATCCCACATCCACCGCAGATATAAACTCCGAGTTTCTTATCCATTGTGCATACTTCTGGCCACACACTGCAGCGCCTTCAGCGCCGCTCCGGTGGCGTCTTGGACGCTCGCCGAAACTTCTCCGGGCCGGCGTGCGCAGCCCGCACCATAGAGCCCCGCTTTGCCATCAGGAAGGCTCAGAAACTTGAACTCATCGAACTCGAAGCCGCCTGGCAACCCGTCCGTCTGGGGCACGATGCCAGCGGCCAGCACTACCAAGTCGAACTTGTGCGTCCCTTTCTTCCCGCTGAGCACGTCTTCCGCAGTCACCAAAAGGTCGGCGGTTCCGGCTTCCTCTTCCACTTTGGCGACCTTGCCTTTGACTACCCTGATCTTCTCGTCTGCGGCAACCGATGCGTAGAACTTTTCGAGACGGCCAGGCGTTCGCACGTCGATGTAGAAGATCGTTATCGCAGCTTGGGGGTAAAGAGCGCAGATATAGGACGCTTGCTTCAGAGACGCCGCGCAGCACACCGCTGAGCAGTAGGGCAGATGGTTTTCATCCCTCGAGCCCGCACACTGCACGAATGCAACTGTCTTCGGCTCCTTCCCGTCGGATGGACGCAGGATGCGCCCACGGGTAGGCCCGTCGACCGCCGCCAGGCGCTCCATGATGAAGTTGGTGACCACATTGGGGTATTTTCCGAACCCCAGATTGCCGACCTTCGTCACGTCATAGGGAGCCCAGCCGGTTGCCGCCACCACAGCCGCAACCCGGAACGTCTTGCGCTCCGCCTTCTGATCGAGGTCGATGGCCCCGTAAACGCAGGCTTCCTTGCAAGCCTTGCAGCCCTCCGGGCATGCCGCGCGATCGATCACGTACGAGGCGGGGAGAGCCGTGGCATAAGGCAGGTACACAGCCTTTGTTTTCGACATGCCGTAGTTGAATTCGTCCGCCCGTTCTGCCGGACAGGCTTGAGCGCACTCGCCACAAAGGGTGCAGGCCTGAGTGACGAAGCGCGGAGCGAGCAGGATTTTCACTTCGTAGTCACCCGGCCCGCCCTTGATTTCTTCCACTTTGGCTAGAGTGAGCAGGGTGACACGAGGATTCTCACGCAGACGACGAAAGTTGATTTCCAGGCCGCAGGTGGGAGGACAGAGCTTGGGGAAATACTGGTGCATGCGCGCGACTCTTCCACCTAGATAGGGAGCCTTCTCCACCAGAATGACCTGGCATCCGGCTTCCGCGGCCTCGATCGCGGTGGTCAAGCCTGCGATGCCGCCCCCAATCACCAGAATCGGTTTGCCGTCGCCGTATCGCGAAGCCTCCAAGGTATCCGTCACGCGCCACTCTCCCGAGCAGCCGACGTCTCCGTCCGCTCACTGTCATTCCGTGCCCGTTCGCTGTCATCCTTAGCGCAGCGAAGGATCTCGGCATGTCCGCCCCGCCGCCTTGCTTCGGCGACTTCCCGGCGGATCTTCATGGTCTTTTCTTGGAAGAGGCTGAAGCGGAGCCACTGCAGGGCAAACTCCAATAGCTCCTCGTCATCGTGACGGAGCGCCTCGACTCTGGCCTCATCGACCTCGAACAACTCGAGGAAGCGCGACTCGAAGACGAAGCGCCGGAAACGGTCGAGGTCGTAGCAGGCCATGTAGAACATTTCTACTTGTGGAGGCGTGAGCGCAGGTTCACGGCTCCAAAACTCGTGCAGCGCGAGTTCTTGGAAGGATGCGCCCATCATTTCGTACTCTTCGATTCCCTGGTCCGTCACCCACTCGCGTACCGAACGCGCTTCTCCCTGGCCGTGCCCGTGGCAGAGTTCCTCGTGCAATACAAAATGAAAGGGTTGCTCAGTTGGCGTGGGATTCTTGGGTTTAGCGACTCCCAGCGGATACATGCGGCAGGCCCAGGGGCGAGCGGCGTAAACCTCGCAACCAAGCTCACTAATAAAAGGGCACCTTTTGCTTTGGGCGTCCATCCTCAGAATCAGCAGCCGGAACTTCTGATCCGGGCCAAATAACGGCAGAGTGTGTTTTTCCAGGAATTCCGTCGAATCCATGCGCAGCGCCTTCTTCAGCCGGAGTACGTCGTAAGGCGTCAGCACGATGGAAACATCACAACAACACTTTGTGAAGCAGTCCAAGTCCCGCCCGCAGTAGAACGTAAACGAATCGTCCAGTGTCATTCGCGGGTGGTCTCTGAGGATGCTTTCTGCGGTGCGTACTTCTTCAGGCATAAATCCTTCTGGATTTGATTCCCCTGCTTTGAAAGGAGGGGAGGTAAAGCCTATGATTCCGGCAGAATGCTGGACCTGAGTGCAGCCTTGGACCATACCGGAAGCGGACCGCTCTCGCCCGTCAACGGGTCAAGCCGGAACCGGTAGGAAGCCATCACGTTGTAGTGTTCCTGCATCCAGGTCCAGCCGCGCACGAAGTAAGGACAGACGTCGTTGAAACAAACATATTGAAATTCCCCGCTCCAAGTGCTCACCTGGGGATTGGCCCAACGAGCCAGCGGCCGGGAACAATGCGGGCAGTCCTTCTTCGCGTCTGCGGTCATCATTGGGAACCTACAACTCTGTCGGTCCGAGGGTTGCGAGGCATCTTGAGCGAGAAATGAAATAACTTCTGAGTCCCTGCGGCTCTCGAGGTGACAGAGTGTGGGAGATTTCGCTTCCACCGCGAAATCTCCCACCCGAAATGCGCCGCCTCAACCACCCAACATTTCGTGCTCTTGAGGCTGTGGAAAAACGTGCTTCATCGGCCGCGTCCGCATCTCCCAAGCGTCCGCCTTGGGATCGAACCGGCAGTTGGCGAAGACATGCCACTTCTCTTCGTCGAGCTTGGGCTTGTCGGCGCGGAAGTAGTATCCGGGCCAGCGCGTTTCCTCACGGAACAACATCGTGCGGACATGCGCCTCCGCCTGCCACATGCGGTGAGTGTTCTCCCAGCAACGCATCAGCTCGTGTAAATCGGCAGCAGCCAGTTTCTGGGAATCCTCCCTCAAAAAAGCAAGCAATTCGAGTGCCTTGGTGAGCAAAGGCCCGTTGGTCTTGAATTGCGAGGTGATACCGCCCGCATACTCGTCCATGATCTTCTGCAGACGAAACATGAACATCCGAGGCTTGAGGTAGTTTGGGTTGATCTCGGGATCAGTGGTGGCATTCTTGTGCTGCTCGTAGTTCTCCATGGGCCGTAGGATTTCCGCCTTCAGACTCTCGATGCTGGCCGCGTCCACTGCCGGAAGTGAGTTGTTCTCAACAATGAACTTGATCGCCGACTTTGCCGCGATGCGCCCTTCAGCGTGAGAGCCGGAAGAGAACTTGTGGCTGGAAGCCCCGGAAGCGTCTCCGGCGCAGAAAAGGCCCTTCACCGTCGACATGTTCGGGTAGCCCCAGAAGTAATCCGGCGCAGTGTCTTTCGTCTGCAAGTCTGCCGGACCGCTCACCCAGGCGCCCGAGGCGCCGGAGTGCGAACCGATGAAGTAAGGCTCCGCAGCGGCGATCTCCGAACCCTTCTCTTCCGGTTGAAGGTTAGTCGAAGCCCAAAGGATGGCCTGCGAAATGGTCATATCCAGGAAGTCTTCCCAGGCCTCGGACTCGAGTTCCTTCATCTTCTTCTTGTAGGCCTTCGGGTCGTCCTTGTAGGTGTCTGCGATCTTCCCCAGGGCCTCCTCGGTCCGCATGTAGATGGGCCCCTTGCCGTCCATCACATCCAGCATGCCGAGGTAGTTCCGCAGGTTGGCGGGAACCGGTTTGACCCTGCCATACGGCCCCCAGTTTCCCAGCTCCGGCCGCCGCTCCACCATGTAATCCCCACCCTCGGAATTCGTGGCGCGCGATTTGAACAGCAGGAACCATGCGCCTACCGGACCATACGCATCCTTGAAGCGGACCGGAATGAAGCGCACTTCCTGGCAGGTCATCTCCGCACCAGCGCGGATGGTGAAGTAGGCTGACGAACCTGAGTTCCAGGGTGGATACCAGGCGCGGCCCATGCCCTCGCCGGAACTCCTGGGCTTGAACACATGCACCGCGCCGCCCATGGCTACCAGCGTGGCCTTGGCCTTGAACACATAGAATTTGTTCTCGCGCACTGAAAAGCCCACTGCACCTGCGCAGCGCTCGCCGTCCATAATAGGCCCCACGATGAAAACGCGCTCGAAGATCTCGCCCACACCACTCGCGAGTAAAGCGTTCTTCGCCGCCTCGGCCACTACCACCTTGTAGGATTCGCCGTTGATCATGAGCTGCCAGCGGCCCTCGTGCACAAAGTTGCCTTGCTCGTCTTTCCAAATGGGGAGGCCCCACTTCTCGAACAGGTGTACGGTGGAATCCACGTGGCGCGCAATGTTGGCCACCAGGTCTTCACGCGTGATGCCCATCAAATCGCTGCGTACGTAGTCCACATAGTCCTTCACGGTGTTGACGCCGTCTTTGAGGCCCACATACTGATTGATAGCCGAAAGGCCCATGGCCACCGCGCCGGAGCGGTCCACGGCGGCTTTGTCAACCAGCGTCACCTTCAAGCCTTGCTGCTTGGCCCAGTACGCCGCTTCCACCGCCGCTCCACAAGCGGCCATGCCGCCTCCCAGAATCAGAAGGTCAGTTTCTACGGTTACAGTTTCAAAATTAGGCATTGGCTCCCCCCTTCAGCGTGAAAATCGCCGGCAGCCCGGATGATGCAGGCTCTGTGAACAAGTCCGGTGAGTCGAGGCTGGCCTTGGTCTCGAAGCCTCCGTCCGGAACCGCTTTGCCTTCCTCGGTGGTGCGGATCGGGAACTTGAAGCGCTTCAGCGTTCCGTTACGGAACTTGACCGTCCACATGATTGAATCGGTGGAACGCAGCGGCGTCACGGACGCCCCTAGCGGGACGAAGTCGGCATAGCCGCGAATTTCGACGGCTTGTGTGGGACAGATCTTGACGCAGTTGTAGCATTCCCAGCACATGCTGACGTCGCGATTGTAGGCCTTCATTTTTTCCTTGTCTAAGACCATCAAGTCGTTGGGGCAAATGTACTGGCAAGCGGTCTTGTCCAGTGCTTTGCACCCGTCGCACTTTTCAGGATTAACGTAGCTTGGCATTATTCCCCCTTCATTTATTCGGAGCGTCCGTTCGAGTAACAGCCTGTTCCTCAGACTGATGACGTTCGTAAAAGCAATTGCGCTGGCCGAACTCGCGAAAGCGGCAGGGCTCGCGGTAGTAGATCTCGCACTGCAAGCAGATCGAGTTCGGCTTATCGCTATTGGCGACGATGGCGCCTGCCAGACGGTCCAGAACTTCTGAAGTTCTTCGTAGCTCGTCGGCGGAAAACTGCGAAAAGATATCGTTGGCCATTTGATCCCTGGCCGCCTTGTAGGCTTCCATCAGCTTGCGGCTGGTTTCGGTCAGTGAAAGATGACTGATGCGGCGGTCGGCTTGAGTTTCGGTGCGCCGCAACAGCCTGCGCCGCACCAGCTTGTCCACGGCCTTGCTGGCAGCGGCCGCACTGACTCCCATAAAGGCCGCAGCATCGCCGATATTCAAAGTATCCGTATGGGCGACGAGATAGAGCAGTTTGAGTTGGGCGAAGGTCAGGCTGTTGCCCGCCACCATGCGCAAAACGGTTCTCTCAATGACCTCACGAACCGACCAGGCGAAGACGCGAGCGCTGCTCAAGAACTCGTTGCTTAACTCCGCTGAGATCGCCGGTTGCACTATCCCCGAATCTGCCGTGGCCATATACTCCCTGTCCAGTCGCGATTCATTTTCTAACCGGCAATAATCTTAGCCTGGTTAATAGTTAATGCAAGAACTTTTTTAATGAGTTAAGACTTAATGTCCGAATTATTTTTTCGGAAGGATGGACGTTTTGTCCGAGGCAAGATGAAAATGTCCGAAACCACTAACCCTTGCACTCCCAGGAAAACGAACTATCACGAAAAACTCCTCGCACGACTTACCGCCACTCCCATTCTATGAAACCGGGCTTCACATCCGACATGGCGTTGACGATTAGCTCCACCAAGCCACCGTATAGAATCTTGTTTTTGTTCCAGAGATCGTAGTAAGCCAGCATATCGCGGAACTGACCTTTGCAGTTGCTGCACGGGGCACAGATGTACTTGGGAATGGACGCGTCCAGGCAGTCCTGGAAGGCGTTGAGGATTTGTTGCAGCTTCTTGCGGCCCGAGACGTGAAAACGCCAATCTTGAAAGTTATTCCCGCTCATAATGGCGAAGCCGCTGCCTCCGCCGCAGCAGTAGTTATCCACACCGTGGGGTTCCATTTCGCGGAACTTGGGGCAGAGTTTGCGGGCGACTTCCCGTTGCGGCTCGACCACTCCCATCAGGCGCACCAGGTTGCAGGGGTCGTGCATTGTCACCGGGAAATCATTGCGGCTGGGATCCAGTTTCAATTGCCCGCTCATGACGATATCGCGCAGGAGTGTCATCGAGCTTTCGCGCGGGATGTTCAGGTCGCCCGTAAGAATGCGGTCAGCGATTACGGAAAGCGCTTTGTGCGCGTGACCGCACTCGCCCAGAACAATCTTCTTAACCTTGAGTTTTCGAGCCGCTTCGGCGTGCTTCAGCGCCACGCGCGCGAACTGGGCGTCGTCGTACCACAATCCGTAGTTGATCGAGTCGTATCCAGCCAACTCCGAGGACAGGGTCCAGGAAATCCCGGCAGCGTTCAGCACAAGGGCGAAAGCCCCGGGGTTCTCAGGCCAGGCCATGATTTCGCCGGCGTTATGGATGAGTAGAACGTCCGCGCCCTCGACGTCCCATGGCGTCTTTACTTCAATCCCAGTCTTTTCGCTAATGTCTTCGTCGATGAACTCGATGTTATCTTTTACCGCTTCCTTATTCATGCCCGTCGAAGAGCCCACCTTGAGTTGGAGCATTGAGCCATTCTCGTGAATTTCCTTGGCGGCAATCCCCATTTCCTGGCTGAACAGTTTGCGCAGTTCGTGAGCCACAAGTCCATTGTCCGCGCCGATGGGGCAGGTCTGCGCGCAGCGGCGGCACAGGTTGCAACGGTAGGAAAGTTCGATGAGCCTCGCCACAAGCGGCCAATTCAATTTGATGTCCCCGTGCTGCCAAGCTGAAATCAGGCCGCCGCCTTTTACGTACTTGAAATAAAGGCGGCGCACGATCTCAGAACGATAAGTTGGGCGATAGAGTTCATTCCGACCACTGGCCTCAAAAATGTGGCACGCTTCCGAGCACGTCTGGCATTTGGCGCAGTGCTCCATGGTCAACAGCAGCGGCTGGAGGAAGGTCCAGTTGTTTTCCTTGGTGAACAACTTCTCGAGCCCGGAGAGAAATTTCTTGACTAGCTCTTCCTCCTCTTCACGGCTCTTCGGCTGGGGTACGCTGACCGCGCAGGTATCATCAAGGAAGCATTCGTACTTCTCCTGTACCTGTGCAGAAAGCGGGGTCCAGTTATGGTCCTTGGCGGGCTCCTCGAGGGGCGCGGGCAAGGGCATGAGATCTGCATTTTCGAGATGGACCAGAGGCTTCTTCTCTGGCTTCGACACATCGGAGAGGCTAAGTTTCTGTTTGCTCACTTTTTGCCCTCCGTAGTGATACCCTTCGTGTCAACACCAGCCAACCTGAAGGTCGGCGCGGCTTGGCGCGCCGGGTTGGTAAGGGCGATCTCGGCCCACGTCCTCGAGCCGTCTGCACCGATATGAGGAGCCGCCCAGCGAGGCCGGTAGGTCAAGTACTCGGCGACCCGCCTTTCGAGTACACTTCCTGGAATGCTGGGGCGATCGTCCCAGCGCACGGCGTGGTAGGTAAAGTATTTCGCGATGAAGTGCGACATGTGGGTCATCGGTACGTAGGCCGTGAGCACGGCGCCCAGAACCAGTCCCAAGGCAAGGACCAGAGGAACACGCAACGACGTGTCGAAGCTGAGTAAGCCCTGCGCCAGTGAGAGCGCCCCCGGAGATCCCTTGGGCCGCAACAGGTACCCCAGAGTTAAGCAACCGAGCGTGACAATGAAGAACAGCAAATTAAGAACATCCGCCGGGACGGTATAGGTCCTCAGGTCTTCATCCGTCAGCCGTCTGACCAGCAAAGCCAGCGCCCCGCCGACGCTCAGCACTGCCCCCGCCAGCCAGCCCGCGGCATACACGTAATGGAGGATCAAACCGATTCCCCCATCGACGGACTGCGGCAAAAGCAGTGCGAGCAGCGCCGTTGCCGTTAAGAACGTGGTTGAGCCGATCACCATGTACAGTCCAAAATGGAACGGGAACGATGACAGCCACATCCTGCGGTTGAACTCCCAAAGACCTTTTTGAAAGAGCATCTCCGGGAGCATCGACCTCAACTCACCAACCCAGTTAAACGTCGCCGGTTTCTTCCACCAGTCCGTCGACTCGAAGTAAGATCCTCCGTGCTTGGCCCGCTCCGGGTCCTCATGGGGCACAGGGTACAACTCCCAGCGCAGATGAAGCGGCAAGCGCGCATAGTGGACCGCCCTGACAGCGCTGGCGATGAGGAAGATCAATGTCGATGCGTAAATGAGAACGTAAAGCAGGCTCATCATAACCGTGGCCTCCCACGAACCGGCCGCATGCGCTGACCGCAGGCCTGTGGGGTCTGCGGCTCGCGGAAAGACTTCAGACTTGAGAGCGCACTGCAAGCTGAGGAAGAGCAAGCGCAGACCCTGGAAACCGGGTCTGCGCGGCCCTGCTCATTGCTTGGCTGCCCCTGTGGCGAAGCCGTGGAGCTTCACTTCCACTTTCTCTTCCAGGCTGTCGTAGTACTCTTTCAAAATAGCGATAACTTCGGGCCTGGAGAATTCCGATGGGACAGGCTTGCCTTCACTCATCAACTTCCGCAGCAACGTTCCTGAAAGCAATAGACGGGCGCCTCCCTTGTAGTTCCCTTCTGCATCGATGACGGCCTTGCTCTCATGAGGGCAGGTCTTCATGGATGCCATGCTGCCACATTCGTAACAATAGAAAGTCCAATCCATGCACAAGGGCCGCAACAGCAGGGCGTCAGACGGAATCTCGTTAAAGATCTTCTGGGCATCGAAGGGGCCGTAGTAATCGCCCACGCCGGCGTGATCGCGTCCCACGATGAGGTGAGTGCAGCCGTAATTCTGCCGGAACACCGCGTGCAGCAGCGCTTCGCGCGGCCCGGCGTAGCGCATTTCCATGGGGTAGCCGCCCTGGATCACCCGGTCTTTGCGGAAATACTTATTGACCAGCGCGTCGATGGCCTTCACGCGCACTTCGGCCGGGATGTCGCCGGGTTTGAGCTTGCCCACAAGCTGGTGAATGTAGACCCCGTCGCAGACCTCGATGGCGATCCATGCCAGGTACGCGTGTGAGTTGTGCATGGGGTTGCGGAGTTGCAGAGCGGCTACTGTGTTCCATCCTCGTTCCTCAAAGGCCTTGCGGGCTTCCGCAGGCCGCTGATAAATGCCCTTGAACATCTCCGGGTAATAGGATTCCGAGAGGACTTTGACGGGGCCCGCAAGATTCACGGGGCCCTGCTCCATCACTTTCTGCACGCCGGGGTGAGCCGGGTCGGTAGTGCGGAACACTTGTTTGCACTCAAACTCCTTGTCGATGGCATACTTTTCCGTGACCCTCATCGTGCCCATGGTAGATTCGGTTTCCGTGTCCCACAACGCTACCTCATCTCCGAGCGTAACGGAACCCGCCGAGTCTTGATCGGCCGAAAGCGTAATGGGTATAGGCCAGAAGAGGCCTTTCCGGCTGGGCATGGTGAAGTTTTCACAACAGCCTTGCCAGTCGTCTCTGCCCATAAATCCATCCAGGGGCGTGAATGCACCGATTCCCATCATGATCAGGTCGCTGGTCTCACGGCTGGTCATCGGCACCTTCCTTAGGCTTTGCGCCCTTTTGCACTCTTCCTCGAGCGACGACCCCGACAATAGAAGGGGCTTGAGTTCACGACTTCCATGGGGAAGTATCAAACTACTCATGAAGAACCTCCACAGAATCAGAAATTAGAAATCAGAAACCAGAAATTAGAAAGCAGGAGTCCGCTGTACGTTCTGCCTTCTAGTTTCTGCCTTCTGCTTTGCGAAGCGCCTTGCCGCATTGAGCAGTCCCTGTGTCCACTCGGGCGTCGCCAGCGCATGCAAGTGGGTGTAGCTGGCCCATGAGTTTCCTACGATCACGCCGTCGCGGTCGTGACAGCAACCAACACCCCGACGAACCGCACAGGCGGTGTTTGGCTGGTCGCTCCCCGGCAGAATCCTTGAGTAATGGAACTCGTGGCCCTTGAGCGTTGTACCTTCCGGGAAAAAAGGATTGGGCGTGTCGACGACGAGCTCAGTATAACCGTGGCCTTGTGGCTTGGGGCAGACTTCGACTTCAAAGGGCAGGATCCCAGCCATGCGGAATTTCAACGTCTTCCAGACAATGGCGCGGGAGAGGAGCATCAGCCCCCCGCATTCCGCGTAAACCGGCAAGCCCCCGTCCACGGCGCGCCATAGGGCTGCCAAGAATGGCTTATTCGCCGAAAGGGCCTTCCCATGCGTTTCCGGGAAACCGCCCCCGATGTAGAGCGCGTCGAGATCGTCCGGCAACGAGGCCGCCGAGAGCGCGGAAATGGGAACCAGTGTTGCTCCCGCAGATTTCAGCATCTCCAGATTCTCGGGGTAATAGAAGGTGAAGGCGGAGTCTCGAATGTGTCCGATCCTGAGTCCTTTTCCTTCGTTCAGATCCGGTTCAGACTTCACGGTAGGGTAAAGGTCGGGGCCCAGACAGGAAAGCTCCCAGAGTCGTTCGAACGCCAATCGCCCTTCAAGAAGCACCTCGAGCGTCCGGCGTAGCGGCTCCGTGCCTGGATGCTCATCGGGGAGTACAAGACCCAGATGCCGTTCAGGAAGAAGGCTGGCTTCCGGAATCCTGGGAATCGCGCCGAGGACGGGAATTCCACAACTGATTTCGATCGCCTCGCGCAAGACCCGTTCGTGACGTGGCCCGCTCACTCGGTTAAGAATCACCCCCGCGACGTTCACGTCCGGATCGAGTCGCTGACAGCCGAGAACCATGGCTGCCGCAGTGCGCGTGACTTTGGTGGCGTCGAGCACCAGGACCACAGGAGCTCCCAGCGCCTTGGAGAGCACGGCAGTACTGTGCGTACCGGCCGCATCAACGCCGTCGTAAAGTCCACGGTTTCCCTCAATAAGGTTCAGGCCACCCGGCACGGCATGCGAAGTGAATGAGGCAACCACAGCCTTGTGTCCCATCAAGTAAGTGTCAAGGTTGTGGACGGCACCACGCGAGGCCCAAGCCAACCAGGCCGCATCAATATAGTCTGGCCCTTTTTTGAATGCGCGGACAGACAAGCCCCGCCTTTGAGCTGCCAGGAGCAAACCCATGGAGACGATGGTTTTACCCGACCCGCCGGAAAGACCAGCGATGACAAGGCGCGGCAATGTGCTGGGAGGGTTCACATTACTTCAAGGCAGCCTAACGGGACTATGATGCGGCACCCTCCTTAGGAGGCAACTGAATGTACGATCCGCCAAGATAGCTATAAACGCAGCGGCCCGAATCGATGAGCACTCGGATCGCCTTTTTGCAGTCATCCTTGTCGCATGCACCGTCGCCATGCTTGGCGATCATAGCTTTAGTCAGGTCGGTTGCTTTCAGATTCTTTTTCCCTGCGCATTCGGCAATCAGTTGATACATCTCTTCCGCCAGAGTTTCGACAGCGATTTCACTCATAGCATTCTCTCCAGTCGTGGTAGCAAGTGCGCCTCGCCACTTCGCGGCGTGAAGCCTCCAGAGTATTAAGTGGCGGCGTAGGGCCACCAGTTCCTCAAAGACTCGGCCAGCATCAAACTCATAACCAAGTGGAGTATTGACCTTGTTAATCTTTAATACAAGAGTTTTTTACCTATTTCGACTCTTAATATCAGAATATTTCTGGAAGTCCGACAATTTGACTGCCGAAGAGCATGGAATTACCCCGAATTCGTAGATTGATGTGCACTGTTCCGTGCTTAATCCGTTAGATTGAAGTTGGTTAGACAAAATCTACGGAGGCACAGAACAGTGCAGAGAAAAGTTAGCGTGCTTTGGGGAGAAAAGAAAG
>Ga0209517_10001580_pt1 | contig 34037 bp, 32 predicted proteins | sample PeaSoiMetSII2010_FD_187695 | JGI IMG/M metagenome (GOLD analysis project Ga0209517, IMG submission 187695) | Peat soil microbial communities from Weissenstadt, Germany - SII-2010 (SPAdes) (version 2) | ecosystem: Environmental > Terrestrial > Soil > Wetlands > Peat | place: Germany... | reverse complement strand
CCCCGCCAGTCAAAATATTTTCAGTGCCGGCCGTCTTCATCTGCCGGGTCCCACCGCTCTCCTGCATCTTAAGATAGACTTGCTATCCTTCCTCCATGCATTATCCTTGATTCCGGCTCTATATTGAACTTTTTCCTTATCTCAGCCGGTATCGAAACCTGGCCGCGTGCAGTCACTTTCGATTTCATACCGTTATTCTCCTTTCATGCAATTTATGACGGCATGATAGGGAATTGAATCAATTCCAGAAGCATGCGGTCGATAAGGTCGAAAAGCACGCCGCACAGGCCTCCGTAGTTCATCGTGGCGCCAAACAGGACACTGCGCAGATGGTCGACTTTCTCGCTCACTTTGCCTAACTTGCTTACGGTTCCAATTCCTGCCGCAATTTTTTCTTCAAAGAGCAGTCGCTTGGCCAGAGCGCAAAATTCCAGCGTTTTTTCTTCCAACTTTTCGGTGCTCGTGGACCACTCTTCGCCCAAGCCTTCCGGCACAACCCCTGAATCCGATTGAACGGCTAATTTTTGTTCAAGATCCGACATATAGCAAAGCGTTACGTATAGAGATCCGTACTCGAGGCCTCGTATGCCCCGTCTCCAGTTGAGAAGCCATGGCTTTCTCCAGTTCCAGAGCAGGTTGGTTTCTCCGAAGGCGATGAGGCCGGCGGCGGCCTGCTTTGCGTTGGAAATCCCTGAGGGAAGGTCGGCACGAGGCGCCGGCATTGCTGTTGACTTAAGGCCAACGATTTGTGGCCAGGCATTGCGCACGATGGATATCTCATTTAAGTAATGTAATATGTTGGAAAAAAGCCGATTCCCCCAATCATCGCCGGGGGTTTCGAGATGAGCGTAGGAAAGGATCAGGCGGCCCTTTCCTTTTTCAATCCCGATTATGGCCGGTTGGCCCTTGATCCTTTCCGGATCGAGGTTTATCCCGTAGGCTTTCTCCAGCTCCTTCCAGCCGGCCTTCTCATCCACGTCGCATACTCTGAGATCTGCGACCTGAAAGCCGTCGCCGGGCACAGTGTATGAAGCCAGGCACTCAGCCGGGCAGCCGGGGTCGGGTTGAAATTGAGAGGGCCACCAGATGGAAACGGGGATCTGTGCGGGAGTATCCTTCCAGGCAGGATGCGAGAGGGCGCCGGAGACGTAAATCCGGCCGCTTGCGCTTGGAAGGCGCTCCGAAAGGGGCATTCTGCGAATAGGGGTAAGATTCAGGGCTGGGGGGCTCGACAGGGCCAGCCCCGCGCCACCGCAAAATCCGATGTAAGATCCGCCTTGCTCTATGAACTCGGCTATTTTTAGTCTGCCCGCTTCTCCGAGCGCTCGCACCTTATGGGCGGCCCATCCTCCCGGTACAAGCAGAATGCGGAACGTATCGAGGCAGCCTTCGCAAATCTGCGATGCGCTGAGCAGCCGAAACGGGATCTCCAGCTTTGATAATGTCTCTATGCAAAGAAGCCCCCATACAAGCGACTGGGTCCACAGGACAGCCACGGGAGGACCGTCCCAGCCTGGACCGCCGTAATCAACCCGGGTTTTTTCCGTTAGCATTATGGCTGCCGGTCCCCTCGTCTTTTTCGGTCTTGACTGCCCCGGATTTTTTGAGCATGGCGACACCTCCCTGGACGTTCACCGTGTTGGCGATTCCCGCCCGGTCCAATTGGCGCATAGCTTCGTAGGATCGGACCCCCGAGTTGCACACCAAGAGCAGCCGTTTGTCTTTTGGGACCTCCTCCATTCTACTGTTCAGAGTTTCCTGGGGAATATTGAGCCAGCGGTCTCCAAAACGCTCCACAAAAGGGGCCGCGTTGGCCGGGCCTCTAACGTCCAGGCAAATGCAGTCGGAGCTTTCCTCCAGCAGAAAACACCTCTCGAACTCATCGGGTTCGATCGGCCGGTTTAAGCCATTGAGTATATTCTCAGCCGTGTTTCCCGCCGCGTTGACTACGTCGAGGGCCGACGCAAAGGGAGGTGAGTAGGCTATCTCCAGATTCGAGATATCTTCGACTGAGGGTTTGAATGGAAGAATGGCGGCTACCGCGTTTATACGGCCGACCACCGCATCGCCGTTTGCGCCAACTGCCTGCGCTCCCAGGACGCGCCGGGTCTTTTGGTCGACCGTTAGCTGAAAATAGATCAGCTCTTGGGTCGGATAAAAGTGGGCCCTGTCGGCCTGGACAACAAGCACCGGCACGGCCTGGAAGCCGTTTTTAAGGGCAGATTGAGGCGTTATGCCCGTGGAAGCGACTGCGAGGTCGAAAATCTTGATCGCAAAACTTCCCACCGTCCCGGAAAACTTTGCGGATCCGCCGGCAAGGTTGGTCCCGATTATCCGCCCCTGCCTGTTTGCAAGGGAACCCTGCGGAAAAAAGACCGGTTTTCCGGTAATGAGGTGAGGGATTTCTATGCAGTCTCCTCCTGCGTAAATGTCCGGATCGGAAGTCTGAAGCATCTGGTTTACGGTTATCGCTCCCGATGGCGAAACAACAAGTCCGGCGCTCCTGGCAAGCTCCGCGTTGGGGCGGACTCCCGCTGCGGTGATTACCAGCTCCGCCCGGATAGAACCATCGGGCGTTATCACCTCCAACCCGCCTTCCTCCTCATTTTGCCTGATCTCGGTTACTCTGCGCCCCATATGGAGCTGCACGCCTTTTTCTTCCAAATGAGTCCTGATGATTGCTGCGAGCGAACGGTCGAGTATCCCGGGCAAAACCTGCTCTTCTATTTCCACCAGGTGGGTCTCGATCCCCCAGAGATCGCCGAGCGCCTCCGCCATTTCGCAGCCTATGGCCCCCGCGCCTATGATTACGGCCCTGTCCACCTTCCCGCTCGAGATTCTATCCTTTACGGCAATCGCCGAATGAAGGTCTGAAACGGGAGTCACCCCCGGCAGGCCGATGCCGGGGATCGGCGGCTTATTTGGTATGCTTCCGGTTGCTATCACCAGGCGGTCGTACGGGAGGTCTTTCTCAACCCCGGATCCAAGGTCGAGGACCCTCACTTTCCTGTTTGCACGGTCGATCGAAAGCGCCCGGGTTCGAGTCATTATCCGGACGTCTTTTGCGTCCTGGAAAAACTTGGGGGTCCTCTCCATGTGGAAGCTCGTGCTCATAAGTTCCTGCACGCTGCTTATATCACCGGAAATAAAGTAAGGAATTCCACAGCCTCCATAGGAAATGTATTCGTCCTGATCGATTATGACCACATCGGCGTCAGGTTCGAGCCTTTTCAACCGGCATGCCGCCTTAGGCCCAAGAGCCACGCCCCCGATTATCACCACACGTTTTATACTCATAACACGTTCCCCTCTATACTCGAGCGGCCGAGATCCCAGCGCTTCTGCCCGCCGCCGAAGGCAGCGGGCAATCTGTCTGCTACGCCACGCTGCTGCAGTCTCGACGCATCTCATCTGGATTTGCGTTCAAGCCTGGTGCTTCGGGAGGGCATAAGGCACTCCCTACGTAAGAACCACACGACCACGCGCCGCGCCTAACCGTAGGGGCGGGGTTTATCCCCGCCCGCCCTGCCTGCGGCGATTTTGCAAGCAGGCAACTTGGCCGGCGGTCCCACCGCCCCGTCGCCCTAGTCGTTGCCAAAACTGCGGATTGCACCGCAGTCCGGACAGGTCCAATGAATTCCGTTGCAGGTCATTCCCCAGAAATTTTCTTCCATGCAGTCGGAACAGATCATAAAACCGCACAGACAGGTCCAGCAAAAAATTTGCTCCTGCGAGCAGGTTGAGCACACGTACTTTTCGGGCCGACGCCATCTTCCCTTGCGCCCGGACTTTTCCAAACCGCTCATTATTCATCCCTTCACAGCTTTTTCCCAAATATTATCTTAAACCAAATATTGCGCCTGTGGCCATGAAAATCAGATTGAGTCAGGGATGCATGATTTCAGTTCCCGGCTAAAAGTGATATTCTGCCTTCAATAGGCATAGTATACCTTGCTCAATGAAGGAGGACCGGATGGAAGGATTTTCGTTTTTTTCGTTTAGTGATTTCTCCCTCTTCATGACCGCGCTGAAATTCGGCGCTCATAAGCATAGGAAGCAGAAAAGAAAGGGTACTGAAGAAACACCCTATTTCAACCATCCCATCGACGTTGCCGAAACCCTTTGGAGTGTTGGCGCGGTCCGGGACATTACTATTTTAATTGCTGCACTGTTGCATGACGTAATAGAGGACACAAAGACAAAGCCCGAAGAAATGGAGCAAAGCTTTGGCAGAGCGATCCTCTCGCTGGTCTTGGAGGTGTCCGACGATAAGGAGCTTTCGAAAGAAAGGAGAAAGGAACTCCAGGTGCAGCACGCGCCTCACCTGACCATGGGCGCCAAGCTGATCAAGCTGGCCGACAAGATAAACAATATAAAGGACGTAACCCATTCGCCGCCGCCGGACTGGTCCCTCCAGAGGCGCCTTGAATATTTTGATTGGGCCGAACGGGTTGTTTGCGGCATGAAAGGGAGCAATCAGGGGCTTGAGCGGGAGTTTTACAGATTACTTAAAGAGGGCCGGGATAAACTTGAAAAGCCAGTTGTCAATTCCTTTCAATGAGATCACACCTTTGCTCATTCGAACTATCCTCAATGAGTACCAGTTACCCTGGAGGGGTGTCCACGGCATTACCCATTGGGCGCGTGTCCTTGAAAATGGTTTGCGCCTGGCTTCACAGACCGGTGCTCAAACTCTGGTGGTGGCGCTCTTCGCTGTTTTCCACGATTCGCGGCGTACCAACGAAGGCCGCGATCCCGGTCACGGCCGGCGTGGAGCAGAGTTTGCCAGGATATTTAACGGCAAGGCATTCCATCTCTGCGAGGATGATTTCGCCTTGTTCGAAACGGCCTGCACCTACCACACGGACCGCCTGACCACCGGCGATATTACCGTTCAAACCTGCTGGGATTCCGACCGGCTCGATTTAGGGCGTGCCGGCATCGTACCTGACCCGAAATATCTTTGCACTGCCGAGGCCAAACAACCGGAGTTTCTGGGTTGGGCCTATGAGCGCAGTTGCCTTCAATATGAGCCCGAAATATGCAGATACTGGGATATCCCGACAAAACCTTGAGTAAAGCGGCCTTCCTCGGACTTCCTGCAGGAGCGCGAAAGAGGCTCTTATGCGTGGGCCAAACAAGAATCAATACAATCGATGCACCGGGATTGTTCGGCTTGGTGATAAGCATCCCATAGGTCAAGAGCGTTTTGGAGGTTCAACCACATCTGCGGGTTCGTGTTTGTAAACTTGCCGAGACGCAAAGCCATATCAGCACTGATGCCGCGCTTCCCTTTGACAAGCTCGTTTATGGTTCTGCGATGGACCCTGAGCCTGTCTGCCAATTGCTGTTGGGTCAGGCCAAACTCTTCTAAGATGTCTGCCTTGATAAATTCACCCGGGGGTATGGGTCTGTTCTTCGGAAGCATTTTAAAACCTCCTCGTGTCAGTGGTAGTCCTCAAAAATGTGTAACGCAACATGTTACATAATACAACGGCATATTTCTAAAGCCGAACCAATATCGGCGAAACTGTCTTTTCGCAAAATACGAACCAGGTGGCGAAGAGTGCAGGTGTGGCCATCCTTTCGGTTAGGTCTCCGGGGTTCCGATGAGAAAATATTCCCGAGACGAAAGTTGACTTAGTCCAGGACTTAGTCTATTTTTAATTTGCCAAAAGTAATGTCCATATACGGGATAGGATCCAAGGAGCTCAGCATATGATCACCATGAATGTCCACGAGGCCAAAACACATTTCTCAAGTCTTCTGGCGCGCGTGAGCGCAGGTGAGGAGGTGGTGATTGCAAGAGCAGGCAAACCAGTTGCCAGACTCGTGCCGTTCAATCAGGAAACGAAGAGGCGCGTAGCGGGACTCGATCGCGGCAGCTTTGTCGTACCCGAGGACTTCGATGCGCCTCTGCCCCCGGAAATCCAGGAGACCTTTGAGTCATGAAAGTTCTTTTGGACACTCATTGCTGGCTGTGGTGGCTGACCGACTACGAAAAGCTGAAAGAAGAGGCCAGGGAGATCCTTGAGAATGGCTCAAATATTGTCTTCCTGTCGGTAGCCAGTTCATGGGAAATCGCCATCAAATATTCAATCGGAAAGCTTGATCTTCCAGAGCCACCGGAGCGTTTTGTACCGAAGAGGCTGATGCGCGACGCCATCTCTTCTCTGCCGGTCCAGCATATCCATGCGCTGCGTGTAGCAGAGCTTCCCTACCATCACCGGGATCCTTTCGATCGCCTGATTATTGCGCAATCCATCGTGGAAGGGTTCCCGGTCATAACCGTTGACCGCCAATTCGAACTCTACGACATCGAGATCATCTGGGCGCGATAAACATTTGCGCCGATAAATCGCGGACAAATTCCGGAGGGTGTAAATAATCGCGGAGAATAGAAAAATTGACCGGGACAACCTGGATTCGAACCAGCGGTCGTCCTTTACCAGCAACTGTCCGGAAACGCGGTGGAACACAAGTGGAATACATTAACGGAAGAGCGGGTACCGGAGAACATCCGGCACCCCTTTTCTATCGTCAGCCGGTAGGAGTTGAACTCCGTGCAACGAAGTTAAACCGGGGTCTTACGGTATTGCTGTAATAATACCGCATATACACTTAACTCTCCAATAGACGACCTTGCCGATGCAGTTCAAACGCAATGAAAGGAGCCATTTTCTTTAGAAATTGAAATGTGATATGACCCGCTAAATAGTCATCAGTCCAAGTTTGCCGTTCAATTACAAGATCGTCGTCCGTGTTCAGCTTAAGGATATCTATCGTATTCCATACAAGCGATTTCTGTTCAACTGCCAGGTCGGGGTTTGCCTTAATAAGAAAAGAGGAAAAATCCAAAACAAATGCGCCATGCTGTAGTGTGAAGGGGTCTAGGATAGTAGAAAGGCCCTTTCTGCTGTTAAATCGAGATGACACATAGCGGTAATTACTCCACTCATAGGCCAGAGCGGGCTGTGCAGCCCTAGGAATAAAATGGTCGATCGAATGGTTACCAGTTCCATGTGGAATCCATTGAGCACAGTAGGCGCATACTTGGTTGTAAGCAGAACGCATATCAGGAAGCACCTTGCGCCAGAATTCTTTTCGAATCCATTGCTTAGTCGTAGGTCTCGGTGTGTGTTCCAAAAATTTTTGTCCGGCATTTCTAACGCGATGGGAAAAATCGATGGGTTCAGGTTGCGATAATACAGGGATCACAATGTTACTCCATGCTTTTCTGCAAAAAAAGTCCATCTAGGCCAAAACTTATCATGCGCGGGTAAATATTTTTGAAGATCTTCTGAAATTTTCCTAACATCTTCGGTCGTGACGTTATCTTGCCTTTGAAGTTTTATGGCCTCTAAAAGAGCCTGTTCAGCTTCTATTGAACGAGGTTGCTTCAGTTCAAAAATCCCCGATGTCAACCAAGAATCGGCAGAACCATAGCGAACAAACTCTGGGCATTCAAGTACAACTTCGCCAATTTGGCCTCGTTGGACGAGATTTAGATGGAAAATGCGGTCTCTGTCCAAATCAAATCTAGATTCAATAGATGCCATAACCAAAGGAGAATGTGTAGTGATAAAGAATTGGACCTCCAAGAACTTCTCTAAATCATCAATTACATCAAGCAAGGCTGGAAGAATAACCCTCTGCCATTGAGGATGAAGATGTGCTTCCACTTCATCGACAAGGATCCCCATGTTTCTTTGAGGAGGTTCCCGGATCAGTGCTGATTGTGCTTTATGCTCCTCCCAAACCCACACCAGGAGATACGCCAAAGCCACTATGCGGCGTACAGCTGCCGAAGCATATATGAGAGGGATTTCACCATATGGATGTTTGATCGTCGGGATAAGACGACTCTCCCCGGGTATTCTGGTTGGTTTGCCTGGGCTAAGATTCCCCAAATCGCCAAAAGCTAAACCAGGGGGTGATAGCCTCTCTAGAACTTTAACCAACGTCTTAAAGGGCGACACGCCAGGCATGTTCTGCCAGTTAACCCAGTCGTTAATCAACCCGTTACAAAGATATTTCGTCCTCCCACCTGCCTTAGTGATGAGCCCATCCCAAACATCTTCCCTTGAAAAAACCAGTAGGTTCTCTTCATCCAAGTCAGATGAGGTACTCCTGGCAGGGTCCCACACGGCGAAGGCACCGTCAACACGAGCATAAATCAGGAGGCCAGGGAGTGTCTGGCGTTTCTCTAAGCATGACCAGCAACGGTTTTCCCAATCATATTGAGCTGTCATGGATGCAGATTTTGCTAAACTGCCAGAGATTTGGAAGGTTATTGCAGGCTCATTTTTCTTTGCATCGTTCCTTGGGAACATTGGGGTACCGGTCCAACTTCCGCTCAATGCCCACCAAGCGGCCTCCAAAAGAAATGTCTTGCCTAGGCCATTGTCTCCGGTGATCAGATTGACTCTTTCTGAAAACTCCATCTTCAGTTCTTTTGCCGGGCCAACCCCTCGCATTTCGAGTAACGACAGAGTTCCTCCTTCGTCCTTCATGTCGGGTGGAAGTCCTGTAATTGCCCGCAGATCCTCCCATGTTACTTTGCCAGGACTAAACAGGTTACTAGCATCCACAGCTCTGGGTATGCTGCAATTAAACAAATAGTCTATTTCTTTATCGGAAATGTAAAAATCCTCCAAAAATACTTTAAGAATATCTTCTGGCGTGGCATAGCTGGGCCAGACTCTCTCACGGTATAGCCAGACGGCAAGATCAAAAGTAGGGATTCTCTCATCCGTAAATTTCTTTAGATATAATCCAAGGATGTCCAAATAATTTTCACTCCACCCCCAATGGTCCGTATCTCTGTCGTGGAGGAAAGCTCCACTTATGTCCCCTCGTGTTCGTGTGCTTTGTGCTGTAGAACTAGGGTATTTAGCGTCTATCCAATTTTTTTGTTTGCGGCCGACGCGTGACACACGGAAATACCATCGTGATCTCTCGTTTGGTTTATAATAGGTCTCTAAGAACTCAGTTTCAGCTTTGTTTATTCCGAATGCGGCTTGTCTGCCAACCGGAAGCTTCTTTTTTTTGCACACAAGAAATGTGATCAAAAAGAAGGGTGGGATGGGCTTCAGACGCTCTAGTGAGCTGCGTATCTGGTGTAAGCTTATAAACATTGGCTTACCCTTTATAAGATGTTGAGTTCCTTAATCATATATTGACAAAATTCGGGATTTAGCTCAATCCCTGTAGCAGACCTGCCAGATTGCACTGCGACCCTCAATGTCGTTCCGCTGCCAGCGAAAGGATCTAAAACCGTTCCCTCGGGAGGACATCCTATATCGAGGCAGCGCTTCACCAATTCGTCAGGAAATGGAGCAGTGGATAGCCCGTTAGATGATTTGGGGCGGGCGACAATAGTCCACATATCCTCTTGCTCTACATCTATCAACGTTTTCCGATTGAAATAATATTTCTTGTCCTTAACAAACATGAAGACATTTTCATAACTGCGACGAGGTCTATCCTCAACAGATTCAGGCAACGAGTGCTTGCGATACCATATTATCGAACTCCGGAGTATCCAGCCGCGTGCGATCATACTTATTGCAACTCGCCATGGAATACCTATTAGTGTCTTAGGCCTGAGGCCGATACCTAAGCCCCCACTCTTATCAACAGCTCGCAAGCCGAACCTGCGTTTGCTACTCTTTGGGTCAATTCCGTGGGATTTACCCTTCCCGGAGTAGTATGTGTCTCCGAGATTGAGGAATAGCATGCCGTCCTGTTTGAGTACCTTAAGAACACCGTCCATTACTGAACAAATACTGCTCACGTAATCCGCTACAAAGTCTTCCAAGCCAATTTGGCCATCGACCCCATAGTCCCGCAACCAGAAATAAGGAGGAGAAGTGACCACGCAACTGTGAGAATTGTCCGGAATGCCTTGTAATGCTTCGAGGGCATCACCAGTGTGAACAGTCCAAGCAGCGCCATTTCTTGCCACACCTTTCGACTCTAAGACCCTCTGTGTGTCTGCAGAATCTGGGAGCTGATTCAATATTTCCATCGTTTCATTTGGCCTGTAAGAGATCCTTCCCTATCGCTGAGGACATCTCTGCACTCAGCCGGTTGAGTAAATTTGCAGTAGGAACTCATGTACAACAGAACTGAAGATGTTTCAAGAGACAGTAGTGAAAGCTTGGTAACAACGGTGCCCGTTTGGGGATCGGACCACGCTAAAGCTGGACTACTCAAGGAAAGGATTGTCCTGATTGGCTATTCTAGTGTCTTAAAGTGCGGTCAACGAGCCCAAAATAGCGCCTTTAACAGCGAAGTGACAAGAAGGGTCGATCACCCCGGGCGGCTTCGACGATAGTTGGTCAAAGCGTCTCAGTCGAGATGTGAAGGTTGCCCATCCGAGAAGCGAAAGGGTTCTTTTTCGCTCCACACATCCTTGTGCCGCGGATCATATCGGCACAATTTCATGCCGTCTGAATCCATTTGATGCGTTTCGCCGAGACTATGACGAGATGGTTCTCGAATTCTTTCTCAGGGTGAGATTAGAGGAAAGGAACAAGAAAGTCCAGCACATTCCGTGTCGTGGTTGGATTGACTTTCAGCCTGATTACACCGGGATGACGTCCAAGGGGGAGGACGACCCAATCGCCGAAATGCTCATCAAGTGTGATGAGAATCCTCTTGTCTTCGATAGCTTTCCGGAGAATCTCAGCGTCAATCTGCCCGCGATTGACCGACTTCGAAGGCGCGCATCACATCGAATCCCGCAGTCCGCAACGCACTCGCCACGTGGACTCCAAACATCTGGTCGAGGTACAACCGGTAGCATCCCTACCGCGATTGGTCGGGCCACGGTAGTAGTAGCCTAATTTCTATAGGCAAATGTCAAACATGCATGCATTATTTGCACTTAGAAGTACGTTTTTGACCCAAATCATCGCTGTAAAGCACATGGAGGCTACCGAGGGGTGGACCCGTCATCAGTTCCTAAAATCCGGCGCCCTTTCGCTCTTGTATCGAGTTCCGCCTTTAAAATCTCAACAATGCACCGACACTTTTTGCATCTTGAACCGTAGTGGTACCGCAAAAGTACCCAAAAAAGATCAAGCGGCGGTGACCTTCAAGTGTGCCTGTTGCCGTGACCGTGGTTTGGCCTTAACGGTAATCTGAACATCTCGACCAAGGGCATTCAGAAAATGAAACAGGCGTTCCATGGAAAAACCGGATAGTTTGCCCCGTGTCAGGGCCGATACCTTTGGTTGGTCAATACCGAGGAGTTCGGCGGCCTGGGCCTGTGTCAGGCGACGCCTGGTGATGATGTTGAGAATCTGGCGGGCAAGCTCCGCCTTGGCAAGACGCTCTTCGGCATCAGGCAGGCCAAGGTCGGCAAATACGTTACCGCTCCCGTGATATACTTCGGTCTCTTCATTCATGCTGCTTACTCCTCTTCCCGCCATGCATTTCTTCCACTATTTTCAAGCGGGATTTAACCTTCTCGATCTCTTCCTTCGGTGTGGCGATACCATGCTTTGATTTTATCTGAAAAACGTGCAGGACGTAAACGGCACCGGCAAACCTAACGGTATAAGCGGCCCGGTATGTGTCTGATGCTGTCCTCGTTATAAGTGGCTTCTGTTTTGATACTCCCGGAAGTGTACCAGTATTTCCATAGGCCCGTCTTGTTACCACCTCTAAAGGACCCCAAGGATGACATTTTGCCGTTTTCAAACCAACCCTGCCACTCGCCTTCGGCATTACCGTAAATGTAATTTTCCTTTCCTTTCATTTGGCCGTTTCGGTACCATCGCCACACAGGCCCGTGGTACAGGAGACGGCCGTCACGTTCAATCTCGCACCATCTCACTATGTTACCCGGCTTATATCCTGAATCTTTAGCTCCTTCTGGGCATTTGAACTCTTCGGCATTTACAAGAGCCGTCATACACAGCATTGCGCAAGCAAGCAACAAAGAGGCAGGTTTCATGGTGTTTCCTGAGATTGAAGCGATTCCAGGTACATAGCCCGAGTCGTGGCGGCCCTTGGCCCTCAGCCGTTCCCCTCAGTTACTAGGAATTGATCTATGGCCGCGAGCAGTTAGCGGCTTTCTTCGATAACTTGACGCGCATTCTCTTCACTGACTGCCTGCACCGCACCATAATCACCGGCATTTCTGACCTCAAAGGCATGGAGAAGGTGCTTGTGAAAACGACTGTCGAAAGCGCCGGTTTTGACAAACTCTTTTCCGAAGGCGGCGATCACGCCGGAATGCCTGGAAAAGGAAAGTCCGCGGCTCAATAGTAAAGCTTCTATTGCGTAGAACATGGAATAATAAGCCCGGCTTGCCGCGAAACTACAGTACCCCTCTTTCAGGAGCAACTCGGCCGCTTGGATGCTTTGGGCCGATTTGTCCAGGAGTTCGCGCATAGCTTCGGTCATATCCAGACCCCTTCTTTTTCAGCATTGAGACTTAAAGGGGTCTTCCGTGACCGGAACGCATCGAAATCCATAAGCACTACAGACAAAACGGTATCATATTTGAGTGAAAGGTCGCAAATTGCCGGGAAGATGGGTTTGCTTTCGGTAAGTGGGTCGCCAAGTTGGCTCAGCAACACCAATAAGTCGATATCCGATTCTTCCGTAAAATCCCCTCGGGCATAGGAACCAAAAAGAACGATCCCCTTCAGCCGATGGGCGTATTCGGCACTCAGCAATGTTTTTGCTTCAGCCAGTATCTTATCAACTTTTCCGAGCCGTTTCCTTGCCGTTGGCATTTTTCACCTTCAGGAAAACTTCGCGAATCAAGAAAAGCGATGGGAACGATAGGGCCGTGCCCACCCATAGCAGGGTGCCGAAAAAGGATTAAAATTCCCACTTTGCAGTAAAAATCCCGTGGGGCCGTCACCCCGACGAAGGTCGGAGTCCAGTGTTTTGCTTTAAACATCAAATAGTTCAATAAAGCTCTGGATTCCGGCCTCAAGATCGACCGAGGCCCTGCGCAGGAGCCATTGGGTTGCGGCCGGATTGTCAATCGCCGGAATGACGAAATCATCCGTCTTTTTAAGGTTCTTTTCCCACCAGAGAACCCTTTTTCAGCACCCTGCTAGGGGGCTTCGACAATTAAGAGTAATATAACACAGGCAATTCTTCAAGAAATGCATAGCAGGTTTTATCGACAAGTCCAATTAACTCGGGGTAGATTATTACCTGCATGATAAATGAGAGTTATTATTCGGGACGACTGGATTCGAACCAGCGGCCACTGCGTCTCGAGCGTAGGGCAAGTCCCCCTAATAAACCGGCCTCATTTTTGGCCTTCACGCTCAGATTGATATCACAAAAAAGACCCGAATCCCACACTTCGGACCCGGGCCTAAATTGTTGTCTGGGTGGCGGAGAGAGAGGGATTCGAACCCTCGGTAGAGCTTTACACCCTACACTCGCTTAGCAGGCGAGCGCCTTCAGCCGACTCGGCCATCTCTCCTTAATATTTTATCTGGCGGAGGGAGTAGGATTCGAACCCACGGTTCCGCGCAAACGGAACAACGGTTTTCAAGACCGCCGCCTTCAACCACTCGGCCATCCCTCCAAAAGGGAAGGAAATCCCCAATTAGACCAGTTACTTTAGCTTGCCTGCCCTGAACTGTCAAGACTGAGATCGGATGACGCGCGGTGAATCTGTCCTGAGGGTAGCGCCGCCTTCCACGGCGGCGTTTTTCCCGATACCCGCAAACCGATACCCGATTCGCTATTGACCTCAAACTCGCATGGCAATTAGAATTCATTATGACCCCCGTTTTTACGGCGGTTTTTTTCGCTCGATGCTTAGATTGAAACCTGAGGAGTTTTTAGTTTTTAGTTTTGAGTAACAGGCTAAAACACTCCCGGTCGTGAAGTTTTGATTAACTGGAAACTCAAAACTAATAACTCAAAACTCGGTGAAGGGGATTGGACATGTCCGATAAGCATTCTCACGTAATCGGGACACTGCTTACGATCGGCGATGAAATTCTTCTGGGAGATATACTGAACGAAAACGCCCGGCATATTGCAATCGAGTTGCGTGCCCGTGGTTTCCGCCTCGACAAGATGATTACAGTCGGGGATATAGAGGACGATATCGCCCAATATCTTGGCCAGTGTCTGAACGGGACGCATTTTATCATCGTGACCGGGGGGCTCGGCCCAACCGATGACGACAGGACGTGTTCGGCCGCTTCCAGGGCTTTCGGAAGACCCCTCGTTTGCAATAACGACTACGCAACCTGGCTCAAAGACCGTATAGCAGATTGGGGGGTGGAATGGTCGCGGGAGGTGGAAAGGATGGCCGAACTGCCCGAAGGTGCGGTGAAACTCGGACTTAATATGGCCGGGTTCTTTGTGCTGCACAACGATATCCCATGTTACTTCCTCCCGGGTGTTCCCAATGAGATGAAACATCTGCTGGAAAAAAACGTAATCCCTGATCTTGAGTCCAGGTTTCCTAACAGGTGTGCGTATCTGAAACATATTGTCCGGATTCAGGGCCTCCTGGAATCTCAGGTCAACAAGAGACTTCGGTCCCTCGACCCTGGTGAGGGAGTGGACATCGGCTATTATCCCCAGGGGCGGGAAAACTGGGTATCCATATTTGCCGCCGCGCCAAACGAGCAAGAATGCCGCACCCTGGTTAAGAGCGCAGAGGAAAAAATCATCGCTTTGATCGGCGCCCATCACATAAGCGGCCATAATGACGACTGTCTCGAAAAAGTGATCGGACGCCACCTGCGAGCGCGCGGCTGGGGCCTGGCTATAGCTGAATCCTGCACCGGAGGACTCCTGTCGAGAAAAATATCGGCGGTCCCCGGCGCCTCGGACTTCCTGGACCGGGCGTTTGTTACCTACAGCAATCGGGCTAAGACAGAGCTCCTTGGAGTATCCGAGAGGCTTCTGCTCACATACGGAGCTGTCAGCGAGGAAGTGGCGCTCGCAATGGCCGAGGGGGCGCGCAATAATGCCTCGGTGGATGTAACTGTCTCAATAACCGGCATTGCCGGCCCAACCGGGGGCACCTCCGAAAAACCGGTGGGGACCGTATTTATCGCCTGCGTTACTCCTACTCAACAAAAAGCCGAAAAATACTGCTTCGGCGGAACGCGCGAACAAATCCAGGAAAGTGCGACCCAGGCAGCCCTGGTGATGTTGTGGAAGCTGTTGACGGGAGACGGGCACCTCGTGTGCGATTGAGCGGCGGCGGCGAGTCGCCGCTGCCGGGTTGCCCGCTCAAGATTTTTGATTTTGGATTTGTGATTGCAAATACAAGATCGCAGAATTCTCCAATCTAAAATCTAAAATCTAAAATCTGAAATTACAGAGTTGGGGTATTTATGAAAAAATTCAGCAAATCCGCAGACTCGATCGAGTCAATAATCAAAGAGTTCGTAGAAACGTCTCCGGAAAACAGCCTGAAAAATTCGGCAAACGATAGGGCGTTTGACAGTCCGCTCATCGGCTTTTCGTCTGGCGCAGATCCACTCTACCAGGATTTCAAGACCCATGTAGGTCCGTTTCATTGGACGCCAAAGGAAGCACTCGCACAGGCTTTCCCGGACCTGTTGTTAGAGGCTGAGGAGATCTCCGTCATAAGCTGGGTCCTTCCTCAAACAAAGGCTACCAGGAAAGACAATCGCAACGAAGCTCTCTATCCTTCAGAGAGTTGGGCCAGGGCCAGGATTTTTGGCGAGGAGTTCAACGTCAAAGTGAGGAAACATCTGGTTGAATATCTCATGAGAGAGGGGCACGAAGCTGTAGCCCCCGTGTTTCTTCCAAATTGGAAGATAGAACAATCGGAGCGATTTACACTTGCCTCAACATGGTCCGAGCGTCATGCCGCGTACGCGTCCGGACTTGGGACATTCGGGCTGTGCGATGGATTGATTACCGCAAAGGGTAAGGCTATGCGCCTTGGTTCGGTAGCGGCGCGAATCAAGATCGCCCCCACTCCGCGTCCGTACATGGATCACAATGCATATTGTCTTTTCTATTCGACCGGCAAATGCGGGAAATGCATTGAACGCTGCCCGGTGCAGGCTGTTTCCAAAAACGGCCACGACAAACTCAAATGTTTCAGTCATACGAAAATTGATGGGGGTGACTATGTCAAATCGCACTACGGCTTTGACGGCTACGGATGCGGACTGTGTCAAACCGGTGTGCCCTGTGAATCCAGGATACCGAAAGTAAATCAGGAATTATAAATCGATGGAACCATCCATCCGCAGCTTCATTGCAATCGACCTAAGCGATGCGGCCCGCCGGCAGATCGAAGAGTTGACGCAGGCGCTGAGGAAGAGCGATGCCCAGGTTGGATGGGTCAGGATAGATGGGATCCACCTCACGCTGAAATTCCTGGGAAACGTCGTCCCCGAGCTGATCGAAGAGATAAAACCCGTGCTTGCCCGGCTAGCCTCGCAAACCGGGCCGATTCACATAGAGCCGGCGGGTTGCGGCGCCTTTCCAACGATCAAGGCGCCAAGGGTGATCTGGGTCGGGCTTCGCGGCCAGATCAGGCCACTTGCCGAACTTGCTCAAAGGGTGGAAGCAGAGATGGCCCCCCTTGGTTTCAAACCGGAAGACCGGCCGTTCAAACCTCACCTGACCCTTGGCCGCGTCAGAGGCAGGGCGCGGCTTCAGCCACTCCAGCAAATTCTTCTTGCACATCAGGACTTTACGGCGCAACCCTTTGACGCTGTTGAAGTTGTATTGTATAAAAGTGAATTAAGGCCGGACGGCGCTCGGTATACTTCTTTATTCAAAGCGCCTCTTTCCGCGCCCCCCGCCCCAGCGGAAGAATAATCATATTCCATGTGATCTGAGTGTGTTATAGACAACGATTGGGGTCAGGCACAGACGACCTCTAAACCTTTCGAAATAAGGAGACCCTATCCATGGGACTTAATGACGACCGGGCAAGAGCTATCGATGCGGCGGTTTCCCAGATAGAACGCATGTGCGGGAAGGGTGCTATCATGCGCCTCGGGGAAGGAATAATTGCCGAAGTGCCCGTGATATCGAGCGGGTCTTTGTCGCTGGATATCGCGCTGGGGATCGGCGGCGTCGCGCGCGGCCGCATTATCGAGATATTCGGCCCCGAGTCTTCCGGAAAAACCACTCTGGCGCTGCATATCATTGCCGAAGCCCAGAAACTCGGGGGCCTGGCAGCCTTTATAGATGCCGAACACGCCCTCGATATTGGATATGCGAGAAAACTGGGGGTAGCAGTTGAAGACCTCCTGGTCAGCCAGCCGGACTACGGAGAACAGGCGCTGGAGATCGCCGAAGTGCTGGTCCGAAGCAATGCGATTGACGTTCTGGCGGTCGATTCGGTTGCGGCTCTCGTGCCCAAAGCCGAAATCGAAGGCGAGATGGGCGATCCGCATGTAGGGCTCCAGGCGAGGTTGATGAGCCAGGCGCTCCGAAAACTTGTATCGGCTATCAGCAAATCGAAGACCGTAGTCATTTTCATCAACCAGATCCGAATGAAAATCGGGGTCATGTACGGCTCGCCCGAGACCACGACTGGAGGAAATGCGCTCAAGTTCTACGCCACCATGAGACTCGACATCCGCCGGATCGGCCCGATAAAGGAAGGTCAGGATATTATCGGCAACCGTACCAAGGTAAAAGTGGTCAAGAACAAGATTGCGCCGCCTTTTCGTGAAATTGAATTCGATATCATCTACGGACGCGGTATATCCAAGGAAGGCGAAGTCCTGGACCTGGGCGTGGAGTCTAACCTCATAGAGAAATCGGGCACCTGGTATTCCTATAATGGAGAAAGACTGGGACAGGGAAGGGAAAATGCGAAGAATTTTCTGAGAGAACATCCCGAACTTGCTTCCGACATCGAGATGAAAATCCGCAGGCATTGCAATCTCCCGGTTAACGGAGCTGCACCCGTAGCGGCGGACTGATAAATTCAGTGGCCAGTGGCCAGTGGCCGGTCGTCAGGAAGAGCTTCTTCCGACCACCTTCGGTGTGGCGCTGGGCAATCGCATTGGCCAGCACGCCAGGATCGTACGCGCCACTGACGACTGACGAATGTTTTTAAAGGAGTTTGTACCGATGAAAGCCAGCCTCATCCGAAAGGCCTTCCTCGAGTTTTTCAAAAAGCAGGGGCACTCTATCGTAAAAAGCTCTTCGGTAATTCCTCACGACGATCCCAGCCTGCTTTTCACCAACGCGGGCATGGTGCAGTTCAAAAGGACTTTCCTGGGCGAAGAAAAGCGGCCGTATTCCCGGGCAACCACCAGCCAGAAATGCATGCGCGCGGGGGGCAAGCACAACGATTTAGAAAACGTCGGCCGCACGGCGAGGCATCATACTTTTTTCGAAATGCTCGGGAATTTTTCCTTCGGTGATTACTTCAAAGAGGACGCGATAAAATTCGCCTGGGAGTTTCTGACCGGGGATATGGGCCTGCCAAAGGATAAGCTCTATGCCACGATCCACGAAGGCGACGAGGGCATGAAGCTTGGGGCGGACGAAGAAGCCCGCGGGTTCTGGGCGCGATATCTTCCGCAGGATCGGATTCTGGCGTTTCCGACAAAGGATAATTTCTGGGCCATGGGCGATACCGGTCCCTGTGGGCCATGCTCGGAAATTCTAATCGATCAGGGGCCAGGCATCGGATGCGGGCGGCCCGATTGCAAGCCGGGATGTGATTGTGACCGGTACCTGGAGCTTTGGAACCTTGTCTTCATGCAGTTTAACCGGTTCCCGGACGGCACCCTCGAACCTCTTCCCAAACCCAGCATCGACACAGGCATGGGACTGGAGAGAGTTGCCGCTGTAGCCCAGAAGGTCCAGTCAAATTATGACACAGACCTTTTCGTGCCTATGATGACAAAAATCGAGCAGCTTACAGGATATAAATATGGAACCTCGGCGGAACAGGACGTCTCCGTCAAAGTCATTGCGGATCATAGCCGCGCTTCGGCTTTTCTGATCGGAGACGGCGCCTTGCCCAGCAACGAAGGGCGCGGCTACGTGTTGAGACGCGTAATTCGCCGCGCTTTGAGGCACGGCCGTTTTCTGGGGCTGGACAGGCCATTTTTGTCGGAGGTTGCCGTATCGGTCATGGAATCCATGCAGGACGTTTATCCGGAGTTGCTGGAAAACCGCAGCTTTATTACCCGGGTTATCCAAAACGAGGAAGAACGATTCAACGAAACCCTCGACAATGGCCTGAGGCTTCTGCAGACCGAAATTAAGCGGCTGACCGACGAAAATGCTCAAACGATCCCGGGCTCTCTAATTTTCAAACTCTACGATACATATGGGTTTCCTATCGACATTGTCACCGATATGTCCCGGGAATCGGGCTTCCAGGTCGATGAGGCCGGTTTCCATGATCTTATGAAAAAGCAGCGTGAGCAGTCCAGGGCTGCCTGGAAAGGGAGCGGCGATCGCCAGGTCCCCGAAGTCTATGGGCAGATCAGCTCAAGGGGCCTCGCGACAACATTTCTTGGTTATGAAACTACTCAGGCGGACTCCGAGATTATCGCAATGATCAGCGGTGGCGAGGAAATCGGCTCTGCCTCCGAGGGTATGGCTGTCGAGCTGCTCACGGCCGGCACCCCTTTTTATGGGGCGGCAGGCGGGCAGGTTGGGGATACGGGGGTTATAACAGGGCCTGCGGGCAAAATTGTCGTCTCCGATACCATCAAGTTCCCCGGAAACCTGATTGTACACATGGGCAAGGTCGAATCGGGAACTTTCCACGCCGGCGATACCGTTAAGCTGGCCGTTGACGCCCAGTTGCGCAAGGACACCGAAATTCACCACACTGCCACCCATATCCTGCACGCGGTCCTTCGCAAAGTCCTCGGAGATCACGTAAAACAGGCCGGCTCGCTCGTTGGGCCGGACCGCCTCCGGTTCGACTTCAGCCATTTTAGCGCTGTGACCGCGGAAGAATTGGCCGAGATCGAGCGGCTGGCAAATGACGAGATCCGTCGAAATCACCAGCTAACCGTCCGTATAATGGGGCTTGAAGAAGCCCTGAAAACCGGGGCTATGGCCCTTTTTGAAGAAAAGTACGGAGACCGGGTCCGGCTTGTTGAAATTCCGGGCTTCAGCCGCGAGCTTTGCGGAGGCACCCACACGCACTGGACGGGAGAACTGGGGGTTTTTCTAATACTGCAGGAAACCGGCATAGCCGCCGGAGTACGTAGAATCGAGGCCCTTGCCGGCCGGCCGGCGCTTGAATACATAAATCGTCAAAGACAAGTCCTCAACCGTGCAGCGGCCGTGCTCAAAGCCGCCCCTTCAGAAGTGGCCGAGCGCATGGAAAAAATACTCGCCCAACAGCGGCAGATGGAAAAAGAAATCGAAGCCCTTAAGGCCTCGGCCGCCGGCAAACGATCTGCCGATCTTTTCGATCAGACCGCTGAGATTGAAGGTGTCAGGGTCCTGATTACCCAGATCAAAGCTGATGATCCGAAAGTCCTTCGGGAGATAAACGATCAATTCCGGGATAAGTTTTCTAAAGGGGTTGCCGTTCTTGGAGCCGTATCGGAGGGAAAGGTCTTTCTGCTCGTGGGAGTCACCCGGGAGCTGACCCCCGGGTTGCACGCCGGAAATCTCATAAAAGAGATCGTCAAGGAAGTGGGGGGATCAGGCGGTGGACGGCCCGATATGGCCCAAGCGGGAGGGAACAGGCCCGATAAGCTCGAAGATGCTCTCCATTTGGCTGAGAAACTGATTAGAAAAGTTTTGAGTTCTTAGTTTTCAGTTTTGAGTTTCAGATCCGGTCCATGCTGCAAAAAGAAAGTTCTCTTTCCATCTCGTCGGTCAGTTCTTTACTAAAATCCAGTATATTATATGTCGCGCCGCATTCACGGCAGCGCAGGTAAGCCCTGCGTCAGGCTTTTACTAATTCAAGCTCTTTGCTGCACTTTTTACAAAGCAATTTGAGTTCTCCTCGATCAGAAAGAATTGAAATCCACGGCAACAGCAACGACAGCAATTGAGTTTATAACGCATTGGCGATTGAATTCAAGCCCTAATACCCGGCATCATACGGAGTTGGGTCAAATCGGGCGTTTCGGGTTACGTGTTGAAAAACAACTCGAAACTCTTTAATTATAACTCACAACCTCAATTTGTCGGGGGATTTTTCTTGACTCCGCCGAAGGCGGCGGCAATCCCGGCCGGCGGTCCCACCGCCCGGATGGCCGGCAAAAAAAGGGGTTCCTGAGCATTTATTACTAAGTATTGACTAAGCATTTAATATATCTTAACTTATTTCCTATTGAAATCATTTGGCCAGTAGTGTAACCTCTGAGGCCATGATGGTGTGTAATTTGCTAGCGGGGGAGCGGCAAAAGCCGGTTATTCTAAGCCCGACTGGCCGCGAAGGAGAAGAAATATGAAATCTTACGGCTCTGAAAAGTGCCTTCCTATAGATTATTACCTGAAAAAACCAGATTCGGAAAACGATTTTGAAAGTCTGCTCGAAGGGCGAGGCATACCGGACCGGTTTCAGAGCCCTGATTTGGATTTGGAGCGGGTAGACCGGATCGATTCCGAGGAGGAGGAGGGTGTTCCTGCCCTCGTCGAACTGGAAACCGAAGAAGAAGAGGTGGAAGTTGTTGCTGCCCCCATTGAAGATTTTGAAGAAGACCACATAACCTGTTATCTCAAGGAAGTGTCCAGCTATCCTCTGCTTACCCAGGAGCGCGAAACCGAGCTTGCCCAGATAATAAGGCACGGACAGGACGAACTGGTGCAGATCGTCGAGGAACATGTGCCGGACCACAGGATAATTGCGGACCTTAACGAGAAGGTCAAAAAGCTCCTGGAGAATGAGAAAACCTTCCCCGGGGTGAGGGATAAAGTGCTCAAAGTCGTTGTGCGCACGCTGGAGCGAGCCAGTAAAGATTATCCGGACAATCAACTTTTTTGGACTTTGCCGGTTAGGGTCCGGGCAATCATGAGGGCCGTGGACACGGCCAAGCAGGAGATGGTGAGGGCAAACCTCAGGCTGGTCCTGAGCATAGCCAAGCGCTACAGGGGCCGTGGCATGACTTTCGACGACCTGATCCAGGAAGGAAACCTGGGGCTGCTCAAAGCGGTCGGCCGGTTCGACCATACCAAGGGAAACCGGTTCAGCACCTATGCGACCTGGTGGGTCAGGCAGAGCATCATTCGCGGCATTTACGACAAGACGAGGACAATCAGGCTGCCGGTGCATTTCATCGAGTTGAAGAACCTCTTCTTCAAGGTCTACTATGAACTGCTGAAGGAACTGGGACGGGAGCCGCTGGCTGCGGAAATTGCGGAACGCTCCAAGCTGCCGGTCGAAAAGGTGCAGATGGTCCTGACATTGGCAGCTCAGCCTATCTCCCTTGAGACTCCCATAGGCGAAGACGAACAGCGGCTGGGTGACTTTATTGAAGACGAAAGGGCACTCTCCCCGGCTGATGAGTGTTCGGACAGGGAGTTGGCCGAGGTAACTCGAACGCTGCTTGCCACCTTGCAGCCACGGGAGGAAAAGATCCTGAGACTGAGGTTCGGCCTCGATGGCCAACCGGCTGAGACCCTGGAAAAAATCGGCAAGATTTTTCATGTCTCCAAGGAAAGGATCCGGCAGATCGAGAAGAAGGCCCTGCGCAAACTGAAAAACCCGAACAGGCAGGCATGCCTGAGGACTTTTATCGAGTAGCAGCAAAACCTGCAACCATCTAAATAGGTGAATGGGCGAGTGGCCCCATTCACCTGCTCACCTACTTCTCAGAGTACCTTCTTATTTAAAATCCTGGCGTAAGAGAGGTCAATCGCTGGATTCGGTCTCCAAAGCCCGATAGCCCCGCCACGCCGTCGCCTGCGGCGATTTTGCAAGCAGGCAACCTGGCTGCGGCGCCACGCCGCCTCAGTCACGCCAATGCGCTCTCGATAAGGTGTGCGGCAGGCTCGATGTTCGATGCAAGTTGGTCCGGAAGCCCATGACGTTTAAGAAGGTACTGCGTGGAGTTGAAGCTAACCAGCACTTGGCCGGTATTGGCCTCCGACACGAGCGCTTTTAGTGGTAAATCGAGCCCGGACAGGGGCTGAGCCCTCATAAGCGGCGTCCCTGCCTTCGGGTTGCCGAAAAGTATGAGCACCATCGGGGACATCTCCAAATCCACGGCCCTGGCCTCCGCCTGTTGGTCGATCACCGCGAACACCTTTATCCCATGAGACTCAAACGTATATTTCAACCGTTCCACCGTCTGCGAAAACGGCAGCCGGCTCTTAATCGTGACAATACCGCGATCGTCGGTGCTGCTTGAATTATCATCGGTCATAGCTAATCTCCAAGATAGTGCCTTCCAAGTCATAATCATGCGCAGCGGTGATCTGCACAGCGCGGATTTCACCCGCCTGCGCAAGGCCCGCTGTGATTATAACGCTGCCGTCAACCTCGGGGGCCTGGGTGGACAGGCGTCCGGCAAGGAGCAGATCGGTTTCCGGGTGAGGGCCTTCGATCAGGACCGGCAGAGTTTGCCCGACCAGACGTTGCAATTTTCGCCTCGAAATCTCCCTTTGCAGATCGAGAATTGATTTACGCCTGCCTTCAGAGGTTTTTTTGCCCGGCCTGCCGGCAAGGCGTGCGGCCCTTGTACCCGCTTCGAGAGAATAGGCAAAAACTCCGGCGTGGTCGAACTCGACTCGTTGCATAAAATCGAGGAGCGATTTGAATTCCGCTCTTGTCTCACCGGGGAAACCCACCATGATTGAAGTGCGAAGCGAAATACCGGGAACGGCCGAGCGGATGTTGTCTATGATCCGTTCAACGGGGCCGTCAGGGCGGCCCATCGTTTTCAGAACGGCCGGAGCGCAATGCTGGATGGGAATATCCAGGTATGGAACAATCTTGCCGGCACTTGCCATCGTATGGAGCAACCGGTCCGTGATTCGATCCGGATATGAATAAAGGAGCCGTATCCATTCAAGACCCGGCGTGCCATCGAGCTTTTCGAGAAGCACCGGCAGGGCTTCCGGATCGTTTCGATCAAGACCGAAGGCGGTTGTATCCTGGGCGATCAGGTTGATTTCTTTTATCCCATCGGCTGCGAGCCGGGCCGCCTCGGCGAGGATGTCGGCTTCCGGCCTGCTCCTTAGCGGACCCCGCAGGTGGGGAATAATGCAGAACGAACACGAATTACTGCAACCCTCGGCGATTTTGAGGTACGCGGAGTGTGACCCGGTAGAGATTACCCGGCCATCTCCACCGCCCGGTAGCTGCACCGGTCTTGCAATCCAAAGACGTCTCTGGTTTCCCGCAAGCTTTGATTCCAAAGCCGCTTCAAGTGCGTGGCAATGAGATGTTCCCAAAAACAGATCGACTTCGGGAAGCTCTTTCAGGAGCTTTTTCCCATACCTTTGCACCATGCATCCAGCAGCCACAAGCATGCGGCATTTTCCGGATGTCTTGTACCGCGCCGCTTCAAGTATAGTCTCTATGGCTTCCTGCACTGCACTTTCCAGAAATCCGCACGTGTTGACCACAATAAGTTCGGCATCGGCTGCTTCTTCGGTCATTCGATAGCCAAGGTCGAGAAGCTGCTTTACCATTTGCTCACTGTCCACGAGGTTTTTCGCGCAGCCGAGACTGAGAAGAGAGGCGTATTTCATTTATGAAATTCCGTTTCAGCAAGTAAGGTGAAAAGCCCCGGCTACCTTTTTACCTGATTTTTTCAGTTTATTGAACGTATCGACCGCCTTGGGCGTAGGCTCGTCAATCAGGGAAATCCCGGTTGCCGTGAGCCGTTCGCGCAACTCACCCATTATCCTCATGCGGCCCGGCAGGCCCATCCCCACAACGAGAACCTCAGGGGCTTCGGACAGTAAGTCCTCTATGTCCGCACTGGCGAGCTTATGTCCCTCCGCGCGCCACCAGTTCGAGATTACCGATCCGTCTATGATCTTTATATCACCGGTATACCTTTTGCCGTCTACCACTATTTCGCCAAACTTGTAATTGCCGATTTGAGTCATTTTAAAACCTCACAAAAAGCGGCGGGAAGCCGCAAATTTGAGGGAAAATGGATTCACCGAGGCTCTTGCAATAACTCCTTCATCGTCATTCCGGCGAAGGAGGCTGTGTCGCAATTGCGAGATGTTGCAAATTTCCCCCCTTTCCTAAAGGGGGGCAGGGGCAGGGGGGATTTTGATTCTCCTATACTGCAGAGGTACTTGCAAAACTCCTTCATCGTCATTCCGGCGAAGGCCGGAATCCAGGTTCTTCAAGCGTTTCTGGACCCCGGCCTCAAGATCGACCGTGGCCCCACGCAGGAGCCATTGGGTTGCGGCCGGGTTGTCAATCGCCGGGGTGACGGTCCTATTGAGTTTTGCAAGAGGCTCTGCATTCTCTTAAGATAATCTTCCGGGAAGACAATGCCAAAAGAAATTAAAGATTTCCGGTTCGAAGACTCCACAAAAGCAATACATGTGTAAAAATTCAAAGCTTTAGATGTTATCATGACATCTGTTCTCTGCTCTCTGTTTCCCGACTTCCGTTTTGGAGTAAGAACCGATGAAGACTTCGATGGACAACGATATTGCTTACAGGTATTGTCGGCTCAAGGAGATCCTCGCGCAAATGAAGAGCGTGGTTGTCGCCTTTTCCGGAGGGGTCGACAGCACTTTGCTTCTGCGCGTCGCTCAAATGGTGCTCGATAAAAAGGTGTTGGCGGTGACCGCTTTATCGGAAACTACCCCGCGCCACGAGATGGGGGATGCGAAGAGGCTTGCTGCGGAGTTCGGCGTCAGCCACCTGATAATTGAATCCGACGAAATGAAATATCCCGAGTTTGTCAAAAATCCTGAAGACAAGTGCTACATTTGCAAGAAAAGCCGCTTTTCGGCAATTATCCATATTGCAGCAGAACGGGGGTTTTCGCTAGTGGCAGATGGTTCCAACGTTGATGACCAGTCGGATTATCGGCCGGGCATGAGAGCAGTCCGCGAACTCGGGGTGAGAAGCCCATTGCTCGAAGCGGGGCTCTCCAAAGCGGACATCAGGGCACTGTCCAGGGACCTTGGGCTTTCCACATGGAATAAGCCCTCGTATCCCTGCCTGGCGACACGACTCCCTTACGGGACCCCGATCACGGCCGAAAGGCTCAGGCAGGTCGATGCAGCGGAAGAATTTATAAGATCCAAATCAATCAGCAGGCAGGTTCGCGTGAGGCATTACGGCGACACCGCACGCATCGAAGTGGCGGAAGAAGACGTAGCAAAGCTGCTTGACAGTGAGGTTCGAACACAGGTCGTATCGTTTTTCAAAAATCTCGGCTTTAAGTTCGTGACCCTCGACCTGCAAGGATATCGCATGGGCAGCCTTAATCGGGAAGTGGGAATCGAGAAGCAGTGAGCTGAAAACGAATAGCTGGAAGCGGATATCACTCTTTTAATTCCTGCTCCTTGCTCCACGCTACTTCCTTCTTACGAAAGGTGATTAAAAATGGACCAAAAGCATCTCCGGAACCTGCTTGAAATGGTTCAAAACGGCCGGATTAACCTTGAAGCGGCCATGCTCGAATTGAAGAAACTTCCGTTTGAAGATTTGGGTTACGCCAGAATTGACAATCACAGGTGTATCCGCACGGGTGTTTCGGAGGTCATATTCTGCCAGGGGAAAACTATCGCCCAAATTGAGGGCATTGCGCAGCGGCTTTCACAAAACCATACTAATATCCTGGCCACGCGAGCGGGGCGCGAAGTCTATGAGGCCGTTCGCGGCGTGACTGATTGTGAATACTACGAAACGGCCCGAATCGTTGTCATTCGGCCTGAACCGGTTGATAAGGCCGGCAACATTGCCGTGGTGAGCGCGGGGACTTCGGACATCCCTGTCGCCGAAGAAGCTGCCGTTACGGCCGAGGTCCTCGGCAACCGGGTCATGCGGACCTATGATGTGGGGGTTGCCGGAATTCACCGCCTTCTACATATGCGCGATGACTTGCTCGATGCCAATGTCGCTGTAGTGGTGGCGGGCATGGAAGGCGCGCTTGCCAGTGTTGTTGGCGGACTGGTCTCCTGTCCCGTCATTGGAGTGCCGACCAGCATCGGCTATGGCGCAAGCTTCGGAGGCGTGGCTGCGCTGCTCAGCATGCTCAACAGTTGTGCCTCCGGGGTCTCGGTGGTCAATATCGATAATGGTTTTGGCGCCGGATATCAGGCCGGACTCATCAACAAAATGGCCCTGAAGAATGCGCGTCCTGAACCGGCTATCGAAGATGCCGCGCGCACACCCGTGTGATATGGCGCAATGGGAGAAACAAATGAGAATCGCCTACTTCGACTGTTTCTCTGGGGCCGGCGGCGACATGATACTGGGCGCCCTTTTGGACGCCGGACTGAGCCTCGAACGGCTTAGAGATGAACTCGCCAAACTCAGCCTTTCACATTACGAAGTGAATGTGGAGAAGGTGGTCAGGAAGGGTATTGGTGGAAGCCGCGCGATTGTAACCGTTGATGACCTCCACCATCACGATACGGGGCGGAGACTATTTCTTGCCGCCGCCGAAGGCAGCGGCGAACCCGGCCGGCGGTCCCACCGCCTAGAGGAAATTATCGGAACAAGCAGCCTCGATGACGCGGTAAAACAAAAAAGTCTCACGATCTTCAGGCGGCTGGCGAAAGCCGAAGCCAAGGTCCATCGAACCACAATAGATCAAATTGATTTTCACGAGGCAGGCGCGATGGATGCTGTCATCGCTGTGGTGGGCAGCGTGGCGGGGCTTGCGGCCCTGGGGATCGAGAGGGTCTATTGTTCGCCGCTCCATGTCGGGACCGGGACCGTTGAGTGCGCACACGGGATATCGCCGGTACCTGACCCGGTCACCGCCGAATTGATCAAGGGTAAGCCTTTCTATTCCACGGGAGCCGACGGCGAACTGCTGACACCTGCCGGAGCGGCAATACTTACGACCATTTCCTCTGGTTTCGGACCATCGCCGTCAATGACCATGGAACAAATCGGATATGGGGCTGGAACCCTGGATCACGATATCCCCAATTTGCTGCGTATCATGATAGGAGAAGCACAGGGTGAACTGCGGGGCTATGAAAAAGAACATATAGCCGTCCTTGAAACCAACATCGATGACATGAACCCTCAGATGTATGACTATCTCATGAGCAGGATGCTCGAGATGGGCGCTTTGGACGTCTTTCTGAGCCCGGTTCAGATGAAGAAAAACCGTCCTGGAACACTTGTAACGGTAATATGTCAGCCCCACCTTGTAGAGCGGTTCACTGACTTCGTTCTGCGCGAAACCACTACGATTGGACTGAGGTGGAGACTGGAAAACCATCTAAAGGCCGATAGGACGATCCGGGAGGTCCAGACTCAATACGGACCGGTAAGGTGCAAAGTGGCGGAAACAAACGAGCGCATTACCAATATCTCTCCTGAATATGAAGATTGCAAGCGAATCGCCCTGGAAAAAAAGGTCCCACTCAAGGAAGTAATGGAAGCGGCCAAAGCAGCGGCGCTTTTCGCAAAGATAGATTCCTGAAAGAGTGGAGAGCTGTGCCCCGGAGCAGGGAGCTCATGGCCATAAAAAGGATTCGCGGATTTTTCCGTAAATCCTGAGCCTCTTGCAAAATGTCCGGGATCTACTTTGCGGGCTGGAAGCCCGCGCTCCCAGGCAACACGGCCATTCCCCGGGAGCGCGGGCTTCCAGCCCGCAAACCCTTTTAAAATGGAGTTTTGCAAGAGGCTCTCCTTTTATGTTTTACGGAGGGATCTTCCAGTATCTTCTCCATGGTCTTTTCTTCTTACGACTGAGTCACGAGAGCGCCGGTGTTTTCAGAATTGCCAAGTTATCCGTTAGTGTGCATAAGCCTTGTTAGGAATGGAGTTTAATGAGGAGAAAAAATGATCGGGTTCCATGGACATTATCTGGTTGATGAGGAAGGAAACCGCAAGGCCGTTGTGGTGCCTATTTCGGATTGGGAGCAAATCCTCGATGCGCTTGAAGAACTCGAGGATATACGGGCCTACGACAGTGCTAAAGAAGACTCAACGGAGGCAATTCCCTTTGAACAAGCCATTTCCGAGATCAATAAAGGGATTTCCGATTGAGATATGAGCTTCTCATCAAAAGGAGAGCTCAGAAGCAGTGACTTGCTCTTCCTAGCACCCAGTTTGGTCCGAACTGGGGAGCAGGGAGCAGGCCGGCCCCGTGTTTCTTCCCGCTTCACGCTCCTTGCTTTTCGCTTCAGGAGTTACCGAATCCCCAACGCCTCACGCAGGTAGGGCGCGGTATGGGAATTTTTCGACCGGGCGACCTCCTCGGGCGTACCTGCCGCAACGATCCGCCCCCCGCCTTCCCCGCCTTCCGGTCCCAGATCGATTACGTAATCGGCCGATTTGATTACGTCCGGATGATGCTCAATGACAATAACCGTGTTCTGCTGGTCAACCAGTTTGCGCAGGACATGCAGGAGTTTGCTGATATCTTCGAAGTGCAGACCGGTCGTTGGCTCATCGAGGATATAGAGGGCCCTTCCCTGTCCACGCCGGCTAAGTTCAGCCGCCAGTTTGATCCTCTGGGCCTCACCCCCCGAAAGAGTGGTGGCCGGCTGGCCCAGCCGTATGTATCCCATTCCGACGTCTATAAGGGCATCGAGCTTGTAGCGGATAGCCCTGAAATTCGAGAAAAAGACGGCTGCCTCGTAAACCGTCATCTCCAGGGCCGAAGCTATCGAGTGGCCCCGATAGGTAATGTCCAGTGTTGCCCGGTTATACCTGCTTCGCTGGCAGGCCGGACAGGTGACGTATATATCCGGCAGAAAATACATTTCGATTCGTTGAAGGCCTTCGCCTCGGCAGTTCTCACACCTGCCCCCCTTTGCGTTGAAAGAAAAGCGTGCGGGGGAATAACCCCGGGCTCGCGCTTCGGGCACTTGAGAATAGAGTTGCCTGATGAGGCCAAAGACTCCCGTGTAGGTTGCCGGAATCGAGCGTGGCGTCCTTCCGATGGGCGATTGATCGACAAGGATCACTTTTGCAAGCCGCTCGGCGTTTTCAAGGGTGGAGAACGGAGCGGGATTGGTTTGAACATTATTGATCTTTCGAGCAAGCGCGCGATAGAGAGTATCCAAAATGAGAGTGCTTTTGCCCGAACCCGAGACCCCTGTTACGCATGTCATACATCCGTATGGAAAATCGGCGGAAATGGACTTGAGGTTGTGACCTGATGCGCCGGTCAGCCGGAAAAAATCCCCGCTCTTTTTACGGTGTCTGGGAGTTTGGATCTGTTTTTTGCCCGAGATATAGAGCCCGGTGAGCGAACCGGGGCAGTTTGCTATCTGATCGGGCGGCCCCGAAAAAACAACCTCCCCTCCCTGGGTCCCGGCTCCCGGCCCCATATCGATGACGTGATCCGAGCGAAGGATCGTCTCCCTGTCGTGTTCGACCACAACCAGGCTATTGCCGGCGTCCCGGAGCCGCATCAAGATGTCGAGAAGCCTTCGGTGGTCGCGCGGATGCAAACCGACACTGGGTTCATCGAGAACATAGAGAACACCGGAAAGATGCGAGCTTATCTGGTGGGCCAGTCGAACGCGTTGGGCCTCGCCGCCCGAAAGAGTGTTGGAGGAGCGGTCCAGGGTCAGATAGGGTAGCCCGAGTTCAACCAGGTTATCCAATCGGCTAAGGATTTCTTTTTGGGGGCGCTCTAGAATCTGCCGCCCGGATTCGTCGAAATCAAGTCCTTTAATCCACACCGCTACGGCAGCCGGATTCAGCGCGGAAACACGATCTATCGAAAGACCTCCCAGCCGAACCGAGCGAGCGGCTTCGCTCAGCCTGGTTCCCTTGCAGGCAGGGCAGGTGGAAGGTTCGGATATCAATCCCGGGACCTCGGGCGCCTCTTCTTGAGAATCGGCCGCGGTGCCGGCAGACTCATCACAGGAAGCCCCTTCCCCGTCGGATCCTGCATGGCCCAGACCCCTGCATGAAGGGCACATGCCAAAGGGGTGCTGAAAAGAAAAAAGAGTGGGCGTAAGCTCCGGTCCGGTATATCCGCATAAAGCGCACCGGGCCGACTCGCAATAGAATCTTTGCCACCCTTCGGGAGTGGCTATTCCGGCCGTTCCTTTTCCTGCCCTTAATGCGAGTTCCAGCGAATCGATGAGCCGCCTGCGCTTTTCTTCATCCAGCACGAGCCGGTCGACAACAATTTCGATAAGGTGAGAGGGCCTGCGAGGGAAGGAAGGAAGGGGGTCCAGTTCATAGATGGCGCCATCGGCTCGAACCCTGCCGAAACCGTCTCTCCTGAGCCGTTTCACAAGATTGGGCAAATTGTTTTCTAAAATCTGCCCAAGCGGCGCAAGGAGCAGAATCCGGCTTTTCGGGGGCAGGCACTCAGAAAGATCCGCCACTATTTCGGCTACGGTCCAGCTCCGGACGGGCAAATCGCAGTTCGGGCAATAAATTGTGCCCAGCCGGGCGAAAAGAAGCCGCAGGTAATCATAAATCTCGGTCAGTGTCCCCACTGTTGATCTGGGATTGTGGGGCAAGCCTTTTTGCTCGATTGCAATCGAAGGGCTCAGTCCCTCGATTTCATCCACGAGCGGTGCATTGAGCCTTCCGGCCATCTGGCGCGCATAGGTGGATAGCGCCTCGAGATAGCGCCTCTGACCTTCGGCGAAAAGGGTATCGAAGGCGAGCGAAGATTTGCCCGACCCGCTCACCCCCGTGATTACGACGAACCTGTTTCGAGGGACCCGCAGGTCGATATTCTTGAGGTTGTTCTGCCGCGCTCCATGTATGTAGATCGATTCTTCCATGCAATCTGCAGTCCCTGATTCGATTGAGCGGGAGACGTTAACTCAAAACTAAAAACTCAAAACTCAAAACTAAAAACTTCTAATGAATTCTATTTTGAGCAATGAAGGCTGCGAGGCCTACGGCTTCCACCAGGCTCCCCGGGTCCGCTGTTCCTGTGCCTGCTATGTCGTAGGCGGTCCCATGATCGACCGAGGTGCGCACGATTGGAAGTCCCAGGCTTACGTTTACGGCCTCGTTGAAATGAACGAGCTTTACCGGTATGAGTCCCTGGTCGTGGTACATGGCTATCACCGCGTCAAACTCGTTTGACATGGCGCGGTGGAAAACGGTATCCGCCGGCCAGGGACCGCTGATTCGGGCGCTAAAACCGCTCCTTGGGCCGCCCGCCACAATGGGGCCGGCGCCGAACTCTCCAATTACCGGCCTGATAACCTCGATTTCCTCACGCCCGAACCTTCCGGCTTCTCCCGCATGCGGGTTTAAGCCTGCAACGGCAATGCGGGGCGATTTCACGGCAAAGTCATTCGACATCGATTCGGCCGTGATTCGGATGACCGATCTCAGCAGTTCTTTTGTAATCAGGCCCGGGACATCGGCGATGCATTCGTGGATGGTAGCCAGCGCCACCTTCAGCCTGGGCCCCGCAAGCATCATGACCACCTTTTGAGCGCCCGTCAACTCCCGTATGAATTCCGTATGCCCAGGAAACGGGAAGCCCTGCCCGTGAAGCTGCTCTTTGTTTATGGGACAGGTGCAGACGGCATCGACAGAGTTTTCGCCAGCAAGCCCGACCGCTGTCCTTATCCATGAGACCGTGGCCTCGCATGCAGCCGGTGAGGGTTTGCCGTATTCAATGTCGGCCGGCGCAAGTAAGGGTGACGGATTTCCCGCACCCGATACCGGTGTCGCATCCAAAAGTGGAATTACGCCCTCGCCAACCTGAAGGTTGCCCCGGCGAAACGCAGGCAGCATTTCCCCGGTTAAGGGCCAAATTGCCGCGGATGATCCAAGAAGCCTTATTGCACGCTCAAGCGGCATCCTGTCTCCGATCACCAGCGGAGAGCACCGCTTAGGCGCAAGCCCGCGCGAATCGAACGCCTTGACGATTATTTCCGGTCCGACCCCGCACGGATCTCCCATTGTAATGGCGACAACCGGCCGCATCATTGGCCTCTCTGGTTCATGCTAAAAGATGGATCTTAAAAGCGCGGGGAGCTGCGCCCCCCACACCCCCTTCGCCGCTGCGCGGCTCGCTTTTCTTGCCGGGCATCCTGTAGCATGCCCGATGGTCGGTTTGAATTGAAGCTTAAATTGTAGCATCCTTGACCCTATTTTGTATCAACAATATGAGCGTACAATCCGGCTTCAGTGAACAGCGAGAAACGACAAATTCCTGTCATTATTCTCGCTCTATTCGCTGTAAATACAGGGAAAATACATCGGCCGATCCAACAACCTACCGATTTAGTAGGAAGTTTGAATTTTCGTCCTTGGAATAACAGCGGGGTAAGTATGACACCACCACCCCCCGAAACGCGACACCCCCCGAAGTCCAAAATGAAATATTTTCCGGGTGAACCGTCTCGATTTGGCACGATATTTGACCCGGAGAAAAATTGCTTGCCGTCAAGATCACAATTCTAAGTTAACGTCTTGTTTCCGGTCAAGGCACGTCAGTCGGAAGGGTCCAGGCACCCGATCACGTCACCGTTGCCGATACCGTCGAAGTTGCCTCTGCCGATCACGTCAAGGCTGTTGACGATCACGTTAATGGTCAAGGCAGGACTGCCGGTCTTGTCAGGGTCAATCCTGCCGGTCACGTTAACTCTGCCGGTAATGTTGTGGATGCCGATAACGTCAACGCTGCCGATGCCGTTCACGTTGACGCTGCCCTGGATAACGTCAACGGGCAGGGTTACGGTCATTGCAGGGCTGCCGGGAATTGAGGCGGACGAGGCTTTGTGGGAATATGGGAGAAAGCCGAAAATGCGGCCAGAAGGGGCGTAGAGCGGTTAGAATGGGATGAACAGGTCAAGCTCAGGTCCACATGGCTACAGGTTCAGCCTCAAGCCGAAAAGTTCTGCTTTTCTGTTCGGTCTTTGACAGGAGTTTCGGAGCAACGCCTCGCAATAAGGCTCATTCCTCTGTATATTCAATAAGTTAGCGCTTCTTCTTCCGTAGTACCCCCAAATATCAGTCTTTTTTGTTTAAAAAATGCATAAATATCCGC
>Ga0209517_10001579_pt1 | contig 34038 bp, 27 predicted proteins | sample PeaSoiMetSII2010_FD_187695 | JGI IMG/M metagenome (GOLD analysis project Ga0209517, IMG submission 187695) | Peat soil microbial communities from Weissenstadt, Germany - SII-2010 (SPAdes) (version 2) | ecosystem: Environmental > Terrestrial > Soil > Wetlands > Peat | place: Germany... | reverse complement strand
GCAAAGTGTCAATGTATTGCCTGGTTTGCTGTTTGCGTTCGGGCTTGAGGCCGATGAGAATTTCCGCGTCCGACTCGCCAATCACGCCCGAGTTGCTGTAGGCCGTGTTCACGGTGCTGTTGAACAAGCCGATGTTGTCAAGGACGGTTCCTAGGTCTTCCGGAGGTATGACCCGCCGGATCAGGTTGTCCACGCCATCCGCTTCCCGGGCAGTCTCCTCAACACGTTGTCCCGCTCGGGCGCGCATGTGCAAACGAATCAGTCCGGCATCCACCGATGGAAAGAAGTCCCGGCCCAGCACGGGAATTAGTGACAGCGAAGCCACGCAGAAAAAAAGAAACAAAGCCACAAGAAGCCAGGACCGCTCCAGGCAGAAAGCCAGCGACGTGCGATAGCCTCCGCGCATGCGGTCGAACCCTCGCGCGAATCCGCGCTGCGCTCGCGAGAAAATATCGTTCCCGGTGGCGTGTTCCTCGCCGTGATGCTCCCTGAGAAGGTACATTGCCATCGTCGGAACCAGCGTCCGGGACAAAATGTACGATGCCAGCATGGCGAAAATCACGGACTCGGCCAGCGGGACGAACAGGAATTTCGCCACGCCGGTTAGGAAAAACATCGGCACGAATACAATGCAGATGCAGAGCGTCGAGACCAGGGCCGGAACGGCGATTTCCTGCGAGCCGTCCAGGATCGCCTGAATAATCTGCTTTTCCTGGGCGAGGTTTCTCTCGATATTCTCGATGGCCACCGTGGCATCATCCACGAGGATGCCGACGGCAAGGGCCAAACCGCCGAGCGTCATCAAATTGATCGTTTCATGCAGCGCGCTCAATACCGTGATGGAGACCAGAATCGAAAGAGGGATCGAAATGGCGATGATCACCGTGCTGCGCCAGCTTCCCAGGAAGAGGAGAATCATCAACGCGGTCAGGCACGCGGCAACTACTCCTTCGCGGAGCACTCCCTGAATGGCCGCCCGCACGAAAATCGATTGATCGAACAGGGGCGTGATCACCGTTTGCGGCGGCACGAGGTTCTTGATTTGAGGCAGCTTGGCGTAGATCTGCGACACGACGTCAAGGGTGGACGTCTCACCGGTCTTGTAAATCGCTAGAATCACGCCGCGCTGTCCGTCCATGCGCGCGATATTGACTTGCGGCGAAAAGCCGTCGCTGACGTAGGCGACGTCCCGCACGTAGATTGTCGCGCCGTTCGTCGTCCTGATCGGCAAATTATTCAGCGCGGCGAGAGTATCCGGCGACCCGTTCATCTCCACATTGAATTCGGTCGAACCCATCTTGACCGTGCCGGAAGGAAGTACCAGGTTCTGCGTGGAGATGGCGTTGATGACGTCCGTAGGCGACAGACCTTTCGCCTGCAGCGCCGGGATATCGATGTTGACCGAGACCTGGCGCTGTTTGCCGCCATAAGGCCACGGGATTGCCGCTCCGGCCACATTCGCCAGTTGATTGCGGACCAGGTTCGCTCCGAGGTCGAACAACTCCTGCTCGGACAATCCCTGGCCCCTCATCCCCAATTGCAAGACGGGCACGCTCGACGCCGAATACGTAATGATGAGCGGAGGGGAAATGCCCGGGGGCAACTGCCGAATCATGGTTTGAGAAATGGCCGTGATCTGCGTGACCGCCACGTGAACATCCGCCCCAGGCTGAAAGAATACTTTGATGATCGCCCGGCCCGCCACAATCTGCGATTCGGAGTGCTCGATGTTGTCCACCACCGTGGTCATGAAGCGCGAGTAAGGAGATACGATGCGGTCTTGCATCAGTTGCGGGGACAATCCGGAGTAGTTAAAGCATATGCTCACCACCGGGATATCGATGTTGGGAAAAACGTCGGTGGGTGTGCGTTGCAACACGATCGGCGACATCAGCACGATGACGAGTGCGGCCACAATAAATGTGTAGGGCCGCCTCAGCGCTATCCGAACGATCCACATCCGTCTGCCCTCGAGGGTCCCAGGAATCTTACCGCAAATGATTTCGCGAGCGGAGCTCCAACATACCACTTTTCCGGGAACTGTGCTTATTGGATGCCCAAATCTTCCGGCCCGTTACATAAGTTATAAATCGAATTGACGGAAGAAATATGCCGGGGAAACCTTCTGCGCGAGAGAACTGGCCAGCGTTTTCCAAAGAGGGCGATTGCCTTCGATGACCATACATCACGGACTGAGGATACTCGGATAAGGAGCGGAATTCGTGACTGGAATCACAACAAGTTGCGCGGTTTGTCACGAGGGAGAAAATTGAAGGATTGAAATTTTTTTTGTAATGCTGCTATAGTGTTTCGCGCGGGCGACGAGCGGTAGGAATACATCATAAATGGTATTTTAGAGGTACTCGTATCCCAGCCCGGCGAAATAACAATATGGTAAAGGCAATGCCGCTGGGTCGTATCCCCCCTTCATTGGTCGAGGGCGCTGTTTCCCGCATTAAATTGAGGCTGGGTTTGCGGCCGGCAGAGAGGCGCTAAGACCTTCCAGACTGTACACCTCGGAGTGTCCCCCCGAGGGCGGCATGTATGGCACAAATCTTTCATCGCAGCACGAACACGATCTCTCGCGTCAGCATCTACGGCGCGGTAATCCTGATTGCAATCCTGGGATACGCCGTAAACGTCGTGAACCAAACCTCCTACGTAACCGAGGTGCACAACGCGCGGCCGCAGCCTGTTCCATTCAGCCACAAACATCACGTGGGGGAACTTGGGTTGGATTGCCGCTATTGCCATAGCTCGGTAGAAGATTCCTCCTCGGCGGGAATGCCTGCGACGCAAACGTGCATGGTATGCCATTCGCAAATCTGGACCAGCGCGGCCATCCTCGAACCGGTGCGCGCGAGCTACCGCGATTCCACGCCGATTGCCTGGACGCGCGTCAATGCGCTTCCGGACTTCGTCTATTTCAATCACAGCATTCACGTCGCGAAGGGCGTCGGCTGCACGACCTGCCACGGGCCCGTCGCAGAAATGAACATTACCTGGCGCGAACAAAGTCTCTACATGCGCTGGTGCCTCGAATGCCACAACTCGCCGGAAAAATATTTGCGCCCCAAGTCCGAGGTGTTCAACGCGTTTTACAAGCCTCCCGCGGACCAGGAAGCTTTGGGCAACCGGCTGATGAGCGAATACAAAGTGCGGAAACTCACGGACTGCACGACGTGCCATCGCTAGATTGAGGGATCAGGGAATTCATGGACATCGATCGAAAAAACGCCGGCCAGCCCGATGTGGACATTTCCGCATTGCGTAAGGCCTCGAGCGGCGGTGATACGCCTCGGTTTTGGCGCGGGCTCGATGAGCTTGCCGATACGCCGGAATTCCGGAACCACAAGGAGAACGAGTTTCCGCATGGGGCAAACGATCCCGACGCGAAACTCGACCGGCGAGACCTTTTAAAAGTGATGGCGGCCTCCGCCGCGTTTGCCGGGTTGTCCGGCTGCACGAAGCTTCCCACGCAAAAGATTGTTCCCTACGTCCGCCAGCCGGAGGAGATTATTCCGGGCAAGCCGCTCTTTTATGCGACCGCCGTGACGCTCGGCGGCGTGGCGACCGGCGTTCTGGTCGAGAGCCACATGGCGCGGCCCACGAAAATCGAGGGCAACCCGGACCACCCGGGCAGCCTGGGCGCGACCGACGCGTTTTCTCAAGCTTCGGTTCTGGGTCTCTACGATCCGGACCGCTCGCAGGCGGAAATCCATGACGGACGCATCGGAAGCTGGGCGGAATTTCAGGACGAATTGTCCACCGCACTCGGGGCGGAAAAGGGAAACAGCGGGTCCGGCGTGAGGCTCTTGACGCCGACGATCACGTCCCCGACGCTCGGGGATCAAATCAACACGTTCTTGAAAGCGTATCCGTCCGCGAAGTGGGTGCAGTACGAATCCGTGACGCGCGACAATATCCGCGAAGGCACGAAACTCGCATTCGGGGAATACGTGAACACGGTTTACCGCGTGGATCAGGCGGATGTAATTGTCACGCTCGATTCGGATTTTCTGACCAGCGGACCAGGATGCCTTCGCTACGCGCGGGAATTCGCGAGGAAGCGCCGCGTCGAAGGCCCCGATTCGAAAATGAATCGCCTGTACGCCTTCGAGTCCACGCCGACCAATACCGGGGCGATGGCCGATCACCGTTTGAGGATGCCAGCTTCCTTTGTTGACGACTTCGCTCACCACTTGGCTAGAGAATTAGGGCTGGTAGTCGGAGATGTCATCTTTACCCCTCCTCCTACCCGTGAACAATTTGCGTGGATTCAAGCGCTGGCTCGGGACCTCGAGAGACATCTAGGAGCATCATTGGTTGTCCCCGGAGACCAGCAGCCTCCGACAGTGCACGCGATCGCATATGCCATCAATGCAGCCTTGCGCAATTTTGGCAAGACCATTTACTTCACGGAGCCGATTGAAGTCTCGCCGGTGAACCAATGGGATTCCATCGGCCAACTGGCAGCGGACATTCGGGCAGGAGGCGTCACGACGTTGCTGATTATGGGCAGCAATCCAGTCTATGACGCGCCTGCCGATCTGGGGTTCAAGGAAATTCTGCCGAAGGTACCGTTCAGCGTGCGCCTCGGGCTCTACGAAGATGAGACCTCGGCGCTGTGTCATTGGCACATTCCACAAGCGCATGAACTCGAATCGTGGGGCGACGCGCGGGGATATGACGGGACGGCTACGGTGATTCAGCCGCTGATTGCTCCCCTCTATGGCGGGAAGTCCGAAGTCGATTTCCTGGCCGTGCTCAACGGACAAGCTTCAAAGCCGAGTCATGATTTCATTCATGACTATTGGCAGGCGCAGCGCCCCAATGTGGATCGGTTCGACGCGTTTTGGGAGAAGACGTTGCGGGACGGCGTTGTTGCCGACTCGGCTTTCCCACCGAAGCAAGTTTCACTGAAGGCAGATGCCGCGATGCAGGTAACGCCCTACACTGTGAGGGGACTCGAAATTGTTTTCCGCCCCGATCACACCGTCTGGGACGGCCGTTTTGCGAATAATGGTTGGCTGCAGGAATTGCCCAAGCCGCTGACAATGCTCACGTGGGATTCGGTGGCGATGCTCAGTCCGAAAACGGCCGAGCGCCTGGGAATCAAGAGCGAAGATGCCATTGAATTGAAGTATCACGGTCGAACTATCGTTGCGCCCGCATGGGTGACGCCTGGGCACGCTGATGAAAGCGTCACGGTGTTTTTGGGGTACGGGCGCACGCGATCCGGACGAGTTGGTACGGGAACGGGCTTTGATGCTGGCTGGATTCGCCCTCTCGCCACGCCGTGGATCGGAGGAGGGCTCGAAGTTCGCAAAACAGGAGCCAGGTGGGCGCTGGCGACAACGCAAACGCAAAGCACGATGGAAGGGCGCGAACCGATCCGCATCGCGACGCTGGACGTATACCAAAAAAATCCGAAGTTCGCGCAAGCCGATGCGGACGAGAATCCCCTCTCGCTATATCCCGCGGTGAAATATGAGGGCAATCAGTGGGGCATGGCAATTGACCTGAATGCCTGCACCGGTTGCGGCGGCTGCGTGGTGGCCTGCCAGGCGGAAAACAACATCGCCGTCGTTGGGAAAAAGGAAGTGATGATCGGCCGCCATATGCACTGGATCCGGATCGATCGCTATTACGAAGGCGGCGTGGACGATCCCGGCGCGTATCACGAGCCCGTGCTTTGCATGCACTGCGAGAATGCGCCGTGCGAGGTTGTCTGCCCAGTGGTCGCTACGGTGCACAGTTCCGAGGGCCTGAACGAAATGATCTACAACCGGTGCGTCGGCACGCGCTATTGCTCGAACAATTGCCCCTACAAGGTCCGCCGATTCAACTTCTACCTTTATTCGGATTGGGATACGCCCAGCCTGTTCGGAATGCGCAATCCCAATGTGAGCGTGCGCAGCCGCGGCGTGATGGAAAAATGCTCCTACTGCGTGCAACGAATTAACGCGGTGAAAATCGAAGCGGAGGAGCAGGACCGTCCGATCCGGGACGGCGAAATTGTCACCGCCTGCCAGCAGTCTTGCCCGTCGGAAGCGATCATGTTTGGAAACATCAACGATCCGAATAGCCGGGTATCCAAACTCAAAGCCAACAACCGCAACTACAAATTACTGGAAGAGTTGAACACGCGGCCCAGAACGACGTATCTCGCGAAGTTGCGCAACCCGAATCCGGAAATCGAAAAGACGCCGGCCGTTTAGAGCGGAATGAAACATGGCAGATAGCCCAAGCGACAGACTAGCGGAACAAATGGCGAACGTGCCGATCCTCGGCCCGGGTTATAACTACGCCTCCGTTACGGACAAAATCAGCGCGATTGTCCTGGCCCGACGCACGCCGAAGTGGTGGATCTTCGGTTTTCTGATCTCGTTTGCCCTGGTCATGCTTCTCATGGTGTCGGTCACCTATCTCCTTGTCGCCGGCGTGGGGATTTGGGGCATTCAGATCCCTATTGCATGGGGCTTTGCCATCATTAACTTTGTCTGGTGGATCGGGATCGGCCATGCCGGCACGCTGATATCCGCGATCCTGCTCTTGTTGCGGCAGCAATGGCGCACTTCGATCAACCGGTTTGCGGAAGCGATGACCCTCTTCGCCGTTTCCTGCGCGGGAATATTTCCGCTGATCCACATGGGCCGCCCGTGGCTCGGTTACTGGCTATTCCCGTATCCCGATACGATGAAGATGTGGCCCAATTTCCGGAGCCCGCTGGTTTGGGACGCGTTCGCTGTTTCGACCTATGCGACGGTGTCGCTCCTGTTCTGGTTCATCGGCTTGATTCCGGATCTCGCGACGCTTCGCGACCGGGCCAGGAATCGCGCCGCGAAAATGATTTATGGTCTGCTCGCGATGGGATGGCGCGGCTCGGCGGTTCATTGGGAGAGGCACGAAACGGCCTCCTTACTGCTGGCCGGCCTCGCGACGCCCCTGGTCCTCTCCGTGCACACGATCGTGAGTTTTGACTTTGCCTTCGCGATCGTTCCCGGATGGCACGCGACGATTTTCCCGCCCTACTTCGTCGCGGGCGCGATTTATGCGGGATTTGCCATGGTGCTTACGCTTTCAATCCCCATACGGAAACTCTTTCGTCTGGAAGACTTCATCACCATGCGCCACCTCGACAATATGGGCAAGGTGCTGCTCGCGACCGGCCTGATCGTCGGCTACGGCTACATGATGGAGGCTTTTTCCGCCTTCTACAGCGGCAATCAATACGAACGCTTCATGATCTTGAACCGCATGACAGGACCCTACGCGCCGATGTACTGGATGTTGATCGCCTGCAACATCGTGACGCCTCAATTCCTGTGGTTCCGAAAAGTCCGTGCGAAAGTGGGAGCGCTGTTCGCCATCGCCATGGTCGTGAACGTGGGCATGTGGCTGGAGCGGTTTGTGATTGTGGTGACCAGTTTGCACCGCGATTTCCTACCGTCTTCCTGGGGCATTTATTACCCGACTCGGTGGGACATTTTTACGTTCGTCGGAACCATCGGCCTCTTCCTGTTCCTGGTGTTTCTCTTTATTCGCTACTTGCCGCTGATCTCCATTTTCGAAATGCGCACATTGGTGGCGAGCGAGGAAGAGAAGAAGGCGGCCAACTGATGCGCGTTACGAGATTTTATTTTTCGTTCACGGCAACGATTCGATGAAGCCAGAGGAATCCATCTACGGATTGATGGCGGAGTTTGCCACTCCCGAGCAATTGCTCGAGGCGGCCCGCCATACGCACGAAGCGGGCTATCGCCGCATTGACGCCTTCGCGCCGTTTCCGATCGAAGGCCTGGCGCATGCGGTCGGGTTTCACCGCACGCGGCTGCCCCTCGTGGTGATGATTGCCGGGATGATCGGCGGCTGCGCGGGATTTTATCTCCAGTATTACGCCGCAGCGGTGAGCTATCCCGTCAACGTTGGCGGCAGGCCGATGAATAGCTGGCCGGCATTTATCCCGGTCACATTTGAAATGACCGTCTTGTTCGCTGCCGCCGCCGCTGTGTTCGGCATGCTGGCGATGAACGGATTGCCGACGCCCTATCATCCGGTCTTCAACGTGCCGCGGTTCGCGCTGGCTTCGCGGGACCGTTTTTTTCTTTGCATCAAGGCGCTCGATCCGATGTTTGATGTGGAACTAACGCGTAAATTTATGCTGACTCTCAACCCGCGCGAGGTGACTGAGATTGAACCGTAGCGCGCGCTCACGGAAACCGTACGCGGGCGGATGGATGCCGGCCGCTCTGGCGGTCCTATTCGTGTGCGCCGGATGCCGCCTCGATATGCACGTGCAGCCGCGCTACAACCCGTACGATCCCGCCGACTTCTTTGGAGACGGCCAATCCGCGCGCATGCCGGTTGCGGGAACGGTTCCTCGCGGTGAATTGACGCTTGGGCCGCAGGAATTGCTTTACACAGGGAAAGTGAACGGCCAGCCGTCGGAAGTCTTTCCGTATCCGGTGACGCAGGAAATCGAGGAACGCGGCCGCGAGCGCTACAACGTATTCTGCTCTCCCTGCCACGGATTTGCCGGTGACGGCGACGGCATGATCGTGCAGCGCGGTTTCCGCCATCCGCCTTCGTTTCACGAGGACCGCATGCGCACGGCGCCCGTGGGGCATTACTTCGACGTGATCACGAACGGGCTCGGCGTCATGTACCCGTACGGCTACCGCGTGCCGCCGCGCGACCGCTGGGCCATCATCGCGTACATACGGGCACTGCAGTTTAGCCGGCAAGTGCCGATCGGCGACGTGCCGGACGCGGAGCGGGCAAAATTGACAGGCCAATCGAAATGACCGAAACCGGAGAAACCACGTTGAAGCTTGAAGGACTGCCGATGCGGCTGGTCCTCGCGGGCGCCGTGCTGCTGGCGATATGCCTCGCGGGCGCCGTTGCGAACAAGGCGGAATTTTTCCGCTCGTACCTGATTGCGTTCCTGTTCTGGATTGGCGTCACGCTCGGTTCCCTGGCGCTCTTGATGGTGCAGCACCTGACGGGAGGGAGGTGGGCGCTCGTCATTCGGCGAATCCTCGAAGCGGGCAGCCGCACGCTCCCGCTCATGGCCGTCGCGGCGCTGCCGATTCTTGCGGGAATGAAGACGCTCTACAGTTGGTCCCGCCCCGGCCAGACCGATCCGGTCATTCTGGCGAAGCAATCCTATCTCAATCCCGAATTCTTCATTGCGCGCATCGTTTTCTATTTCGCGGTCTGGTTCACGCTTGCCTATTTCCTGAACAAGTGGTCCAGACAGGAGGATTCGGGCGAGTCAGGACTCGCGGTTTGGATGCGCATGGAAGGATTGAGCGGGATCGGTTTGGTGATCTACGGATTTACCGTCACGTTTGCGAGCGTCGATTGGGTGATGTCGCTCGAGCCCCAATGGTACTCCACGATTTATGGGCTGCTGTTCATGGTGTCTCAGGCTCTTGCGGCTCTGGCATTCGCCATCACCATCCTGATCTGGCTTTCCGACCGGAAACCTCTCTCACAGGTCGTGAAACCTGCGCAGTTCCAGGATCTGGGCAGCTTCCTGCTGACGTTTGTGATGCTGTGGGCCTATTTGGAATTCTCGCAATTTCTAATCATCTGGGGCGGAAATCTTTCCGATGAAATTCCCTGGTACCTCCGAAGGATGGAAGGGGTTTGGGGAAACGTCGGCCTGCTTTTGGTCATCTTGAGTTTTTTCTTCCCGTTTTTCCTCCTGCTGTTCCGGCATGTGAAAAGAAGAACGCGTTCGTTGCTGATCGTGGCTTTATTGGTTCTGATGATGCGCCTCGTGGATATGTATTGGATGGTTTTGCCGGCATTCGGCGGCGGAAACGTGCGTCTCACGTGGATGGATGTGGCGCTTCCGTTTGGGATGGGAGGAATCTGGTTCGCGTACTTCCTCTGGCAGTTGCAGCGCATGCCGATTTTGCCGGTCCACGATCCGCGCATGGAAGAAATGGCCGGTCAGGCGGTCGAACATGGATAAACCACACAACGCTCCCGCGACCACGCCGGGTTACGAAACGCACGACGCGAATGCGGGCGGGGTATTTAAATTTCTGGTGGCCTTGGGCATCGTCCTGGTGGTCGCGGCTTTAACGTGCTGGGGACTGTTCCGCTATTTTTCGACGCACGCAGTGGATCAGGCGGCTTCCGATTCTCCCTTCGCGGACACTCGGCAGTTGCCGCTCGGGCCGCAGTTGCAGGTGAATCCTCGGGAGGACTGGCTGAAATTCCGCGAAGAGCAGGAAAAGTCCCTTGAGACGTACGCGTGGGAAAATCGCTCCGCCGGAACCGTGCGCGTGCCGATTGAAGAAGCCATGGAGCTGCTAGTGAAAAAGGGATTGCCTGTGGAAGGCGCGCCAGAAACGCAGGCTGCCGATGCAAAAAAGCAAGCGCCGGAAGGGAACAAGAAGCCATGAGTTGCAAATTCCGTTCCGCGATACTGTTGGCCCTGGCGGGAGTTGCAACATTTTCCGCAAACGCGCAGCAGATAGCCACGCCCGCCATCTTAAGTAAAGTCGGCATCACGCAAAATCTGAACGCGCGCATTCCGCCGGACCTCGTGTTTCGAGACGAGACGGGAAAGTCCGTGCGCATCGGCGACTTTTTTGGACAAAAGCCGATCGTTCTCTCCCTCGTCTACTTCGATTGCCCCGCGCTCTGCACGGAAGTTCTGAACGGGGAATTGCGCACGATGAAAGCGATCTCGCTCGATCTCGGAAAGGACTTCGACGCGGTGACTGTCAGCTTTGAGCCCAAAGATACTCCGGCGCTCGCCAGGGCCAAGCGCGACGTTTATGCGGGGCAGTACGGGCGTCCCGAAGCGGCGGATCACTGGCACTTCCTGACGGGCGAGCAGCAATCGATTGACGCTCTCACGAATGTCGTCGGCTTTCACTACGCGTACGATTCTTCGATCCGCCAGTACGCGCATGCCGCCGCCATCCTCGTTCTCACTCCGGATGGGCGCATCGATCGTTACTTTTATGGCGTGATCTACCCGGCGCGCGATGTGCGCCTCGGACTGGTCGAGGCCTCGCAAGGCAAGATCGGGACTTTGACCGATCACGCGGTCCTATATTGCTACCAGTACGATCCCATGACCGGCAAATACGGAGTTGTCGTAATGAATGTGCTGCGCGCGGCGGGCGGTTTGACCGTGCTGCTCCTGGGAATTTTCATGACCCTGATGTTTCTTCGTGAGCGCAAGAAGCCATCCGCCGTCCCTCCGGCGGCCGGCGCCAACGCGCGGTTAGGGTTATTGAAGTGAGGATACGAGCTTGATGCAGAGCCTTCCATTTCAGCCGGAACAGGCTTCCTCGATCGCGAGGTCGGTGGACCAGCTTTATTATTTCCTGACCGCTGTCACGCTGTTTTTTACGGCCGTGATTTTTTCGATCATTTTCTATTTCATGATCAAGTACCGGAGGCGCGCGCCGGACGAGCGCCCCAAGGCAATCGAGGGATCGTTCCCGCTCGAAGTGCTTTGGACCGCCATCCCCACGCTGATTGTGGCGGTGATTTTCGTCTGGAGTTCCACTTTGTATTTCCGGAATTCGGAGCCGCCCAAGGGCGCGATGGAAATCTTCGTCACCGGAAAGCAGTGGATGTGGAAGGTCGAGCATCCCGAAGGGCAGCGCGAGATCAACGAACTGCACGTGCCGCTGGGCCGTCCGGTGAAGCTGACCATGACTTCGGAGGATGTGATCCACGATTTTTTTGTTCCCGCCTTCCGGGTCAAGAAGGACGTCTTGCCGGGGCGCTACACTACTCTCTGGTTTGAGGCCACGAAAGTGGGAACGTTCCATCTTTTTTGCGCGCAGTACTGCGGCGCCTTCCACGCGGGTATGCTCGGTTCGATCATTGTCCAGCAACCCGATGAATATGAGCGCTGGCTCGCGGGGGGAGCGCCGGGTGAATCCATGGAGCAGGCGGGAGCAAAAGTATTTTCGGCCAGCGGCTGCCCCACTTGCCACTTGGCCGACGGCACCGGACTGGGCCCATCCCTGCTCGGTGTAGCCGGGCATCCCGTCAAACTTACGACGGGCGAAACCGTCACAGCGGACGACGCGTATATGCGCGAGTCCATTCTATTGCCCAAGGCCAAAGTCGTTCAGGGCTACAGCCCCATCATGCCTTCTTTCCAGGGACAGATAACGGAAGAGCAACTCAACAATATGGTTGCCTACCTTCGCGCACTCGGTCAGGCGCAACCGAAGCCAAAGGAAGAGGGGAAGAAATGAGTACGGCCACGCTGGAACCACGCGTGCACGCTCAGAAAAATTACCTGAACGCGGACTACGGCTGGAAGTCCTGGCTGTTTACGCTGGACCACAAGCGCATCGCACTGTTGTACCTGGTTTCGATCACGTTCTTCTTCATCATTGGCGGGTCGTTCGCCGTCCTGATGCGCATTCACCTCGTCGAGCCGCAGGGCGCGCTGGTGCAGCCGGAAACCTACAACAAATTATTCACGCTGCACGGCATCGTGATGATTTTCTTTTTCCTGATTCCGTCGATCCCCGCGGTCCTGGGAAATTTTCTGGTTCCCTTGATGGTGGGCGCTCGCGACCTCGCTTTTCCGAGGCTGAATCTGCTGAGCTGGTACATCTACATCGTGGGCGGCCTGTTCACGTTGTATTCGGCGATCGCCGGGGGCGTGGACACGGGTTGGACGTTCTATACGCCCTACAGCAGCACGTACTCGAATACGCAGGTCACGGCCGTGGCGATCGGCGTCTTTATCACCGGATTTTCCTCGATCCTGACCGGCCTGAACTTCATCGTGACGATTCACAAGATGCGGGCGCCAGGTTTGACCTGGTTCCGCATGCCGCTCTTCCTGTGGTCCATCTATGCCACCAGCATCATCATGGTGCTGGGCACGCCGGTGCTGGCGATCGCGATTTTTCTTCTGGCGCTGGAACACTTGTTCCACGTCGGCATCTTCAGTCCAGCGCTCGGCGGCGATCCTCTTTTGTTCCAGCATTTATTCTGGTTCTACTCTCACCCTGCCGTCTACATCATGATTTTGCCCGCGATGGGAGTCGTCAGCGAAATCATCCCGTGCTTTTCAAGGAAGCGCATTTTCGGATACAAGATCGTCGCGTTTTCCAGCGTGGCGATTGCCGTCCTCGGATTCCTCGTCTGGGGACACCACATGTTCGTTACCGGGCAATCGGTTTATGCAGGACTCATCTTTTCCTTGCTCAGTTTCCTCGTCGCGATTCCCTCGGCTATCAAAGTGTTCAACTGGACCTCCACTTTGTACAAGGGATCGATTTCCTACGAGGCGCCGATGCTGTATGCCTTGGGATTCATCGGCCTCTTCACGATGGGCGGCTTGACGGGCCTGTTCCTGGCTTCGCTCGCGACCGACGTGCATCTTAATGGGACGTATTTCATCGTGGCTCACTTCCACTACATCATGGTCGGCGGCGCGGTGATGGGATATCTCGGCGGCATCCATTTCTGGTGGCCGAAAATTTCCGGGCGGAAATATCCCAATGGATGGGCAGCGCTTGCCGCGGCAATTATTTTCATCGGCTTCAACCTGACGTTCTTTCCGCAGTTCATTCTCGGCTATCTGGGGATGCCGCGCCGGTACGCATTCTATCCGGCGGAATTTCAAGTGTTGAACGTGATGTCTTCGGCCGGGGCCACGGTTTTGGGAGTCGGCTATTTGATCCCGCTCGTTTACTTGATCTGGTCGATGCGCTACGGCCCGATCGCGGAGCCCAACCCGTGGGGCGCCACGGGTCTTGAATGGAAGACGTCCTCACCGCCGCCAACGGAAAATTTTGCGCAGACTCCCGTGGTAACCGAGGAAGCGTACGCATACGCCCCTCAGGAGGCCGCCGGTGACTGACGCCGAAGCGCGCGCACAAAACGCCGGTCTGGCGCACCAGTTCGAGGACCTCGAACAGCAGCAGGAGGCCGATGCCCTGGGAATCTGGGTCTTCCTGGTTACGGAAATCATGTTCTTTGGCGGGCTTTTCGCAGCCTACGCCATTTACCGCTGGCTCTATTTCCCTGCGTTTCAAGGCGGCAGCCATATCCTGGACATTCGTCTCGGCGCCGCGAATACCATTGTCCTACTCGCCAGCAGTCTCACGATGGCTCTCTCGGTGCGTTCGGCGCAGACCGGCAATCGCCGCGCCCTCGTCCTGTTCCTCGTCGCCACGATGATTCTTGGCGGAATCTTCCTAGGCGTCAAAGCATATGAGTACAACCAAAAATTTGTGGAGCACGTGGTTCCCAGCCTGGATTGGGCGCCGGAAGGACAAACCTTGGCGCGTCTCGCGCCCGGCGGCCTCGGTCACGCGGAGATGTATTTCATTTTCTATTTCGCGATGACCGGCCTGCACGCCCTGCACATGATCATCGGGATGGGGCTGTTGCTCTGGCTGGTCCTTCGCGCGCGAAAGGGAAGCTTCACGCCACAGTATTTCGCGCCGGTAGAGGTTGTGGGGCTCTACTGGCACTTCGTCGATATCGTCTGGATTTTCCTTTTTCCGTTGCTCTACTTGATAGGCGGGCGCTACTAATGTCACAGCCGATCGTGCCGCAAAAAACGTATGTGATGGTTTTTCTCGGTCTGATTGGCCTCACCATTTTGACCACCGGAGTGGCTTTCGTCGACCTCGGACCGCTCAACACGGTGGCAGCGCTCGCCATTGCGTTTGCGAAAATGCTCCTGGTGATTTTGTTCTTCATGGGCGTAAGGCACAGCAGCGGCCTCGTACGGATCATCCTGGTCGCCGGTTTTTTCTGGCTCGCCCTTCTGATCGCCTTCACGATGAGCGATTACCGCACTCGTTCCTGGACCCCTGCGCCCGATTCCTGGTCAACCACCGCCCCGCCGACTCACCCATAACTCGTGCCTTCTCTGTCCCTTCTGTGTTCTCTGTGTTGAAGGCTCTTCCGCATTGGCTCTCCCAATGTTGTAAAAACTTTCAACACAGAGGGCACAGAGAAACCCTCAGGGCTTGGCAAAGTTTAGAATGAGTTAGAATTCGTCGCGAAACAGAAAACCCGTCCGTTTTGGCGGACGGGCTTTCCAGAGGGGAGAATAGTTCCGTGCCTATGCGCGGAAGGCACCAGAACTCTTTGTCCTCGCCGGAAGTCTAGAGGACCGGAAACAGGAATGTCAAGCACAGAAATAGCTGAATCTAAATGATTATAAGCTTATTAAAATGAAGCATTTAGCTGAGATAGCTCGAGCAAGGGTTGAGATATTCCACTGACTTTTCAACAGGTTCTTCATATTCCTAGTAGAAGTCCTTTGCCTTGATCGGTTTGCTGGAGATGCCCAACTGCAGAATTTCGATCTGCTTCTCGCGGTCAAAAATCTTGTTGGGAAGGAAAATTTTTACCAGGATTCGAATTCCGCCAAAGCCGATTCCCGCAGCGACCGCGAAAATCATAATCACGCCCGTCCCCATAAAGGCTTCCACGATCATGCTGTTGATGCCGGGCTCGGTCAACGTCTGCTTCGGCTCATTCCAGGTCACATTGCTCTCGTAGCCGACCTGGTCGAGAATCTTGTTCGCGGCCAGCCTGGATGGAGCCCCGACCACAACCGCGACGTACGAACTCACTCGCTTGCCGAAGAGGACATTCTGACCTGGTTGCACTCCGCCGGGCGGATCAAAGACGAACCGCCGCAGGATGCCCGCGAATTCGGCTGCGGCGACCTGCTGCGTGGGGTAGGACGTGATGAGCAGGGTCTCGTCCTTCCCGGCCACCTGGTAGTGGGCCAGGATCGTCTCCGCGCTATGATCGTAGCCCATCCAGTCATCCGTCCCGAGCGGAACGAAATGCGCCAGGCTGAGTGGACCAATGACGTAGCGCACAGAATTCCGCACGCGTCCCTTTTCGGGAAGATGCTCACCGATAAATGGATACGGCGTGTGATCCGCTTTCTTTTCCAGCAAATCGGCAAGCTGCTTCAAATCGGCGTCCGAAGGACGCGCCTGCTTTGCCTGCGCCGTCACATCGAGCAGCATTTCTCCCACGACGATTAACGCGCGATCTTGAGAAGCGCTGGCGTAGGAGCCCAAGTCCGCGTCCGTGAGCGCCTCGTTGCGCAGAAACGTGAATGCGCCGTAAGCGGAGCTCGGGTCCCGCAGGCGGTATAGCGTGATCGAGGCGGCCTGAGATCCTTGCGTGTAGGCTCTCTGCGCGACCGATTTCACGATGTATTCGCGGAAGGCTGCCGTATCCGGTCCGAGAAGAGGATCGATACCCGTGGGCGGGATAGTGGACGAAGGCGCTGCGGCGGTCCAGCCTGCAAAAGTGGACGGCAGAATACCCTGTGCGGCGGCCGGAAACGCCGCTACTACAAGACACAGCAAACCAAGGCAAATCCGAAGGAGTCGGCGCATGTCGCTTTATATTAGACGCTAGAAGTTTACTGCGAGTTCCCGGATCGCGCCACTTTTCCCGCAAAATTCTCGGCGGCGGACCGGGATTGATTGGAAGTCAGGCTGTTGGTGCTTTGCAGGTAGGTTTCAATGCCCCGGTAAAGCCCGTCGGCGACCCGCTGGCGGTTTTCGGGGTTCTTGAGCCACTTCTCGTCGCTGGGATTGGAAAGGAAAGAAACCTCGGCCAGCACGGAGGGCATGTCCGCGCCGATCAAAACGACAAAGGGAGCCTTGCGCACGCCGCGGTTGCGATCGCCACGGTTTAGGTTCTCCATGTGTTTGGAGAGCGAATCCTGAATCATCGTGGCGAGGTCGCGGGATTCCTCGATCTTTTCACTGCGCGCGATTTTGGCAACGATGTCTTGCAAATCGTGGACGCCGTTTGCCGACAAGGCGTTTTCACGGGAGGCGACTTCCATGGCGTCGCTCGATCCCGTAAAGTTCAGGTAATAGGTTTCGATTCCGCGCGCCTTGTGGTCCTGGCTCGAATTGGCATGCACCGAAATAAAGAGGTCGGCCTTGGCCTCGTTGGCGATCTCCGTGCGGCGTTCGAGCGGAATGAAGGTGTCATCGTTGCGAGTGAAGACCACGTCGGCGCTGGGCAACCGCTGCTGAATGATCTTGCCCAATCGCAGGGACACATCGAGGCACAAGTCTTTTTCCATGAGGCCGGTTGGCCCGATCGTGCCTGTGTCGTGGCCACCATGCCCCGCATCGATCACGATCCGGCCGATCTTGAGTCCCAGCGCGCGGGTCAGGGAATGTTGCCCGTCGCGCGTTAGTTCCGGCGTGGGAGGAGGCCCCATTTCCTCCGCTTGATCGTGGGCCGACTTCGTCGCGCGGCTCGATTTTTTCGGAGACAGCGGACGAGTGGGGAGGGGCAAAATCTCCGTGTCCACGGGCGCTGCCGCTGCCGACAACGTGGCGCCATCGGTATCGCTGTCCTGCGCGGCTATGGTTTTGGTGGAGGCAGCGCCGGCAGCTTTCTGAGAATTTTTGTCTGGATTGCTTGATGTTTTTCTTTGCGCCGGTTCCGAATCGGCCGTGGCATCGGCGGGAGGTGGAGGAGCCGGCGCGGATTGCGCATGCGCCTGGACAGTAGAGGCGTCTGTTGATGGAGCGGGCGCGGATTTGGCCGCGGCTTTTTCAATTCCTTTCGGCGAAGCCTTGGCCACAGTTTCCTTGGCGGGCTTTTCGGGCTTCACGGGAGGCGCGTCTGTCGTCGTTGGCCCAGGCGGAGGAGTAGTGTCGCGCGCGGCCGCTTCGGCCGCGGCGGAAGTGCCGTACACATCCACGACCAGGCGGTAAGGATTGGGCAGCAAAAACACGGAATAGTCTGAGACGCGATTCACTTCCAGTACAACCCGCGCGACTCCGGTTTGATATTGCGCGACGCGGACGGTTTTCAGGAAGCCGCCGCTTTCTATATCGATCGGCTTATGGAGCAGCGCGGAACTGACTTTCGCGCCTTCGATGTCAAAATAGATGCGGTCGGGCCCCGAAATGCGCGCCGCCTGATATTTTACTTTCGATCCGATATCGATCACGATGCGAGTATAGGTATCGGCGTTCCAGGTGCGAATCCGCGAGACTTGCGAGCCCGAGCCATCCGTTTCGGAAGTGTCCGCGGAGGAACCTTGTCGCGTGTCCGTGGTCGGCGGAGTCTTATCCGCGGAGATCGTTTTGGGAGTGCTCCGGTCCGAGTGGTCCTTGACGGCAGGAGAAGCCATGGGCGGTTTTGCCGTAGCGCTCTCCGCATTCAGCTTATCGAGGATGATGCGAACTTCCGGCGCGTGGGACGAGCGCGGGTGCAGCGCCAAAAACTGCTGGTACGTCTTCTGCGCGAGAACGGAATCGTGCACATCGTCCTGCTCGATGTGGGCGATGGCCAGCAGCGCATCTTCGCGGAACTTGCTCGTCGGATATTGCTGCATCAGGAATTGGAAGGATTCGATGGAGCGTTGATAATATTTTGCGTCGAAGAGATCGCCCATCGTGCGGAATAGCTCAGCCACGTGATTGAGCGACGCGGGAACGTCCGAGGCGTGCGAGGTAATCAGGTAGACGCGCTGATACTCGATGACCAGGGCCGTGTAATCTTTTAGTGTGCGTGCGCTCTCAGGGCGCGCTTCGAGCGCCTCGCGCGCTTTTTCCGCGTGGTCAAATTGAGCGTTTGCCGTATCGCGACGGGAAGGTGCGTTGTTGTTGGCTCGGCCGGCGGCGGGAAAAAGCGACAAAACCAGCACGGACGCGAAAAGGACGCGCAGGATTGGCCGGATTGTAGCGGCTTCATGCCGCAACGTCTGCCTCATTCGTTCGTAAAAACGACCCGTCCGTCTGCTTCCACCGCGCGGTAAATGGGACGCCGCTCATCAAATGCTCGGGGGAGCCGATCGGATCCGGGCCGGAAGTAGGAATCGGTAACCTTCTGAACGTAATTTCGCGTCTCTCGATACCGCGGGATGCCCCCTGCACGGTCCACGGCGCCCGGGCCGGCATTATATGCGGCCAGAGCTTTATCGAGATCGCCATTATACCGCTCCAGGAGCATGTGAAGATAGCGAACTCCGCCGTCGAGATTCTGCTTCGGGTCAAACGCGTTGTTTACGCCCAACTGTTGCGCGGTTCCCGGACCGAGTTGCATCAACCCAAGCGCGCCTTTTCGGGAAACGGCGCTCGAATTCCAGTTCGATTCCGTCTGCATCACGGCTCGAACCAGCGCCGGATCCACACGATAACGAGCGGAAACTTCGCGAATCATTTGCTCGATCTTCTCCCGATTGACCTTGTCAGCGGCGGACATTTCGAGAGACGCTGCATATGACGCTTGGGTTGTACTCGGCGTAATGCCGTTGGCGGCGGTCCTCAGGAGCGGAATCTTGGATGGCCGCACGACATTCACGGGCTCCGCATTGATGAAAACCCGTTTGCCGTCGGAATCCTTGTACGAAACGATCTGGCCGTGAGCCGGGATGGCCCACAAAACCAGCGTTCCCACAAGGATCAACACCGAACTGGAGAGGGAGCGCATAGTATTCAGTTCTGGGAAGGCAGTGCGATTCTGCTTCCTTTGAGACAGACCAATCACCGCGACAGGGAGAAGGTTTCTCGCCCCGGACGTTCCTGGCACTACCCGGTAATTATAACAATTGGTCGATCAGGGGGTATACGTGGTCCAGGGCACTTTTTAGGCCAGGTGTGTCTTTTCCGCCAGCCTCGGCCAAATCGGGCCTGCCGCCGCCCGATCCGCCCACTTCCTTGGCGATAGCCTGTATGATCTTGCCAGCGTGTAACTTAGAGGTGAGGTCCTTGGTAACACCGGCCAGAAGGGCGACTTTTCCGTCTTCGACGGTCCCCAGCACGACCACCCCGGAGCCGAGCTTCTGGCGGAGACTATCTACCAGCTGGCGCATGGCTTCCCGGTCAACGCCTTCCAGTTCGGCTGAGATGACTTTTACGCCCTTGATCGTCCGGGCCTGGGAGGCCAAGTCGTCCAGTTTTGAGAGGGCGCCTTTGCGCTTCATGGCTTCCAGCTGCTTTTCCATTTGGCGCAGCGTTTGCTCACTGCGCTCGATGGCGGCGGCGAGATTTTCTTCGTTCACGCCCATGCGCGCGGAAATTTCGCGGAGGAGTTGCTGCGCGCGTTGGTAGTCGGCGAGGGCGGCTGCGCCGGTGATGGCTTCGATGCGGCGCACGCCTGCGGCGGCGGATTGCTCGACAACGATCTTGAAAATGCCGATTTCGCCCGTGCGGCGCACGTGCGTGCCGCCGCAAAGCTCCTTGCTGTAAAAGCCGCGCGGCGCCGACGGGTCGGGAATCGTGACCACGCGGACGTTCTGCTCCGGGTAGCGGTCTCCGAAAAACGCCAGCGCGCCGGAAGCGAGCGCGTCGTCCAGCGAGGTGATGTTGGTCTGGATTTCGCTGTTGAGCAAAATTTCGTCGTTCACTTGCTGTTCGATGTCGCGCAGTTCGGCCGGATCGATCGCGGCGAAATGTGAAAAATCGAATCGTAGGCGCGTGGGCTCGACAAGCGAGCCGGCTTGCTTGACGTGCGTGCCGAGGATGTTGCGCAGTGCGGCGTGCATGAGGTGCGTCCCCGTGTGATTGCGCTTGATGTGCTCGCGCCGCGCGCCGTCGGCGTCGCCCGACACGCGATCGCCCACGGCAAGTTTTTCTTTTGCGACCACGCGGTGCGCGATCAACCCCGCGATGGGATAGTATGCGCCGCGCACGTCGGCAACGTACATGGTGTGCTCGTTGTTCCAGAGCGTGCCGATATCGGAAACTTGTCCGCCCGATTCGGAGTAGAACGCCGTGCGATCCAGGATAATTTCGCCTTCCGCGCCCGATGGCAATTCATTCACCGCGCCGCCCTTTGTGACGATGGCCTCGATGCGGCAATCGCGCGCCGTTGTCCCAAAATAAAAATCCGGCTCCGTGCGATATGTTTCCGCGAGCTTCGTGTAGACAGGATTCGCGATGTCCTTGTGCCCGCCCTTCCACGATGCGCGCGCGCGAGTGCGCTGCTCCACCATCGCCCGCTCGAATCCAGGCCAGTCGACGTGAAGACCTGCGTCGCGCGTCACGTCTTCGATGAAATCTCGTGGAAGGCCATACGTATCGTAAAGTTTAAATGCCTTTTCACCCTGATAAACCGGCCTTGCGATAGCGCCAGTGAGTCCTTTACTTTCACCCATCTCGTGCTCAACGTCCTGTTTGATCTGCTCGGAAGGGGCCGAAAGAGATCCGTCTGTCATCAGGGGTCTGATGTCATCCATAAGCTTTACGAGTCCGATATCGAGCGTATGGGCAAATCGTTTTTCTTCGCTAAGGATAATCTTCGAAACGCGATCGATCGATTCATCGAGTTCAGGATATGCGTCGCGCATCGAAGCATGAACCGCACGAGACATTTCAGCCAGGAAAGGCTCGGCTGAGCCGAGCAGGCGTCCATGTCGTATCCCGCGGCGCATGATTTTGCGCAGGACATAGCCTCGGCCTTCGTTGGATGGAACTACGCCGTCAGAAATCAGGAACGTCGATGCGCGCGCATGGTCGGCAATGATGCGAAGGGAAGCGTCGCTTCGCAACGAGGCGCCTGGACGAGTGCCGGTGAGTTCTCCAGCGCGCTCGATGAGCGGCAAAAACAAGTCCGTATCGAAATTGCTGATTTTGCCTTGCAGGACGGCAGCCAGGCGTTCAAGGCCCGCGCCGGTGTCGATGGAAGGTTTTGGCAGTGGCGCGACCGTGCCTGAGGCGTCTCGATTGAACTGCATGAAGACGAGGTTCCAGATTTCGACGTAGCGGCCGCATTCGCAGCCAAATTTGCAGTCGGTGTGTCCTTGATCGGATGCGTCGGGACCCATGTCGTAGTGAATTTCGCTGCATGGGCCGCAGGGGCCTGTGTCGCCCATGGCCCAGAAATTTTCCTTGAGGCCGGGGACGGGAATTACGCTATTGCGCGGAGCGCCGACGTTCACCCAGAGGTTGAGTGCTTCTTCATCGATGCCTAGAAGTTTTCCGGGTGCAACCTCGGCGCCGCCGAAAACCGTGAACGTCAGCTTATCCACGGGAATACCAAACCATTTGGGAGAGGTGATGAGTTCCCAGGCGTAGGCGATGGCGTCTTTCTTGAAATAATCGCCGAAGGAAAAGTTTCCGAGCATCTCAAAGAAGGTGTGATGGCGGTTCGTGAAGCCGACATTTTCCAGGTCGTTGTGCTTGCCGCCGGCGCGAACGCATTTTTGGGACGACGTCGCGCGTGTGTATTCGCGCTGCTCGAGGCCCAGGAAAACGTCCTTGAACTGGTTCATCCCGGCGTTGGTGAACAGGAGCGTGGGGTCGTTCGTCGGGACGAGCGAGGAACTGCGCACGACGCGGTGGCCGCGGTCGGCGAAGAATTTCAGGAACGTGCTGCGGATTTCGTTGCCGCTGGGCAAGATGACCCCTGTGATTCGTGACTTGTGACCCGAGGACGAAGTCTCGATCCCGGGCGCTCTTTTCTCCGGACACTCACCAGTGCGAAAGCTAATTCACACCGGCAAAACATTATGTCAGACGGGTGGCGCACTCGCAACGCGGGCATTGGCTGTTCTCATAGCCTTTCTCTGTGCACTCTGTGTTGAAAGCTTTTTCCGGCTTGCGAGTTCAAGTTGGCTTGTCTCGGAAGAAAAGAGAATCGTTGCTCGACTCTCGCGTGACATCCACCACAATGCGTGACACGGAAAATGCCCCGCCAATTGGCACAGATGCACGGATGCGTTGAATTCATTTATTGAGTTTGACCGTTTTTTCATTGGCCGGTATCTTGCTTTTTCGCCCGTTTTGCGCGAGCCTGTGAAGAAGGCGGCGACACAAAATCTTATGTACTTGAAATGCGCCCACCCGGATTGCTCGTCTGACTTTGATTACGGGCAAGGGCGTCTGTTTCGCTTTCAACAAACTCCCGAGCAAGAGAAACAACCCTCCCATTGGCACGCCGTGAAGCACTACTGGCTTTGCTCGCGGTGCTGCGAGAGCTACACCATCGAATACCAAAAAGGCATGGGAGTTTTGCTCATGGAGCGGATGGAAAAGCTGGCCAGCGAGCAGCCCTGCTACTACGTCCTGCAGGCGGAAATCGCGCCCAAGCCGGCTTTGCCGCGTCGCCTCGCTCGTTCCAGGGCGCGGCAGAGGAAGCAAAAGAGCGAAGTGGCCTCGTCAACAGTTAGTGCGATGGAGATACTTGAGAACCGGAATTTGGAGAGGAGGGAACAATCCCAATGAGTGAAGAGATTGGCACGATGGCGGGTGCAATCTGGCAAACTCTTGAAGTAAACGGTGAAATGACCCTCGCCAAGCTGAAGAAAGAATTGAAAGCTGGATCGCCCCTTTTTGACTGGGCGATCGGCTGGCTGGCGCGAGAGGATAAAATCGTCTTGACAGTGGAGAAGCGTTCCGTCCGTGTATGTCTCAAGGGATGGCACACGCAAAGCGTGCACGCCGCCTAGTTGTTTCGCAAGTAGAAGTGTCGAAACGTCGAAGCCGGCGCCCAAATCAGAAGCCTCTAAAGCCGGCCCGGCTTGACTCACCTCAAAAATTGTCGCGATTCCTCCCTAGACTTCGTCGCCGGGATTTTCCGGGAGTTCCTCCATGGGCCGCTTTGCCATCGCGCTTAATTCGCGCCGGATCGTATCCGCGGAAAATCCGGCGCGGAGCAAACTGCGATAAAGCGAAGCGACGCGCCGCTCGTCAAGCGGGCCGCGCAGCAATTTGATGCGGCGCGCCAGCCGCTCCCGCACGAGGCCGCTCTCGCTCGATTCGGCGGAACGCTCGGCGAGGGCTGCTTCGATGTGGCGGTCAGGCACGCCGCGCGCGCGAAGGTCCCGCGCGATGCGGAACGGCCCCTGCTTTCGCAATTCGGTGTGCAAGCGGACAAATTGGCGCGCGTAGCGCGCGTCGTCCAGATAATCCAACTGCTTCAAGCGATCCAGAACGCCCTTTACTACTTCCTTGTCTTCCGCGCGGCGCTCCAAATAAGCTCGCATCTCGTACACCGAGTAGGCGCGGCGCGCCAGGCTGTTGATCGCGGCGTTGTAGAGATCGGTCTCGGTGGAAAGTTTTCGCGAAGAGAAGCGCATGGGAGGAGCATAGAGGGAGAAGAAAAGGAAGTAAAGGAAGGTGAGGAGGTACAGGAAGTGGAGGAGAAGGACCTCCCGCGAGGCGCGGGCCAAAGCTGCGGGGAATTAGCTTTTCAACCTTCAAGCTGCTACCAGCAACCTACTACCTGTCCCTATCGTTTGCCGGAGCGCTCGAACTCGTTCATGCTTTGTTCCATTTCCTCGCGCGCCGAGTCGGATGCGGAGCGGATGCCCTGGATGCGCAGCTTGAAGTCGTCGGGGTTGGACGCGCGCAAGAGCGCTTCTTCGTAGGTGATGAGGTTGCGCGAATACAGATCGAAGAGCGATTGATCGAACGTCTGCATGCCGTACTGGCTAGTGCCGGCGGCGATCGCGTCGTGGATCAGGCGCGTCTTGTCCGGATTGATGATGCAATCGCGGATATACGCGGTCGCAATCATCACTTCGACAGCGGGAACGCGCCCACTCCCATTGGCGCATTGCACCAAGCGCTGGCTGACAACGGCCTTCAGTGTTGCCGCCATTTGCAGGCGAATCTGTTTTTGCTCGGGAGGCGGAAAAACCGCGATGATACGTTGAATCGTTTCGGTCGCGTCGAGCGTGTGCAACGTCGAGAACACCAGGTGGCCCGTTTCGGCGGCCAGCAAAGCCGTGGCGATGGTTTCGAGGTCGCGCATTTCGCCGACCAGGATGACGTCGGGGTCCTGGCGAAGCCCGGCGCGCAGGGCGGTGGAAAAGTTCGCGGTGTCCACTTCGACTTCGCGCTGGTTGATGAAGCTTTTTTTGTCGCGATGCAGGAATTCGATGGGGTCTTCGATGGTGATGACATGATCGGCCCTCGACATGTTGATCCGGTCGATCATCGCCGCGAGCGACGTGGATTTGCCGGAACCGGTGGTTCCCGTCACGAGGACCAGTCCGCGTTGTTCTTCGCAGATACTCTCGATGACATGCGGGAGGTTGAGTTCCTCGATCGTGCGAATCTTGGTCGGAATGACGCGGAGCACCATGCCGACGTTGCCGCGCTGCTGGAACACGTTGACGCGGAAGCGGCCCAGGCCCGCGACGCCGTAGGCCATGTCCAGCTCCGCCGTCTCCTTGAACTTTTGCTTCTGGCGATTGGTCATCATGCTGAACGCCATGGAGAGCATTTCTTCCGGAGTGACGCGCGGAACATCGGTGAGCGGCGTGAGCGAGCCGTCGATGCGCAGGCAGGGATGGTTTCCGACTTTCAGATGGAGATCGGACGCCTTGGTTTCAACGGCGCGGCGAAGAAGATCGTCGATGCTCAGGGCCATGGTTTTGCCTGTCTCCGTGAAGAATAGCGCTCCGTCGAACCTAGCACCGGGGGAAGGGACGGGCAAGCACGCCGGAACGAAGTGATGCCGCCTAGTAACGGGCGATTTAAATGGCAGTAAATGGGAGTGTTACGAGTGGAAGTGAAAGGCGCCGTCAGCCTAGTTCGGCCAGCGCCGCTTCCATTTCGGACCGCGCGTGCTCGTCGCCTGTGCGCCGGGCCGTGGCGATGCCTGCGTCAAGCGCGGATCGGGCCTCTTCGGTGCGCCCGGACTTGGCCAGGAATTGGCCAAATTGAAAGTATCCGGCGACGTATTCGGGATGCGAGGCCAGGAGCGCCTTGAAGTGTTCGTCGGCAGCGGCTGCATCGCCGGAATTGGCGCACTCCATTGCCAGGCCGTAGCGGGCGAACGCGTCGGTGGGCTTGGTGGCGACGAAGTCCTCGAGGATCTGGCGGCGCGTTTTCTTCTGTGGTTGGGTCGAGGTCATGCGCATAGTATATTCGCGCAGGCGCAGAACGCCAAATGTCTGGTAGGACAGCCACTCTTGGCTGTCCGGCAAAATCACAGCAGGGCATAAAGGGACAGCCAAGAGTGGCTGTCCTACTAAAATCCGATCGTTCGCAATTTGACCCACTATCAAAGGAGCGCGAATCCACCAATGAAACCCTCTTCAAATCCGACGAAGGCGAAAATGCCACCGGAGAAATTGCTCCCAGGCCGGCCGGTCAGGGCTTCGCGCACCGAGATGACGGAGCTTGTGCTGCCTCAGGACTCGAACCTGCTCGGAAATATTTTGGGCGGGCGCGTGATGCACCTGATCGACATCGCCGGCGCAATCGCCGCGCACCGGCACTGCCATCGCCAGGTGGTTACGGCTTCGGTGGATCACCTGGACTTTTTGAATCCCGTGCGCGTGGGAGACCTGATTGTCCTCGAAGCTCAGGTCAATCGCGCGTTCCACACTTCGGTCGAAGTGGGCGTCGAAGTCTTCTCGGAAGATTCCGCGGCTGGCGTGCGGAAACACACCACCACGGCATTTCTCACTTTTGTGGCTCTCGATGAAATCGGCAGGCCGGTTCCCGTGCCGCCGTTGACTGTGAAAACGAACACGGAAAGGCGGCGCTACCGGGAAGCGGGAGAGCGACGTAACGTACGTCTCAAGGCGCGCAAGAAGGGCTGAGCGGGAACGTCGTTCTCAGGTTTTCTCTTCTCCCGCTTTTCTCTGTGCCCTCTGTGTTCTCTGTGTTAAACGATTTTGAATTCTTGCGCGACTTGCAAACCGTAAAATCTTTCAACACAGAGGACACAGTGGGCACAGAGAAAGCAAGACTGAGGCTGACAATACAGAGATCAACCGCACGCCGTTAATTGACTTGAGCCATCCAGGCAATCGGCGTGGTGGGCTGCGGGCTCCCGCCGGCGGGCTCGTCCGTGACGGCGAGCGCCGCAATTTCGGTCATCGGCATATTCACAGGCGCCACCAGCGCAATCTGGCCGGCAGCGTCGGGATGAAAAATCGCGATGCTGACGGGGTTTCCTTTTTTCGGCACGAACCAAAGCTGCAACGTACGCGCAGAAGGCATCGAGGGCATCTGATCCGCCGTGATCGCAACGCCCATGTGCGGATGCAGGTAGGCGTGGACCATCGGCATATTCTTGTCCTTCGGCATGAGTTTGAAGGGGACGGAATCGGGCGACATCATAACCATGGCGACCATGCGGTCCAAATCCAGTTGGTTTTGAAGCGCCTGGTTCTGCATCGTTGCGAGCTTCATTTGTTTGCGCAGTTGGGCTAGCTGTTCGTTTTGACTGTTCATCTGGCGAACTGTGTATCCCGTGATGAGCGCGAGCGCCGCCGCTGCTACCCAGGCCCACGCCGGAAAGATCGCTCGCGGCTCAGAGCTGTTTGGCTTCTCGATCGGAACGGCCGCGCGCGACGTGTCCGCGGAAGGCTTGACCGCATCCGCGATCTTGCCTCGCAAGGTTGCCGGTGGCTGCGCATCGGGCGCGGCATGCGCCAATTGCGCGACCACCCACCTCGCCTGGGCCACGCCTGAGATGCACTGATCGCCCGGACGCGCCAGATGCGCCTCCAGTTCCGCGCGCTCTTCACCCTCCAGCACGCCGAGGGCGTACTCTTCATAGAGCGCCGCGAGTTGTTCGCAATTCATCACGAACTTGCCTCCCCAAGCGATTCCCGAAGCCGCAGCAGGCCGCCGCGAATCCAGCTTTTCACCGTGCCGAGCGCTTCGCCCGTGGCTGCGGCAATCTCGCTGTGCGACATGCCCTCGAAGAAAGCCAGCTCAATCGCGCGGCGCTGCGCTTCGGGAAGAGAAGTCATGAGGGCGCGAATTTTTTCCGCGCGCCTGGACTGATCGATGTCACCTTCGGGATCGGGACGCACGACGGCGGAAGGAAGAATATCGGAATCCGAATCTTCGCGGCGACGCTGCTTTTCGCGCTTCAGGCGCAGAAAATCGAGCGCGCGATTTCGGGCCATTGTGAAGAGCCACGGCTCCAGAGGCCCGCGCGAGATTTGAAAGCGGTCCGCGCTGCGCCACAGTTGCAGAAAAACGTCCTGCACGATTTCTTCGGCGGAAGAGGGATGCTGTGCGATACGCAGAACAAGGGAATACACCGGCCTGCCGTAGCGGTCGTAAAGTGCCTCGAGTGCGCCGGAGTCGCGTTGCAGAATGCGTTCCATCAGGACAGCGTCGGTCGGCTGTTTGCCCTCGGGCCAGGGTTGGACGACTGCAAGCAGCAAAATTCCGTACCCTTTCCGTTCCTCTCTAAATACGGAGAAACGACGCGATTGGATGAGTCTCGGCCCGGCAAGCCTATGTCGGGCAACATCTTACTACGACAACGGATTTTCGTAGGACAGCCACTCTTGGCTGTCCGCGTAAGCCCTGCCAATACTTCGCGGGACAGCCAAGAGTGGCTGTCCTACGAAAATCACGCGTGCGCCACGGCTCCCACACCCGCAACTCCGATCGACGCGAGGTAAATGCGAACCGCTTCGGCGGTCCGAAAGGCCTGCTCGACGCAAGCCCCGATGGATGGTCCGGTCAAATAATTTCCGGCGAGAAATAATCCCGGCATCGCCGCGGTGAGCACATCAAGCGATTTCACGATTTGGGAGTGGCCCAGATTGTATTGCGGTATGGCGCGCGCGTGGCGATGCAGGTTTGTCGTTACAGGCTTTCCCGTGATGCCGAGGACGCGCGCGACTTCGCCGCAAATAGTCTCGGTGATTTCTTCCTCACTCAATTCGCAAAGCTTGGGGTCAGTGGCGCCGCCTGCAAAGCTGGTGAAGCAAACCATTCCATCCGGCGCGCGTCCGGCAAAGAGCGCGGAGTTGAACACCGTGCCGAGAACGCGCAAACCCTCGCTGCGCGGCACCAGGAAACCGAATCCGTCCGGAGGACGCTGAATCTGCTCGCGGCGATGGCACGCCGAAAGAACGGCGACCGGCGCGTATTCGATCCGCGAAAACAAGGAAGCAAATTGATCGGAAAGCCCAAGCAGGATTTGCGACGCAATATTCGTAGGTGTGGCGATGACAACGGCGCTGGCAGGCAGCGTCTCGCAATGATTGTGGCGCGTAATGTCGACTTCAAACCAGGGCTTCCCGTTGGCCTTGCCATGGCGCAATCCTGCAACGCGGGTTTCGAGCACAAACGAACTGCCGAGGCGCGCGGCGATGGCTCGTGGAAATGTTTCCATGCCATCGCGAAACGAGCACAGTCCGGCGCGTGGCGTCCCCTTCGCCGGGCGCGATTTAATGACCCCACGGAGAACGCTTCCATACTGCGCCTCGAATTCGTGAATCTTCGGAAACGCAGCGCGCAAACTCAGCCGTTCCGCATCGCCGGCATACACGCCGGAGACGAATGGGGCGACAAACCGGTTGAGCAACTCGTCTCCGAATTTGCGGCGAACAAACGCAGCGATGGATTCGTCTTCCGACGGTGACCGCGTGCGGCGCAGGATTTCCGTGACGAGCCGCCATTTCGTGCCGGCCGAAAACAGAGGAGTGGTCAGAAGCGAAGGCGGGGCAAGCGGCGCAGGCACGAGCCGGCCGCCTACGAGAATGTAACGCGGAGCGCGCGGATTGGCGCGCAGAAGCTGGTCTTTCAGTCCGAGCGCGTTGATAAGCCCTACGAGGGGTTCAGTAGAGAGAAAGCTTTGCGGGCCAAGCTCGAAGCAGAATCCGTCCTTCTGCTTTGTTGCAATGACGCCGCCGGGACGGCTCGCAGCCTCCAGCGCGCGCACTGGAATCCCGGCCTGCTGCAAGTGATACGCGCAAGCCAGGCCGGAAATTCCTCCGCCAATCACTAGTACGGGGTACGCAGCCTGCGCCGGAATGGACACGAAGCCTCGATGGGTCGATCAGAGCGTTTTTGAAAAAAGCTGGCGGCTTTCGAGCTTCTGCTTTTCGAGATACGGATCAAAGACCATGGCGATGTTGCGAATAAAGATGCGGCCCAGGAGCGTTGTGCGTAACACGCCGTCCTCGAGTTCGAGCAATCCGTCGGAAACGAACGGGGCGAGGCGCTCAATTTCGGGAGCGAAGGTTTTGTCAAAGTTGATCCCAAATTCCTTTTCGATTTCGTTTTTGTGGAGGACACCGTGGCACAGGATGCGGCTGATGACGGCGCGGCGGAGCAAATCGTCCGTGGTGAGGCGGTAGCCGCGCATGGTGGCGAGGCCGCGGCGTTCGATCCGCTCGCGGTACGGAGCGACGTCGCGATCGTTCTGCGCGTAGCATGCGCCGATGCTGCTGATTGCGCTTACGCCCATGCCGTAAAGATCCGCGCCGGCTTTCGTCGTGTATCCCTGAAAATTTCGGTGCAGCGTGCGTTGGCGTTGCGCCACGGCCAGTTCGTCGCCCGGCCGCGCGAAGTGGTCCATGCCAATGTATTGGTATCCAGCGTTGAGGAAACTCTCCAGGCCCGCGCGGAAGATGCGGAATTTTTCCATGCCCTCCGGGAGCCGAGTGGCGAGCGCGCCTTGCTGCTTGCGCAGCCAAGGCACATGCGCGTAGCTGAACATCGCGACGCGATCCGGTGAAAGAGCGATGACCTGTTCCACCGAATGCGCGAAACGTTCGGCCGTTTGCAGCGGCAGGCCGTAGATCAAGTCGACGTTGATGCTGTCAAAGCCGAGCCGGCGCGCCGCTTCAATCAAGTCGCGCGTCATTTCGAGCGGCTGGATGCGGTGAATCGCTTCCTGCACTTCGGGATGGAAATCCTGGATGCCCATGCTCAGGCGGTTGAAGCCGAGCCGCCGCAGCGTTTCCAGATGCGCGAGCGTCGTCACCCGCGGATCGATCTCGATGCCGATTTCCGCGTCCGGCGCGAACGTAAACCGCTCCGCCGTGAAGCGGAACAGGCCTTCCATTTGTTCCGGCGTCAGATACGTCGGCGTGCCGCCGCCCCAATGAAATTGCACGACGGGCCGTTCGCGGGAAACGAAGCGGCTGACGTGCTCGATTTCCCGCTCGAGAATTTCAATATACGGCGGCGCGACGCCGTGATCCTTGGTGATGACCACGTTGCAGGCGCAGAACAGGCACAGGCTCTCGCAGAAGGGAAGATGCATGTAGAGCGAAACCGGAGTACGCGCCGCATTGGCCGTCGCGTAAAACTGTTCGAGGTCGTCCGGGCCAAAATTATCCTGCCAAACCGGCGCGGTGGGATAGCTCGTGTAGCGCGGCCCCGGCCGATTGTATTTCTCGAGAAACTCTTCGGAAATCTCGAAGCGTTCCCGATTTAGCTGCAGATGAAGACTCGAATCGCTCATATAGTAGGCGGGCTGCAAGTACAGCCCGCACCCGACAGGCGTCTACCGGGCCCCTTCCACGCGCACCTTATCGGCGACAGGGGCGGCCTGGCCCGCCTGGACAAACGCACGCGCATTTTCCACCGGCGTCTGCTGCAAAATACCGTGGCCCAAGTTCAGAATGTGGCCAATCCCCCCTGTGCTCTCGACCGCCTCGCGAGCCGCTCGGCGCACGCCTACTTCCGGCCCGAGCAGCAAGCACGGATCAACGTTGCCCTGAAACGCGATGCGCGGCCCGACCAATTCGCGTACGGCCGCGAGATCCACGCGCCAATCCACGCTCAACACATTTGCTCCCGATTCAGCAGCCGCGGTCAGCAAGTGGCCTGATGCTTTCGAGTAGAGAATTACCGGCGCATCGCCTGCGCCAATTTCCTCGATTAAAATCTGCGTGGCAGGCAACGCAAATTCGCGGTATTGGTCCAGCGTCAGTTCGCCGACCCAAGTGTCAAAAAGCTGTACCGCAGCGGCGCCCGCCGCGATTTGCGCCCGCAAATACCGTGCCGTGGCATGCGCGATGCGCTCGAGCAGATTTCGAAAGAGCTCAGGATCGGAGTAAAGCATCGCCTTTGCAGCGGGAAATCCATCTTTCCCGTGTCCCTCGATCATGTAGCAAGCCAACGTCCACGGCGCGGCCGCAAAGCCCAGGACGGGCACGTCGGGTCCCAGCTCCCGAACGAGGCCGCGAATCGCGTCCATCAGGAAGCCCGTTTCCTGCTCGGGATCAAAGGATGAAAGTTCACGGATTTGCGCTGCCGTTCGAATGGGAGACTCAATCACAGGCCCCTTATCCGATAGTTCGAATGGCAGCCCCATTGCGCCGGCAGGGATCAAGATATCAGAGAAAACGATGACAGCGTCCACGCCCAGGATGCGATAGGGCTGCAGCGAAACTTCGATGGCCAGTTCCGGCGTCTTGCAAACTTCGAGGAAATTGTGCTTGGCCTTAACGGCCCGGTATTCCGGGAGGTAACGGCCAGCCTGGCGCATGATCCAGACCGGGACGCGCTCGACAGGTTCACACCTGCATGCGCGCAGGAAGAGCGCTTTGCGATTCACGGGTTCGGGTAATTGGGTCATCAGGATCAGGCTTCCCATTCATCATAACAAAAGTGAGCGCTACCCGCATGACCGCGTGGCCGCTGTTCGTTCGAACCCAGGAGATGATGTGTTTTTCGTACCGAAACCGCGCTTGCGCTCTTAAGCTGCCGCGCTCTTGATCGATCGCACCGCAATCCCGCCAAGAATCGCCACCGCCGCGAGAATCGCCGCCCACAGAACCGCCGGATGACGTTCCGACCACGGCCGGTCGTCGGGACGCCCGGTATAGCCAGCGGTCGCTTCTTCTCCGCCCATCTGCACCTGCACGGCGCTCACGTCGCTCTGGAAAAGCTTCGCGTAGTCATACACTGGCGCATCGAGCTTTTGGTCGCCGTAATAGAGTCCCAGCGAGGTCCCCGCATCGCAATCGAAATAGACTCGACGCTCGTACTGCTGGAGCCGTGCGCGGGTAATCCTCAAAGGCGCATCGTCGCCATTGTGAATGACGGCGCGCAACTCACCGTGGGTTGTTGCACTCAGAGAGAGCCATGTCCGGTCGACATCGATTTTCCCCCCGTTGCGCTGCATGTGAATGCGGGTGATCTGGCCGGCCCCAATCATTGACTCTTTGTCGCTTTGCATCTCTATCCCACGCTGGAAATTTCCCTGCGCCGAATCGATCGCGAGCATCACCCGCTCCACCGGAACATGTTCCGGGACGGCGAAGGTCAAGACGGTATCTTTTCCCTCTTGGGTCTGTTTGGGTTCGCTGCCGAGGTCGCGCCACACCACCTCTTGTGCGCGCTCGATTCCTGCCGTACCGCCCTGGACGTCCGAAGGTTTCACAAGAGCATCGACGGTGACCCGCAAGTATTTGTAAGTGCTGGCCGGAAGCTGGAGTGTGCTGTTGTTTCCCAGCCTTTCCTCTGTCAGATCGAAAAGAGTGGTAGTCCCAAGGTTTGCCCACTGTGTCCCATGGGAATCGTCCTGGCCCTCCACACGCGCATGAGCCACGTAGTTCTTGGTCTTGAGCGTCAAAGTAATTCGGTCATACTCGGATACTCCCGACATATCCAAGAGGAATTGAGTTTTCCCACCTAGACTTCCCGGTTGCAATAGCCGGACTGTCTTCTGCTCGGTCTCCCTGCTGCCCCACATCGTTCTTCTGGCGTAGGGAATCTCTTTGCCGGCTGCATAGATGCGCAGGTCATCCAAATTCGGAAGCGAATGTTGCCAGACGGTCTCGTCCACAACGGCGTAGTGTTGCCCGCCTTCACTTGCCGCCCCTATTTATCGCTGGTACATGAAATAAGAGATCGCGGGACTCGTTACCAAGAGGACTGCCAGCAATCCCCAAGTCGTCCTCATCATCGGGTACCCTGACCCGTTTTTTCCGGCGCATGCGTAGAGAGCCCCAGCCAATCGCGTTGGTAAATAAACGAAATGCCGAGCAGTACCGCGCCGAGTGCGATGAAGCTCACAATCCGGTAACTGCCCCCGAGTTGGGAAACGTCGTACAGAAACACCTTGCAGATCGTGAACGCGATTAAGATCAGAGACTGCCAGCGCACAAACGCCGAGCGCCTGCGAAAGCCAATGGTCATCAAAACCGCGCCGTATACCAGCCAGATCGCGGAATAGCTGAAATCGCGTTCCAGGTTTACCTGACGATAAAAAGTGGCCGCATTTCTGCCCGTTAAGATTTGGCGGTTGAAGTAGTCGGAGACTTCCAAAGTCAGCGCGATCAGAGCCAGCAGATTCACGCCAACCACGGCTATGTCCAGGAACAGCATCTCCGCCTGCGCTGCG
>Ga0209517_10001578_pt1 | contig 34051 bp, 34 predicted proteins | sample PeaSoiMetSII2010_FD_187695 | JGI IMG/M metagenome (GOLD analysis project Ga0209517, IMG submission 187695) | Peat soil microbial communities from Weissenstadt, Germany - SII-2010 (SPAdes) (version 2) | ecosystem: Environmental > Terrestrial > Soil > Wetlands > Peat | place: Germany... | reverse complement strand
GGTTCCCCGGCATCATGCGGTCACCCTTGGTTACTTAGCCTGGCAGGGTGTCTATTGATCATTTCAGCGACGAGCCCCGCTACCTTCAGGTTGCTGCGCTCTTGCGCGGGATGATCGAGTCGGGGGAGATTCGCCCTCGCGAGCCTCTGCCGAGCATCAAGACGATCATGCAGCGTTACGAGGTCGCCAAGGGCACCGCCGAGAAGGCCCTCAACGTGCTGAGGACCGAGGGACTGGTCCGAACAGTTCCGGGGCGCGGCGTATACGTGGTGCCGCCGCAGGAAAAGCTGACACCGAACTAGGCAGTTCCGTTGTTCCGGGTGCCGCGCAGCCGGGAGCCGGCGATCACCGGCGCGGCCTGCGGCGTGGTGATCACGGCCATCAGTGTGCTCAACCCCGCGCACTAGCACCGCCTTGCCCTGGATCTTCGTGTGCCCGAACGCCACGCCCTGCCTGGCGTGGCCGTGGACGCGGCGCTGAGACGAGTCGACGTCGACTATGCCAGCACATTCGCGCCGGGCAGCCGGATTAAGCGCTCCTGCCCCGTCGGTCGAGTACCTGGCGTGATGCAACTCGTAGCCGCGGTCGAGCCGGACCTGCCGGGCTGGCTCTCGGCCGCGATGGGCCAGGTGGCCTCGTGGCGATCAGCGATCTTCGTTGTCGTCGTGCTGATCATCATCATGGTCGGCCGTCTGCTGGCCGAGTGGCAGCGGCGCCGGACCCTGATCGGCGTGATTCAGCACGCACCCGGCGGAACCGTGGTAACTCAAGAACGAGGTCGCAGCGGTCCGGCGATGCGGATCGAGATCGGCAGCGACCCGAACAACGACAAGACGCAGCGCGGTGGCCGATGACCGAACGTATTCCGCCCGAGGTGCGGGAGGCCGTGGCCGCGTTGTTCCGCAAGGAGGCGGACGCGGTTTTCCGGTCTGCTTGGTTGGCCGCGGGCGGCGATCGGGGCGAGGCCGACGATGCTGTTCAGGAGGCTTTTCAGGCCGCCGCCCTCCAGTGGGCGACGGTTGGCAGTTACCCGCCGGACCGCCAGCGGGCCTGGCTGATGCGGGTGGCCATCAACAAGGTGATCGACCGGCAGCGGGCTGCACGACGGCACCGGCTGGAGGCCGAGACAGAGCCCGAGTCGGCGCAGCGGGCGCCAAGCGCAGAGCATGTCGCCCTGACCCGGGTCATGAAGGACCGCTGCCTGAAGGCGATTAGTGAGATGCCCGAAACACGTAGAACAGTAGCATATCTAGCCTTCCACGAAGAATGGACGGCACCAGAGATCGCCGAGCACCTGGGGATCAAGCCCAGTACTGTCCGGGTGCATATTCACCATGCCCGCGCCATGCTGGAAGCGGCGGTTGGAGCTGAACTGCCCGCGGTCCAGCCGAATGACGGAACCGACGCCAGGGAGGAGACCCGATGAGCCAGCAGAATCGTGCCGAGCAGGAGCGCGGTCAGCTGTCGATGTCAGCGCTCTACCGCCAACTGGATGACCACCTCGGTCCCGATGAGGCCGCCTATGACGTCGAGAACGGCCTTGAGCGTCTGATGGGCTGGATGAAGGAAGAGATGCCGGCGGCCGAGTCCGGTGGCCTCGTCGGGCGTTCCGAGGTCGAGTGGATGATCCAGCGCGAACTACTCGAGCGACGGCTGGCCGCAGTGGAGCGGATGTCCCATCGGAGGATGAGGAGTTCACTGATCGCCACGTCGGCAGTGGTGTCTTCCGGTCTGCTGGCTGGCCTTGGACTAGTCCTCGGCATCGCTCACCTCTCATCGGCCGCCGTCCCGATTGCCGCCACAGTGGGCGTCATCTACGCGTTCATGACATTGGCGGTGGTATTGCTGCACCGAGCAACGTTGCGGGCATCTGGTGACGAACTCCGCCTGGCATTTCGGAGCACAGCAGGACCTCAGGGAGTCGATGACCAGCCGACGGAGGCCGGACCCGCTCGAGTGCCGGAGCGCACCAAGGTCCGCTTCGAGACGGTGCCGATAAGGACCAGGTTCTCGCTGTACAGCATCACTACCTTGATAGTGGGCGGAGCGGCGATCGCGGCCACATGGCTGCCGTACGACGACCGAATCTGGGCTGCAGTTGCAGCGGGCGTCGGTCTCTTCTGGTTGCTGGTGTCCTTCATGGCGGTCGTCGGTATGGCCATCTGGTCGAAGTCCGTGGACCGCCGCGAGACGGCGCAGCGCATGTTGTACGTGCTGCTCGGTGGAGTCCCTCCGCGCCGTCCGAGGCCGAAGCTCAGTAGTCGCCAGGCAAGGAGATGACAGCTATCGTTGACAGATAGAGCAGAGAGCACCGAACGTCGCGCCATGCGAACCGCATACTCGTCGAAGGTGACCCACTCCCGGTCCGCCTGACCAGGCCGCGCACTCCCAAGGCCGCGAAGTGACCCGCCTCGTGCTCGCCCCGCAGCGGACCGACAGGTGGATTAGCCGCGCCGCCACGGCCACCGTCGCCGGGCTGGCCGCGATCGCCGGCGCCATCTCCTACAGCCACATGCGCCAGCTCGCCGCCGCCCACGGCGACACCGGCTGGCACGCCCACGCCTTCCCGCTTTCGGTCGACGGAGTGGAGGTCGTCGCGTCCCTGGTCCTGCTCGCCGACCGCCGCGCGGGCCGCAAGTCCGGGTGGCTGCCCTGGGCCGCCCTGACTACCGGCACCGCCGCGAGCCTGGCCGCGAACATCGCCACCGCCGACCACGGCACCGTCAGCCGGGTCATCGCCGGGTGGCCCGCCGTCGCCCTGCTCATCGCGGTCAAGCTGCTGTCAGGCATCCTGGAGCACCGCGATGCCGCCCCCGAACCAGCCGCCGCCCAGCCAGACGAACCCGCCGGGCTGCCCGGTCCCCTCGCCGTCCCCACCCGCTCCGGCGGTCCCATCAGCACGCCCCGCCGCGCCGGCTCGCCCGCCGTCCGTCCCCGGCCCCCGGTCGGGCAGGCCGACCTGGCACGCGGCGGGACCGTTCCCGGCGACGTCGCGGCAATTGAGCAAGCCGCCCGCGCCGTGCGGGACGAACTGCACCGCGACGACCGACCGCTGACTCGCGACGCCCTCGCCGCCCGTCTGCGCGCGAACGGCCACCCCGTCCGCAACGCACGCCTCACCCCGCTCCTGGCCGCCCTTCGAGCAGAACCAGCGCCCACGCCCTAGCCCCGGACAGCCCTGCTCCGGACCACCCGACAGCGGCCCGGGGAACGCGGCTGCCCGCAGCAGCCCTCACCGGTCCCGCAAAACCACCCCCGACCGCCCGCCCCCTAACAAGGACGGCCTTCGGCCGGCAGCCCTCACCGGGCGGACACGTAGTCTTCGGTCCCGCCCGGCTGCGCCCTTACCGCCGTCACGGGTAAGCCATTCGCAGGCTCACGGCCAAATCGAGGATCCGGCCGACACCTGCGGAACAGGAGATTGCATAACCCCTGAGCCGCAGCCAGGCCTGCTCATCGAATTAGCGGCCCAGCTCCCGACGGGCGGGGCTAGCTCAACCCTGCCGCTAGTCGACGGAGCGGGAAGCACTCTCCATGTAATGTACTCACGTAGCCAGTCATGTCGGCAACGCGCATGCGGTGACCAAACTGCATCTCACAAGTACGCAACAAGGATGGGAACAAAGATGGCGCTCCAGAAGTTCAGCGAAGTAGCTAAGGACGGTTGTTGCCCCAAGTGCGGCTACGCAGTAATGAAGCGCGGCATTAACACCGTCACCGGTAACCTCGCGTTCGGCGCGGCCGCAACTATCGCTACCGGCGGCCTGCTCGGTCCTGCTCGCAAGAAGATCACCTGCGGCGGATGCGGAACCAAGTACTTGCTTGGCTGACCGACCGTAGCTCAACCCGAAGGCTCCAACCCTCAGAAGGCTTAGCCATGTGCGCAGGCCTATGGCAGATGGGCCTAGCCTTTGGGTCGAACGGAGTCAGTCGAGGCCGCCCGCGTATGCGACCTGGACCCTCAGAATGCTGAGGTCACGCCAGGTGTTCATGAGCCTGATCTTGGTAGCGATGAACTCGTCGTTGCTCTTCGGCGGGTCTGCATCTAGGCGGTTGATCTCGGCCGCCACAGCGTCCCGAGTCTGGACCAAGTTGTGGTGCAGCTCCCTGAGCTGCTGTGGGTCAAATTTTAGGAACACACGGTGCCCTTCTGGTGTGACAGCGGGCAGAGTTGCCCACTGAGCGCGAAATCTAGTCCCGCACCAGCCGGACCGCCAGCGACGCGCCCAAAGCACTTCCTGCCGACACCGCGCGTCTCTGTGGTCGAGTACCTGCCACCCATACGATGCAGTTGTGCGGATACATGCCGTCGAACGGTGGCTCGATGAAGGCTGGTCACCGTGGCGCATCGGATACGGGACAACCGGCCTGGTAGCGGCCTGCGTGACCCTCTACGGCTACGTCAGTCACCCTCGCCATCCCGCCGCAGTCTGGTGGCTGCTAGCTGCCGTGGCTGTGATCGCTGTATGGGCTCTGCTAGAAGCTGGCCGCTGGCGCATCAAGTACCGGCGACTTCTAGCAGCTCGGCAAGCATCTTCGTCAGCATCACGATCGAAACCCATCAGCAAATTGCTCGCAGAAGGAATGGGATTGAAGGCGGACATCGGTAGCGTTAGCGTGGCAATGGGTGCATTGCGCACAAGCCACCCCATGACTGGCACCTTGCCAGGAAAGATTGCCAGATGGGAAGGTTCTGTAAGCGAGGCGCTAGCGAATCAACCTGAAATACTTAACCTGTTTGAGCACGCTCCTAAAGTTGATGCTGCCAGACCACTCTCATGGCTAGCATATAACCGGGTCGAACACCAGCTAACGGTTCTAGAAACCATAATATCTAATCATAACGCGGACCCCCAAGCTGCTTCTGGTCACAAGACGGATCTTGCGGGCAGAGTTCAAGCTAAGCTAGAGGAATACCATGCAAGGAGAGTCAACATACTTTATGAGCTATATGAACAGGGAGATAAACTCAAGGCCGTGCTGGGTCCTGGTGGATATCTGAAAGATCAGGGCAACCCCGATCTGGTGAACGATATCAACCAGTGGGAATCTTTGATACGGACCGCTCTCATATACTGGCCAGATCTTTATATCCAGCTCAAGAATGAACAAGGGAGGCGGCTAATATTTGAGCACACTAGCATTCTTGATGCGTGTGAGCGACTTGATCGAGAACTGGGTCTCTTGCATACCGCTATGAACCATGACTAATCTTTCCAGTCAGAATACGCTCGACTTTCGCGGTTACGCGGCTGGGGTTTCCCAGGCCAGGCGGATGGCGCTGATTTCTGCGGGTGTCGGCTGGTCGGGGTGAGGTGGCCGATATTTCGCGGCGATCAGGACGCGCCTGAGCTTGGCGATCATGTCGGCGGTGGATGGCTCGGCCTTGGTGGTGTACCAGGGTGCGCGGGCCCGGTGCTCATCGACGTCGGCGGGGTTGTGGCCGGCGGTGGCGTACCAGGTGATCGCGAGGGTCTGGCAGATCAGGGTGAACGGGATGGTGGCGCGGACCGCGCAGGCGGCCCGGCTGCGGGCCTGCCCGGCGCCGAATATCTGCTTGGCGTCCTCGATCGCGACCTCGATGCTCCACCGGGCGGCGTAGCGCTCGATGACCTGCGCGGGGGCCGCGTCCAGGTCAGTGGTGACCAGGGCAACGTCGTAGCTGCCGCGGCCGCGGTCACGGACCAGGACAACCTGGACAGTGCGGGAGCCGAAGGCGGTGTGCCACAGGCAGGTGAAGGCGGCGGCACTGATGGTGGCGGTCTTGCGGTAGCGGGTCACGGTGACCGGGGTGAAGGCGGCCGTGCCGGCGAGGGCCGCCAGGGCGGGCAGCCGGGCGCCCTTGACCCGGGGCCGGCCACGGCGCCCGGTACGCGGCGGCGGCAGCTGGTGCAAGGCTGCGTCCTTGCGCAGCCTGGTCGTCCAGGTCACGGTCTCCGGCAGCGTGCGCAGTTCTTTCCCGGCATAGGCGGCATCACCGGTGACATGGATCACCCGGCCGGGCAGGGCGCCAGTGAGGGCTTCGGCCATGCGGCGGGCCAGCCACAGCCGCGACCTGGAATTAGTGCCCTTGACGACCAGCCGGAACAGCACCGGCAGGCACACCGGGCGGGAGCAGAACGGCAGCGAGACGACGATCCCGGCGATCACCCAGTTGTTCCCGTAGCCGGTCTTGTCCTTCCCGGCCCCTGACCCGTCGTGAAACCACGACGCCGCCCAGACCTTTATCTCAAGCCTCAGCTGAGGTGTCTTTAACGTCCATCACGAGCGCTCTGACGTGCCCGGATGATGGTTCGTTCGTGGTTATCTCCTGCCTTGTCCATGACGTTGTTCAAGGAGGAGACGATGCTCGTGCATCCGGTGGTGGTTCCCGGTTCGGGGACCCGTTCGTGGACGGTGCTCGGTGACGACGACGTGCCGGTCGCGCCGGTCGACCGGTTCCTGGCTTACCTGACCGACATCGGCCGGTCGCCGAACACGGTGAAGGCATATGCCCACGATCTCAAGAATTACTGGGAGTTCATCAGCTTCCGGGGCCTGGACTGGCGCGAGGCCCGGCTGGAGGACATCGGCGAGTTCGCCGCCTGGCTGCAGCTTCCCCCGGCGGGCCGTTCCGGTGCGGTCGCGGTGCTGCCCTCGGTATCGGTTCAGGTGACCGCATCGACGGTGAACCGCAAGCTCGCGGCCATCAGCGCGTTCTATGAGCACCAGGCTCGCAGCGGCACCGAGGCCGGTGACCTGCTGGCCGCGTGGCGGACGGGCAGCAGGGGCGGCTGGAAGCCGTTCCTGCATCACGTGAGCAAGGGCATGCCCTATCGCGGCCGGGAGATCTCGCTGAAGGTGCCAAAGAAGCTGCCGCGGATCCTGACAGCCGCCGAAATGCAGGCCATCCTCGATGCCTGCACCCGGTTGAGGGACCGCTTCTTCTTTGCCCTGCTTTATGACAGCGGCTGCCGGGCCGGCGAGGCCCTCGGGCTCCGTCATGAAGACATCGCCGCCGCCGAACGAGAGGTCAGCATCGTGCCGCGGGAGAACGCGAACGGGGCGAGGGCCAAGTCCGGCGGCCGGACGGTCCCGGTCGGGCCGGAGCTGATCCGGCTGTATGCCGACTACCTGCACGGAGAATACGGCGGGATCGGCAGCGACCACGTGTTCGTGAACATCTGGGCAGAGCCGAAGGGACACGCATGGTCGTATCCGGCTGTCTATGACCTTGTCGTGAGGCTCCGGGACAGGACCGGGATCGCGTTCGATCCCCACTGGTTCCGGCACAGTGCTGCGACCAGGTGGCTGCGCGACGGCGTCCCGATCGAGGTCGTCTCGGCGTTGCTCGGGCATTCGTCGGTTGCTGTCACGTCGTCCGTCTACGGCCATCTGACGGCGGACGACGCGCGGGCGGCGCTGGAGAAGGCCGGCTGGTTCACCGGGAAGGAGGTGTCCTGGTGAGCGGCGGCTGGATTACCCAGGCAGACCGGGCCCGGTGGCAGCGGCAGGCCGCCCGCGAGCTGGCCGCCATCCTCGATGACTGCGGCGGCCTTCCCCTGATTACGTGGACGGTTGTCCCGGCCGGCCTCGTGCTGTCGGCGAGGGTTCCAGGGCCCGCCTCGGCCGTGCGGGCCAGGGCCGTGCTCAAGGCCTGGCGGGATGCCCTGGGCCTGGAGGACTACCGGGAATGGCCGGGGGGCAGCGGGACGACCCGCCTTTCTGCCGCCGGGACACGCGGCGAGGTCAGGATCCGGATCTCCGCGCATGTCTTCGAGGAAGAGACGCGGTGAGCGCGTCCGGCGATCAGCGGCCCGTTCCCGCGGGGACGCCCGGCCTGCTGGAGAAGCTGGTCGCAGGCATCCGGCCGGAGTTCCGTGCCGGGGCGCTGACCTTCGGCCCGGGGGATCCGGTCTTCGGCGGGCCGCCGTGCGCGGTGCCCGGTTGCGAGCGTCCCGCCCGCAACAGGAACATGTGCTGGGGGCACCGCCAGCGCTGGCTGCAGGCCGGCAAGCCGGACCTGGCCGGGTTCACGGCGTCCACCAGCCCGGAGTGGTCCGGGCACCTGCCGCTGCCCGCCTGCGAGGTGCCCGGCTGCAACTACTGCCAGGCCGGTCGCGGCCTGTGCCAGATGCACCACCAGCAATGGTCCCGCACCGGCTGCCCGGACATCAGCGCCTGGCGGACGGCCCTGGACTACGCGGCCCCGTCACCGCCGCCGGGCACCTGCCTGGTCCCGTACTGCGAGCGGTGGGCGATTCGGACTTCGGCGTTCTGCCGGACTCACCACAAAAGCTGGCGGCACGCCGGCCAGCCAGATCCCGGCGAGTTCGCCGCCGCGCGCGCCGATCCCGGCCCCGGGGCGGAGTGGATCGACGTGCGCTGCCTTCCCCGCCAGCTGCGCCTGGAGATCCAGTATGTGCTGCAGTGCCGCGGGGACGAACGGCAGGCCCCGCTGCGCCTTACCAGGATCCAGCGAATCCTGCGGGACCTGGCCGCCACGGGAGTCTCCTCGCTGCTGGACCGGACAGAAGAAGAATGGGCCGGGTTCGGGCCGCGCGGCACCAGGGCCGGGGGCGGGCGCCAGTTCGTCCTGGACGCCCGCGCCCGCGTCGAGGAACTGGCTTTCGGCAGCGGCTGGGACGTGGAGTACCCCCGTGACAAGTGGCGGCTGCGCAACCTCGGCATCCAGTCCGGCAAGGTAGCCACGATCGACTTCACGCCGGTCAGCCAGCCATGGCTGGCCGGCATGGCCAAGCGCTGGTGCCGCTGGCGGCTGTCAGCAGGGCTGAGCGCCAGCGACGCCGCGCACGGCATCCGGGCGATCCGGCGGTTCTCCGCCTTCCTCGCCGCTCACGCACCCGCCGGAGACGACCCGGCGTCCGTTAGCCGGCCGCTGCTGGAACGCTACCTGGCCGACCTGTCGTCCTCGGCCCTCAGCCCGAGCACCCGCCTGCAGCACGTCTCGGCGCTGAACGGGTTCTTCCGGGACGCCCGCCGGCACGGCTGGGACGACGGCACCCTGCCCGTCGGCGCGGTCTTCTACCCCGAGGACTACCCCAAACTCGGGCAGCGGCTCCCCCGTGCGGTCGCGGGGCACATCATGGCCCAGGTCGAGGCTCCCGCCAGCATGGACCGGTGGGCAAACCCGTCTTACCAGCTCATCACCCTCATCCTGATCCGCTGCGGCCTGCGGATCACCGACGCCTGCAAGCTTCCCGCCGACTGCGTGGTCACCGACGCCGACGGCGCTCCCTACCTGCGCTACTACAACCACAAGATGCGGCGCGAAGCACTCGTCCCGATCGACGAGGAGCTCGCCGGGCAGATCGCCCGGCAGCGGCAGCACACCGCCGAACGCTGGCCCGGCGGGACCCCCGTGCTGTTCCCCAGGCCGCAGGCGAACCTGCCCGGAACCCGGCCCATCAGCGGCAGCACCTACCGCGAAGCCCTCTACCGCTGGCTGGCCGACTGCGGCATCCGCGACGAGCACGGGCACCCGGTCCACCTGACCCCTCACCAATGGCGTCACACGCTCGGAACAGTCCTGATCAACCGTGATGTCCCGCAGCATGTCGTGCAGAAAATCCTCGATCACGACTCGCCGCAGATGACAGCGCATTACGCCCGTCTGTCGGATAAGACCGTCCGGGACCACTGGGAGAAGGCCCGCAAGGTCAACGCCGAAGGCCAGCCCGTCCAGGTCAGCCCCGGCGGGCCGCTCAGCGAGGCCGCGTGGGCGAAACAGCGGCTGTCCCGGGCCACCCAGGCGCTGCCGAACGGCTACTGCGAGCTTCCCATGGTCCGCACCTGCCCGCACGCAAACTCGTGCTTGACCTGCCCGATGTTCGTGACCACGGCGGAGTTCCTCCCGCAGCATCACGCCCAGCGGGAGCAGGCCCTGCAGATCATCTCCGCCGCCGAGGCAAACGGGCAGGCCCGTGTCGCCGAGATGAACCGGCAGGTCGCCGGCAACCTCGACAAGATCATCACCGCCCTCGAAGCCGACGACGGCGAAGAGAAGGAGGCAGCAGCCAGTGCGTCCTGACCCGCTCTCCGAAGCCGCAGCCCGCCGGCACGAGCTGGCCAGGGCCAAGGCCATCCAGGCCCTGCGCGAGCTCGACCGGGCCGGCACTCCCGTCACGTTCGCCGGCGTCGCGCAGGCAGCGGGAATCTCCCGGTCGTGGCTCTATACCCAGCCCGACATCAGCAGCCAGATCCGCAGGCTGCGCGAGAAAACACATGGAGCCGGCTCCGTCGGCACCATCCCCGCAGGCCAGCGGGCCAGCGACGCGTCACTGCGCGCCAGGCTCGCCGCCGTCCTCGACCGCAACAAGCAGCTCGCCGACGAGAACGCCCGGCTCCGTCGCCAGCTCGCCCGCGCACTCGGAGACCAGCGGTCATCACGGACCCGATCCGGTAACGATCCAGGCTGCTGAAACACCCGCCATCAGGCCGCGAGCGTCCCGTCGGCGACACTGTCCACGACGGGACGCCGCAGGTCACAGCTTCGGCTGACGCGAAAGCTCAAGATAAACACCTTCTTGCCGCGGCGGCGGAACAAGGTGTCATCGATCGCCACCAGCACCGGCTGCCCGTCCGGGACCAGCGCCGATACCACCAGGCGGGCCAGGGCCAGCCCGAGATCATCGGGCCGCCACCGGGCGCGGGCGAAGAAATAGTGCGCACGGTCATGCGGCCAGGCCCGGGACAAGCCCGCCCCGGCCAGCATCCCGCACACCGTCCGCCGCCCCGTCTGAGCCCAGAACCCGCAGGCCAGCGCGCAGAACGTGCGGAACGACGGCGCGGTGAAGCATGGCGCGAAGACGGCCAGCAGCACCTGCAGCGAAGCAGGTAAGGTCCCATCCGGGAGCATCGGCGGGATTCCGTTCTCGCAGCGGTCTCAATAGCACCGCCGATGCTCCCGCCATCCCCGGGCACAAGTGATCAATATCGGCGTCACGGCAGCTCACGCCGCGTGTCGCGTATGCCCCGCCTCACCCGCCCCTTTTACGGCCATCCCGCGAAGCCACCCAGCCCGCGCTACCTGGCGTCCGCTGATGACCGGATCCCAAAAGTGCGAAAGTCGAGAATACGGCGCCTCTACGCTTTGCGACCCGCCGGACCAACTCGGCTACCTGTCGGCCACGTAGGTCCCCCAGCCCGGCACGACCTCGGCCAGCCCTTCGTCCACGAGCACCTTCAGCGCCTTCGCCGCCGTCGTACGCGCGATCCCGTACTCCTGCACCAGATCGGCGATCGACGGCAAGCGCTGATGCGGCCCGACCGCACCAGACTCGATCCGCGCCTCACGCCGCTGCTCCAGACACTGCGCGACGAAGCAGCCTGACCATCGGCCAACGGCCAGCTCACCGCGTGTCGCCCCGTCCCGGGCCGCCTCGCCAGCGGCCCGGGACGTGCGCACCGGCAACGGCCCAGCACCACGTCCCCAAACCACCCCCGGCCACCCGCCCCCTACAATGGACGGCCTCCGGCCGACAGCCCTTTCCGGGCGCCGCTCCCGCTCACGGGCCCGGCGCAACACCGCACCGCCGCGATCCGCCAATCTCGCCAGTGCACATCTGCCGCTACCTGCCGTCCGGGGCATTGCTGGCAGGAGTAACCGGGCCGAGCCAGTCGGCGGTCTTCCGGTACAGATCCATTACCTCCGCAGGAGGATCCGGGTGATCAGCGGCGAACCAAGACCCGACGACCGGCTTGCCGCCCCGGCCGACCTCCGACCTGATCGTCTGCAGGAGATCCGGGTCCAGGCGGTCCATCAGCGCCTCGATCTCCCCGCCCTTGCCGCCGTCGTCACCGAACACCTCGGCCAAGGTGAACACGCCAACGCTCTCCCAGTACTTGCACCAGCCGGCGAAGTCATCCCGGTCGGCCGGCACTGGATCTGCGCGATGGCCTAGCTCAGCGAGCTGCCTGGACATCGCGCTGCCCCCCGCAGCGCCGGGCCGTCAGCCACGATCGCCCACGGGATACCAAACGCGTCGAGGTACCGCACGTACGCACCGAACCCCCGGTGACCGCCCACGTCAACGACCGCGATGTTCGCCATCTCGGGATCACGCAACCCGAATGAGCGCGCCGCCTGCCACCAGCGCGGCAGCGCCCCGACCTCAGTCGCGCCCTCGCACAAGATCACCGCGGCGGCGAACAGCAGGCCCCGCACGTGCGCGGGCTCCAGCATCCGCAGCAGCCGCCGCGACTGCCCTGCGCCCAGCTCCCGCAGGTCGGGCCGCAGCACGCGAGCCCCGGACCAGCCCGGGGCGACGCGCACCACCCGGCGCAAGTCTGAGGGATCTTCGACCGGCACCAGATCCGCGTGATGGGTAATGACCAGGCACTGACCAGCCCCCCCGGAACTGCCGCAGCGCCCGCCGCTGCACGGTCGGCTCCAGATTGACCGCCGGCTCATCCAGCACGATCACCTGACCCGGTGCTGCAGCCAGCAACGTGGCCAGAAACAGCGCGCCCTGCACCCCCGCACCCGAGAACTCCACCGGACGCTGGCCCCGATCGCCAGCCACCACCGGCTCCACGATCACGCCCGCGCCCTCTGCCGGGTAACGCACCCGGACCTCGACCGACCGGCCGGTCAGATCCTCAAACGCGGCCTGCACCCGCCGGAAGCGCTCCTGCTCCTCCGCGCCGCCGTTCTTCAGCGCATACAGCACCGCAGCAACACTTGCGCCATCCCGCAGCTCGGCCGGTTCCCTCAGCTCGTCATAACCGAACCGGGTCCTGATCGGCAGCCGCAGATTATCGGTCAGCACCAGCCCGCGCCGCAGCAGTGATGACAGCAAATACCCGAACGAGAACATTCTGTTGCCGTACTCCGCCACGTTTAGGCTAGGAGCCATCTCGCGCAAGCTGGCCGGAACCGGTGCCGACCCGAGCGAGACCGACTGCACCGAGAACGAGACCGGCTGGGTCATGTTCTCCAGCGCCAGCCCGAAATCCAGCTCAGCCTCAGCCTGCGGCTTTCCGCCTAGCAGCCAGTCCCGCATACTGCCCGACCCAGCCGACGGTGACGGCAGATCGGCCCGGCCGCGCCGGAGCTGACCGTCCCCTTCGCCGTCCAGCACCACATGCCAGGTCTCTCCGCCGTGACCGAACTCCCACGCCGCGAACCACGGCCGAACTTGCGCCGATTCGCAGCGGACCAGCAGCCGGCCTGAGAACAGCGGCATCACCGTTTCCCGCTGCAATACCCGGCGGCAGTACGCATCAGCCTCGTCCGCCGCCGGCTCACCCGGCTGGCCGCGCACCGCGCACGCATACCCGGCGCACACAAACGCCCAGATTCGCGTGCGCTCCCACTCCTGGTCAAACTCGAGCTCCAGCGCCACCCAGAACGAGCCAGCATCGTCATGGCCAGCGCTCCGGTAGCGATCCAGCCGTTCCGCGTCGGCGTCGCCACTCGCCCGGTCGATCACCGCCCGCGCAAGATCCACAGCCAATCCCAGATTGGTCTTCCCGGCTCCATTCGGGCCAGTCACAACGGTCAGGCCAGCACCGAGTTCCAGCCGTACCCGCTCACCAAACGACAAGAACATCTCAGCTTCCACCGCATGCAGCCGCAACCAAACCACCTCAGATCCGCAACGACCCCCGACACCGCCACGGAAGCATAATGACGACACCCTTCCGCCGCACACGGACACGCAGATGCCACCACATGCCGGCCAGTGGCACGCCCGCTGAGGCAAGAGGCAGCCGCAAGACCAGCCCGTCATAGACAGGTGCGCCAGGATGCGGCTGCGGCGCGGTCAGCGGCCAAGACGCGCGCTTCCGTCAACGGCCAACTGCCGCGTCCAGCAAACCACCCTGGGCCACGGCCCTAAACGAACGGCCTTGCCCATGCGTCTTGCCAGTCACCGGCCAGGCACTGCAGCGTCACGGCCGCGACAGGCAATCCGAACACCCTCGAATCCGAAGGCGGTCGAACCCGGTCCCGCCCCGGCCTGAGCGTGAACCGGACACTCTGCGCGGTTCCTGGTAGGTGCTGGGGCTCCGGGCAAATAAGGCCGACAACTCGCCCGACATCAAGTACCCGAAGGGACCGATGAGGTGGCTGAAGGACGGTCGAGCTGCCGACCAGGCTCGATGGGCTTCACAAGGCCGTCCAGGTGGCGTTCGCGTCCCCGGCGCGTAGTGTGTCGAGCCGTTGCCGCAGGGCCTGGCGGTGTCGTGCGCTGTCGTGGGCGCGGCGGATCGGGCCGGTGAGCTGCACGAGGTCACGCATGGCCATGAGCACCGGGTAGCCGTCCCACGTGGCCAGGTCGTAGCCGTACCGCCGGGTAAAGTCGCTGATCCACCTCGGTCCTTTGCCGTATCGGGTGGCGGCGTGCCAGGTCGGGATCAGATCGACTTCACGTGGCCCGATGCTGACCCAGTCCCAGTCGCCCAGCACCACGCTGACGGGTGGCGCCCCGGCAGCATGCAGCAGGTTCCCGGCCCAGGCGTCGCCGTGGATCAGGCCGTGCCCGAGTGGCCAGTCAAGGCCGGTGATCGCGTCCCGTACCTCGCTGATCCGGTTGCTGATCCAGGCCCGCTCGCCGCCGGTCAGAACCGCCGGCGGCTCGCCCGCGTCGATCGTTGCCTGCAGGGATCGCAAGGGAACCCAGGCCGGCAAGGTCACGGGCAGGGCTTCGATCCGGTGGAGCAGGCGCAAGATGGCGGCTAGGTGCGCGGAGGTCAGCGGTGGCGCGTCCGGGGGCTGCGGGTAGTAGTCCCAGAAGCTGATCACGGCCCCGTCCACGGCGACCGGCGATGTGTCGTCCAGTGGCTGAATGGCCGGGAAACGCCGTGTCTGGGCCAGCCAGCGGGTAACGGCCTGGCTGCGGCCGACCAACTCGGCGGCATTGGCGCCAGTGGTGACGCGGGCGACGGCGTTCTGCGCGGGCAGCAGATAGATCGCGTTGCTGTAATGATGGATCAGTCTCGTCCCGCGGGCGTCCAAGCCCAGGTCAGCGCACGCCTGCCGGACCGCCAGCCGATGATGGGAGTTGTCAGGTTCGGCCGGCGTCACGAGCCCGCGCCTGCTCCGGCCAGGCACCGCCGTACTTCTCGCTCCAGCTCCCGCGCGACGGGCAGCGGGGAGGCGGCCACGCGACGGCTCAGCGCGGCCACGGCGTCCAGCGCCCGCGCGCTGGTCAGGCTTCCGATCACCGGGAGAATGGAGCGCATCACGTCGCAGGCCCGGCCGACATCTGCGTCCGCATCCACTGTCGGGTCCGCGCCTGGCAGGTACGAGGCGGCCAGCGCGACGGATGCCAGAACCTGGCGACGGTGCATCTCATCTGTCACGTCCAGCGCCTGCACCGCGTGGCGGCGCACCAGGGCGGAGCGGCCCAGGCTCGCGGCGGCATACATCGCCTCGGTGGCCAGTTGCCGGGTCGTGAAGAACGTGATCCAGAACGGCTCACGTTCCGGCGTAGCCCGGTCCAGTGCCCGTTCCGCCTCGTTCAGGGCGCGGTCGCTCTCCTTGGCATCACCGGCCAGGGCCAGCGCGCGGGCCCTGATCGCGTGGCAGCGGGCGATCGTGGACGCCGACCCTGATCTGCTGGCCGCACTGACAGCGGCGTCAGCCAGAATGAGCGCCTCGCGGGCATGCCGCAGATACTGGGCCTGCATCGACATGTCCGTCAGGATGTGGGCTCCCAGCGCCTGATTACCGCACATCTTGGTCATCCGCAGCGCACGGATGAAATACCTCTGGCCAAGGCCCTGGCATCCCGAATCAAAGCACATGAATCCCGCGATATCACACAGCCGGGCCGTCGCCGCGAATAGCCGCCGCCCGATCTCGTCGCTATAGCTGCCAGCCAGCAAGCGTGCCACAACCCCGTCGCCGTAACAGATCAACGTCGTGCGGGCGTGACCGCCGCCCAGCTGATGATCAGCATCGGCGAAAGCCGCGCACATGGACCAGATGACATCCACATCGGCCTGGCCGACCCGCCGTCCGCCGCCCGACGCTACATCCTGGTCAGCCCCATCCGCCAGCCACCGGTCAACAGGCTCAGCCAGCGCCCCGGCCGCCCACGCTAACGTGCTCACAGGCCGGTGCCGCAGGTCAGCCAGCCACAGCACGCTCACGCCCCGGGCTACCTCAGCGGGCGTCGCTCCCCATCCAGCGCCCAGATCCTCGTCGCGGTACGCGGCGAACAAGTTAACAATCTGCCCGCCAGCGGCTAAGGCCCGATCGTAGGCTTCGGCGATATCGAGTGTGACGGCCCGGTTGCCGTTCTCGGCATTGCGCAGATGACTCTCCGAGAACGACGTCCGCCGCGCAAGCCTGGCAATAGAAAAGCCAGCCGACTCCCGGGCAGCCCGCAGAGAACGCCCGACGCTATCGGCCACACCCGCGTCTTGGCTGAATCGCGGTGAATCGGCCCCGCTCATTGCCTCCCACCCCAGCCCGGCGTCACTCTGTTCCCCGAAGCGCATGACCGTCATGCGCCACGTGCGTATCAGCCTCAGCGTAGCTGAGCCGGTAGCCGGCGGATCTGAACGGAGCGAACTCCCTGTTGGCGTATGACAGTCTGAGCAACCCTGCGCCTCCGGCAGCGCCGCAAACGATCGGGCCGGGGCGGGCTGTCACGGGCGAGGCGACGGCATTTGCCGAGCTGGCCGCCCAGGAAGTCACACCGTTCTGGGCACGCCGCTACGCCCAGGCGGTGCTCGGCGCCTGGCACCTGCCAGCCGACGCCATAGACAAAGCCGTCCTGCTTATCAGCGAAGTCGTCACCAACGCGATCACGGCGGCCATCCCCGGACCCGCATCGTTACCCGGCTCCTGGCTCGATGACGCGCAACGGATCTGCCTGACCCTGCGACTGCTGCACGACCGGATAGTGATCGAAGTCTTCGACAACGACCCGCGCCGGCCGGTCCTCACCGAGGCGGACACCGACGCCGAGAGTGGACGCGGCCTGATGCTGGTCGACGCCCTCAGCAAGGAATGGGGATTCTTCTTCCTCCCAACCGGTGGCAAGGTCGTCTACTGCGTCATCGCCCTCGAACCCTGACATCAACCCCAACCAGCAACTCCGGCGCGCTCGTCAGTCGGCACGCAATTGCGCGCGCCAGAAAGACGCCGGCAGCCGGCCGCACATAGCCAGAAAGGAACGTCCATGACAGCAGCGCCCGACATCGCCGCCACTCCGGCGGCTCCCGCCAGCACGCCCGCCGCCGCGTTACTGGCCATCGCCGACGAGCTGACCACCGCCGGCTTCTCCGCCCGCAGCCCGGCCTGGAACGGATCGGCCTACCTCGCCATCACCAACGCCCGCGGCGCCCTCTGCGACCTCACCATCACCACCAGCGGCACCGTCACCTGGGACTACCGCACCCACCACGGCAGCCATGTCGAACCCGGCCAGATCACCGGCATCGTCCTGAACCTCCTCGCCCCCGGCACCAGCCACGCCGAAGCCGCGCCGGCCACGCGCCCGGCCGCCAGCCTCAAAGGCACCATCGGGCAAGCACTCGCCGCCCGCGGACTGCGCGTCACACTCAACCTCCTGGACCAGGACCCCGACCGCTACGAAACCTACGCCGAAATCCAGATCACCAACCCCGCCGACCCCGACCGCGGAACCGTCCGCGTCACCGACGACGGCGACCTGCACTGGCAATGCACCACCCGCGGCATCACCCCCGCAAACATCGCGGCCACCCTCACCCGAGCCCTCAACGAAGCCCAGCACACCCCCTGCCACGCCTGACCAGCCACCCCCCCGGCCCGGCCCGCCCGGCCGTTCACGCGACCGGCCGGCGCCCAGCTCCCGTACAACGGCCGCACAAGCCCCGCACAGCACCGGCCGGCCCGCGTGCGGGGCCTGTGCGCCCCTGACGGGGCGCGGTCTGGCCGCCTGACCAAGGTCAAGATCAACGTCAAGATCAACGTCAAGATCAACGTCAAGATCAACGTCAAGGTCAAGATCAAGGGAGTCCCCCGGGCCGGAGCAGCGTTCCTGGCTCGGAGACCGTGCGAGTGGGCGCAGACAGCCGGTGTCAATGCCGCGCTCGCTAACGTCCCCGCGACGACGTGGCGGCTGCCTAGGCGGGCGGATCGTCTGGCAGCTCGGTCAGGACGTATGAGTTGTGGCGTCGCTGAAGCGCAACGTGGTAGGCGTCACTGATGATCGCCGCGATCGGCGGGACGGGCGCGGCCTTCGTCGTCATGCAGAGCTGGATCTTCTGGAGCATGGCGGGCCACAGGGCGTCGGCCAGCTCCACCTTGCTGACCTTGTACTCCCACTGTCCCCAGACTTCCTTGATGTCCTTGCCGCGGTTCCGGGTGCGCGCCACCGACGCCACCAGGTCTTCTCGGCTGAGCCCGTTGATGGTGTGGTGCACCGCCATGATGCCGTCGGCTAGTTCCTCATCGGTGAAGTGCGCGAACTCGTAGCACGGGGCGTCCCAGGTCCGGATCGTGACGAGGGGGTCCAGCTCGTCCGGGTTCGGGCGCTCGACGCCTTGGGCCTTGAGTACATCCTTTATCTCGTTGAGGATCTTGGCCCGCTCCTTGGCTACCCGTTCCGGCGAGGTGAACGGCGGGTCGGGATCGACCGCGACGAACAGCGTCGTGAACGGCTTGATGAGGTCCCAGGCGTTGGCCCCGGGGACCTTCTGGCCGATCTTCTGGCTGACCAGCGGGGCGGCGGCGAGGGCGGCCAGCTTTACCAGGTCCCGGTTGGCGGCACCGAGCTTGAGCATCCGGATCATCTCTGGTGCGTCGGTGAACTCCAGCGCTGCCTGGACGCGCGGAGCGTGGCGCATCTCCGTGTCACCTTCGAGCGCCAGGACGACGCGGGGATGAGGGGAGATGCCGAGGTCGTCCAGGTTCTCGTCCAGGGTCTGAGACCGGAAGCTGATCCGCTCGGCCAGCGGATGCCATCCCCGCTGGCCCGTGCGGTCCGGCGGCACTTTCGCCTGGCCACGGCCGGCGAGGTCTTCGTAGAAGAGCAGCAGGATCTCGGCTGCGATGCGCAAGTCAACCGCCTGCAGGGCAGCGTCCTTGAAGTCCTTGCGTGCCTTGGCAGGAGCGCGGCGGACGAGCTGGCTCCACTCGGCGCCGTACTGGTCGAGGCGGCTCGCGCGGGCCAGCAGGCCTTCCGCGTCCTGGCGGACCTGATCGGCCGGGTACTGGAGCCATTCGCGCATCTGCACGGGATCGAACGCCTGGCGGTACGCCTCCCAGTCCTCCGCGTCCACGTTGAGCAGGTAGATCATCTCGGGATCGAGCTTGGGCAGATACCGCGCCTCAAGGGCAGTGACGGCGACGGCGATCTTCCGCAGGTACCCCATCCGGTCAAGCAGCATGGGGTCGGGCGTCGGCAGCCGCACAAGGCGCCTCCCGCCGCGCGTCAGGTGCTTTCGCTGCTCGAGGATGCCTTTCAGCTCGCGCAGGGCCAGCAGCTGGTATCGCGAGTAGACGAAGCCGTTCCACCAGCTCGGCGGCTTCTGCGCGTCGCGCGCGAACTGAAGATGCCGCTTGAACGGCTCGGCTGCAAGGTCACGCAGACAGCCGGTATCGCGCGCAAGCCTGATCTGCAGGAGCCGGCTGCAGCCCGGTATCGGTTCCGGCCCGCCAGGCGTCCGCGGCTCGCCGACCCGCCGGGAGGTCACTTCGACGAACGGCACGAACAGGCAATGCCGGTACAGCTCGCGCAGCAACGGAAGATCCAGCTTGATACCGCGTTTCCCGGCCTCGCCGATCAGGCTGTCCGTGTCAAGCGGATGCCCTTGGGTGAATACCCACGGCATCGCAGCAACATCGGCTGCCGTCGCACCGCCCGTAGCATTCACGGCCCACAGGGTAGCGCGCGGCAACAGGATGTTCGAACACTTATTCCCAGCCGACCTGCAACGACACGTCAGCAGGTCAGTGTCCTCACCCTGGCCCCCGCCGGGGTGAGGACCACGCCACAGGTCCGGCAGGGAACCGGGAAGGAAGATGTCACCCTGAAGCTAGTCATTCCAGTCATGCCAATGGGTATACAGGAAGTACGAGGCGCCGTTCCCGCGCCGCACCGCCCGGCAGAGCCGGGCCGCCGGTCCTGATCTTCTTCAAGCGGTTCCCGGCACCGCACCCCCTTCGCTGTACCAGTACCACGAGCGTCCATCCGGACCGTCCCGAAGGCGGCCCGGTCACCGCCGACCCCGCCGGCAGCGCGGGGGGCGGCAGGAAGGCAGGCCAACGATGAACCGTCCCGTCCCAGCACCGTCCCGGTCCGATGTCGGCCAGGTCCGGCTCACCGGCCGCGACATCACCGGCCTGGTCCTGGCCGGGGAGATGTACGCCGTCCCCTTTGACTTGCTCGGCGCAGCGCTGGGCACACAGCCCGGCCGGACGCGGGCGATCACTGCCCGGTGGCGCCGCGCCGGGCTGGCCGCCACCGGCAGGATCGGGCCCGGTCCCGGCTGGGTGTGGCTGACCCGCCCTGGCATACGCGCAACCGGCCTGTCCTACCCGGCAAGGCCGCCGGGCCTGGCCCGCCTGGCCCACACCCGCGCCGTCCTGGCCGTCCGCCTGGCCCTGCAAGCCAGCGAGGCATTCCAGGCGGGGCAGGCGTGGTGGCGCAGCGAACGCCACATCCGCTCCCGGGCAGGCAGGCCCGGGACGGGGCACGTGCCCGACGCCGAAGTCTGGTGGCCGCCCGTCCCGGCCAGCCCCTACCCGGACGAATGCTGGGCCATCGAAGCCGAGCTCACCCCCAAGGGCACGCAGCGGACCGCCGCGATCATGACTGGCCTGCTCACCCACACCGCGCCCGCCGTCAATGCCCGGGCGGCACGGTATGACCAGGTGGTCTACTTGTGCTCCCCGGCCGCCCTGCCGACCGTCCGCCGCGCCGCCGCCACCCTGCCCGGCACGCTCGCGGCCCGGCTCGACGTCCGCGGTCTGCCGGAGGGAGCGCTGCTGTGATCTGGTTCTACGCCCAGCTCGTCCTCTGGCGGCACGCCGCGAAATGGGCCGCCCGGCTCGCCAGATGGACCGTCACTTCAGCTGTGATGATCGCGGCCGCGCCTATCACCGTCGTGGCCATCGTCGCAGTCACACTGGCGTGGCTGCGGGGGTGGCCGCCGGCCCGGCTGCGCCGCGCCGCCGCCTGCTCTCTGCCCATGACCGCCGCCTACCTCGCCGTCCAGGCCGTCACCACCCGATCTCTCCTGGCCGTGCTCGCCGCTCCGTACCTCGGGTGGGAGGAGGGCTGGCACGCGTTCAGCTTCGGCGACACGTTGCAGGCGTTCGTGCTGTGCGCACCGGTCGCGGTCCCTGCCGGGCTGCTGATCGCGTCGTGGGCGTGGGGAACGCGGATTTACCGGATGGAGACCGGCCTGGCCGGCAGCGCGACCGCGCCGGTGATCTTCGACCAGCGGCAGTGGACCCGCCAGGCCCGCACCGCACGCACCAGGAACAAGGCACCCGGCAACGTCCCCTTGACCGACCGGAAGGGCCGGATCGTCATCGGCTCGACCATCCGCGCCGTCGGCCACCGCTGGCACCCGGCCCTGGCCGTCCCCGCGACCGCGATGTCCCGGCACCAGGTGATCATCGGCTCGTCCGGCTCCGGGAAGACGAGCCTTATGATGCGGACCTGGGCCGGCTGGTACACGGCTGCCGACCACGGCGCCCGGCTCGGGGCAGCCAGGCCGCTTCTGGTGATCATGGACTGCAAGGGCGGACCCGACGCCCGCGCCAAAGCATCCCGCACCCGCAGCCTGCTGCTGGCCGCAGGGGCGCGATCGGTCGCGGTCTGGCCCGACGAGACATCGCTGTCGCTGTGGGCATTGCCGCCCCACGACCTGGCCGTGACGCTGTTCCAGATGCTCGACACCGCCACCGAAGGCCCGGCCGCCTACTACGCCGACATCACCCAAGCCGCCCTCACCCTCGCGATCACCGCGCCCGCCGGACCGCCCGGCGGCGCCGCCGAGTTCCTCGGCCGGCTCGGCCAGGTTTGGCTGGAGACCGCCTATGCCGGCGACTGGCCGCGCCTGTCCGCCGTCCGCGCCGCCGCCAAGCACCTGCCCGACATCGCCCTGCGCTACCGCACCCTGCTCGACCGCCTTGGCCCCGGCTTCGACGGCGACCGCAGCCTCGCCGACGCGGACGCGTGGTACCTGATCCTGGAAGGCACCAGCCAGCATTCGGTCGCCTCGGCTCAGGCCCTTGCTGTCACCGAGTTGCTCGCCCATGCGGCGACCAGCCTGCACACCGAGCCGCGGGCGATCCTCCTCGCGTGCGATGACTACTCCGCCGTGTCCGGCAAGGTGCCGCTGTGGCAGCTCTACGAACGCGGACGCTCCCTCGGCATCGGCGTCCAGGTCTCCGCCCAGTCCTGGCACGGCCTCGGAGACTCCGACGACGAGCGGTACCGGATCGCCGCCACCGCCGACGGCGGCATCTGGCTCATGCGCACCCCGCATCCCGAACCCATCGCCCAGCTCGCCGGAACCCGCCAGGTCATCGAGACCGCCACCAAGGTGATCAGGCCGTGGTGGGGAGACGAAGGCTCCAGCCGCGTGCAGCACGCCTGGACCGCCGACCCCGGCATCGCGCGCCGCCTCCAGACCGGGCAGGCCGGGTACATCACCGCCGGCGGCTGCATCTGGGTCCACGTCGCCCGGCCCGCTCCATCGCCCCTCGCCCGCCCGGCCAGCCCACCCCGGCCGGTCATCATCCCCCCGCCCAGCCCAGCCAGCAGCAGCCAGAACCAGTCAGCAGCCACCGCCAGAACCCCGCTGGATGACGTCTTCGCCGCCGCATGACCACCGGCAAGAAGGGAGAACCCCGTGAACCCGATCATCATCCCGCCACCCGCGCACCCGGCCCCGCCGCTCCGGACCCGTGCCGCCCTCCGCGCAGCCCGGCTCGTCCCGGCCTGCATCCGGCACGGCCGACCCGGCGCGCTCGCGCTGCGTACCGCCGCCGCGCTCACCCTGGCCGAGGCAGCCGCGCTTTCCGGCGCCGGTCCCGCCCCTGTCATCGGGACAGTCGCCGGGATCGCGACCTGGCTGGCGGTGACTGCCCGCTCCGACCTGGCACCGCCGCCGGACGGCACGCCGTGACCCCCGCCAGTGCCGCGCACGAAGGTTACGTCCCGGCGGGTGCGCGTCGTCGCCGCCCATTGTTGCAGCCGGGCAACGGGTGTCAATGTCGTTCGTCCTCGCTTCGCTGCGGGCGCTCCACATTGACACCCGAAAATGCCCGCCTGCAAACCCCGGCGCCTATCACAACGACGCGCAAATCCACGCCACAACCAAAGACCGCAGCATGCAGTAAGTCATCTGCCAGCACGAACACCAAGACCAGGCGGCAGGAAACGGCATCCCCTCCACGAATTATCCACACCCGCAACGCTATTTTCGGTAATTATCCACAACGTCGATAGGAGGGAGAAATGACCGCTAGGAACAACGACAATGTCAGCCCCGGAAGGTACAATAACAATAGGCCAGGACAAAGCCGGCCCCCCGTCCCAGGACGGGGACGGGGACGGGGACGGGGACGGGGACGGGGACGGACCAGCCGGACCAGAACCGGGACGGTCCGTATCGCCGGATACGAGACGAGGATCATGACGCCCGAGCAGTACGACAACGCCGTCGAGGCACTCGCCGTGCTCATCGGGCAATGGCTCGACACCCACCCCAACTCGTGCCCCGATTGCGCGTCCCACGCGGGCGCGCCGGACGGGGACGGACAGCTCACCGCCGCCTGACTCGATCAGATTGGAGACAGTGATGACTGCGACCCGCCAGCGTCCCCGTCCCGCCGGGACCGCCCTCGGACCGCCTGCCGGGCCGCGCCGGGTGGCGGTCTACCTCCGCCGCTCCACCGACGACGAGCACCAGCCCTTCTCCATCGACGCCCAGCAGACCGCGCTGGAGGCCTACGTCAAGTCCCAGCCCGGCTGGACCCTCGTCGCCACCTACAGCGATGATGCCTCCGGAGCATCCGCGCAGCGGCCCAGCCTGCAGCGCGCCCTCCGCGCCGCGCGGGCCGGGCGGTACGACGTGCTCCTGGTCTACCGGGTCGACCGGTTCTCCCGGAGGCTGTCCGACCTGCTGGACCTACTCGCCGACTTGGACGACGCCGGGGTGTCGTTCGCGTCCGCGACCGAGCCGTTCGACACCTCTACCTCCATCGGGCGGATGCTCGTCCAGCTCCTCGGAGTATTCGCCGAGTTCGAGCGGGAAACCATCATCGACCGCATCACCAGCGGCATGAACGCCAAAGCCGCCAAAGGCAAATGGGCCGGCGGCCGGCGGCCCTACGGGTACACGATCGACCCCGCCACGGCCACGCTCGTCCCGCACCCCGCCGAGGCGCCGCACGTGCAGGAGATGTTCCGGCTGTACACCCGGCAGCGGCTCGGCACCCGCGCCATCGCCAACGAACTCACCCGCAGAGGCATCACCACCGCAGCCGGGAAACCCTGGGCCAGCCTCCAAGTCGGCCACGTCCTGGCCAACCCTGCCTACGCCGGCATCATCGCCCGCAAGGATGTGCACGTCCCCGACGCGCACCCCGCCCTTATCGATGCTGCTACGTTCCGCCGCGCCGCTGAGATCGCGGCCGCGAGGTCCGGGCCGCACACGCAGCGGGCCGCCTCGCCGAGCGACTACCACCTGTCCAGCCTCATCAGGTGCCCCGGCTGCGGCTGCAAGTACATCGGCCAGTCCGCCACCGGACGCAGCCAGACCTACCGCTACTACATCTGCTTCACCCGGTCCCGCTACGGCCCGACCGCGTGCAACGCCACCCGCATCCCCGCCGGCGAGGCCGACATCGCCGCCCTCCAGTCCTTGTCAGCGTTCTACGTCCAGGAAACCGAGGTGCTGCTCGCCTCCTTCGACCGCGGCTTGGCCCGGCAAAACAGCGGACACGACGAGCGCCAGGCCCAGGCCGACGCGGTAGCAGCCCAGATCCAGGCCAAGCAGGCAGCCGTGCTCCGCTACCAGGCCGCGTTCGAGAACGGCACCATGGACGACGTCACAGCCGGGCCGCGCCTCCGCGAGCTGCAGCAGGAACTCATCGCGCTGAAGGCCCGCCAGGCCGAGCTAGACGACGCCAACGCCGAACTGCCCCAGCCGCCCCCGCCCGGCATCCTCGGCCACCTGCGCGACTATCTCCCCAGCCTCATCACCGGTCAGGGCAACGCTATCCAGCGCAAAGCCGCCATCGAAGCACTCATCCACGAGATCCGCATCACCGAGAAAGGACTCATCCCCGTGTACCAGATCCCCGCACCCGACACCACGATCCCCGGACAAGACCCGGTTCGCGCAATGCCTGATTCGGAGCACCAAGACGGACTCGAACCTCGCCATCTTGAGCCACTTCGAGCATCAGATCGCCGACGGTGATGAGGATGCTTTCTATGCGTTCGATGACTGGCTAGCCGCACTGCCTGAGGACGAACTGGGCGCACTGCGCTTGGATCACTACGGGCAGGCGGTGACCACGCCGGACGGCGAATGGGTGGAGAGGTGCTGGCATCTCGGCTGCCTGTCTGCCCTGATCGCGCCGCCAGTTACTCTTCCCAGTGGACTCCACGCGGCTCGCTCAGAAGCAGCGGAGGCTGCGGCCGACGCAAGCGGTTGGGTGTACACCGCGGCCGGGCGCATGTTCTGTCCAGCTCACGTAGCCGAGTGGTGACGGTCCGCGTCCGGTACTCCACGGAGAAATTGGTCTGCCGGTCGCGATGGCGCCGGGGAAGCAGCTGCGCCCCAGTCCGAGTGTCGTGTTGGGCTGTCACTTCTCGGCGAAACTGAGGGCGGGCTACCGTAAGCCGACGGGTCGGCATTTCATGATCACCCTTCTGCCTTACCGTACTAGAATAAGTAAATGCAAGTACGAAAGATCATGGTTCATAACTTTCGTGGCATCAGACAGGCGGATTGGCTCTTGCCGAAGAACCGCTTTGTCTGTCTGGTAGGGCCTGGAGATAGCACCAAGACGACACTGCTGGATGTCATTGGCCTGGTACTCAGCCCGCGCTGGAACATCCTGTTTTCAGATGCGGATTTCTACAACTGCAAGGTCGATCTGCCCATCGTCTTGCAGGTGGTGGTCGGTGATCTGCCACCCCATATGCTGCGCGACGACACTGTCGGCTACAACCTGTCCGGCCTCCGACCCGACGGCCAACTCATCAACGAGCCGAACGAGGGCAGCGAGTCGTGTCTGATCATTCAACTGCGGGTGACGGAGACGCTTGAGCCCGGCTGGACGGTCGTCCGGCCCGATGGTGAGGATCAGGACTCGATTAGCGCGGCCGCTCGTGAGCGGTTCGGCCTCTTCCGAGTCGATGAGCGCATCGAGACGCATCTGCGTTGGGGCAGGGGTTCGGCGCTGACGAAGCTGACCGCCAATAAGAGCGGGGCCGAGGCGGCAGTGACGTCGGCTCATCGCGCCGCTCGCGACGCCGTCTTCGCGCAATCCGACGGGCCACTCCACGACGCCGCGGCGGAGGTAGCGGCTGCCGCGTCCGAGATCGGCAGCGGTGCGTTCAGCCACCTGCGCCCCGGCCTCGACCCGACTGGCAGTTCGTCAACGCATGCCCTCGTCCTCCACGACGAGGAGATCCCGTTGACCGGCCACGGCCTGGGCACGCGGCGGCTTATCAGCCTGGCTATCCAAGAGAAGGCCTTCACGACCGGCGAGATCATCCTCATCGACGAGATCGAATACGGGCTTGAGCCGCATCGCCTGCACCATCTGCTGCGTCACCTTAAGAAGCGGATCAACGCCGATAAAGGCCAGGTCATCGTGACAACTCACTCGCCGCTGGTTGTCGAGGTGCTGCAAGCCGACGACATCTCGGTAGTGCGTTCCTCCGACGATGGCCTGACCACGGTGCAAGGGGTTCCCGGAGAACTCGACGAAGTTCAGGGGACTTTGCGGCAGGGACCGTCGGCAGTGCTGGGCAGCCGGGTTGTCGTCTGTGAGGGCAAGACCGAGATGGGCGTTGCCCGGCGATTCCTGCAGCACTGGGATGCCGATCGGACCGCGCAGGGCAAGGTGCCTCATGCGGCGCTAGGCGTCTGCCCGACCGATGGTCATGGCAGTACGGATGCCCCGCGGCGGGCCGAGGTTCTGGCGAAACTTGGCTACCCGGTGCTCCTGGTCATCGACAACGACGACCGAGCCAGCGATCCGAGTGTTACGGCGGCAACGGCTGCCGGGGCGGAGGTCGTTCGCTGGGACACCGATCACGCGCTCGAGGATGAAGTCGCGGCCGCGCTTAGCCTGGCCGGTTTGACGGAACTAGTCGGCTTGGCGGCGCAGATCAAGGGCGAACAGTCGATACTCAGTGCCGTCGGCGATCGACTCCCGGGTAAGCCGAAGCTGGAAGGGCTCGACCCATCGGCATGGGTGGACGCGTCGCGAACGATCGAACAGGTTCGGGCTGCTATCGCGGCGGCAGCTAAGAGCAAGGGTGGCGCTTGGTTCAAATTGGAAGAGACAGGCGAACAGCTGGGTGAGTTGCTGACTAAGCGCTGGACCGAGATAGCCACCTCGTCTCTCGGCGCAGGCCTGCGGCAGCTCCATCGGTTTGCCTACGGCGAGGAGCTGGCATGAAATACCAAGTCGGCATCGGCGGTTGCGGAGCGCACTAAGTGGAAGATGAGCTGCGGGCTATCGCGCATGCGATCAGGGGCTCGATGCCCTGCTCGATCGAACTGCCCGCTGGCACCGGCAAGACGCAGATCGTCGCCGCGCTCGCGGCGGTCGCCACGGAACTGGGTGAACGTCCGCTGGTCCTGACACATACCAACGCCGGCGTCGACGTCCTGCGGCGGAGGCTGCGACGCTTCGGAGTGACCGGCAGCACAGTCCGGGTGGACACCATTGCTAGCTGGTCCTTCGACCTTGTCCGGCATTACCCACTGCTCTCCGGCGTAACGGTGCCAGAGGAGCCCGACTGGACGAGATCGAAGGAGTACTACGCTGGAGCAGCGGCAGCCGTGCGAGCCGCAGCCATCCGAGCGGTACTCCGGGCCAGCTACGGGCTGGTCATCGTCGATGAGTACCAAGACTGCGTGATCGAGCAGCACGAACTGATCGCCGCCATTGCCGAGTCGCTACCGGTCTGCGTCTTCGGTGACCCGCTCCAGAACATCTTCAGCTTCGGGGACAACGTCACGGTTCGCTGGAGCGATGACGTCGTCGGCTTGTGGCCGGCCGTTCCGCTGCCCGTCAGGCCATGGCGCTGGGATGGCCACAACGAGCCGCTCGGCCAGTGGCTAATCGACATACGCCCGAGCCTTGCTAGCGGCCAGCCGATTGACCTAGTGGGGGCTCCGCTTACGTATCGGTCGTCGGTCGGCGGGCCTCGGGCAGGCATCAACGCCTGCTACGCCCTGACCTCGGCCGCTGGATCGGTTGTGGCCATCAAGCGGTTCGAGCCTGAGTGCGCGGCGGTGGCCGCTCAAACCAAGGGCTCCTACGGGATGATGGAGGAACTTGAGGGCAAGTTCATGGCCAAGTTCGCCCGCACCGTCGACAGTGGCGATCCTCGGCTGATCGCCGTTGCCACCCGCGACTTCGCCAAGGACTGCATCAGCGGCATTGCTTCGCCTACGCTCCTCAACAGCGTGATAGCTAACAAGTTGGCCAGAGGTGAGTTGGTGGCGAACCTTCGACGACCCGGCGCTGAGCGGCAGCTCGCGCTGCTGAGCGGCTTGCTGACCGATCCGTCGCCGACCCGAGTCGGGGAAACGCTGAAGGCGATTGGCCAGCTGGATGCCGGGCGCCTCTACCGCCGCGAGGCCTGGCGCGACATGATCAAGGCACTGACGGTCGCCGGAGCGAGCGACGGAGTGACCGTCGTCCAGGCCCTTAACCGCGTCCGAGACCGTGCCCGTCGTATCGGCCGACCTCCGGAAGAGCGGGTCATCTCCAGGCCGCTGCTGATCAAGGGTCTGGAGTACGATCACGCGCTCGTGCTGGACGCGGAACGTCTGTCTGCGACCGAGCTGTACGTTGCTCTGAGCCGAGGCCGCAAGACGCTGATGGTCGTCAGCGAGAGCCACTACCTCAATCCTCCTGCACCGGATGTGAGTCGCGAGGAGTGACGTACGAATGCGCGGGAGCGCTCGATCCCCCGAACTGGCATCTGTCATCACCTTCGCCAAGAGAGTGACCTGGCAGCCGTACTTGCGCGTCAGCGGCCGAGACCAGCTGCCCCGTCCCCAATCACCAGCGCTGCGGGTCCTGGCGACAAACCAGTCCACCACTGCGATATCGGTCAGCACCGTTTTCGGTGCGGTGCCGTTCGCTCGCCGGTGACGCAGGTGCCTACGCGGCAGACGCGGAGATGTTGTTGGGGTATCCAGGCCGCCACATCTGGGAGGCCCTTGAGGTTCACCTGGGGGAGGCCGCATGCCGCAACTCTTGCGGGGCGCTCTCCAGGACGCCTTCGACGGCTTCCATCTCTTCGTCGGAACCAGGACCGTCCGCCTCTGCCATGCACGCCTGCTGTCTGAGAAAGTGGTCGCTAGTTCTATCCACAAAGCTAAACATCTGTCACCCGTTCGCTCGATAGGTACGATTGACGATATGAAGTTCGCCGAGATCGCAAGCCGTATGACAGGCTTCAGTTGCCCGGTATTCGGCGTCTCATGGGAGCCCCCTACGCCTGACGTTGCCATCGCGCGTCGGGTCATTACACATCTGGAAGACCGCAGAATCCTGTACGGACCGACGCGTCTTGAAGACTTTGAGTACTGCCAAATATCAGCGGGTCAAATTAGGGCATACCTTACACGGGTCCTCAGCGAGAACACTGTAGGCGCTGATCTAAATGAATCGCTCCGCTCCATGCGTTCGGCGTGCCGGAAATTTATGAACAAAGTAGACGAAATCAAGGGACGAGACTATCGTTTTAGAAATGACCGGAGAAGTTTCAACAAGTTTCTCGTTACCCGTCATCTTAGTTACGAAGCGTTGGGCGAGATGCGCGGAGTCTTCGGCGTGCAAATTGGAATGCTGGCCCTCAAATACGGCTTGGACGTCGAAGGAGACCTTGCTTCGATACTGCCAGAATATGAGAATTCCTGAATATTCTAGTCACCCCAAGCGGGTAGTGCCAGGAACTGGTGCGAATCCTAGATTCCAAGTGCCCTCCTGTCGCGGTTTGGAGAGCCACCGCCGCATCGGTGTCCTTCGCTGCCAGCTCGGACGGCTTGGGCGGGCAGCGGCTTGCGCCTCACCCTGGCCGTGATGATGCTCCTGAGACCCGAGTTTGATCAAACTAGTGCCGCATCTACGCGCCCCTATGCGCGCTGACGGCCCTAGTCGCGCTCGTCGTGACCGGAGGCCGACGACCGTCGCGGCACGGCCTACAGAAACCTGCAGGTCAGATGCGTCCTGCGGATGGGACGACCAGACGATCTAAATCGCCTCCGACCTCGCCGTCGAATTCACCTTCTCCAAACGGCTGATCAGACCGCCCTTCGGCACGTCGGCCTAGTGCGCCCTACGTTTCTCTCCAGGGTGTCCGGGCTGGTCAGGTGTAGGGTCCGGGCGCCGCTAGCCGAGAACGCGCAGGTCAGTGAGTTGCGCCGACCGAAATTCCATGATCGTGATTAAAGTCAGGTCGGACGGCTTGGGCGAGCAGCGGCTTGCGCCTCACCCTGGCCGTGATGATGCTCCTGAGATACCGGATCTGCCTTTGCTAGGACGCTCGCGGCGGATGGCGCAGCCGGGCAAGTGCTTTGACCTGCGAAAGCCAGGCGATGCGCAGTGCGCGCTCACTATCCCAGAACGCCTCGAAGTCGCTCTCGGGTACCTCGCCGTATCTGGTGACGTCGATGCCCAGCAGCTTGAGCCGGTACCTGTACGAAGCCAGGGTGAACTCAACGATCTTGTCGGACGTAGTCCGGAACTCGCTGATGCGGTCGGCAATCAGTCCGCGCGGACGCCTATCAGGTCAGTGAACTCCCGCGTTGCCTGCTGAGAGTCCTGCTTCAGCTTGCGCAGGTAGCCGTCCAGCTGGTCACTGTCCTGCTCGGGGATCCACTGGCCGCTGCTCGCCAGCTGGACCATCCACTGAGCCGTGTGTGCCTTCCCGGCCACCTCCTGCACCGAGGTGCTGAGCAGCTCGCCCAGGTCGAGCACGTCCTTTTCCCAGCGCTCCTCCCGGCGCTTGCGCGTGTCCACCCGCGGTACGACGTATATTTCGATGAGGAACTGCACCGCGAATGCGGAGGCAGCGCCCAGCAGGTAAGGCAGCAGGACTCTCACGCCCGGAACGCTATCGCCGTAGGCCGAATATGAACCGCTGCGACACGAGCGTCCCGCGCTCTGTCCCGCGAACACCTCGTTAAGTTGGGCTAGAGCATGCCGGTTGCGGAACGGAACGATATCAGCTGCCATCCCTGTCCTGCCGTCAGCTCCACAACCACCTCGGCAGCAGTCTCGCCATCCTCAGTTACTAAACATCCCGCAGAATCTTCCAGGAGCCAATACTCAAACCGAACCCGTTGCTACAACGCGTCGATATTGCCCGGTTTCCCTTCCTGATTTCGGAGTTCGAGCACGTACGGCTCTCCGTGCTGCGGCCCAACCACAATCCTGAGGGGGTCGCTGGATGGCACCATGCACCCGATCACTGGGTAGTCCCCGTGAAAGCAGGCGATCACCGCGCCGGTGGCCAGGTTCCATAGCGCCACCGAGCCGTCGTATCGTCCGGTGACGGCGTGCACACCGTCAGGGGCGAAGGCCAATGCCCGAATGGTGTTGCTGTGGCCGATGAGAGGTTGCAGCAGGGAGTTGGTGCTGAGGTCCCATTGCTGCACTGCCTTGCCGGTTCCGGCGATGAGTGCGCGGGTACCATCGGGCGTGACTGCAATCGCGTGGACCTGACTCCCGTCGCCGGATAGGACCTGCTTTTCGGCGGTGGCGAGATCCCACACCAGGACAGTCCCTCCGTCCCCGGCGGTGAGCGCGCGCGTTCCATCCGAGGTAATCGCCGCAGCCAGTACCTGGCCGCGGTGGCCGATGAGGTTCTGCTTGGTTCCGGCGGTCAAGTCCCACAGCCATGCCAGCCCGTCGTATCCGCCAGTGACGGCCCGAGTTCCGTCCGGGGTAATCGCCATGGCCAGTGCAGTGGTGATCTGGCCAGTTACGGCCTGGACCTCAGTCCTGGTTGTAAGGTCCCAGATCATCAGCTTGCCTCCGTCGCCGCCCAAGACGGCCCGACGGCCGTCTGCGGTGATGGCTACGGAGGAGACCTGGAAGCGGCTGCCGGGGAGATCGTAGTTGATGCCGGTAGCCAGGTCCCAGACTGTTGCAACTCCGTTCAGCGCGCCGCTTACCGCGCGACTACCGTCGGGAGTGAAGGCCACCGCAAGCGTCGTAGCTGCACTGGCGACGCCCAGTCGGCCAGCGTCGGCGGGCATATCCCATACCCGTAGCATCCCGTTGTCCTCACAGGTGACGACCAAGGTGCCATCTGAGGTGATCGCCACGGACCGCACGTTCGCAGTGCTGCCGTCAAGGGTCTCCAGCTGGTTGCCGGTAGCCAGATCCCACACTCGGACCCGCCCGCCCGGGCCGCTGGTGACGGCACGGGAACCGTCGTCGACGATAGCCACTGCAAGGACCACTGGGAACGCCGCGGCGGTGGCGTCGGTAAGCGCACAGTGGTGAGTGCCAGCGACCAAGTCCCATACTTGAATGGCCCAGTCGTTCCCACCGCTGATGGCGTAGCTGCCATCAGCGGTGATCGCTACCGACTGCACGGCCGTGCCGTAACCGCGAAGGACGGACTGCTGGATGCCCGTGGCCGGATCCCACATCAGTACCACTCCGTCGTCCCCGCCGCTGATGGCGCGAGCGCCGTCAGCGGTAATAGCCACCGACCGCACCTCTCCGGTGTGACCAGCGAAGGTACCCTCGTGGCGTCCGTTGATCGGGTCCCACACCTGCACCGTCCCGTCGTGCCCGCCGCTGATGGCGCAAGTACCGCTAGCAGCGATCGCGACCGTAGAAACCGGTCCCCGGTGACCAGTCAGAACATGTTGGGGCGTTCCGGTGACCAGGTTCCACACCCGCACCGTAGCGTCGAATCCGCCAGTCACCACTACGGTGCCGTCAGGCGTGATTGCCACGGACGACACCATGCCACGGTGACCGCTAAAAGCGTGCAGCTGCGCGCCGGTGGCCAGATCCCACACCCGCACCATCCCGTCAAAACCGCCAGTTACGGCGCGCGCGCCGTTGGCGGTAAGTGCCACCGACCAGAGCGGTCCTGCCTGGCTGGTCAGCACCTGCCGCAGCGTGGTGGTCGTCGGGATCAGGGCAGCGGTCAGGGGAACCAGCCAGGGCGCGGAACTGCCGCTGGTGGCCAGGCGGACCGCCCAGGTGGCAACAGCAGGGTCGGGGTTAGCGAGAAGACGGCCAGCGAGCTGGCCGCGGAGTTGGCGCGCATCAGCGGCCAGCGCCGGGGCGGACATCTGCAGAGCGCGCAGGATATGACCGCAGAGAATATCGTCGACAAAGCCGTAGTCGGGGATGAGGCCGGCCAGACCCCCGTGGATGAGCCGGGCCTGGATCCAGGCTACGTCGGTGAGCGTCGAGCGCAGTTCATCATCCCAGCCGGCAGCGTGGAGATGACTGGCCAGGGCAGATCCTAGATAGGGGTCAGCCGCAGAGCCGACCCATCCGCCGGGGTAACGGTGACGGTAGCCGTCGAGCAACCGTACGTGTGCGCCAGCAAGTTGGCCGGGGTCAAACCGCTTGGCCATAGCCTCGTACTGCAGATCGTGGGCTGCGTACCAGCCATCCCCGGCAAACCTCAGATCTCCGGCTAGCGCTGTGCGTTGTTTGTTGAGTGTCAGGGGCTGGCGGTGAGCTGGTAGGTGATGGGGCGGGTGTCGCCGGGCATGGCGGGCGGGTTGTGGTTGATTTCGTCGAGGAGGTACCGCAGGGCGGTGGTGACGGTGCGTGCCCGGGGGTGGTCGAGGGTGACGGTGATCGTGTCCGGGGTGCAGGTGATGGTTCCGGCGAGGCCGCGGATGATGGTCT
>Ga0209517_10001577_pt1 | contig 34060 bp, 23 predicted proteins | sample PeaSoiMetSII2010_FD_187695 | JGI IMG/M metagenome (GOLD analysis project Ga0209517, IMG submission 187695) | Peat soil microbial communities from Weissenstadt, Germany - SII-2010 (SPAdes) (version 2) | ecosystem: Environmental > Terrestrial > Soil > Wetlands > Peat | place: Germany... | reverse complement strand
ACTAGTTAACGCGCTTCAAGGTAATCGAGACCTCTCATTCACACAATCTGCTCGCGCAGTTGGCGAGGCTTAGGCAGTCGTGTGCCCACCCTCCAGCCCGCTCGCGAGACCGAAACTGAGGGATTACTATTCTGGAGTTTTTCCGCTTGCACACGGGCCTCCAACGTGCTATAAGCAGGAATGTGCGAATCGAACACCTCCTTTCCCCTGAACCTTTGCAACCGGAAGTAAACAAAACATTGCACGCTTCGCGCGTGCGCCTCGCAGGAAGCGGGACTCGAGGCGCCCGGAACGGTCCTGCTGTTAAGCGAGAAGAACGAACGATAGAGCGCTGGGGCGGCAGAGGGTGAGGGTGAGCTATGAATAGCCGTCAATCCAAGATCATCGATTTATTGCAGTCGGAGGATCGCTTGGAGGTGCGACGTCTCGCGCAGCGATTCAGTGTGTCGCAAATGACCATTCGCCGGGACTTAGAGTTGCTTCAGGCGGATGGTTTTGTGGTCCGTACGCATGGTGGGGGGATACCAGCCGGAAAACTCCGTGTGCTGCAACACGCGTTTCCTCATTACCTCGTGAGTCCCGAAAAGGCCGCCATCGGTAAACTGGCTGCAAGCTTGGTGACCCCGGGCCAGACGGTGCTCATTGAATCGGGGACCACCGTACTCGAAGTGGCGCGAAATCTTCCCCGGGATCCCAGCATCACCGTGGCGACGACCTCGCTCTGTGTCCTACAGGAACTGTACGGCGGACCGATGCAAATTCTGCTCTTTGGGGGCTATGCCCGTAAGGACTTCCCGAGTCTTTACGGGCCTCTTACGGAAGCCACGTTGAAAAGCTTTCACGTGGATGTGCTGTTTATTGGCTGCGACGGCGCCGACAGCCAAAGCGGCTTTTACACTTCGAATCTGTTGGTTTCCAGCCTGGACGAACAAATGATCAAGATCGCCAGCCGTGTGGTCATAGTTACAGAGAGCTCAAAATTCGGTGGGAAGGGTTTCGTGCGCTTTGCGGCACCCAACCAGGTTCACACCCTAGTAACTGACAGGCGCCTCTCCGCTGTGGACCGAAAGAACCTGGTCGAGAGGGGCGTCAACGTACTTTTCGCCGAAACGGAATGAAAACACCCTTCTGGCCTGCGAATCCGGGCCAAAGCGAGGAAACCCTGCGACCCGTCATTCCGAGCGGAGCGACGAAACTCGTAAGTTCGCTTCCAGAGCGAGATTCCTCGCTTCGCCCGGAATGACGAAGTTCACAGCACTTTTTCAGAGAGGAAACCGGCATGCGTTACCAATCTTACGTCCACGAGCGCAATTGGGGAGCGAGGATAAGCGAATTCGAATATCGCGGCTACGCAATGGTGGCGCTGGAGAATCGTTTTCTCCGCATTGTCGTCGCGGCAGGGAAAGGAACAGATATTGTCGAGTTCCTATATAAACCGCTCGACGTAGACTTCGTGTGGCGCAGCTACGCGGGTTTGCGCGCGGCACGTAATTTCAACCCCACTATTGCCAATCCCAGCGGGAGCTTCCTCGATTTTTACGCGGGCGGATGGCAGGAAATGCTCCCCAATGCCGGCGTCGACTGCACTTACAAAGGGGCCGCTTTGGGGGTGCACGGTGAGGTTTGCTTGCTGCCGTGGTCATATCACATATTTACGAATAGCCCCGACGAAGTGGCCATCACCTTTTGCGTGCGCACGGCTCGCACCCCTTTCTATGTCGAAAAAACACTCTCGATCAACGGCCAAGACCCCGTGCTGCATATTGATGAATTGGTCCGCAATGAGGCAGATGAGCCCATGGATCTTATGTGGGGGCACCACCCCGCCTTCGGTTGGCCTTTCATCGATGAATCCTGCCGAATCTTCCTTCCACCCTGCCGCGTTCGCACTCCCGAAGAATACACGGCGCCCAGCAGCCGCCTGGAAAGGGGTCAAGATACTGAATGGCCGCTGGTCCAAGGCCGACATGGAGAAAGCGTGGACCTTTCGCGTATTCCGCCGCCCGAGGTTCATTCCCACGATATGGCATACATTCACGACATGCAGGATGGCTGGTACGGTGTGGTGAATGAGTCCCGTGGAGTTGGATTCGGACTTCGCTGGGAGAAGGAGACCTTTCCATTTCTCTGGTTTTGGCAAAACTATCGAGGTGGAAATGGATACCCTTGGTTTGGCACAAATTACACCGCTGCGCTTGAACCGGTTTCTTCGTATCCTCAAACTCTGACTCAGGCTATCAAAGCAAATACGCAGTTGGTGCTGCCGCCTGGGGGAGAACGGCGCACCCGCTTAGCGGCCGTCGCATTTTCGGACCGCAGGGAGATCCGGGGCATCACTCCTGACGGGGGAGTTTGCTAGGCAGGATGATGAACTGCCTAGAAATTTGTTGACATCACGAAAGGCGTGACTATAATGCGATGTTTGTTTCGCTCTAATGCGATCAAATTCGCACAGACTTGTGGGTACACCCGATGACCGGGCGTCCGAAATAACGGCAAGGGGTCTTGCTTGGCCAGAACGGTTGATGCGAGAGACGCATTCCAAAGAGGGGGACATGAGTATAGCGTACATCCAAAGCTCCATCGAATGGGCCAAGGTTGATTTGAAGAAGGTTCCGCACATTGTCAGTGGGGAGGTTCCGGGGCCCAAATCACAAGTGATGCACCGGCGCGCCGCAGCAATTATGAAGGGGTACTCGAGCCAAGTGACCCTCTGCCCGGTGGTGTTTGAGAGGGGCTATGGGTGCACTCTCACCGACGTTGACGGAAACGTCTATTTGGATTTTTCGTCTGGAATTTATGTTACGACGTTGGGGCATTGTCATCCTAAGGTTACTGCGGCAGTGCAGCAAGCAGCCGGACAGTTGATGAACTGCCACGACTTCACGACCCCTATAAAGCTGAAGTTGCTCGAGAAGCTCAAGGAGGTTCTACCGGGCAACTTGGCAGCGGTACAAATGTACGATAACGGGACGACAGCGGTGGAGGCTGGACTGCGGGTTTGTCGCGCCGCAACACGTAAACATGAATTCCTTTCTTGCTACGGTGATTTCCACGGCAAAAGCGGCCATGCCGTAAGCTTGGCTCGCATGAAACCCGTGAACGGCGCAACGCGAGCGGCGGGTTTCTACATGCTGCCGCGGCCCAATCCATACCGCCCTTGGTTCAAGAAACTGGACGGCAGCATTGACACGGATGCCTATTTTACCTTCTATGACGAATTCATCGCCGAGGCGACTACCGGGCAAGTGGCAGGGATCGTCCTGGAGCCGATTCAAGGATGGGCAGGATCAATCTTTCCACCCGATGATTTTTTCCCCAAGTTGAGGCGCTGGTGCGACGCGCGTGGGATGCTGTTGGTGGCCGATGAAGTTTTGACCGGCATGGGGCGGACGGGGAAAATCTTAGCGCTGGAGCATTGGAACACCTTGCCGGACGTCGTAACTCTGGGCAAGGGTTTTGGGAACGGCTTCCCGGTGACAGCCATGGTGGTACGTGAACCTTATGCCGACAGTATAGAACACATCAGCGCCTCCACCAGTTACGGGGGAAACCCCATGGCATGTGCCGCCGCTCTGGCTTCCATTGAGGCGATCGAAGAGGAGCGGTTGCTGGAGAATGCGGTGCGCCTGGAGGGGTACTTTGTCAAACGCTTAGCCCAGATGATGGCTGAGCACCCACTTATCGGCGATGTGCGATGTAAAGGCTGCTTGATGGGTGTGGAATTGGTCAAAGACCGGACCAGCAAAGAGCCGTTTGCCGAGGCGGGTGAGTTTATATACAAGGAAGCGTTTCGAAATGGTCTGGCGTGGATTCCTGCCGGCCACATCCTGCGCATGAGCCCGCCCATCGTTATGGACTTGGACGTGGCAGCCAAATGTATGGATCTTATCGACGACGCCATCGGGAAGGCCGAAAGCAGATTTGGCTACTCGCATTGAGAACGCAATTTTCTGAAGGCACATCCGAAATATGAGGAAAGTTCGCTTCGGGTTGATTGGCTGCGGCTTGATGGGACGTGAGTTCGCAAGCGCAGCCGCGCGTTGGTGCCACTTGCTGCAGATGGATGCGCGCCCTGAACTGGTGGCCATTTGCGATCGCTTTGATTCAAAGGCTCCCGCTTTTGCCCGCTGGTATACCGACAACTTCCCCACCATCACCCAAGTGACCCCGGATTACCGGGAGCTTCTGGCCAACCCCGCGGTGGAAGCTGTCTATTGTGCTGTCCCGCATCACTTGCATCAGGAGTTCTATTGTGCGGCCATCGACGCGGGCAAACATCTGATGGGCGAAAAGCCATTTGGCATTGACAGTGCGGCCAATGCAGCAATTCTCGAGGCGGTTAAAAGGCGCCCCAACGTGCTGGTGCGATGTTCCTCGGAGTTCCCCTTCTTCCCGCCGGTGCAGAGAATCGGAGACATGCTCGAGCGAGGCGCGTTCGGGCAAATCATTGAAGCGAACTCGGGGTTTCTTCATTCCAGCGATTTGGATCCCCAAAAGCCCATCAACTGGAAGCGTCAAGTAGAGTTCAACGGGGAGTACGGCTGCCTGGGCGATTTGGGAATGCATCCGTGCCACGTTCCTTTCCGGGCGGGATGGCGGCCACTGAATGTGCGAGCAATCCTCTCGAAGATCGTTACGGAGCGGCCCGACGGGAAAGGGGGGAAGGCGCCCTGTCGCACCTGGGACAATGCCACACTCTTCTGTGAGGCTGCGTGCGGCGCGACGGGCACGGGAGTGTTCCCGTTGACCATCAAAACACAACGGATTGCGCCGGGTGAGAAAAACACCTGGTATTTGGAAATCCTAGGCGCCAAGGCATCCGCCAAGTTCAGTACCAGGAATCCACGCCGTCTGCAATGGCTGGAGTATCACGGGGGCGAGCAGTCATGGCAACAACTGGACATGGGGCAAGAAACGGCTTTCAACACGATTACCGGCGCAAATTTTGAGTTCGGGTTCGCGGACTCCATCCTCCAAATGTGGGCGGCCTTCGTTTATGAGCTGACGCGTGGCCGGCCGCTGAAACCGTTTGCGGGCTGTGTGACGCCTGAAGAGACACGGTTGAGCCATGAGCTTTTTACCGCCGCCCTGGCCTCGCAGCGGGAATCTCGAGTAGTGAGCCTGGTACAGCCGAAACCGCGAAGAGCCTGCGAAGGAGCATGAAGATTACCTATGTATGACGGCATAAAACTGGTTCCTCCGCTCTTTGAAATCGGCTTGAAGGGATACCTCTGGGGCGAGAAAGCGATCGAGCTAGCCCGAGCTGCGGATCGGCTCAGCGCGAAATACGGAATAACGATCATTTTCGATCCGCAGTACGTGGATATCCCCATCATTGCCCGGGAGACCCAACACCTCCTGGTTTTTGCGCAGCACATGGACCCCGTCGAGGTTGGGAGAGGCGTGGGAGCGGTACTGCCGGAAGCCCTGAAGGCGGCAGGGGCGCATGGGGTTTTGCTCAATCACGTCGAGCGCCGGCTTACGCTGAGCGACATTGCCCGGAATATCAAAAGGGCCGACGAGGTCGGACTCTGCACGCTGGTTTGCTCGGATTCACCGGCGGAAGCGGCAGCGGTTGCACAATTGCTGCCCAACATGGTTCTGGCGGAGCCACCGGATTTGATCGGCACAGGCAGATCGGTCGCCACCGAAAACCGGGCGTTCATTACCGAGTCGATTCGATTGGTCAAGAAGGTCAATCCCAAGATCATTGTTTTCAACAGCGCCGGGATTCGGACCGCCGAGGACGTTGCGAACGTGATCCGGGCCGGCGCCGAGGCCACCGGTACAACCTCGGGAATTCTGAAGGCGGAAGATCCCTTCCGACAAATGGAAGAAATGATCGCTGCCTTAAAGCGGACCTGGCAGGAAATCCACCGGGCTGCAATTGCCTCGAGCTGAGGAGCAACATGAAGGTAACAACACATCGCTTTAGCGTGCAAAACCATCGCAACAAGCCGATGTTTCACGATGTCACCGAACAGGTGAAGAAGGCTGTCGCCGCTTGCGGAGTAAACCGCGGTATCGCAACTGTTTACTCCCAGCACACCACTTGCAGCGTGCTGATTCAGGAAGATTCGAATGACGACACCTTGGACGGCACGCCCTATCTCATGCAGGATCTGCTGAATGTGTTGGAAAAACTCGCCCCCAAATGTTGGCACGAAGGCCAATACCTGCATCCTGGACCGGCGCATCTCGAGCATGCGACCCGCGACCTGGGCGAGCAAGGGTGCTGGAGTCTGAACACGGACGCACATCTCCGCTCCTGCCTCTTGGGTAGGTCTGAGACCATTCCCATCGTGGATTCAGCCCTGGTGCTGGGACAGTTCGGGCACATCTACTTTGCTGACTTCGATTCGGTTCGACAACGGGAACGAACGGTCATGGTGCAAATTGTGGGAGAGTGACGGAACCTCTAAAGGAGAACTCGCATGAGCAAAATGCGGTTTCAGCGGCTCTTTAACCGTAATGAACGCGCGGTGATTGTTGCCATGGATCATTGTCTGCTCGACGGGCCGACCGAGGGCATGATCAATCTCGCCCAGACAGCGAGCAAAGTCGCGCCCTGCGTCGACGGTATCCTGCTTTCACCCGCGATGCTGCCCTACTGCGGCGACGCCTTTAACTACAAGGGCGCTCCCATGGCCATCGTGCGTTTGAATTGGAGCACGACGTTCTGCTTTAGATGGGACTACAAGCAGGGCGCGACGGTACCGGCCTTTTCGCCAGCCGAGGCTCTGCGCTTAGGAGCAGACGTTGCTCTGGTGTCATTGACCCTGGAAACGGGCAGCGAGGCCAATGATGCCCGCAACGTTGGTCTGTTCCGAAAGCTCTGTCGAGAAGCCAAAGAACTAGGCATGCCTGTCTTGGGTGAATACTTTCCTGTCCAGGCTGAGAAGCTCACACCTGACCAGTTGCATGCCAAGGTTTACATGGGAACGCGAATGATCGCCGAATTAGGGGCCGATTTGATCAAGACTTTCTACACGCATAGCTTCCGGGCAGTAACCGAAAGTTCGCCCGTTCCGGTCTTGGGCCTTGGCGCGGCGAAGTTGCCAACTCAGCTCGCCGCTCTCCGACTGGCGGGGGATACGGTGGCGGCAGGCGGCGGGGGAGTGGTGTTTGGACGGAACGCCATCCAGGTTCCCAATCCGCTCGCCTTTCAACAGGCTTTATGCGACGTGGTGAAGCGCGGGTTGGCTGCGGAGGAGGCAGTGCGAAAGTACCAGCTCGAATGAGAGATTGTGATTTTTTTGTATGGCCGCACGGCTTTAGCAGGGAGTTTACACGGATTCCCGCTTTCGCGGGAATGACTGGCGCTTCGAACAGGACGCATGCCAAACGACACCCGTCGGAAGCGCTCGGAGGCGTCGTAAGCGTAGGAACAGTCAGCATAGCGAGCTTGCCCTATGGTGGGCAGGCAAGTAAAATAGACCGATGGGGGGCAGGAATACCCGCAGCAGCTTATTGGCGTGGATCGGCGAGCGGAAACGTTCTGTGAAGCTTCTGGGAAGCCGTATCCTCATCGTATGCGCTCTGACCGTGCCATGCGCGATCGCTCTTGCAGGGCTCGCTGCGCCGTTCGGCCCGCGGGTCACCAGTCTGGTGTTCGCGCAGCAGTCAACCGGTGCGCCCCAGGCGGATGAGGCTTCGGCATCCAAGCCTGACGGTGAGCGGCTGGTCCCGATTACGATCGATTATCCCGCGGAAGAATCGATCTTTCCACCCGAGATCACATCTCCGACATTCCTCTGGCACGACGCTGCGGAAAGCGCCGTTCGGTGGCTCATTGACATAACCTTCAGCGATGGTTCGCCGAGCATTCGGGTAAAATCGCCGGGCGAGCGTTTGCGCATCGGCGAGATCGATCCCCGGTGCATCTCACCCACCAACCAACTCCCCGAACTTTCCGCCCAACAAGCCTCGGCGCACACCTGGAGCCCGGATGACGCGACTTGGGAGGCGATCAAGAAACACTCCGTCGAGCGCCCGGCGACGGTGACCATCACCGGCTTGGCGGACCAGCGTTTGGATCGTGCCGTTTCCCGCGGCCATTTGAGCATTCGAACCTCGCCGGACCCGGTGGGCGCACCGATCTTCTACCGCGACGTGCCTTTGATGCCCTCGGAATTGCAAAAGGGAGTAATCAAGCCGCTTTCCCCGGCCGCGATTCCGCTGATTGCTTGGCGGTTGCGCAATGTGGGCGAGCCCCACAGCCGTCTGCTTCTAACCAATATGCACACCTGCGCCAATTGCCACTCTTTCTCGCTCGACGGCAAAACGCTGGGGATGGATCTGGACGGCCCGGCAAACGACAAAGGGCTCTATGCCATCGCCCGGGTCCAGCCGCAGATGTCTATCAGCACCGAAAACGTGATCTCGTGGCGCGCTCTCCGGGATGAGACACCGGCGGACGCGCGGCTCGGCTTCATGTCACAGGTTTCGCCGGATGGCCGCTACGTCGTGACCACCATCCGAGGGCCGCAAATTGGCGGCAGCTACTACGTCGTTAATTTTAAGGATTACCGCTTCCTGCAGGTTTTCTATCCCACTCGCGGGATCTTGGCTTGGTACGATCGGACCACGGGTCAAAGGCATGTTTTACCTGGGGCCGATGACATGCGCTACGTGCAGACGGATGCCGTATGGAGTCCCGACGGCAAGTACCTGGTTTTTGCCCGCGCGGAAGCCAAGGAGCCTTACCTGGAGGGCCAGAAACTCGCCGAGCATGCCAACGATGCGACGGAGACCGCGATTCAATACAACCTCTATCGGATTCCCTTCAACGAAGGCAAGGGCGGCCAGCCGGAGCCAATCGTCGGCGCTTCCCGGAACGGCATGAGCAATACCTTCCCGAAAGTCTCGCCCGATGGCCGCTGGATCGTGTTCGTCAAGTGCCGCAACGGTCAATTGATGCGGCCAGACAGCCAGTTGTACATTGTTCCGGCGAAAGGCGGCCAGGCGCGGCGGATGCGCTGCAACACACCGCTGATGAATTCCTGGCACAGCTTTTCGCCCAATGGCCGCTGGCTGGTCTTCTCCTCGAAGAGCCGTTCGCCCTATACCCAAATGTATTTGACGCACTTGGATGAAGAGGGCAACGACAGCCCAGCCATCCTGATTGATAACGCTACGGCGGCCAATCGAGCGGCGAACATTCCGGAATTTGTGAACATCCCAGCGAATGGTTTGTTGAAAATCGACGCGCCCGCGGTTGAGTTTTACCGTCTGTGCGACTCTGCCTTGGACCTGGCAACCAAGGGCCAGAATGACGCCGCCATTGCGGAGTGGGAAGAAGCTTCGAAACTCGATCCTCGAGACGCCAAAATGAACAGCAACCTTGGCCTCGCACTATTGCGGAGCGGGAAAATCGACGACGCGATCGCCCACTTCCAGACTGCCTTGGAGGCAAACCCTGACTACGGCGACGCTCACAACAATCTTGGTGTTGCCCTGTTGCAAAAGGGACGGTTCGACGAGGCGATTCCGCATTTCCAGAAGGCCCTGGACGTCGACCCGGAAAACGTTCAACTCCATTACAACGTGGCTACCGCCTTCTACTTGCAAGGCAGAATTCCGGAAGCACTCGCGCACTGGCGGGAATGGCTGCGCCTGCAGCCGAATAATGTGCCTGCTCTGAACTTCATGGCTCGCCTGCTGGCAACCTCCCCCGAGGCATCCATGCGAAGCGGAACTGAAGCTGTCAGACTCGCCGAACGGGCCGTCCAATTATCGGGAGGAGGAGACCCGGCTATTCTCGATACGCTCGCCGCGTCTTACGCCGAGGTGGGGCGCTTTTCGCAAGCCGTCCAAACCGCAGGCCAGGCGCTGGCCCTTGCGACCCAGCAAGACAAACAACCGCTGGCAGAAACCTTACGAGCCAAGATTGCGCTTTATGAAGCCAAGACTCCCTTCCACGAGACCCGCCCGGGCGCTTCCCCTGTTGCAGCACATCCGTAGTGTTTTGGCTGCTTCGACTTACTTCAGTTGTGTGCAGGCAGGCCTTCTGGGGAAGAGCACTTCGCCGACTTTTACTCGCGTCGCACAACCGCTCTTGTCTCTTAAGAAAGTAAGCTCCTCATGATCATACGAGCTGTCTTCGGGGAACTCCCACACATCTTCCGATATCTTTTTGAGCGGAACATACTCCATCCATTGAACCAGACCGGCACGATGCGTCATGAGTTCGCGCAGAGTAATGGGTGCGCCGAACGGGTTCTGGGGGTTGAAGTCTGGCGCGTATTTCGTGATCGGCGCGTCCAAGTCCAGTTCGCCGCGCTCAACGAGCTGCATGATTCCAATGTCCGTGAAGAGCCTGGAAACGGACCCCACCCGATAAACCGTCTCAGCCGTGGCGGGTAGCTTCCTGGCAGGATCGGCAAACCCAAACCCTTGCGCCCAAACAATCTGCTGATCATCCACCAAGACTATCGAGAACCCCGGCAACTGCTTTTCCGTAACCTCATGTTGGATAAGCTTCTCCAGCTCAATGCTGACCTGAGTATAGTCACTGCGAGGCGGGTTCTTCGTTTGCGCTCGCCCGCTAACGAGCACAAATAGAATCAAAGCAATCAGTATTGCGCCTTGAAAGGTCCCTTTTGGTGACACAAGGACCTCCACGATGATAAACACCGCGCCACATAGTTAGACTTTGGCAGCAGCGGAAAGTTAGGCGAGGGATGGAAGCGCATCACACTTCAAAAGGGGAGAAGCACGGCCTTGAAAATCTCGCTCTTGCGCTTTCGTAGCGCTTCCATAGCGATCGGGCCCTCGGCCAGCGGCACTTGGAGATTCACGAGCGCGGCGGTATTCAGCTTGCCGTCCGCCACCATCTTCAGGCATGGCTCAAAGGCCCCGAGTGACCGGCAGGACCCTAGCACATTGAGTTCCCGCATGCTGATCAGCCCCATATCGAGCGCTTCCGGCTTCCAGATATAGCTGAAAATCACCAGCGCACCCCGGGGACGCAGTGCCCTCAGGCCAATATTCGGCGACGGAGCCGCGCCAGTGGCCTCGATTGCCACATCGACGCCAGGAGGCCCTACCTCTCGGGTCAACATCTCCTCCAGGTCTTGGTGATGCGTGTTGCAGACCAGGGCGCCGCTGACCGCTGCAATACGTTCCAGGCGTTTGTCATAGTGCCCAGCCACCACCACCTTTGCCGCCCCGAACGCCGGCGCGAGCTGGGCGTGGAGGAAGCCGAAGGGTCCGTCGCCGATGATCAGCACGCTCTGCCCCGCCTTGAGTTGAGCCCGCGCGAAGCTTTCGTAGCAGACGGCTGTGGGCTCAGCCAGGCTGGCCTCAGGGAAGCTCACGTTCGGCGCAATCCGGTGGGCGTTAGCGGCATCTACGGCCACGTATTGCGCCCAGCCGCCAGGCACCGCGCGGTCTCCCAAGTGACGGTAATTGATGCAAAGGTGGTCGACGCCATTGTGGCAAGCCCAACACGATCCGCAACGCTGCACCGGGTCGAGGGCAACGCGAGCGCCGACCATGATCCCGTTCACCCCAGAACCGATCTCGGTTACCGTGCCCGCCACCTCGTGACCCGGAATTAATGGCGGTTGTGCGCCAAAATCCGCGAGGTGGAAATCCGATCCGCAGATAGCTGCCGCCGCCACCTTGATGACCACTTGACCCGTGGCGGGCTTAGGTTCGGGCACGTCTTCCAGACCAAAGGTCTGGCCACCCTTCCATACCAATGCCTTCATGCGTCGCCTCCCAAGTTAGTGCGTAACGCCCTTGTGGCCAGCCTAGGGCACCCACAAACGTTGCCCCTATGACCATGCGCCCCTACCCTAGACCTCCGCGAAGAAAGTTGAGGGTGGTCAGCAGGGCCACTCGACAAGCCCGGACGAGGTTCCCAATCTGAACCACTTCACGGTCAGCGTGAGCGCAGCGGTTATCCGACTCCAGCAGAACCGAGGGCACGCCCCCGTAGCGCACCAGGCGATTGGCATCGGTGATGACGCTTAAAAGGCCCAGCTTCATCGGGTTGCCGTTGACCTCCTGCCACGCTGAGCGCAACGCCCTGACCACGAGCTCGTCGGGGTCCACACGATAAGCCTCGCCCACGAGCTGAAGTTCGATCTCGGCCGAGACATTTTGGGAGCAGGGGGTTGCCCGGACTAAATCCTGCAACTCTCGCACGACCTGTTCCGAAGTGCGCGCCGGGTTCCAGCGCCGCGTCCCTTGCAGCGAGCAGGTCGTGGCCGTCCGATTGTAGAAGTCCCCGTAACGCATATTCCCGATGAACAGCGACTCCGGGGTCATGTTCAGCCCCTCGACTGGAGCAGCCTCCAACTGGCGGCCGTATTCGACCAGCCGCTGGCCGGCTACTAGGACTGTTTCGAACAGCCCTCCGGAATCAGGTGGGCGGTTGAGTTCATGGCTGGTTTCGCCTGCCCATCGGATGATCAGATTCCAGATGCCCATGCCCTTCCCGCCGATTACCGCTTGGTCGCGCTGGGAATGAACACTTTCGGCGACCAGTGCTGCATCGCCCACCACCCGGCGCCGAATGAGGTTTAGGAGTCCGCGAGAATCTCCCGTCGGCGCTTCGTGCAGCCCCCAGGCTGTAATCAGAACCTCGCCCGGGAAGTCGCTGCCGCTTTCCGCCACCACGCGCACCGCTTCGATGATGAGCGCCAAACCGCCCTTCATGTCTGCTGCCCCGCGGCCACAGATATTCTCGCCATCTCGCTCGGGAGATTGATGCGGAACATCGATGTGATCGAGATGCCCGGCGAGCTGGAAAGTGCGGCCCGGCTGGCGGCCCCTGAGCCGGCCAATGACGTTTGGGCTTTCTGGGATTCCCTCGTCGAGCAAGACCTCAGCGCCGGCAGCGGCGAGCATCTCGGCGAAGACCATCGCCGCTCGGCGCTCGCTGCCGGTAGGGCTGGGTACTTGCACCAACCGCCATAGGTCGTCACCTAGCCGGCGACTATCGATCTTGTCCAGGATTGCCGTTGAATCGCCCATTGAGATCGCACCCCATACAGGTTTGTTGATCGACGCCTCCACACGTTCTCCCCTTAGGGTGAGGGGGTTCCCGCCAAGCTGCTCGTTGTCAACAACAACGCGGGACAGCGCACTATCGTCGATTATCCCGAAGCCGCGTTTCTGCCCCGTTGATCCTCAACCGCTGCGCTGAAGAAGCTCAGCGCGCTGTTTGAACATTTTGCATATAACCGAAAACGCCTTCATTTTCGTCTTCCGGTCCCGGCTCACGTACCCATGCGGACTGATATCGAATCCGAAGCAGCCTCCTGGCCATGCGTGTTTCGCATAACACCAAAGCGTAGCGCCGCACACGTAAGGCGCCGTCATACCGTTGAAATCCGCCTCGGCGGCCAGAGCTTGCATGTCCTCTCCAAAGGGTCCATTCACACCTGCAATACAAGGATACCCAAACTCGGTAATCAAGATCGGCTTACCAGGATATTTGGCATGCAGTCGTTCCAGTTCGTTCTTCCACCATTGCGTGGATTCGTCGCGCCAGGAATTATCACCCGGCCGGTGACCCGCCGCCGTGGCAGGCGACGGGTATGCGTTCACGCTCACCACGTCGTCATAATCAAAGTACTTGCCTACCATATTGCCGCAGTTCGCTTGGATGTGCTCGCTGCCGGAGGACCAATGGCACGATACGTGCGTCACCGGGCGCGACGAGTCGAGTTGCCGTCCCAATTGAATCAGCCGGTTGTTTCCCTCGTTGATCTCCGGATGCTCTTCCTCGGATTCATTGCTAACGGACCAGATAATGACTGAGGGGTGGTTAAAGTCTCGCGACACCATCTTTCGCAGGGAGCGTTCAGCGGCATCCAATATTACCGGAGCGTCCGAAGGATTCCAGCCTGCGCCGGCAAAGGGATCATTCAGTTTCACACCCCAGCCACACAGCGGGATTTCAGCCAGCACCATCAACCCGATTTCGTCGCAGAGATGCAACTCGCCCGGGTGATGCGGATAATGGCAGAAGCGCACAAAATTACCCCCTGCCTGCTTGATGGCCTGGAAGTCCTGCCGGGAATTCTCCAAGTCCACCGCCATTCCGGTGCGCGGAGAGTCTTCGTGCCGGTCGAACCCCATCAAATACAGTGGCTTCCCATTTAGCCACAGCTTCTCGTCTCGTGCTTCGACCCTCCGAAATCCAAACCGTGTCTCGATTTGGTCGGCCAGTTTCCCGTCAGCCAGCAAGTCAACACGAGCCTTGTAGAGCGCCGGCTGCTCCGGCGACCACGCTGCCACCTGCGCTACTTCTCCCTCCACAGAGAGTTCCGCTTCTGTGTTAGCCTCGACTACCTTCGGTGTGGCCGAGAAACTCGCCAAGGGTTTGCCCGCACGATTCAGAACCTTCACCTGCAGGGAGAGATTCGCGGACTGCGAACGCCCATTGGCAACGAGGGCCCGCAGCGCAAACTTGCCTCTATCGTTATCCGGCGCCGCGGTGATGTTGGCGTGTGTAACCCGTGCAGGATCGGTTGCTACCAGCTTCACTTCCCGCAGAATCCCCCCTTGTCCTTGCCAATACTCGCTGGTGGGCAATTGCGTCGGTCGGCGCATGTTATCCACACGCACCACGAGCAGGTTCTTCTCTCCGTAGCGGAGAAACTCCTCCACCGGAAACTCAAAGGGCAGGAAGGCATCTTCGTTTCGTCCCAGCAGCCTGCCATTCAACCACACTGAACTAGTGTAATTCACGCCCTCGAAGTGCACCACCACGCGCCGCCCCCGCATTGACTCAGGGGCCTCGAAGCGACGCGAATACCAGCACGTTCCCCTGAACTTATACATTCCGGGAGCGCAATCATCGAAGGCGCGAGGGATTGAAACCTCACTCCAATTTTTGCTCGGAAAATCGGGAGAGAAATAACCCAGCTTCTCGCCTTCGTCCATCGAGTCAATCTGGTTTTGGACGTCGTTGCGAAAGTCGACCTGAAATCCCCAAGGGCCTGACAAGTCGATTTCCTGGCGAACGCCTGGCTTTTCGTCTGAGGCCGAACTCGCTTTTCCGCTCGAAGCCTCTGCTGAATTCCCCGATGCTCCGGCCTGCAATCCACTCATCCCGCCAGTGGCCGCGATGGTAGCGGCGGACACTCCCAACCCCTCGAGGAATTTTCGTCGTGTCGGTCGATCCCCAGTCTCGTCTGACATATACCCTCCTCTCAAAACGCCCGATCGGCGTTAGCAAGATGCTGAAACCACTGTGATGTTGTCGTTCCGATCCCGTGGTCGCGGGAGAGGAACCTCGCTCTGAAGTTCCCGCCCCGGAGACGAGCTTGGCCGCATGGTTTTTGGCGGCTGATGCCACGCCTCGAAACCTGGAAGATCCCCGCCGCAGCGCGCCAGCACCTGATGGAGAGAATGCGTGACCGCCGCATCTGCACCGCTGATTTGAACAGTGAGGATCTCACGCCACGGCGGTTCGTGGCGTGGCCTGTTCGCATTGAATCACGGCGACGGCGGGAGCGAGCCCAGGCGACGTGGTCCGGACCTTGATGTCGCCGGCTGTCTTCTGCGATTGAATTACGGCAACGCAGAGACCGTTGAAGGCGCGGCGCTGGCGTCCTTTATCCGGCTCATGGCTGCTGGGATCGCCATTACCCACGCCGATCAGCTTACCGCTACCTGTAACCTCAAAGGTAACCAGATTATCAGCCACGGGGACCACGCGGCCCTGCGCATCCACCACACTCACCGCGACGACGGAAACATCTTCGCCGTCGGCATGTATTTTCGCGCGGTCCGGCTGGAGCATGATACTTGCCGGTGCGCCGGTGGTTTCCCTCCTGGCCGTCATTGCCAACTGTCCCCCCTTGTAGCCCCGGGCTTCAAGCTTGCCGGGCGTGTATTTGACTTTCCAGGCCACGTGCGAATCCTTCTCCATGGGTTGGATACCCAGGCTCTTGCCGTTGAGGCAGAGCTCGATCTTATCCAGGTTACTGAAGCACCAGACGTCGATTTCCTGGCCTTCCTTGCCCGCCCAGTTCCAATGGGGGAAGAGGTACAGCACCGGCTTGCCGCTCCACCAGGCCTGATAATAATAGGCAAGGTCTTTGAAAAAGCCGCAGGTATCGATAACCCCGAAATGCGAGCTGATGCACGGCCAGCCGTAAGGAGTGGGCTCGCCGCGATAATCGAATCCGGTCCAGATAAAGCCGCCGACGAGGAAAGCGCGTTGATTATACGTTTGCCACCATTCTTCGGCGGTGGAAGCCCACTCGGGGAAATTCACGTCGTAAGCGCTGACGTAACCTTTCTCCTTATCGGTAAAATAGATGCCCCGCGTGGAGACGGTACTGGCCGTTTCCGTGCCGACGCAGGGCTGATTGGGAAACCGCTTGTGAAAGTCGTCGATCTCAGACGCGTGGTGATAGTTGAATCCCATGACGTCCAGCACGGGTGAGAGTCCTTTCCCCCAGTCTTCGTTCACCGGCTGTGTGATGAGCCGAGTCGGGTCAAGCCGCCGCTCGAGCCGCTGCATGGAGGCGCAAATCCGCGCGCCGGGGTCGGATCCTTGCAGAGGTTCTTCGTTGCCGGTGGACCAAAACACCACGCAGGGGTGGTTCCGGTCGCGCCGAATCATTCGCTCCAATTGGCTGAGACCTTCAGGAGAAGATGAAAACATGCGGGTCTCGTCGAGCACCACCATTCCCAGCCGGTCACAAGCGTCCAGCAGTTCCGGCGTGGGAGGGTTGTGCGACGTGCGGTAGCCGTTTGAGCCCATTTCCTTAAGCTTCTCGATGCGGTAGTACTGGAGCCGATCGGGCAAGGCGCAGCCCACCCCGGCGTGGTCTTGGTGGTTACACGTCCCCTTGATCTTGACGGGCTTGTCGTTCAGAAAAAAACCCTTATCGGCATCGAAGCGCACGGTGCGAATGCCGAAGGGAGTTTCGTAATGATCCACTGCTCGACCGCTGGATTCGACGGCCGTGAGCAGGCGATAAAGGTTGGGTTGCTCAATTGACCAAAGCTTCGGATCCTCAACCTCCAGGTGCTGAGCGAAGCTGCGCCGTTCCCAGCCGGGAATACTAGCGGAATCCGAACGGCCGCTTACTACCTCCTTGCCGGTCTCATCCACAATCGTCGAAATCACCTGACAGGTCGCGTCAGCGTCAGCTTCATTGGCCAATTCCGTGCGCACGGTGACAACGGCTCTGCTCCCGTCGACCTCGGAAGTGACGAACGTTCCCCACTGCGGAACGTGCAGCGGATCTGTTTTCACCAACCAGACATGGCGGTAAATGCCGGCGCCTTCGTAAAACCCGTCGCCCACGACAAACCCGCCTTCCGCCTGGGTGGCGTCCACCCGCACCACCAACACATTTTTGCCCCCATAGTTGGCTGCGTCCGTGATGTCGTACCGGACGGGCGCATACCCGCTCATGTTTCGGCCCAGAAAAATCCCATTTTGTGCCGTGATCGAATCGCGAAACACGCCGTCGAACTCCACGCTCAGCCGCTTGCCGAAGTCGGCCTGCGGAATGTCGAAGATGCGCCGGTACCACCCGACGCTGGTTGCGGGATACTTGCGGCCCAGGGGCTTGGCGCCGTGAAAGATCACCGACTCGTCGTCCGGAACAAACGGCAATTCCACCCCCCAGTCGTGCGGAAGGTCAATGTCATGCCAGCCGGCGTCGTTGAAATTCGGTTGCGAGGGCCCGAAGAATTCGCCTGTTTTCATGTAGCCTCTTGCGAGCCCGTAGCCGAAGTCCTGCGCGGGGTCATCGGCATGGCCAAGATGAAAACGCCAGCCGAAGTCGAGCAACAGGCGTTCACGCGAGGCCGCGACTTCCTCTGCGCCGGTGGAGGAGGTCACCTTCAGGGCATCCGCGCCTCGTGCTACCGCACCGCCGAGGGGTATCCCCGGCGCCCCCGCTGCGGCGGCAACACTGCTCTTCAAGAAATCACGTCTCGTCCATTTGGACATTGCAGGCCTCCTGGGGTGCCCGCGGGGCATGGCCGTTGCGGGTCAAAAACGAACGGGCAATTCTTTTCCAGATTTGATTGGCAAAGGCAAGATGAGAACGTTTGCGCTTCATCATTTCCGATTGCGACTTCATTTGGCGGTATGCTGTCAGCCAGCGGGGAGTAACACCCGCCTAGGCAAACGTTTTCACCAGCCTCCACCCAGCTTCAACGAACTTTCTGAGGGTCCGCTGGGTGACTCCGTTGCCGACGAATTCACCCGGCGTCGTACCCTCTGGCTCGTATGAAAAGAACGACACGCATCTTGACGTGACAGGTTTAACGATGTCAAGACAAATGCGGGGAGACTGTGACATCAACTGTCGGGATCATTGGGCACGCGAAATTCCCTCTCAAGGACAAGTTGAGTAAGAAGACGACCTCCGAGTGTGAACGAACGACGGCTCTCCCCAGCTCGTTCAGCATTTTCAGACTGTGCGGTCTAGACTATAGCTTCCGAGGGGTCGATGCGTAGCCAGAGCACTGCCCCGAGGAAGAAGATGACGCCTGACACAAGGATAGGCAAATCCCAACGCCCAAACCACTGTATTAAGAATCCCGTTACCAGTGGGAAAAGGAACCCGGCTATGTTTCCGAACGTGTTCATGCATCCGGAGACGGTCCCCGCCAACTCGCGGCCTGCGTCCATGCAGACGGCCCAATTACCTGCCAGGGTCAAATCTCCGAAGAACGAAGCCATGGAAATGACCCACACCGCCGTCAGTGGATTCTTCACCCAAACACTGCCGAGCATGAAGAGTGATCCTATGAAGAATCCAGTAAAACCGATATAGCGCCGGCTCGTTAGTTTCCCGGTCTTCCTAACCACATAGTCCGTCAACATACCTCCGGCGAACGCGCCGAGTCCTCCCATGAACAAGGGAAGCCCACCGTAGATTCCTGCTTGCATCATCGTGGTGCCTCTTGCTTTCAAAGAGGTCGGCAGCCATGTCGTGTAAAAGAACCAGCCATACGAGACGCAGAAATACATCAGGCAGATGGACCACAGGTTGCCACTCTTGAGGAGGCGTAGCCACGGAACCGTGCTGCGACTTTCAGTTGGAGAAATGGCCTGGGGCCAACCACGCCTGATGATCTCCAGTTCCGCGTCGTTAATCCCGCGCTTTTCTTCAGGTGTATCGCGGAACCATATCCAGAAGAGGGTGGCCCACACGATGCCAACCGCCCCCAAGATCCAAAAGGTGGAACGCCACGCCATGCGCGTGATCATGAACACCACCAGGGCAGGTGTGAATGCCCCTCCCCATCTTCCACACGTCCACATGGTGCCGACGGCGACGCCTCGCTCGGCGCGCGGCATCCAATTCGAGAAGACCTTTGCGGCGTTCGGATAAGCTCCGGCCTCTCCCATGCCGAACAAAAAACGCACTGCGGCCATGGTCCAGAAACGGGTCATGAGTCCGGTCACGGCGGTGAAAAAAGACCACCAAACCACAATGCGCGTGATGACCTTGCGGGGACCGATCCGATCTCCCAGCCAGCCCGTGGGGACTTCGAAGAGAGCATAGGCAATGGCAAAGGCGCTGAATATGGCGCCCATCTGCACCGGCGTGAGGTGGAGGTCCGACATGATGAAAGGTGCGCTACCCGCGATACAAACCCGGTCAAGGTAAGTGACGACAGATAACGAACAAACGACGCCGAGAACCTGGAAACGCACTCGTGTAGCCTTGGGGTTTGACATCATCTTGATCTTGAGCAGCGTTGCGGCACGATTCCCGGGCAACTCCCTGCGGAAGGCCGATTCCCGGCAGGCCGCGCCTGCCGTGTGGAAAAAAACGCTCCGTTGGGCGAACAAAGAACCGGACAGCCCTTTCAGGGGCGTTCGGCAGACAATTTAAGGGCACATCCGAGCTAATCGATCAGTAAACGGCCGCTGGCACCGGCATCCAATCCGCCTATAGCGAATCGATCCGAACAATTGCGTACGGCCGCAAGAGTATCTCAATCCAGTCCTTCTCGATCTGCGCCAAATTCCCCGGATCGGCTCGAAAGGACTCGGGCGATACCATGGCCTGTAGCGCAGTGGTTTCATCGAGGTACTTCACGCGCACGGCTTTTCCCAACTCGGCACTCATCACTTGCACGACCGCTGGTTCCGGCCCCAAGTTGCCAAGCACCACGCGGCGTCGTGGACCCTTGACCAGGAAGATGCCGGTGATCTTGAGAGGGGAAGTGGATGTGGAAAGAAGCACATTGCCGCCCGCGAACTCGCAGACGTCTGCCAAGACGTGGAATAGCGGAAACACCGAGCCTGGCAACGACCGAAACCTGCTGGGCAGCGGTGAGCCGCCCTCGGTTTCCATCACGCCCCGCCAGCCGGTTGTTTCGTAGTAGGTGATGCTGCGGACACCGGGTTCCGACACGAACTTGCTTTCACTCAAGGATTTGAGGCTGCCGGTCGTCCACGCTGCACCGAACAGCGACATCTGGCGCACGTCAACCTGTGATGGGAGTTCGCCCAAACTCGGTTTGAGCGCGGGGCCCGTCGCATCGGGATTGAAGCGCGGCTTCAAGGTGACGGGCGAAACGGCTATGGAGCGGCCATCCAGGAACTGGCGGGCACTCTCTACCGTCGCGGCCTGGCCCTCCAGGTTCTCGACGAGCGAGGTGTTGTCGAAAGCATGGACTTGAGGATTCACAGAGTAGACCGCAAAATCCATAGCTACTAGCGGGGGCCGATTCCGATTGAGTTCGGCGAAGTAGGCATTGGTGCCGCCGCCGATTTTGGCCTTCGTGTTGTACTGGGCCAGGTGGCTCCTTGCGAGCTCGAGCCATTTCTCAGTGCTGGATTTCTCAGAGATATGGAACACCAACCACCTGCACACGGCCGGCTTCAAGCGCTCCAGTATCCGGCGCAGCAGCTTCAACTCCCGCTCCGCCGCATCGGAGAGAAAGAGTGTTACCTCCAGAGGGACTCGCAGTTCGTGTGCCTCAAGTGTCGCGCGCTGCAAGCGAGATTCATACTCTGGCCGAGAAAGCTCCAGGTCCACTCGCAAATGACTCGGGTTCAAGGCACGGAGCCGAGCGGCCTCCTTGGTGCCGAGCGGCTGATCGTGGCTTGCCTGGCCGAGACCGATGCGCGGAAGCGGGCAAGGCGGAAGCCCGGCAGCCGCGAATATGACGGGCTTGTTGGACGACTCAGGGCTCGGGCTCGGAGTCGGGCCCGTTAGCGTCAGGGTTACCGATTGAGAAATTGCCGTTCCAGCTTGCACTTCCACTGGAAAGGGCAAGCCCAGTGGTGTGCAGTAAGTCTTGTAGGAGGCATCCGTCCAATTTCGCTGGTCTTCCATCTCGAACGTGTCTCCGCTGAAACGGACTTCGGCCCAGACCCCGGGGGTTACTTCGTGCCATATCGCTCGCATATCGAGGAAGGGCTGATGTGGCGCGATATAACGCGGAAATGTGCCATGAACCTTCGACCCATCCGCCTTCTCCACAGTGCATGCCTGACCGGCGCACTCCCTGATCGGATGCAGAACGCAGAAGCCTATTCGGTTGCGAAGGAAGGTCGACCGCGCCATGCCCTCCATGGTAAAAGTTATTCTGCCCTTGGGATCTCCAGTAATTGTTCCCTTCCAGAAGAAATCGATGTCACCCTGCTGGTTCTCGACGTCGTACGAGATACGAAACGAATCGCCGGATATTTCCTTTTGAAGGTTAGAGAGGGTTGGTGCCACCGTGCCCCAATTGCGGTCGCGAATGGCGACATAGACGCGCCGTAGAACCTCCCGCTCACCGAGGCGAATGTTTCGAAGGTCACCCTGTTCGTAAACCAGCACTAAAGGCCCCGCCCGAAGCGTGATCTGTTCGGGCAATGCCTCATCGCTTCCGTAATACAGGACACTTCTGGGCAGTATCACTGAGCCTCCCGTCCTGGCGACATACCCCTTGGGGACATGCTCGACGCAATCCGCAGTCGTGGACTTGGCGAGTGCGGTTCCTGCCGTGCTCACGTCCAAGCTAGGGCATCCGCTATCTGAGGAACATCCCGCATACGTTCAGCTTGCTTGCCCCGTGGAATCCTCATGCAGCATGACGCGTATGGCTTCCCGCAGCACTTGCGGCTCAAATACCTTCCGCCAATCCGGCCGGACGATCTCCCGGGTTCCCCATTTAATGGCGATCTTGGCGGCGTCGGAAAAGGGAGAACCCTCAGCCCCGAAGCAAATGGCCATCGCGATCCTGGCGTGGCCTGCCATGAAGGCTCGCGCCGCCTCAGCCGGGACGCCCTTTTCGATAGCCACATCCAGAGAGGCCTTCATGAGGGTGGCGGCGGTGGCCACCACGATTTCGGCCATCGCAGGCTCGAGTAGGGCGAATTGCTCCGGGGTGACGCGGTATGCCTTGCGCACCGGCGCGAAGATGGCCTTGCAGAGCTCTGTCCCCGCAAGGAACTGCGATTCCGAACCATGGGCCAAGGACACAAGAATGTCCTGCACTGCAGTCCCGCCGAAATAGTCGCACCTCGCCTCCTCAGTTGCTTGCTCCGTGAAAAAGGGAGGATGGCAAGGATGGGTGATCATAAAGGTCAGAGTTCCGGGACTAGGCAGCTCATTGATGTATTCAGCGGCAGCGTCCAGCATGATCAATGTTCCATCCCGTTTCATCTGTGGAACTAATTGATGAGCAATGCACCCAATCAAGGCATCGGGCACAGCCATGACCACGAAGTCAGCAGTCGCGACTCCGACCTCCACCGGGGTCACTTCGAACCCCTCCTCCGCCAGCGCCCGGGCGCGCTCGGAGCTGCTCTCACACATGAGCACCTTGTAACGGGAGTCGCGGCCGATTTTCTGCGCAGCACGCTTTCCCATTTTCCCTCCTGCTCCGACAATAACCACAGTCTCCGCCATGAGGAATCTCCTTCTCCCGAGATGAACCGTCAGCCGGGTATGTACTGCCGCAGGTAACGGATGCTTTCCTCCGCCCACGCCTGCTCCAGGGAGATGGTCGCTTCCAACTCAGGTTGAGGTGGTGGCCATAATTCCAGGATGGCATTGGCAGTTGATCCTGCGGCCCTCAACTGCTGCAAGATCCAGGGAAAGTTCATCTGGCCCTTGCCTGCCGCCCGTCCCTCGACGGTGAACCCCATTAAGTGCCAAGCGCGCTCGATTACGAAATCTTTCACGTGAAAACACATCGTGTGCCTGGCGAGCACTCGCACCACCTGCTCGGTCCCTTCCGGGATGGCCAGGGAGTTAACGGTGTCCAGCGTGATTCCCAGCCAGGGGCTTTGAAGGGAGTCCAATACCTCCGACAGTTCCTGGGCAGGGATTCTGCCGTTTTCCAGCGCCAATCGGATCTCTGCTTTCTCCAGGTCCTGGACAATCGCCCCGAGGTGATCGCGAATCTCCGGCATGGTGGGCGTCCTCCCATTCTCCATTTCCGGGACGGACCTCAAGAGGGTCGAACCCACTTCCCGGGCCAGCTCCAACTGCGTCAAGATGTGTTCTCTCGCCAGGCCGCGTGTTCCAATCTCTATCTCAATTCCCCAGGCTCGGGAGCGCTGCTTTACTGCTTCCAGGTCGCGACGCGAAAGTACTCCCAGCGAAAGATTCGGACCGTACTGAACGACCCTGACTCCGAGGTGCTGCGCCTTCTCCAGAAGACCGACCGCATCTAACGGGTGCTTGGGCGCGGCTCCCGGAAAGCCGATCGACCACATATAGGCATAAGTGCCAATGCCGAGTTTCAAAGCTGAAATCCCTCTCCGGTCGGCCGGGGAAAATCCAGGGCTAGCCGTTTCCTCGTGAGATCACGACGATGGCCAGGATCAGCAGGGCCAGTCCTGCCACGGAATAGGCGTAAGCCCTGCGGCCAGCTCCAGCCCACTCTCCAGTGACCGCCCCTAGAACACTGGAGGTAATCAGACTCATTGACATGAACAGGGGCCACCCCACGATTCCCCCCAGCGGTCCAAGAGCTGTCGCGCCCATGCCATAAACCAAAAAGCTCCCGAAGCAAATCAGTCCCATTAAGCTTCCGCCGGACCAATATCCGGCGGGTGAGGCTACGGAAGAAAAAACCTGCCACGTATGGTTCTTTCCCAGCAGGTAGGCACAGTAACCCGCGTTGACGACAAAGCCTGAGGTAAGCGTAAGGCACCAGATCGCACTGGAAGCCATGCTGGACCCGGCACCGAATGCTAGCGCGCGAGTTTGCAATTCCTGTCCAAACACAAAGCTGAAATTGAGCATGGGCGAGAAAACTCCGGCCAGGATGCAGATCACCAAGCCCACGAAGAAACCGGACTTGACCATGGGGGCCAGTGACTTGGATTCCCTCTCCCGGCGCTTGCCCGCCACAGCCAGGAATGCGATCCCAACAAGCACCAGAAGCATGCCCGAGATTAGCGTGTATCCCTGGTGGGTCCACAACCTCTCCGGATGAAGCACCAGCAGTGGAAGGAAGGTCCCGATGGGCGCAATAAGACCGAGGATGATTCCGTAACCAACCGCGAGACCTAGATGGTTCACTCCAAGGCCAAACATCACCGACCCGATGCCCCAGCCGACCCCGAATAAAACCACCTTGAGCAGCGAAGCGCCTGACACCTGGGAAAACATTGCTGCGAGGTGGGGTATGGCCAGAAGCGCGGTAATCCAGGGGAGAACAAGTAGACCAACCAGCGAATAGACGAGCCAGGAGTTCTCCCATCGCCATCCCCGCATGCGCTTCATGGGTGCAACGAAACTGCCGTTGAGCAGACCGCCGGCCAACACGCCAAGGATTCCCCATCCAATTCTCATAAATTCACCACCTGGCCAGTCCGTGCGGAATCGTAGGAAGCGAAAACCAGCCGCATGGTTTTGAGATTGTCCTCGCCGGTTGTCTCCGCTTGACCCTCGCCTCTCAGCGCCCGCAGCAGATTGGCCTGGCACGGCACGATGCTGGAATGACAAACATCGTACGCCGGATCGGCCCAGGAATACCGCGGAGGCGGATATCGTTTGGCCAGGGTTCCCTCGCAGGTTGTGACGCGAATCCAGTAGTCCAATGTGAGTTCCAGGGATCCCTTGTCGCCCTCGATGAAGATGAGGGTCTGCGGAAAGCCTTCGCGTTCCAGGGCATTCCCCGCGTAACCCAATTCCACGATCACCGTAGTGGCATCGCCCATCTTCATCACGACTGTCGCGATGTCTTCTCCCTTGATATTGGGGTGAATTCGCTGCGTCCGGCAGTACAGGCTTTCCGCCTCGCCGAAATAGAACCGCGCTACATCCAGAATGTGGCTGCCCACATCCGTCAGGACGAATTGCTCCAACTCACCCAGAAACGGTTGATTACGGAAGACAGGAAAACCAGAAATCATATCGAGACGAGCCCGGAAAGGTGTGCCGATTGCTCCACTTGAGAGGATCTGCTTCAGCTGGCGGATCGGGGTCTGCCAGCGCCAGTTCTCGTTCACAAAGAAAGGTACGCCGACCTCGCGGCAAGTCCTTACCATCTCTTCCGCGATCTCTAACGACGGCGCCATAGGCTTCTGGCTTATAACCGGCAGTTTGTAGGCGGCAGCAAGCTGCACATACTTGCTGTGCGTCCAAACGTCTGTGACGACGTCGGCGAAGTCCAGCTCTTCCTTTTGCAGCAACTCTTCCGCGTCGTCGTAGGCTGCTGGAATGCCGAATTCACGCGCCAAGGATTGCGCTTTGCCGAGGGTCCGATTAAAGATGGCGGTGCATTCAGCGCCCGGCAGTTCAGACCAACCGGCAAGTTGATAACGTGCCCAGAAGCCGGCGCCGAACATGGCGAATCTTAGGTTGTTCATGCCTTAATCTGCCTCCGTTATCTCCGCCCGTAGTTCTGCCGGCGTAGCGCCGCTCTGCTGGCGCTAGCGTCGACACTGGCTGTCGCGCATTCCCGGTCTGCGCGATGGACGGGGGAACTCGCGCGCCGAGTCAAAAATAAGCAGGGCCGGAAGGAATGTCTATAACAACCGTGCCCGTGATTCTGAGAAAAAGATCAAGGAAGGGTCGGAGAATCGAAACGGGGAAGATGGGCAGAGCTTATTTCGTTCAGCGGAAAGGTCGTCGCGCGGTAGAAATGGCGCGGGGCTCGAGTCGCAGCGCCTTCATTGGTGAAGGGCGGCGGTGCGAGGAGGATTCAGACGACCGGCACGCAGGCTCTCCTGTAATCGCGGGGTGTCATTCGAACGAATCGGCGAAAGACCAGTCCAAAATAACTTTGATCGCAGAAACCTATCTCCTGGCTCACCTCGGAGATCGGCTTGTCGGTCGAGGCCAGAAGTGCCTGCCCCTTGGCAATGCGAAAGCGGTTCAAGTAGCCGACAAAAGACTGCCCCGTGAATTTCTTGAAGAAGCGCATGAAATGAGATTTGCTCATCCCCAGCAGGGCCGCTCCTGTTGCTGGCGGGATGGGCTCCGGATAGTGAGTATCGAGATGCTCGAAGAGAGGCCGCAGGCGCTCGTGGGCACGTTGCCGCCGAACGAAGGTGGCGTTTGTGCCAAGTCGTCCTCCGTAGTGATTTACGAGCAGGACCAGAATCATCTTCAGGAAGGTGCGAACCATCAGCCGGGCGCGGTCCGTGTTGGCAGGCAGGTTGTCGCGAATTCTGACCATCAGGCTGACAATTTCCGCTGGCAGGCCGGTTCGATCTGAAATGATGTGAGGGAAACTGAGGTTCTGAACCAGAAACGGCATTAAGTATTGCACGTCTTCGCCGGAGGCGTCGGTGCTGCAAATAATCTCGGGCAAGAAATACAAGACCACTGCTTGGAAGGGAGCGGTGTGGACTTCGCGTAAGCGGTGGTAAAGCGTCCCGTTAATGACGATCAGATCACCTTTGCCGACCAGAAAACGGCGGTCCTGAACCTGGTATCGCGCTTTCCCCGAATACACGTAGAGAAGCTCGAAATAGTCGTGGCGGGTTCGCCGGATATTGCGGTACTCGCCGAAGACAAAAGCTCGGACATCTATTGGGAATGACGGATTGAAAGGCCAGACATGAGTACCGTCCGCCCTGATCTGTGATTCAACCACAGAGTGAACGTTCTCCCATTTCAGCCTGACCTTCAGTCGTCTGGCCCTCAACTGCCCGGATGCCATGGCTTGAACCCGCGCCTAGGATACACCTGCTCTTCTAACAGGAAACCCGCGCGGAGTCAAGAAGGGTGATAGTTTTATCAGAGTGTCCTGGAACGGTGCTTTTCGAACTGTCTTGGGCGGCGAGCGAGATCGGCAGGCGGCGACGGGGTTGGCAGGCATGGTGTCAACTGGATTATTTTCTCAGAATCACGGGCGCGATTGTTATAGACTGTCCTGGCGGAAATTAGTAATTTTTGTCGCTCCGCGGGTTTTCTCTCCGACTTCACGCTCAGGAGGAGGTGTAAATGAGAACGCTTTCCAAATTGGCGGGAATTATTCTGGTGCTGGCGCTCAGCGCTGGTGCAGTCTGGGGCAGCATTACAGGAAGCATCTCGGGAACAGTCAGTGATCCGACGGGCGCTGTGGTTCCCGGGGCCACTGTGGTTGCAGTCAATACCGAGACGGGGATCGAGACCACAACTCGTGCCAATGAGTCGGGATTCTATTCCTTTCCGGCCCTTGCCGCCGGGCACTACGAAGTGCGAATTCGGGCCGGCGGATTCGAGCTCTATCGGCAAACGGGCTTGGTAATCGACGTCAACTCCGCGCTGCGTGTAGACGCTGCGCTGAAAGTCGGTGGAGTATCGCAGGAAGTCAGCGTTTCAGCTACCGCCGCCCATGTCGAGACCAGCAACACCCAGATCGGCGAGGTCATCGGGACTACGAAGATGACTGCCCTTCCCTTGAACGGGCGCAGCTACACGGATTTGCTTGCCTTGCAACCAGGCGTGGCCCCGACTTCCAGCGGTGAGGGCGGGGGCTTTGCGGTTTCAGGGAACTTGGACCCGGGGGCAATTTCTATCAGCGGACAGCGAGAAGAGGCCAACGGGTTCATGGTTAACGGCGGCAGCGCCGAGGAAAAGGTCTACATGGTGGCCGGGATCGTTCCCAACCTGGACTCCATCGCGGAGTTTCGTATTTTAACCAACACCGCGGATGCCGAGTACGGCTATTTCTCCGGAGGATTGGTTAACGTCATCACCAAATCGGGAACGAACCAGTTCCACGGGGACGCATTCGAGTTTGTGCGTAATCCCAACCTGGACTCGCGAAACTTCTACTCTCCGATACGCGGTGTTTTGCACCAGAACCAGTTCGGAGGCACGCAGGGCGGACCGATCTGGCATGACAAGGTGTTTTTCTTCGCGGATTACCAGGGGACGCGCATGGTTCAGGGCGTGGACACTGGCCTGATCCCGGTCCCGACCATCCCCGAGCGGAGCGGGGACTTTTCCGATCAAGCAGCGGCGCTTGTCCAGGCGAACTCGGCCGTGAACGGGTCCAACTGGGCCAACGTGCTGTCGCAGGAATTGGGTTATCCGGTCACTTCCGGGGAGCCTTACTTCACTTACACCCCCGCGGGCGCGACCCAGCCTGTGCTTTGCACCAACGCCGCGCAGGGTTGCGTGTTTCCCAACGCGGTTATCCCGCAGTCCGTCTTCACCGCACCGACAAAGGCCTTGATGCAGTACATTTCGCCTCCAAATTACGGTTCCAACGCCTTTACTACCTCTGCCTTCAAAGAACCGCTCCGGGACGATAAGGGCGCCATTCGTATCGATGCCAATACCCGCCTGGGCATGCTCATGGGCTACTACCACATCGATGACTTCGATGTCACCAACCCGTACGGCGGAGCGAGCCTTCCCGGTTTCAGCGCCGAGAATAATGGCCGGGCGCAGATGATGAACCTGGGTCTCACCAAAACGTTAGGCTCAAATTCAGTGAACGAGGTTCATCTTTATTACACGCGCGACGTCCAGTTCACCAGTATTCCGGTTGGCGGGACGGGGGTTTCAATTGCTTCCCAAGGGTTTACGGGCATCCATCCCAATGGACCACTACAGGGAGTTGAAAGCGTGGGCTTCAACAATTTCAGCATAGGCATCTCCGCTTGGCCGCTTTACGTAACCGACAACACCTACCAAGTCGTCGACAACTTCTCGAAGGTGATTGGCACCCACATTCTGAAATTCGGCGGAAACTTCAGTTACGATATCGTGAACTGGAATTTCCCCGCAGCGTACGACGGCGGATTCGGATTTAACGGCTCCGAAACGGGTAGCGACTTTGCCGATTTCCTGATCGGAGCGCCGGTGAGTTACTACCAGGGCCAAACCCTGGTGCCCAATGATCGCGGCCGCAGCTACGGTCCGTACTTCCAAGATACCTGGCGGGTCAAACCGGCCTTCACCTTGAATCTCGGGCTGCGCTGGGACGTCATTACCCCTTGGTGGGAAGCCCACAACGAACAGACCGACCTGGTCCCGGGCGTGCAGTCGAAGGTATTTCCTGGAGCGCCCACCGGCTGGGTCGTACCCGGTGATCCTGGTGTTCCCTCCACGCTGGCCCCGACTCGCTATAACAATTGGGGCCCGCGCATTGGTTTCGCCTATTCTCCCAATGCCCAGGGAGGCCTGCTCGGCAAACTGACTGGAGGGCCCGGCAAGACCAGTATCCGCGCTGCGTTTGGCGTGTACTACACGTCCTTCGAGGAACGCATGGAGTCCCAGAACTCGGCCGACGCTCCTTTCGGCTTATGGTGGTCCAGTAGTTATCTGCCCATGTTCGCCACGCCCTTCATTGATCGTCCCACCGGGCACGGCTATGGCCAACCCTTCCCGGTGCCCTTGCCGGCCAACAATGTAGGGCCTAACAATCCTGACTCCTCCATCAACTGGGCGCAGTACGAGCCCATCAGCAGTTCGCCGACCATCCTCATCCGCAACCGCGTGCCCTACGCAGAAGAGTACAACTTCTCGATTGAGCGGCAATTCGGGGCCGCAACCTTGGTGTCGGCAAGTTACGTGGGGACCCAAGGTCACCGTCTTATCTCAACTGTGGAGGCAAATCCGGGTAATCCTGCCCTCTGCTTGTCGCTCAGCCAGCCGAGCGAGGTTATGCCTGGCACCCCCACCTGCGGCCCGTACGGTGAGAATACTCCGTACTATCCGATCGGCGGCGGAGTGGTAGAAACCACCAGACCACTGGGTGCGGCTTTCGCGAGCGATGACTGGATGGCGACTTTGGCCAACTCCAATTACAACGCTTTCCAGACGACGATACGCCACACCACCGGCCGGTTGGAGTTCCTGTTTAGCTATACGTTCAGCAAGTCTCTCGATAACGCCTCTGGCAATGGGTTGGGCCAAGGTGATATCATCGATTTGGCTTTCCCCAAGGTTACGAAGGCCCTATCTGCCTTTAATTCTACAAACAATTTCGTGGTGAGTTACAGCTATCGCCTGCCGTTCGACAAGCTCGGGGGCCCTAAACGCTTGACCGACGGCTGGGTGCTCAGTGGAATTACTCGCTTCGCGTCAGGCTTCCCAGCTTACATCTTTGAGGGCGACGACAACTCGCTCTTGGGGACGGGCGGCGGCGGGCAGGGCAATTCTATCGACGAACCCAACCGCTTGCCAGGCTCGCTGAACATCACCAATCCCAGAAAAGCCGACCTGAACTCGTTGACGAACCCCTACTTCAACCCCGCCTTATTCACTCCAGAGGCTATTGGGCAGCTCGGTAGCAGCAATCGCCGCTTCTTCGCGGGGCCGGGCATTAACAACTGGGATTTGTCGTTGTCTAAAGATCTCCGCTTGACGGAATCCAAGAGCCTGCAGTTCCGCGCGGAATTCTTCAATGCCTTCAACCACGCCCAATTCGGTTCGCCGCAGGGGAACGTCGACAGCGGCACGTTTGGATTTGTGACCAGCGCAAACGCTCCCCGGATCGGTCAGATTGCTATGAAGTTCATATGGTAAGTTCTCCGGACCGGGCAGCGATCTACCGTCCTGCCCGGTCTGGCCTCGGGTGAGGAGCAGCCGTGGCAAGCTACGATTGAACTCCGCACCCTGAACAACGTCGCACTGCCTTGCATTCGCCCTTACTTCGAACAATTGCTCCCGCAAATTATCCGCGCCAGGCAACTGCAGGTAGATGTGCGATCCTGGTGCGGGCCGAGAACGAGTCATTTGTTTCGAAGCGGCGGTGAGGCATCGAGTACCTGGAATGGCTGATGACACTCTGATCCTGATCTCTCGGAGGTCCATGATGCGCATCCTCGTAGGTGCCTCTCGACCCGTGATTTCGCGACAATCAATTATTCTCGTTGGGGCGGTCCTTTGCCTCATTTGGCGGACCGAACTGCCGTGCGCTGCGCAAGCTCCCGAAGTTCAGGGGTCGATCCAGGTTGACGCCGGAGAGGTGACCGGACAAGTGCCTCATTATCTCTTCGGTCAGTTCATCGAGCACGAGCACAACACGATCGACGACGGTCTGTTGGCGCAACTTCTCCATGACCGGAAGTTTGATGAAGGCGATCGCGACGGCAACGGTGTCTCGACCGGCTGGGTGCCGGAGGAGCGCATCCAGGACCGTTATTGGGAGCTCGAGAATGGCCGCGGCGTGAATGACCGCTACACGATCGACCGCAATATTTACTACGGAGGAGGCGCTTCCCAGCAAATCCAGATATCCGGCTCAGTCACAAACCACGCCAGCGTTTATCAGATCGCGTTGCAGTTCGCCCAAGGACGCGCTTATTCATTTTACGTCTACATGCGAAAACACGGGACCGGCAAGGGCTTTGTCGAGTTCGACAAGTTGCGGGGGCCTGTCTACCTTCACAAAGATTTCGACTTGGCGGAGGACCGGTGGGAAAAATACACTGCTGAGTTCACGGCTCCTGAAGCGACATCCGTGGGCCGCGCGCGCATTGGGTTCACCGGAACGGGCACCTTCTGGATCGATTCCGCCTCCTTGATGCCGGCGGACAACGTGGACGGCATTCGGCACGATGTGATTGAGGCTCTTCGTCCTCTCCACGTCTCCGTGCTGCGCTACCCGGGCGGCTGCTACGCGGATTTTTATAACTGGAAGAACGGGATAGGGCCGCGCGATAAACGGCCTGACAAGTGGTCGACCATGTGGCATGAATGGAATTCGAACGACTTCGGTACCGATGAATACATGGAACTCGCTCGCATGCTCGGGTACGACGGGCACATTACTACAAACTACGTTTCCGGAACCGCCCGCGATGCCGCGGAATGGGTCGAGTACACCAACGGCTCCGTGAATACTCCCATGGGCCGCCTGCGGGCTCAAAACGGCCATCCAGAGCCCTATAACATCAAGCTGTGGGCGATCGGTAACGAAGCGCCCAACCTGTGCAGTGAGAGGTATACAGGAAACACGAAGGTGACGACTTATGCCGCACGTTTCAAGCAATTTCAGGGAGCGATGGCGAAGGTCGACCCTTCCTTGCAATTCATGGCGTCATCAGTGGGCGAGCCGAACTGGGTGCACGAGTTGCTGCAGGCCTTGCCCGCTGAACGCCTTGCTATTTCCATTTACACCTTCCCAGCGGCGGGGGAAGAGGGGACGGAAGTGGTCTGCGATCAGAAGGATTTCTATCAGCAGGTGGTTGCCGAACCTTTGCAATTCAAGGACAAATTCGCTGCGAATCAGGAGGCTGCGGGCAGCCATTTGCCTTCACATCCCTTCTTTGCCATCACCGAATTCAACTCCTATTGGCTCCCGGAAACGCGCGATCCGGATTACCGCCTCGCCAATGGACTATATTTCGCAGGAGTCTTCAACGAACTTCTCCGCCATGCCCAGCACGTTTTCCTGGCGGAGTCGTGTTCGCTCATCAACGTGCAGGGCGTGGTTGAAGTGAACCCCGTGGCCATCAAGCTGACGCCGCCCTATTTTGCCTACTTGCTTTATGTTAATCACATCGGGAGCGAAGTGTTGAAAACCGACGCGACTTCCCCAACGGTTTCCTTTGACTCCAGACTGGCGGCGCTGGATGCAATCGCTACGAGGGCGGCCGACGGCCGTACGCTTTATCTTGCGGTGGTTAACCGGGCGCTCGATGAAGGTGTTTCCGCGCAAATCAACCTGAAGGGCTGGAAGGCCTCTGGCGCTCGCGCGCAAGTCTTTGAGTTGGACGGCAAGACCTGGGACGCCTTCAACCCATATGGGAACCCTGGTAACGTGAGCATCTCCCACCGGACAGCGGAGGCCCCGCAACCGGGATTTTCTTACCTGTTCCCGCCTCACTCGGTGACCGTGCTGGAGTTCGGCGGGAGTTCATCGGTTCGACAATAAAATCGCGATTTCCGCAAGCGGCGGTTCGTTGACTTGCCAACACATCCCGCTCCATCTAGAATGCCAGTTCCTGTGTAACGAGAGTGTGCCCAGGAGCAGTGCTTTCGTTGTCATCCTGAAATCTTACGCATAGGAGGTCTGCCATGCGGACTCTGAGAAGCGCTACTCGAAATCCCCTGCTGCAATTATCACTTATCCTCCTCGCCATCGTCCTGTGCCTGACGTGGCGAACTCAGCCCCAGTGCGCGGCGCAAGCTCCCCAGCTCGAAGGTTCAATTCGAGTTGACGCCAGCGAAGTCACTGGTTTAGTGCCTCATTATCTTTTTGGGCAGTTCATCGAGCACGAGCACGATACCATTGACGACGGTCTGCTGGCGCAGTTGCTGCATGACCGCAAATTTGAGCAAGGTGACCGTGATGGCGCCGGGGTATCCGCCGGATGGGTTCCGGAAGAACGTATTACAGCTCGTTATTGGGAGTTGCGCAAAGGCCGGGGTGTAAACGACCGCTACTACATCGATCACGACATCTATTATGGTGGAGGCGCTTCCCAGGCCATCGAACTCTCCGGGGATGGCTCGAACCACGCCAGCGTTTACCAGATTGGTCTGCAGTTTGCCAAGGGCAAAACCTATTCCTTTTACGTTTACCTGCGCAAGCGTGGGACAGGCAAAGGCTTTGTGGAAATTGACAGTGGCACAGGCAAGTTCTTCGCGCAGACCGACAAGCTGAAGGCGCCCGCCTATCTTCACAAGGACTTCGAGCTTGCCGGCGACGACTGGGAGAAATACACGGCTGAATTCACTTCCCCCGAGGATACTTCCCAGGGCAGATCGGA
>Ga0209517_10001576_pt1 | contig 34063 bp, 28 predicted proteins | sample PeaSoiMetSII2010_FD_187695 | JGI IMG/M metagenome (GOLD analysis project Ga0209517, IMG submission 187695) | Peat soil microbial communities from Weissenstadt, Germany - SII-2010 (SPAdes) (version 2) | ecosystem: Environmental > Terrestrial > Soil > Wetlands > Peat | place: Germany... | reverse complement strand
CTCCACGAAGTCTTTGATGGCAGCACCCTGCTCCTCCGTGATCCAGCGCTCGGACTGCTCCTTCGGCCAGGCGCCATCGTTCTCCAGGGAGTGCGAGTATTCGTAGTCGTTGGGCTCGAGATATCCGTTGGGCCAGATCATCCCATCACGCAAAACCACAAACAGACGGTAAGGCCGCAGAAGGCGCGCGGATATTTGATCGTAGTTAATGGTGTAATCGATGGGCAGATTCAGGTCCAGGAATAGTTTGTTCAGGGCGACCCGGATGTAATCAGCGTTGTGATACCGGTCACCAATGAGAGCAAGAGCCCGAGGACGATTGTCATCGGGTGAGAGGGCACTGCTCTCTCCCCCCGGATCCAGGAGAACTCCCCCCGACGCTAACGCTCCAATGCTCTTTAGGAGACGTCTTCTTGAAATGGCAGATCTCATTGAAGCACCACCGGCCGGGGGCCATGCCTTGAATCAACGGCAGAGTCTGGCGCGAAGATGGCAAGCACCGAATTGCTCGTTTGATCAACCGCAGCCAGGTCGAGCTTGCCCTCTCTATTGAACCAGCACTTCCATTTAGTCTTCCCGGCCACGTGCCAGTATACTCCCCGTCGCCACCGTGGGGGCCGTCCCTTTTATCCTTTCTATCCCGAAAGACTTCGACAGGGCAAAAAGGGACCAGCCCCGGCTCTTCCCGGTATGTGAAAATCGGAAAGTACTCGCCGATTCTGGCGCCTATGGTTCGCCCCCGGTTCCGATTTCGGCCTATCGGGGGCGTCAGAAATCCAGGGTGGCAAGAGGCAAATCTTGCGTTTGTAGACCGCAAAAGCAGCCCTCCGTGCAACCCGACAGGATTGTGCCCGAAAAACGCCCTTCCATTCCGGAATCCAGCCGGCCGAAACCGGTGACCAGTTGACGGGCATGCAACGAGCACGCCAGCACGTGTCGGGCGAGCTGACTCCTGCCTTCTTGCCGCATTTGTGCCCTGGTCCAAAAAGTTAAAATCTGCCACGTTGGGCTGTAGCTGCATGTTGCTGATTTATCGGGGATAAGAAATCCCAAGAAAATGGCGGAAGCCGAATTTCAGGTGGTCACCGGCGGGTAAGAGCAGCAGGCAGGCCAAGGATGCGGTGCGTTGTGGGCGGCGGCTCGGGTTTGTGTCTGCTGTGGATACGCCTTCAGGAACACATGGGGGAATCTCCGATGCTCGCCCAAACCTGGCAACCCTCCGAGGCGGCAAGCTTTTCTTTCCACATAATGAGCAGATAAAGACGTTCGAAATTCCCTCGATAGCTGGCGGACATGCGTCCGACCAAATCGGCGATGCGTGCCTCGATATCGGCGTGGGGATCCTTATAGAGCGGCACCTGGCTTGCGCGTGAAGAGTCGAGCGCGCCAGTCTGGGCAATTACTGGTCCATTCAAGCCGCACAACACGACGAGAATCATAGAAAAGTGCTTCATCGCAATTTCTCCCGTTCGCCATTTCGGCGTTTGGCGAGAAGACGCTAAAACCGACATCCCTTTTAGAGAATCAGCTTTAATGAGAACTGAAGCTGGCGGGATGTTCCGGCCGTCTTGGAGATCACCCCAAAGCCGGTGCCCCGCACCACGTTCGCCGGCAGGCCGAAGTTGGCGAGATTGAAGACGTTGAAGAACTCGGCACGGAACTGGAGGGTTGCAGCCTCGCCCGAGCCCCTGCGGCCGAAGGGGGTGTCTTTAATGAGTGCGACGTCGAAGTCCCTGTAAGCCGGACCTCGGAAGGTATCGCGCCCCAGAGTACCGAGGCGCCCCTGGTTCGGCCCTGTCCCTCCTGGCAATCCCACCGGAATTCTGAAGAAGGAGGCGTTATCGGCCCCTCGGCCGAAGTAATCCTCGCGCACCGTCCGCCCCGTGGAAAGCACGGGTATTCCAACCTGGTCGGGACGGTCCGCGCCACCGGCGCCAAAGCCGCTTTGCTGGATTCCTGAATACACGGTGAAAGGAGACCCCGAGGTCAGGGTCGTGATGTTCAGGAGTTGCCATCCCGAGGTGAGATGGCTGCCCAGCGGCCGCAGAAGGCCAACACGATCGAATGGCAGCACCTGGATCGCACTTAACGCCAGGATTTGCCTGATATCGAACGTCGATGGTCCCTTGTCTGCCGCCGGATTCCAGGGATTCTGTGGAAGGGCGAGCTGAACGTTGCCCGCACCGCCGACGCTCGGTCCCAGGACGCTGCTTGTATCGTCGAGAGACTTTGAAAGGGTGTAGTTTGCCATGAAACCCAACCCGCACCTCCCGGAAGTCTTCGAAGCGGATGACTGGAGCGAGTGGAAGGTGGAGTGTGACCGGCTGGCGAGCAAGGTTTCCTGGGCGATTCCGCCCACTACCTGACCGGCGCCGTCGAACTGAGTAAAGGGCGCGAAGGCCGGATCCGCGCCGCCGTAGCTATTGGGCAGGTTCACGGCGGGCAAATGCACGCCCATGGTGGCCACGTAATCCGCGCTCACGTTCAGGTCTCTAATACTGCGCTCGAACCCGGCCGAATAGGTCGCCACGTAGCCGTTCCGAAGATTGGGGGCGATTCCGAAAAGCGAAAGGGGATGAAATTGGTGGCCGGGGCTCCCGGCCGCCAGATCCTCCTCGAATCGTTGGAGGTCAATCTCCGTGTTGGCGGGCACTTCTTTGGAGTTGCCGGTCGTGAATATCAGTTGGCCTTGCGGCGTGTACACCGGCGGCACATTGAGTGGCGTGACGGCATTCTCAAACGGCACCGGGGCTCCAGGCATAGCCGAGAAGTAGGGCGTGAAAGCCATGGGAACGCTGCCCGTAAGAAAGTTCTCCTGCCAGATGTTAGGCAACAAGGTCGCGATGGAGCCGCCTGCGTGGAGCCTAGTGCGATCGGTTGCTTGCCAGGCCATCGAAAGCCGCGGTCCCCAGCCGCGCCGGTCGGTGTCGTAGGGCGGCTGTGGGTCGAATAGGAAGATCTGGTAGGCGCCAGGGTCCCAATACCGGGCGGGTTTGCCATTCGGTCCGAGGAGACGGGGCCCGGAGGTTAGATGGTTCGGTTCGTGGATCGGTGTATCCAACTCATAACGCAGGCCGTAGGTCAGGGTCAGGCGGGGAGTGGCTTTCCAGGTGTCTTGAGCGTAGAAGTTGTAAGCCTCGCGCCGAGTCTGTTCCTCATCGATGTGAGTGCCCTGGGGGAAACCCGGCGAGGGCACCCAGTTTGTATAAGAGAACGGTGTGGCGGTCAGGAGCCCTGTCAGCGAATCGGGCAAGGGATCGCCGGGCTCGATGTCGTGCCGGTCGCTGGCCGAAATGATGTGCACGGGCGAAAACGCCGTACCGCCCCCGAAGGTATAACTGCCGTTGGGCGTAATGCCGAAAACCGCGGAATCACGGTTTACGCGAGTCTCAAATCCCGCCTGAAAGTGGTGCTTGCCGCGTGCGTACGAGAGGGTCTGGCGGAGTTGCCAGAGGTTGCCGAACTCCTCTGTCCTGGTGCCGCCCGGGCTGTTAAACGGCTCAAAGAGGCCATCGCCGAAATTCAAGGCAGGCTGGACCATGTTGTTGGGTACGAAGGACGGAGTCGTCCGGAGGTAGCCCAGCGTAGTCTCGAGCGCCAGGTTGGCTGTCGGCGTGCGCGTGTAGCGAAGTCCCAGGTTGCGCTGGTTGTCCAGGAAGGTGGTGGCGAAGCTGGGATCAATGGCCGTCTGGTCAGGGTCGGTAAGAGGGCCATAGGTGTTATCCAGATTGAAGCGGGCAAAGAACTGCGCTTTGCCGGAAATATGGTGGTCGATGCGGAGGGAAAACTGGTCGCTCGAGGTCCCGACCTTCGCCGAGGTGGCGTAGGTACGCGCCCCGAACGGACCTTCCGGATCATTAGGCCTTGGATACCGCTCGAGCACCGGTTGGATCGCTGGATTGACCGGAACGGTCAGGGTATCGCCGGGAAAGGTCAACGTGTCAACGCCTTGCCGTTCCTCTGACGTGGGCACGGCCAGAACCTGCGTAGTTCCCAGCTCCTGACGGAAACCCTGATACTGCCCGAAGAAGAAGGTTCCCCCGCGGCCGTTCAGAACACTCGGCAGCGTCAACGGGCCGCCGAGAGTAAATCCGAACTCATTGCGCTGAAAAGGAGGGATGCGGCCGGGGCTGACGAAGCTCCGGCGGTCGAAGAAATTGCGCGCGTCAAGAGAAGCGTTGCGCAGGAATTCAAACACCTCGCCGTGCGACTGGTCGGTGCCCTGCTTGGTGACCACATTGGTGTAACCGGTAGCGCCCGCGCCAATTTCCGGCGGCATAACGCCGGACAGCGCCTGGATGTCCTGAAGCGCATCCACATTGAAGTTGGAGAAGGTGGCGCCCCCCTGCTCGGGGTCCGTGGTGTAAACGCCGTCCATCGCGAAGACTGCCGTAGTGCCGCGCTGCCCGTTGATCGCGAACTGCAGAGTGAAATTGTTGGCGCCATTTGTGTCCGTGGTGGTGCCGCCGGCCAACGTGAGGAACTTAGTAAAGTCACGCCCGTTGAGTGGCAGGTTGTTCACCTGCTGGCTTGAAAGCTCTGTCTTCCCCTCGCCGGAGTTATCTTGCTGGGCGCCGGCTTGCTGACTCTGAGAGGCCTGCGCCCCCTGGGAGCCCTGGGAGCCAGGGGTGGTTGGCGAGGACTGCCCGCTTGCCCCGGGCACGGCCACAGCCATCCCCAATATCAGAAAGAATGCTGCGAGCGTTAGGCCCGCTGGGCGAAGTTCCATAGGCATCTTGATGATCTCCGAACAGGTCCGGGTTTACACCTTAGCAGAGCCAGAACAAGAAACATGCCGTGCGGGGCAAAGCCAGCTGGGGCAAACAGCGGGGAAACTCGGATCGTCCCTTCCTTAAAATCTCAACTCAGCGTCTCCACGGTGGGAGACTCTAAAGCATAGTTCAATATCTCTTCCAAGTGCCAACGAATTTGTTCGCTGGCTGGTGCCAGAGCATGTTCGACGCGTCTTATCCCCCGGGGCAGCTCCATTACTGGAAGGCGGGCTTTATGAACTCGCTGCCGGAGGAGGCGATTGACGTGGCGATTGAACACTTCGCGCACCGGCCTTCGCCCTTGACGACGCTGTTCTTCGAGCACATGCACGGCGCGGCCAGCCGCGTGCCGGCAGACGCTACGGCGTTTGCCCACCGGCTCGACCACTACAACTTCAGCGCCTTTGGGGTTTGGGAGGACGCCAAGGACAATGATGTCAACCGCAAGTGGGTGCGAGATTTCTGGCAGGCTGTGCGGACGTACCTCTCCGGGCGCGCCTACGTTAATTACCTGGGCTACGAAGGCGCGGACCGCGTCCGCGAAGCCTACGGGCCCAATTACGAGCGGCTGGCGGCGCTCAAGAAGAAATACGACCCGACGAATTTCTTCCGGTTGAACCAGAACATTCCGCCTGCGAATTAGTGCCCGGCGGAGTTTGACCCCTTTTCATGCGTGCGCTCCCGATGCGATTCCGTTCCGTACATGCGCAGTTGCGGAATCGACGGGCACACATGACAACAAGGGAGAATAGGTCTTCCGACCACCTCTGTTAGATTGTGCCTGTGACGCCCTTCCATGACCGAATCCCACCGGCCGCAACTCGCGGTGTGCAGCGAGACGAGCGAACAGATTCGTCCGTGGCCACATGCGAGTATTCTCGGAGGGGCGCACGATTCAGGAGTTGAGTGACATCGCACTACCCTGCGCTGTCACAGGGGATCTATCCTGCTTAGAAGGTGAGACGGCCGCAAGTTGTGAAGCGCCTTTGACCGAGCATTGCTGGCCCAAAGCCCTGCCTTCGCGCATTAACGCGCCCGGCGCGATGCCGTGGGACTCGAAGACTGCGGAGCCGGTCGACGAGGCCGACAGGTGCCCGCTTATCTGTCACACAAGAACAATCCAGAATTTACGGTAAGGCCGCGCGCGGCATCAGAAAGTTCGCGAGAAGCAGAGGTGCCGTGGCGTCCTCTTCCTCTTCAAGGGACGACTCGAACATCCGCGTCAAGGGCGTCGTCCAATGGGCGAACTTCTTGCGCCTCTTGGCGAGCGCGGCGAAGCGGAAGGGCGAGTGAGATTCCAGGTGCGCGAGATAGTCGCAGGTGAAGTGCCTGGCGGAATCACCCGCGGACCAGATCGGCAGCAGTGAACAACTCATGCGGATCATCTCTTTCAAAGGTCTGTGATTGAGGGCTGTGCCGCGGAGAGGCGGGCGATTCGTGGGCATGCGCTCAATCTGCCGCATGACCCGGTTGCCAAAATGCAGCATGCGTGTCGTGAGTTCGTCAAGTGAAGCGCTGCTCCGCGCACAAGAACGCGCGTCCACAACGGCCTGCGTGAAAATCGTGCGGTTGCCTTCGCGTAGATCCTGCTGTAGATCCTGTAGGTCGTCCTCCAACTGCAACAGCACTCCCCAACCAAAAGCGACCCGAGCCTCCTCGGGCGACAGCGAGCCTGCAACCAAGCAGGCGTCCGCCGCCACGGATGTGCCCCCCTTCTCAAAACTCAGTCTGAGAATGTCGACATTCTCCGGCGAGGAGCCGAAACGCAGCATGCGAACGCTGTTTTCTTGCGCCTCGTGAATCGCCAGCAGGCTTGCGTAGACTTCCGGCCAGGCATTGCGGGGATACTCCTCCTCAATAATCTCAACGAGGCGCCAAATGGTGGCTTCCTGCTCATTGAGCGCGGGGATCGCGTGTCCTTCGAGGCGCTGGCGAAAGCGGCCACTAAACGCGAGCTTGGCCGCCAGAGGGGCCGACGGGTCGTCGAGATAATTGTCGGTGTATGGGTAAAGCATGCTGTAAGCGAAAATCGACGGCGTGAGGCGCATCGGTTGTCCCATGAGAGCTTGCAGAGCACACGCGGTCCACGCGTTCCGGCAGGCCTGAAAAATGTCCGCGGCGCTCATGGCGCGATCCAGATGGCGTGCTTCCCGGGCAAGTTGCGTTGCAACACCGGAGAATCCATGGTCCAGCAGGAGTTCGAGATGGGAATCACCAAGGTCCAGACAAGTTTTCGCAAAACAGGAGAAAGCAAAAGTGATGCGGTGTTGCGCGGCGCGGCGTTCTGATCTGGTGCTGGGCCTATCACGCAACTCCTTTTCTACCGACTGCAAGAAGCGGCCGAGGTGAGCTTCGCGGGTGGCTTGCTCGTCGGGGGTGAAGGTGCTGCCGAGAGCCGGAAGCGGCTGCGAGTTTTGTTTCCAGACAGAGAGCCAATCTTGAAGGAGTTCTTGCACGAGGATTCCCATCCTTGGGTCTAGATACGCAGCCGGCGGCAGGATTGTTCCGTTGGCTTGCTGGTCGGTAAAGTGGGTTTTAGTGCGAACTTTACCAATAATCCGACTCGTGCTTATCCGGTTGTCTCAGCCCACCGCGCTATGTTGTGGCCGAGCTTGGAAGGGCGGCCCGAAACGAGCGTCGTGCGATGCGCGAGCCTGCGAACTGCGGCCTGCGGTGCACACTACGAAGGCCTGTGGCGCTCTGGAAGGCAGCCGCAGTTCCGTTCCACCACGATCGCATCGGGCGCGTTTCCAGATGCTGAGCTGCTTCCTAGTGCCCGCACTTCGCCGAGTGTGCGGCTGGGGCACGGCTTGCGCCCAACTACAAGTCGTAGTGGCTTGCTGAACCAACCTGATAAGCACGAGTCGCCCAGCGTTTACCTAACGGAGCCTTAGACTAGTTGAAATGGATTCGGCCTGACGCCCATCCACGCCTGAATCCGGCGAAGCAGTGAGCCAGTCGATGGGAAGCCGGCTTTTCATTCCTAATCCAATCTGTGTGCTCAGCATCCATAAGTTTCACCGCGACCTTTAGGGAAGTTCTGGTCTGCAGCCGGGACCACTTCACGGTCGATTCCTCGGCGCGTTTGACGAGGCGGACTTGACTGGGTTGAGCTGAATGTATCCCGCCTTTTCGTTGTATTCCTCAACGCTGCGCACAGCGCGGTCGAAAAATCATAGTGGCCGGAGAAAGCCCGACTCGTCTGGCAGCATCGATCCGACGAGCCAAGCCGACCTACCCCCTCGCTCCACCCATTCACAATCCGGAATCTGAGATCGCCTGGCGGCTACTCCGCCGGTGCCACTTCCGCCGCAAGCCGCTGCGCGGTTTCCTTCAACTGTCTCAAATCCAGTTTTCCGCTGCCCAGAAACGGCAACGCCGGCACCGGGAAGAAGTTCTCTTTGCGCGGGACCCAGAGCTTGGGAAGTCCGGAATCGCGCATCCGCTTCAGCAATTCGTCCACGCTCATTCCCAGCTCAGTGTGCAGCACCACGAATCGCTCGCCTTTCTGCTCGTCGGGGATTGTGGTCACCACCATGCGCGGCTCGACGCTTCCGAGAGCGCGGTGCAGCGCATCCTCCACCTGAACGTGCGACACCATCTCCCCGGCGATCTTGGAAAAGCGCGCGAGCCGGTCGGCAATCTTGATGAAGCCGTCCTCATCAAGCTGGGCGATGTCACCAGTGATGTACCATCCATCTTCCCACATCACCTGACGGGTCATTTCCGGCTCGCCGAGGTAGCCCACCATCACGCTCGGGCCTTTCACCAAGAGCATGCCTGCCTCCCCCGCGCCGAGGGTCGCATAGGTTTCCGGATTCACGGTGCGCACCGCCACGCCGGGAATCGGTTGGCCCACGGTACCGCGCTTTGCGCCAATCTGTTTTTCCCTCCGGCCTGTGTAACCGAAATTTTCCACCGCCACCACCGGAGAAAGCTCCGTACAACCGTAGCCTTGAAGCAGTTCGAGCTGAAACTTTTCGTGGAATGCATCGGCAAGTTCAGGCTTCATCTTTTCCGCACCCACAATCGCCACGCGCAGCGAAGCCAGATCTCCCGGTTCGCAGCGCCGAACGTATTCCCACACAAAAGTCGGCGTGGAAATCAGAATGGTGACGCGATACTTCCGGCATAATTCCCCGATTTTCCGCGCCTCAAGGGGACTCGAATGGTACGCCACGCCAAAGCCGGAAACCGCGGGCAGCCAGAGTCCGATGGTGAAACCGAAGGAGTGGAAGAAAGGCAAAATCCCCAGCAAGCAATCCGTCCGATTCACGTTGATCGTCTGCTGCACAGCCTCCAGATTGGAGACGATGTTGCGATGACTCAGCATCACCCCTTTGGGCGTCCCGGTGCTGCCGCTGGAGAAGATGACGGTGGCGAGCGAGTCCAGCTTCACTTGGCGCGGAATCAGCCAGCGGCGCAGAATCGCGGTGGGAACAAGCCAGGCGATGGCGCCCCAAATCCACTTGGCGGGTTTGGAAAAGCTCTTCGCCACATCCTCAACCATCACCATGCCGGGTAGCTTCTCGATTCCACATCGCGCCAGCAGCTTTTCCGAGGTGAAGATAGTGTTGAGTTGGCAACGGGCAATGGCTACGTCCATGGTTTGCCTTGACGCCGTATAGTTCAGGTTCACGGGCACGCAGCCGGCCAGGCTGATGCCGAGATTCACGAGTGCCCCCGGCACAGAGGGTGGCAGCAGCACGCCGATCATGTTTTGGTTTTCGCCCCGCTTCAACACCTGGCGGCGAAACAGCAACGCGCCAATCAGAGCTTGGCCGAAGTTCACCCGGCGGCCGGTGGAATCCGCCATGGCGAAGCGCCGCCAGTTGCGGCGGGCGCCATCGAGGAACAACTCCGGGAGCGGGCGCTGGGCCGCATGACGGCGCGAGAAGGCGTCCGCGCTCAGCGCCATGACCGCTTGCCGCACCTGGAAAGCGTTGGCGTCACCCGCCAGCGGTGTGCCGAAACTCACCGTAACGCGGTAGGGGATGCGGCGCGGCCATTTGAAGAAGAAGCGCCCCCGCTCGAAGCTGAAGATGCTTCCCCATACGCGGTCGAGGTGGACGGGAATGACGGGTACAGTGAGGCCCCGCGTGATGCGCTCAAACCCGCGGCGGAAGGGTAGAAGGTTGCCGGTGCGCGTAATGGCCCCCTCCGCGAAGATGCACACCAGGTCGCCCTCACCAAGACGGTCCTGCGCCGAGCGCAGCGATGCCACCATTTCGCGAGGCTTGTCGCCTTCCGAAATGGGAATCGCGCCCATCAACTTCGCCAGCCAGTGGATGCCTGGCGTCTCATAAAAGCGCCGGTACATCAGGAAACGAATGAAGCGCTGAGTACATGCCCCGATCAAAAAGGGGTCGACAAAGGAGATGTGGTTGCACACCAGCAAAGCGGGCCCGCGCCGGGGAAGGTTTTCGGCGCCGCGAATCTCAATGCGATAGAACGTGTGCGTCAGCAGGAACAGACACAGGCGAATCATGAAGTCGGGGAGTACGGTCAGGATATACCACGTGGCGCCAAACGAAATCGCCGCCATCACCAGGAGAATCTGGTTTGCCTGCAAGTGGCAGGGACCGGACAGGAGTGCGAAAATTCCGGCGCCGAGAAAAACGGCCGTAAAGGTCAGCACGTTGGAGGTGGCGATGATCCGCCCCTTGGAATGCTCCCCCGCGTGGGCTTGCAAGTAGGACTGGAGGGGTATGATAAAGATGCCGCCCGAAAAGCCCAACAGGAAATGGCCGATGAAAACCTGCGCGAATGTGTGGTGCCCGAAGAAGAGAAACACCCCAAAGAAACCCAAACCTATCGACCCGATCGGCACCAAGCCCAACTCCACCTGATCGCCGGAAAGCTTCCCGGCCACGAAGGCGCCCAGGCCCACTCCGATCGAAACCGACGCCGTCAGTTGGCTGATTCCGGTATTGCTCAAGTGCAAGAGATCGCGGCCGTAGCCGATCACGTTTTGCAAATAGACGGCGCCCAGACACCAGAAATAAGCGATGGCCAGGACGGTTTGGAAAAGCGCGCGCGATGCGCGGATTTCCCGGAAGTCGCGCCAAAATTCGCTGACTGCGTTCCAGCGGAATTTTTCCCCTGGGGCGATGGCCGGGACGTGGCTGATACCTTTCGCCACAACCAGCCCTAACAAAGCCGTTCCCACCAGCATGGAGACGGGAACGTAGGGTTTGGATGGAAAGGCGTCCAACAGCAGTCCGGCAGCCACCGGTCCGGAAACAATCATGGTGTAAACGGTAAGCTGCATCAGCCCGTTGGCCCGCGAAAGGTCCTCATCCGGGAAGATCTGAGGCAGGATGCCTTCCTTTGCGGGGTCGAGGAAGCAGGCATGAATCCCCAGCAGGAAGAGCACCGCCAGCATGGCCGTTACTTGGCCGACGGCCATGGCGATGGTGGCGAGAACGAGTAAAGAGGCCTCGAGAATCTTGATGAAGATGATCACTCGGCGCTTGGAGAAGCGATCGGCCACCTGGCCCGCGTAGGATGAAAGAACGATATAAGGCAGCACGTAGAGCGCGGTGCCGAGGGAAATAACGAGGTTCCGAGTGGCCAGAGAAATGACGCGCGCGGTGACGAAAAGCAGGACGAGCTGTTTGAAGGTGTTGTCGTCAAAAACCGCCAGCGCCTGTGCTACGAGGAGATAAACGAATCCGCGATTTTTCAGAACCTCCGAGTAGCCCCGCCTCGGCGCCATGGTGTTCCTCTCTTGCTTGCATTCGTACCACTCTGCGCCGTATGCCTCGGTGACGGCATCGAGTCACGGCTAGTTCGAAAAGCACGGAAAGGCAAAAAGGTGCAGTTGTCAGCCCGCTGCTATTCTAGAGCAATTGGCGAGGCGATGAAAGCCCGCTTCACCTCAGCCTCCCCAAGGAGGGCGCCAAAACCAAGAACCCGTGCAGCCACTCCTCAGCAGCCCAGCGCAACGCCCCCACGGGAGATCAACAGGCTCACAATCACCGGCCCCAGGATGATTCCGGCTCCCGCGTCTTCGCCCTCGCGTCGGAGAATATGGGGGTGTGGCGGGGCAGCATGACAACGTGCGTCGCAGTTTGTGAGGCGTCACAGCGCGGCCCTTAGCTCCCCCATTTCCTACGTGTGCCTCGGATGCGATTCCGTCCCGTAGATGCGCATTCGAGGCTCTTCCGAGTGGTCGAAACACGTTCCGGACTCGTCCGCCCGGCGACGCGGAGGCGGCTTTCGAGGGCCTCCGATTTAATGCCATAGTGTTCGACGTGTCGTGCTAAGATTCTTTGGTATTCAGTTCACCTCCCAAATCATGATTGGAACAACGGTTTCGCACTACCGCATAGTGGAGAAGCTCGGCAGCGGCGGCATGGGCGTGGTGTACAAGGCCGAGGACACCAAGCTCGGTCGCAGCGTGGCGCTCAAATTCCTGCCTGAAGAACTCTCGAAGGACCGCAAGTCCCTGGAACGCTTCCGGCGCGAGGCGCGGGCAGCGTCTGCGCTCAACCATCCTAACATCTGCACTATTCACGCTATTGAGGAGCACGAGGGCCAGCCCTTCATCGCCATGGAGTGTCTGGAAGGCCAGACGCTGCGTCAGCGGCTCGCTGCCGGAGGGCTGAAGACGGAAGAAGTGCTGGAGTTGGGGATTCCGATCGCGGACGGGCTGGAAGCGGCGCACTCCAAGGGCATCGTGCACCGCGACATCAAGCCAGCGAATATCTTCGTGACCACGCGGGGTCAGGCGAAGATTCTGGACTTCGGCCTGGCGCAAGTAGCTGCGCCGTCTTGGGGGGCTGCGGGTGGCGGCCAGAGGTCGGCGCTAGAAACTGCCGCCGAAGAATCGCTGACCAGCATGGGGATGGCGGTGGGCACGTTCGAGTACATGTCGCCGGAGCAGGTGCGGGCCGAGGAGATGGACGCGCGCACGGACCTGTTCAGCTTCGGCTTGGTACTCTACGAAATGGCGACAGGTCACCCCGCCTTTTCCGGGACAACTGCCGCGCTCATCTTTGACGCGGTTCTCAACAAGGTGCCGACGTCACCGGCGTGGTTGAATCCCGAATGTCCGGCGGAACTGGAGCGCATCATCGGCAAATGCCTGGAAAAAGACCGTAACCTGCGCTATCAACATGCGTCCGAAGTGCGGGCGGACCTGAAGCGCCTGCAACGCGACATCGAAACTGGAGGAATGGCAGGGCGCCTCAAACCTGCAATCGAAAACTCGGGCGCGCCGGCGGCGCCGCGGGAACTGCGAGTGGGACTCCGCTACGGGGTTCCAAGCGCGATACTAATCGCGATATTTTTTGCTTTTGGAGCATGGCTGTACCACCGGTCCCAGCAGCGGCAGTGGGCGCGCGAGCAAGCGATCCCGCAGATCGCGGAACTCCAGGACGATCATCTGTCGCTGGCGGCATTTCTGCTGTTGAAAAAGGCCCAGCAATACTTGCCGGGTGACGCGCGGCTCCGGCAGATTGCGGAGCAAAACACCGAGCCCGTGACGATTACGTCGTCTCCTCCCGGGGCAACCGTCGAAATAAAAGACTACCTTTCGCCCAATACCGCCTGGTTTCGGCTGGGGATCACTCCGCTGAACAACGTACGAATTCCCAGCGGGTACTTCCGGTGGAAAGTGTCGAGGCAGGGCGTTGGAGAGTACGAGGCAGCCCCTTTCACGGTGCCGAAGATGAACTTTGCTCTGGACGCCGAGATAGCCGCGCCGGTGGGGATGTCCTGGGTGAGCGGCGGCCCATGGGACGCTTTCATCGAATTTGTCGGTCTAGTTGGCCCGTACCATCTTCCACCTTATTTCATCGACCGTTACGAAGTGACGAACCGCGAATACCAGAAGTTTGTGGACGCGAGAGGATACGAAAAGCGCGAATACTGGACGAAGACGTTCGTGCGCGACGGCCGCGAGATGACTTGGGAGGACGCGATGGCGCTCTTCCGAGACAGCACAGCGCGCCCAGGGCCCGCAGCGTGGGAGGGCGGGCACTACCCGCAGGGCCAAGGCGACTACCCGGTATCCGGCGTGAGCTGGTATGAGGCGTCGGCGTACGCTGCGTTCGAGGGAAAGAGCCTGCCCGCCTTCGCGCAATGGTACGCCGCTGCATCATCTGATGAGACCGACTACATCGTTCGGACCAGCAATATTTCGCTTGCCAAACTCGCGCCCGTCGGGACGTTCCAAGGGCTAGGGCCTTACGGCACGTATGACATGGCCGGCAATGTGCGCGAATGGGTTGAGAACGATACTGGCAACGGGACAAAGTTCATTCTTGGCGGTGCGTGGAATTCTCAGACCTATCTGTATGCCGATCCCCAAGCCCTCTCGCCGTTCGATCGCTCGCCCGAGAATGGATTCCGCTGCGTGCGGAACACGGTGCCGCTGCCAGCGGAAGTCCTTCGGCCCGTCAAAGCTCTCGAACGGGATTTTTCCAAGTACAAACCCGTGCCCGATGATGTGTTCCGCGCCTACCTTACTCTGTACTCGTACGATAAGACGCCGCTGCACGCGGAGGACGATGGAATCGTGAGCGAGACTGGAGACTGGCACGTGGAGAAGGTCAGTTACGATGCGGCGTACAACAACGAGCGAATGGCCGCGTACCTCTTTCTGCCAAAGCGCGTGCGTCCGCCATATCAGACCGTAGTTTTCGCGCCGAGCGCGAGAGTATTGGATCTTCAGAACAGCAGGACGCTGGGCGATATCAACTTTTTCGACTACATCGTTCAGAGCGGCCGCGCGGTTCTTTATCCCGTCTTCTACGGAACGTACGAACGACAGGGGAAAACCGTGTACGTGGGGGCAGCGCAGACGCTCACGTACTTCGCGAATCGTTCGAAAGATCTTGGCCGGTCGCTCGACTATCTCGACACTCGCCCGGACATCGACACGCAAAAAATCGCATATCTCGGCGTGAGCATGGGCTCAGCAGAGGGAGTCATTTACACCACGATCGCGCAGAGCAGGCTAAGGACGGCAATCTTCCTTGATGGCGGCTACTTTCTTGACAAACCGCCTGCCGGCGGTGACCAGGCTGATTTCGCGCCGCGACTCAGAATTCCGGTGCTGATGGTGAATGGCCGGTACGATTACGTGTTCTCGGTGGAGAAGTCGCAAGACCCATTTTTCCGAATGCTGGGGACGCCGGAGTCTGAGAAACGGCACGTCGTGTTGGACACGCCCCACGATGTGACGGGACAGCGGACACGGCTTGTGAATGCCGTCCTAGAGTGGCTGGACAAGTATCTCGGAAGAGTCAAGTGAGCGCGGATCGTAATCTGGATTGGGCGATGCGTAGCGCGCGGCGTTGACACAAGCCAGATTTACGTTAAGGGCTGCTTTATCTCAGTTCAGAATGGGCCCTTTGTGCAACACTTTTTGCGAGGGTCGGCGCGCCTCGTCAGGGGCCGAGAATCTCTACTGTTCGGACCTTCCAGCTGCCGTGACGTTAAGGATTGCTTATCGGTGAAGTGAGAGACGCGGTCGAGAGTGGTTGCGGATGTATGCCGGTGCGGCCCGCCCATCGTCGGACTATGTTCGGGGGCGGACCCTGCAGGTACATCCTTGTTAGATTAGTTTGCGATGCCCGTTCGCATCCGATTGGGCGCCCTTATGCCTGCCGCGAACCACTTGCCCAAAAACCTTACTCCTCGGGTGACCGCAAGCGATTGATTCTCAAGCGCCGGTTTGGGCGGATTCCGGTGCACGTAATCAGACACTAGTAGGCAAGATGCGTTCTTGCTCACATCCAACTTCGTTTCGCGTGATTCTAATGCAGCGCGGCCAATCGAAGCCCTGATCAGCCGTGCTGGAAGGGGCTTTGATCAACTTGGCGTGCTAATTTCTCAGCTTCGATTCGTGTGAGTCTTCTGCTTTGACACAGCGGGTCGGCTATAGCCTCGACGCTTGGTTTCCTGTTCTCGACAAGCCGATTGGCTTCGATCCAAGCTTCCCACCTGCATTTCTTCACAATCGGCTCAGCATAGTTTTTACTTCTGAGGAGAGCGACGGTTTTGCTCACCCGGTTTTGGTCGCACCGCTGCCTATCCCAAACCGCAAATGGGTCTTCGCTGAAAAAAAGAGCTTCGGCTACAGCCCCGGCATAGGCTTGGGTCATTCGTCGCTTGCACGCGTCGGGTATGATTGAGGCGGCGATGCAGCTTCAGAATGCCCTCAAGTTTGATCCGTTTTATGCCGATCCAATCATAGTGTGGTGAAGGAAATCTCCACCGTGAGGACGCTGCTTCACATTCCCATCATTCACACCCAGGCTGACATGGGAGCTTTGAAGGAGCGGGTACGTCTGTTGAGAATTGAAAAACTTGGCAAGGAAGGCTGGGAGCGCAATGTCAAGAGCGCTGACCAGATGTGGGAAGTGATCCGCCAAGTGATCGAAAAATGGGAGTTGCCGTACGAGCAGGTTCGGCTGTACCAAGACGGGCTGCCGAATTGCGGGCGCGAAGTGGAAATTGTGACTCAGTTGGCGCAGGCAGGCAGCCCGAATCACACGCTTCTTGTCGAGTTGATCCAGAAGGGTGCCACTCTCATGGGGACGGAATCCCCCGACCTTCTTTTGCAAGAGTATCAATTGATTCAGCAGACGTTGGCGCCGCGGGACGGCGGCCGGGCAAGCGGAGTCGAAGGTGGCTTAGCGAGGCTTGGTCGCTCTTTACTGGAGAAGCGGGATCGATACATCGCCGCCCGCGTCTCGGAAACCCTTGGCAGGGGAGAAACAGGGATTATTTTCCTCGGCCTGTTGCACTCATTGGAAAGATTGGTGGCGCCGGACATTCGGTTGCAGTATCCCCTTGGCCGGCCCGCGCCCTTCGGGAAGGCGGGGGCATCGTAAAGTTTCGTGACGCAAGAGGCCCTTCGCGCGAGCGGTTGAGCTCCTGCGAAGCGAGGACACACTGCTGAACGACGTAATTAGGGTGGAGGTCAAATGCCCCTAGTGGGACGCGTCATCATCGCGGATGATCTCGAAGATGTGCGCTGGGCTCTGGCAGAATTGCTGCGCCGTGAAGGCATGGAAGTCTATGAAGCAGAAGACGGAGCTAGCGCTTTACTGATGATGGGGGTACACCGTCCTCACGTCGCGGTATTTGACGTGCGGATGCCAGGCGTGAACGGAATCGATGCCTTGCGGCAGGTCAAAAGGCTATATGCAAATCTGCCGGTCATCCTGTTCAGTGCTCACGCCGGAGTCCAGGAGGCCGTTGAGGCCATCAAAGCCGGCGCCTTCGATTACCGAGTGCGGCCGTTTGACCACCAAGAGATTGTTAGTTCCATCCAAGCCGCTTTGCTAAGCTGCCGTCTCCAAGTCGACCTGCAAGAACCCGGGACACTGCGCGCACCTCTTCTGGTCCAGCAGATGGGACCGAGCGACAAGGTGCGCCAGCTAAGCACCGAAATCGCCCGTGTGGCCCCCACCGATATCACCGTGCTCATCAGCGGCGAAAGCGGCTCGGGCAAGGAGTTGGCGGCCAGGGCCATCCACAGGCTGAGCCACCACGCTTCGAAACCGTTCATCGTCGTGGACTGCGGGGGGATCCCGGAATCCTTAATGGAGAATGAGCTGTTCGGACACGAAAGGGGCGCGTTCACCGGAGCTGATCGGAGCACGATCGGAAAGTTCGAGGCAGCAGAGGGAGGCACGCTTTTCTTAGACGAGATCTCCAACCTTCCGTTTGGCCTCCAAAGCAAGTTGCTGCGCGTGCTGGAGACCAAAGAAATCTTCCGCATCGGAAGCACTACGATGCGGAAAGTGGATGTGCGGGTGGTCGCAGCCTCCAATCGCGATTTGATGTCCCTGGTAGCGGCAGGGAATTTTCGCGAGGATCTTTTCTATCGCCTGAACGAATACTCCATTGTCGTTCCCCCGCTGAGGGAGCGGCGGGAAGACCTCGTTTTTCTGGCCCAGCGTTTCCTCGACAGCGCCAACAAGGAATTCCGGGGCAACCTGCGCGGTTTCACACCACCGGCCATCGATCGAATGCTAGGCTACGGCTGGCCAGGGAACGTGCGCGAGCTTCGCAACGTCCTTACCCGGGCGGTGCTTCGGGCCGTCGATTTGATTGATGCCGAGCATCTTGACTTGCCAGAGGGAAAGAGCTGGGAGTCAGAGTCGCCCAACCGCTTCCTGCCACAAGCGGGCTGGCCGCTGCCTTTGAAGGAAATCGTGCATCGCCAAACAGTGTACTTGGAGCGACAGGTCCTGTGCGAAGTGCTCCGGCAAACCCTGGGAAACAAGGCCCAGGCAGCACGTCTGCTGGGGATTGATTACAAGACAATGCTCACCAAGATCCGGCAATACGAGATCGGACCGCAAGGCGTCGCGCGCCCGGGAGAATCCCCGCTTTCTTCGGAGACGGGAAAACGCGGGGGAATCGCTCAATCCCTGAAGGGGTTGAGCCGGCTTCCCTAGCCGGCGGGAGCGATAAGGAGATGAAGCAGGGAGAAACAGAGGTGAATGCGCATGAGTGAATCAAAAGACAAAGGTGGCGCGAGTCGCCGTTCAAGCGGCGGGTCGGAGGCAGGTTTTGGAGGCGTGCTCCACGGACTCGCTGACCTGATTGAGAAGCTGGGAGAACTGGCCGACAAAGGAACTGATCTTTCCAAGACCGGCCAGTTCGGTGAGCAGAAGGGGGTCAGCGGGGTCTATGGTTTTTCGGTCAAAGTGGGCATGGGCGGCCAGGGCCTCAAAGTAGAGCCTTTTGGAAACATCGCCAAGGATAAGGCTACAGGAAAGAGTGTGGTCCAGGAAGTGCGGGAGCCGATGGTAGACGTCTTCGAGGAGGCCGACCATACGCTGGTGGTGGCAGAAATACCAGGGATCAAGCTGGCGGACGTTCATGTCGAGGTGCAGGACGACGTTCTGACCATCTCGGCAGAGGCCGAAGACCGAAAGTACCGGCGGGAAGTCCTGCTCCCGCGGGCTTACCCTCGCGAGAAGATGCAGATCACTTGCAGCAACGGAATCCTCAAGATCAAGTGCGTGGGCTGAGCCCGCGCTGAGCGGAAGTGTGCCATGGTTGAAGTTCCGGAGGCGACTCTCAAGCTTCGTGTGACCGAGGCCCTCACCAAGGATGTGGGGCGCGGATTGGTTCGGATGGACCCCGAGGATCTGCGAAAGTTAGGAGTCGAAATTGGCGACGTTATGGAGTTGGCTGGGAAGCGGCCCACGGTGTCAAGAGCGATGCCGGCGTACAAGGAACAGCGAGGTCAGTCCCGTATCCTGATGGATGGAATCACTCGTGAAAATGCCAAAACCGGGCTGGATGAGTTTGTCCAGGTGCGCAGAGTTCGAAGTCGCCCCGCCGAGCGGGTGGTTCTTTCTTGCTTTACCATCATGCCATCGGATCGTGATCTGGGTTACATCGCACGGCTGTTGGACAATTTGGCTCTAGTCGAAGGCGACCGCGTGAGGGCAACCTTGTTTGGCAGCCGTTGGGCGGATTTCCAGGTGGACTCCACGACCCCGAAAGGCCCCGTCGTCATCCACTCCGAGACGAAGCTGGTGATCGGGGAAAGCAGGCAGGCAGAGGAAGCCCGGGCTCCCTCGTATGAAGACATCGGGGGGCTGAAACGGGAACTCATGCGAGTCCGGGAGATGATAGAGCTTCCGCTACGTTATCCCGAGGTCTTCCAGCGACTGGGCATAGACGCTCCCAAGGGGGTGTTGCTCCACGGTCCTCCCGGGTGCGGCAAGACGTTGATTGCCCGCGCCATCGCCCACGAGACAGAGGCCCAGTTCTTCGCGGTCAATGGCCCGGAGATCATTCACAAGTTCTACGGGGAGAGCGAAGCGCACCTGCGCAAGATTTTCGAGGAGGCTACGCGAAAGGGCCCAAGTATTATCTTTCTGGACGAGATTGACGCGATCGCCCCTCGCCGGGAGCAGGTGACAGGGGACGTGGAGAAGCGGGTCGTGGCGCAGTTGCTGGCGTTGATGGACGGGCTCAACAAGCGCCAGAACGTGATCGTGATTGCCGCCACCAACATCCCCAACGCTGTTGATCCCGCGTTGCGCCGCCCGGGCCGGTTCGACCGGGAGATTTCCATTCCCATTCCCGACAGAAATGGGCGACTGGAGATCCTGGAGATTTACAGCCGCGGCATGCCGCTGGCTGCGGACGTGGATCTGTCACATTTGGCGGCGATTACGCACGGTTTCGTGGGGGCAGACCTGGAGGCGCTGTGCCGGGAAGGAGCGATGATCTGCCTGCGGCGCATCCTTCCGGATATCGACTTTGCCTTGACCCGAATCCCGTACGAGCAGTTATCCAAGCTGGAAGTGGGCATGGGGGATTTCCTTCTGGCCCTGCGGGAGGTTGAGCCTTCCGCCATCCGGGAAGTGTTTGTGGAAGTTCCGGATGTGACTTGGGACGATGTGGGAGGAACCGGTGACCTTAAAGCTCACCTCAAAGAGGCGGTCGAGTGGCCCCTCAACTATGCCGCGTTTTACGAACAGGCCAAGGTTGCCCCCTCGAAGGGCATTCTTTTGTCCGGGCCGCCCGGATGTGGCAAGACGCTGCTTGCCAAAGCGTTAGCCCACGAAAGTGGAGTCAATTTTATTTCGGTGAAAGGGCCTGTTCTCTTATCCAAGTACGTGGGCGAATCGGAACGAGGGGTGCGGGAAGTATTTCGCAAAGCGCGCCAAGCAGCGCCCTGTATCGCTTTTTTTGACGAAATCGAAGCGCTGCTGCCGACGCGGAGCGCCGGGGTGTCGGACTCGCACGTCTCCGAACGCGTCCTCAGTCAGTTCCTGGTGGAGTTGGACGGCGTGGAAGAGCTCAAAGGGGTACTGGTGCTTGGGGCGACCAATCGCCCCGATCTGATCGATCCCGCGGCGCTTCGGCCCGGCAGGTTTGATGCGCTCATCACGATCCCTCTGCCGGGCCAGGAGGGTCGCAAAGAAATCTTCGAGATCCATCTGCGGGGCAAACCGCTGGAAGATGGTATCAATGTGGAAGAGTTGGCAGTGGACGCGGACCGATTCACCGGGGCGGAAATAGCCGCCGTGTGCCGCGAAGCTGCGCTCAAGGCCATTCGCCGAGCCGTCGAGGCCCTGTCGAGCAACTCCGCAGCCGAGCCCGTATTACTCATCAAATGCTCCGACCTTCGGGCGGCGGTGGAAGAAGTGCGGCGAAGGAACCTGACCACACAGGAGGCGTAGGCATGCCGCAACCGCAGGAGCACGCTCAGGCAGGCCCGCCATCGAACTCTGCAGTCGGTACGCCGGGCATTTATTTGTTCTGTTTCGCTCGCCCTGTTGTCGCAGAGGGGCTTGAAGGGGCGGGCATCGACGAGCGCTTCCCATTAGAAGTGAGGAAGTTTGAAGGGAATTTGGCCGCCGTATCCAGTTGGGTGCTGATCGAGGATTTCTCTGGGGCGGAAGCCGAAGTGAGAATGCAGGATCTGCAGTGGCTCGGACCCCGCGCCTGCCGTCATGAGGCGGTGATCGAGCGAATGATGCGCCTTTCGCCCGTGTTGCCCGTGCGCTTCGGGGTGCTTTTCTCTTTGCCAGAACGACTAGCTGAGTTTGTGTCCCGGCATCGTGCCGGAATCTCGAACTTCCTGGATTCCGTCATGGGCTTGGAGGAATGGGCAGTCAAGGCCACGCTGGACCGAGTCCGGGCTCGGGAACACATTCTTTCTGAGGCTCTTCCGCCTGAAGATGGAAAGTGCGCCGGAACTCCGGGAATTCGTTACTTTCAGGAGCAGCGAGCCCGCGCCCAGGCTGAGAAAGAGGTGAACCGCTGGCTGAAGACGGTTTGCGGCCGGGTTGTCGAGGGACTGAGTCGTCCGGCCTCCCGTGCCCATCAGCGGAAGGTGGTTCCTAGGGGTTCGGAGGTGCGCGGCGGGGATCCGGTACTTAATTGGGCATTTCTGGTGGCGGAAGGGCAACTGGCAGCCTTTCAGTCGGAGGTGGACCGGGCTAATGCCGATTACGAGCCCTATGGGTTGGTTCTGGAGGCCTCCGGGCCATGGCCGCCTTATAGCTTCTGCCCTTCGTTTGAGGAAAATACGTGACAGAAAGGAAGGAGTGTTCCCTTCTCCGCTTGTCCAGCGGCGAGGGTCTCGTGCATCGATGTTGCTGCTATACTGCGTGTTTCAAGCCGAGATTACCGAACTCGATGTGCCGCTGGGCGTCGAAGGCAGCCCCGTAAGGGTGGTTTGCAGCAACGGCTTGGGCGCTGCCGTCTCAGAGATAACCCCCTCGGTCTTATCCCCTACAATTCGAATGCTTGGGGCCTATGAGCGGGTCGTCGAAGCATTCCACCGCCACGACACTGTAATCCCGATGCGTTATGGATCTACCTGTGAGACACGCGGCCAGGCCCTGCAGCTCTTGAAGGATCGCGGTGAGGAGTACCGGGCGCTCCTTGACAAATTAGGTGACTGTACCGAAATGGGGATTCGCGTCTTGTTGCCGCTGCCTCCCGCCCGCACGGGATCGCCTGGCGACGCTGTCGTGGTGGGCGTGAGTCCGAGTGGCCGGGCGTACTTAGCGGCCCGGCGGGAGCGGTATGCGACCGAGAAGCAATTTGCCGCCGAGCAGGAAAGACTCGTGGAGTCGATCCGCACCAGCCTTGGTGGTTTTTTTGTGCACAGCCGGAGTGAAAGTTCTTCATGTTCCGGCGGCCGTTTGGTCTCGCTGTACTTCCTATTGCCGAGGAATCGGGTTGAACCCTTTCGGCGGGCCTTTCGGGATCTTAGCCTGAGCGACTCGGCCAAGCTGTTGTTGACTGGTCCCTGGCCGCCTTACAACTTTGTCTTGGCGAATGGGAACCAGAAGGAAGAGGGCGGGTACGAGTCCGAAGGGTGACGGATGCAACGCAATGAACTGAAACCAAGCGTTCGGGAAATCGAAACGGGTGGAGTGTCCAAGGATTCTCAGGGGCGCTATGAGGTACTCTACAATACCCTGCTGGAAGCCATTCCTTCCTCAGTTCTATTGATTGACCGGAGCCTGCGGGTAATCTCGGCGAACCGAAATTTCCTGGAAAAGGCAAGGCACTCGGCATCCACCGCCATCGGCGCACGTCTGGAGGATGTGCTGCCATCGGCGATGCTGGATCACGTGGACATCGGGCGGCGCGTTCACCAGGTCTTTGAGAAAGGCGAGGCGACTCTGGGAGAGCGGATGGTGTATCAGGCGCCTGGAGTTCCGATGCGGATCTACTACTACCGTGTGCTTCCCTTCCGCTGGAAGGGGTCCATCGAGAGCATCGTGCTCTTGATGGACGACGTAACGGAGCAGGTCCACTTGAGCGAGCAGATCCGTCGGGTGGAACGACACTTGGCGAGCGTTGTGCAAAGTGCGAGCGACATCATGCTGTCGACCGACGTCGAGGGCAGGATTCTGACTTGGAATACGGCTGCCGAGAAGCTCTCGGGCTATCCTTCCGATCATATGAGAGGCCAGTACGTTTTCGCCTACTGCGGCCCGGAGCATCAAGAAGAGGTGAAGAGTCTGTTTCGCCGCATGCAGTTCGAGCTGAATCCAATGGCTGCAGAATGGACATTGCTCTCAGAGGATGGCTCGGTCGTTCCCGTCTCTTGGGTCCTTTCGTCGATGAAAGACGATATGGGCCGAACGACGGGCGTGGTCGCGGTGGGAAGAGACTTGACCGAACACCGAAAGTTAGAGAGGCAGCTACTTCAGTCCCAGAAACTTGCCGCCCTGGGGGTGATGGCGGGAGGGATCGCGCATGAGATTCGCAATCCTTTGGCGGTCTGTGCATCCGCAGCCCAGTTTCTCCTGGACGACGTGGTGACGGCAGAGTCTCGCCGAGAGTGCGCGACCAGAATTTACGCCGCCATTCAAAGGGCCTCGGTGATCATTGAGAACTTGCTCAGGTTCGCACGCCCTGCAGGCCAGGTCGAAATGAAGCACACGGATCTCGTGTCGGTGCTGCGGGATGCTGTGGCGCTAGTCGTCAATCAGGCTAAAGTTCAAAAGGTCGAAATGGACTGCAGTTTTCCCGCCAACCCCCTGGTAATTGATGGCGTGGCTAATCTGCTCCAACAAGCCTTTCTGAACCTTTTCCTCAACGCCCTCAACGCCATGCCGAACGGGGGGCACCTAAGCATCTCGGTGAAAGAGGAGGGAGGGGCATTGCTGGTGTGGGTGGCCGACGATGGCTGTGGCATCTCCCCGGCGGACATCGACAGCATTTTCGATCCTTTCTACACCACATCGGCTCCCGGCAAGGGGACCGGTCTGGGATTGTCGCTCTGCTATTCAATCATCAAGCAGCACCTGGGCTCGATTGAAGTCGACAGCATCGAGGGCAAAGGCAGCACGTTCACGGTGATTCTGCCCCGCTGTTTCTCCAACTCCATTGGTGGAAAGAGCCATGCCTGAAGACCATTCGGAAATACTCATTGTGGACGATGAACCCGACGTTTGCTGGGCACTTGGGCGACTGCTAAGCAAGAGCGGCTTCGTGGCCAGGACGGCGCAGAACGGACAGGAAGCCCTGTTGCTGTTCAGCGTCGGACATTTCGCCGTGGTCTTCCTGGATGCCAAGCTCCCCGACGTTGATGGGTTGGAACTTGCGCAGCAGATACGACGGATTGATCCGGAAGTGCATATCGTGCTGCTCTCGGGCTATTTTTCCGGCGACGACCAAGCGGTGCGCGAAGCGCAGGCCGGGGGAGTTGTGCAGCATTTCATCGGCAAGCCGTTTCGGCATGAGGAAGTCATCGAGATGACTAGGTCGGCGACTGCCCGGTGGGGAAGATGAAAGCTGCTGCCATGCTGAGGAGTGGATTCCTGATAGGGATTCGATTCCATGGAAGTGATTCCCCTCTCTTGCCGTCCAGGCTTCGCCTTAGAGCTTAAGTCTTTGAAAACACAGAACGGATTCTCTTGCGTTGCGTGGTATGCCACCTCAGATAATGGTACGGCACGTGCCCAGGTAGTTAAGGGGTTGGGTGTGAACATGCCAGCCTCTGATTATTTCTATGAACTGAAGAGAAAGGAGACATCCAGTGGCAAAAGTCCAAAAGTCAACAGACTCGTCCAGTCTGGCCGAAGTTGTCGACCGTATTCTGGATAAGGGGATCGTGATCGATGCGTGGCTCAAGGTTTCCCTGGTCGGCATCGAGTTGCTGTCCGTCGAGGCTCGGGTGGTGATTGCTTCGGTCGAGACCTACCTGAAGTATGCCGAGGCCATCGGCCTCACCGCCGCCGCCGCCGCCCCAGCGTAAGACCTAAGGCGGCGTGGTGTTGCGGTTCCTCTCGCGTCGGATCAGGAGCCCCGAAAAGGGCTCCTGTCCGGCGAGGGAGTGGCGAGGGGACGTGCTGCACGTGAGAATCAAACTTGAGGAGGCATGAGATGGGGCGTTTGAACGACGACGTAGAACGATTATGCAGAGAGATTCGTACCTTACGCAAAGCACGGAAACGGTTCATTGGAGATCTGCGCGAATCAACGGGTGCTCTGCGCGGCGCGGTCTCGGAAATGCGGACGAGGTTCTCGCGCAGCCATGCCGAGCAGGCCCAGGCAGCGCAGTCACAACGTTCAGCGTTTCTGTTGCACCTGAGGGGTGGGGTGGCGGCACAAAGACGGGAGTCGGCCGCCGACTTGGCCGGAGCTCGCCGGGTTTGGCACGGCAAGAGGGCATGAATGCCAATCGCTGAAAGGGTTTGTCCATCGGTGTGCAGAGACCGTGTTTCAGGCCGGAGGGTGTCTTTGGCCAAGAGTTTCTGCGTGAGGAGGCTTGCGCCTCCCAGCCGTGCGCCACTTCGGGTGCGAAAGACGGCGGATTAGCCGGAGAGGAGGGTGACTGTGGGAGTCCTTATCGAACACATGACGAGCTTGTGCCTCGAAATCGCGACCCTGCGTAAGGCGCGCCAGGCGCTTCTGGCGCAGATGCGACGCACGACCCAGGTGCGCAGCGTGGAAGTGTCGGAAATGCTCGCGAGCTTTTCCAAGGCTCAGGCGGAGACGGGTCGCCGAGTGAAAACTGATCTGACGTCCTCCTTGCACCGCCTTCGGGGCGATGTTAACAGATTGCGACAGGGCGTTTCCGCTGACCTCGTCAGGGTCCGCCAAGCGTGGCTGGGAGCGGTTCCTGTAGAGCCCGGAGCCATCCCAATTTTGGTGCCACCCGGCGTGATCCCATCGGCTGAGGGGATAGAGGCGATGCAAGGCGAGCCTCCGGTACCACCGGGAGCAGGGGACGGGCCCGAAATCGTCGAGGAAGTACTGGAAGCACCGGAAGAACTCGGGGAGGTAGGCACTGAGGAAGGGGAGCCTGAGGTTGCTGCGAAAATGGAGGGGCGGGTTCGGAAGAGGAAGAAGCGACATTGATTTTTCAGTGGCCGAGTTCTGTCGTCACGTTGGAGTTCGTTCTGAGATGTGGCCTTGGCGTAAGGAACTGATTAACTGAGGGAGTGAGCGCGGCATGGACGTAGAAACCACGTCTGTAAGTGTGGGAAATGATGGCGATCACATGTTGCTGGAGCCCAGCAATGCGTTTGTCTCTACCCCCACCATTGAGGAAGTGACGGAGAGGGCCCTCGCCTATCTGGAGGCGGGATACGCTGTGCACTTCGCCGGACCAGCCGGAGTGGGCAAGACCACCCTGGCGTTTCACACTGCCGCCAAACTGGGCCGTCCGGTCACACTTATTCATGGGGATGACGAGTTCGGCAGTTCCGATTTGATTGGAAAAGATGCCGGATACCGAAAGTCCAAGCTGATCGATAACTACATCCATTCCGTCCTGAAGACGGAAGAGAATATGAACGCCCTTTGGGTGGATAACCGGCTTACCACCGCGTGCCGCAACGGGTTCACCTTGATCTACGATGAGTTCACCCGCTCGCGACCGGAGGCAAACAATGCGTTGTTGAGCGTGCTGGAGGAGAGGATCCTTAATCTGCCAAGCCTGCGCTGGTCCGGCGAAGGCTACTTGACAGTGAACCCGACCTTCCGGGCTATCTTCACATCGAACCCGGAGGAGTACGCTGGCGTTCACAAGACCCAGGATGCTCTCACAGATCGGCTTATCACCATTCGGCTGGACCACTTCGATCGCGAGACCGAGATCGAGATCACGAGTGCCAAATCTGGCCTTCCGCGACCGGATGTCGAGAGGATCGTGGAAATCGTCCGGGAATTGCGGGGAATTGGTGTCAATAACAATCGGCCCACCATCCGGGCCTGCATTGCTATCGCCCGCATTCTCAGTCGCCGGAACGGGCATGCTCGTTGGGATGATCCGCTCTTCCGTTGGGTGTGCCGGGACATCCTGAGCACGGACACGGCGAAAGTCACCCGAGACGGTCAATCTATGATGTCTCAGAAGCTGGAAGAGGTGATCCGGGAGGTCTCAAGCCGGCAATCAAAGGATGGGAACGATTCAAAGCAGCACAGAAGCGCAGGAAAGGAGTAGAGAGATGGCCATCCCCCCTCGCAGCCTACGGGACATCCGGACGGTCTCTGGGAGAGCCCGAGAAAACTTGCAGCCTCACATGGCATACATGCGGATCACTTGTCTGGAGATGGAAAAGGCCAGGCGGAGCAAGGAGAGGACGAGCGCCATACGCTTGGTGGAAAAGATCAACGCACGGTTCAAGGAAATCGAGGTGGAGAAAGGCCGGCTCCTGCGCGTCGTGGGCGAGCGAAACAGCCAGAGTCCGGATGCGCAGAGCCCCGTGCCCAAGCCCCCGCCTCATGGAAATACGGCTGGAATGAAGTTCAGGTATTGACGGGACCATACGTGTATGTTGACCCTGAGGAGTTGCGCTCACATCCGAACGGCTCGGCACATGAGAAGTTTCCGATCCTGCCGAGCCAATACGGGATGGCAGATGTGCCTGCCTGAGATCCAGCGTAGACGGCAGGAGGAGCTGCACTTGGCGCAGAGGGAGTGGCGCCGGGTGTGGCTCGCCGAGCTGTGGAAGGAACATCTGGATCGTTCCTGCATCAGACGTCTCGCGCAGGGAATAGTGTGGCTTGGGCGAGAGTCCTGGCGACCCATGGGACTTGGTCGCAGCGGAGAACCGAGATGAAGATTAACTGCCTTTCTTGTGGATTCGGCGTCAATCTCGATGACGCTTACGACGATTACGAGGGGCCCGTCAAATGCTTTGTTTGCGGTGTCATCCTTCAGGTCAGGACAGAGCAGGGTTACATCAAGCAGGTAGGCCTCACCGACAGCGCCCACTGGGCTTCTCCCCAAAAGTCGCTGGAAAGGCTGATCTCCCCCGTGCAGGACACGAGGAGCTAGGCCATGCCTTCCGGTGCTTCCCGCGCATTCGTCGAGAAGCTGAGGGAGGCCTCCCGCTCGGGGCAGTCCGTGGAAGAAATTGCGGCTAGGATAGTCGCAGCAGAGCCGCAAACGGCTGAGTTCTGGATTCGGGCTCTCGTCGAGACCGCTCTGGAATCCTCGTGTCGTAGTGGTCTGGAGCAGGATGCGTGAGAGGGGCACTTCTCCTCTGGAAGAGGGGGAAAGAAACGTGTCCGAGGAAGCAGCCCAAAAGCAAGGAAGATACCTGTACGCGATCGTGCCGGGCAAAGGGAGCCGGAGCTACGGCGACTTCGGCCTCAATAACAGCCGGGTTTATGCCCTCTCGGACGGCCATGTGGCAGCGGTCGTCAGCGACAGTCCCGATGGCAAAATCCGTCCGGAGCGTCGGCATCTGGCTGCCCACCAGGAAGTGCTGAAGCGCTTGATGGCGGAGACCGCAGTTCTGCCAGTCTCCTTCGGCGTGGTGGCAGAGGATCCCCAAGCGCTGCGAAGAGTCCTGACTGAGAACCGGGAGGCTTTGCTCGAACAACTCGACCGACTTGCCGGCAAGGTGGAAATGGGCCTGCGCATCACCTGGGACGTTCCCAACATCTTTGAGTACTTCGTGACCACGCATCCCGAGCTCAGGGCCGCTCGCGACCGGCTGCTCGGGCCGCAGGGCCAGCCCACCCAGAATGACAAGATCGAGCTCGGTCGAATGTTTGACCACCTTCTCAACGAGGACCGGGAAGCTCACCTCAGCAGGACGGAGGAAGTGCTGGCTTCCCGGTGTGTGGAGATCAAACGGAACCCGCCTCGAAACGAAGGGGACGTGGCTAATCTGGCGTGCTTGGTCGAGCGCACGGCCCAAGCTAGTTTTGAGGAAGGCGTTTTCGAGGCGGCGAAATCGTTCGACAACAATTTTGCGTTTGATTTTAACGGTCCCTGGCCCCCTTATAACTTCGTACAAATCCGATTGGACCTTTGAGCATAGACCGTGGTGATTGTTGACGACATACTGCTTTTCCCGGTTCGAGGCATCTTCTGGATCTTCCAGGAAGTGTGCAATGCGGCCGAGGAGGAAGTTGCGGGTGAGGCCGAGTCAATCAAGACGGAGCTGATGGAACTGTACATGATGCTGGAAACGGGGAGAGTCTCTGAACAGGAATTCGCAACCCGCGAAAAGGCCCTGCTTGACCAGTTGGAACAACTTCACGAACAGGACACCGGATTAGAGGACGAAGAGGGGAAAGAGGAGGAGAACCTTAAGGACGATACTTAAGCTGGGGCACGCCGATGACTTTGCCATCTTTCCTCGCCGATCCGGCACTGCAACTACTGCTCTTTGGCGGCAAAGGCGGTGTGGGGAAGACCACTTGTGCTACCGCGACTGCCTTCCGGTTAGGCCGATGCCGCCCCGGGACGCCCCTGCTTTTGGTTTCAACCGATCCCGCACACTCGCTGCTGGACTGCCTAGCCGGTACCGACATCCCCCCCAATCTGACAGTCCTGGAATTGGACGCCCAGGGGGACCTCGCCCGGTTCAAGGCTAAGCATCAGCAGAAGCTTCATGAGATTGCATCCCGCGGAACGTTTCTGGACGAGGACGATATTACCCAGTTGATGGGCCTGTCATTGCCCGGGATGGATGAGCTGATAGCGTTTCTGGAAATCGATAGCCTCGTAAGAAGTGAGAAGTACGGCTGTATTGTGGTGGATACGGCGCCTGCCGGACACACCTTAAGGCTCCTGGCGATGCCTGAGCTCATGCGCACGTGGCTAGGTGCTCTGGATGCCTTACTGGCTAAGCACCGCTATATGAAAACCAAGTTTCTGGGCCGATACCGTCGCGATGAGGCGGACGCGTTCCTTGAGGAACTCACTTCCTCCGTGGAGCAGATGACAGCATTATTGCAGGACGCTTCACGCTGCCGGTTTGTGCCGGTCATGTTGGCCGAAAGCCTGAGCATTGAAGAAACGTTAGTTCTGCTGGAGGAATTACAGCGCTCCAGGGTACCCGTGTCCGAACTCGTCGTGAACAAGCTCTATCCCACCAGCGGCTGCGGGTTCTGCCAGACTGCGCGTGCGCGGCAACTTGGGGATCTGGGGGTAGCCCGCGGGCGGTTTTCCAGGTTTGCGTTGTGGAGCGTGCCCATGTTGCCGACGGAGGCCCGCGGGAGGGAAATCCTGGATGTATTCTGGGAGAATGTATCGGCGCTTCCCCAAGCCTCCCTAGTGGCTTCGGCAAGTCCGCCCGAGCTCTCTTGCCAGGTCGAAGCGCCGGGCAGGCTGCCGTCGCCCCGGATGCGGCTGGTGGTCTTCGCTGGCAAAGGGGGTGTGGGCAAGACCACCTTGTCCTGCGCGACGGCCTTGCGCTTGAATCAAGAGTTTCCCGACAAGGAGATTCTGCTTTTTTCGGCCGACCCGGCCCATTCTCTCGCGCAGTGCCTGGAGCGGCCCGTAGGAGCGATTCCCACCCGTCTCTTGCCTGGCTTGACGGCGTTGGCAATCGATGCCGAGGCCGAATTCAGGGCGCTCAAGCGACTCTATAGCCAGGAGCTCAATGCGTTCTTTGAATCCGCCCTGCCCAACTTGGACCTCACCTTCGACCGCAGGGTGATGGAAAGGATCATGGATCTCTCCCCTCCAGGGTTGGATGAGGTCATGGCACTCACCAAGATAGTAGGTTTTTTGCAGGAAGGCAGCTATGACCTCCTGGTCCTCGACTCCGCCCCCACCGGACATCTGATCCGGTTGCTGGAACTCCCCGACTTGATCGACCAGTGGCTCAAGGTCTTTTTCGGCCTTTTCTTGAAATACAAGCGAATCTTTCGGCTGCCCAAAGTTTGTGAGCGCTTGGTGGAAATGTCTCGAAGCATAAAGTGGTGGCGGGCGTTGCTGAGTGACAGGAACCGCTCCGCTGTGTACGCGGTGAGCATCCTGACGGAAATGGCGTTGGAGGAGACTCGTGACCTGCTTGCCGCCTGTGGGCGAATGAGAATGGCTGTGCCGCAGATATTCCTCAATCTAGCCACTCCGTCGGTGGACTGCGCCCTGTGTACCTCCCTCCACCATTTAGAACAGGGCGTGCGCCGGAAGTTCTTCGAGGCGTTCCCCACGCTGCACCACACGGTGAGTTACCGCCAGGGAGAACCGCAGGGAGTCGAGCAGCTCACCCCGTTAGGCCACGCCCTGTATCGGCCTCTGCATGTGCCAAGTGCGAGCGCTCTGCCCAAAGGCAGACCGTTGATTGCGAGGAATGCCTGAGTCTATGGCCACGCCGCATTTTGACAGCGTCGGCAAGCAAGGCGGGGAACTGGATCCGGACGCCTTTGACGAGGACGAGCACGTCAGCCTGTGCGAAGCGCTGGATCGAATTCTGAACAAGGGCGCGGTGGTTCAAGGGGATCTAATGATCTCTGTTGCCAATGTGGACTTGCTCTACCTGGGGCTCCGCGTGGTCCTGACCTCCATCGAGACCGCCATGCGAACGGGCGTGGCCTCGCCACCAGCGGAAGCCCGCCACGGGAGTTGACGGATGAATGAAGTCGAATCAAGAAATGTGGAGTCCCCGAAGATGCATGACTTTGCCAGTATCATGCGGACAGGGGAGCCCCCCGGACTTGCACCCAGCGGGAGCCGCCTGAACCTTAAACCCGAGGACGTGAAGAACGGGTTGGGACAACTTGTTCTCACCCTCGTGAAACTGCTCCACGAACTGTTGGAGCGGCAGGCCATCCGACGCATCGAGTCCGGGTCGCTCTCGGACGAGCAGATCGAACGTCTGGGCATTACCTTGATGAGACAGGCCCAGGAAATCGACAGGCTACGGAAGGCATTCGGGCTCGAGGAAGGGGACCTCAATCTCGACCTGGGACCTGTTGGCAAGCTATTTTGACGGAGGTTGACGCGATGGCAGTCCAACGCGCAGTTACACATGCGGTGGAGACGTCCACGTTGGCGGACATCCTGGAGCGTGTGCTGGACAAAGGAATCGTTATCGCCGGCGACATTAAGGTGAAGCTGGTGGACATCGAATTGTTGACCATCCAGATTCGCCTCGTGGTCTGCTCAGTGGACAAAGCCGTGGAGATGGGAATGGATTGGTGGTCTCGAAATCCGGAACTCGTTTCGGGGGCCGGCAAGAATGGCGACGAGCTGAGCGAAACGCCGTCCGGGACGGCAGAAGCCCCGCCTGGACCGTCGGCTGCCGCCGAGCGGGATCAGCATAAGCGGGTGAGTGGAGAGTTGGTTGGGGGGTAGACCGTCAGATATTTGACTGCGTGGAGGATCTAAGCCCTTCGATTATGAATGCCTCATGACGTGCGGGCTAAAAGCCTTCGAGTACGTAGCCGTCAGGGTCGTACTCGCGGGCTAGAACACACTTCCCTCCATCGAGTGGCGCGCTGCTCTGAAATTGCCTGTCATTCTGAGCCCTTCGCTTGTCATTCTGAGCGGAGCGAAGAATCTCGCTCTGCCGCTCAGGGTAAACTCCGCGAGGAATCTCGCCCTGGTCCCTGTTCACTGAACCACTCGACGCAGAGCGAGATTCCTCGCTTCGCTCGGAATGACATTTCATGGTTTCTGGGCTTTCGTCGGCTGACGAACATGAGCGACGGCTCTGCAATCCGCGTTTTCACCCCTTCAACGTCTACACCGAAAAGAAGCGCCTGAGTTAGACGTTCGATCGCGCACGCAAATTCGGCATCGCCGCCCAGCTGCGCGGGAGGTCGAGGAGGAGTTATCTACCTGGTCCCAGTTGTGAGAGCTCTAATCAGATTTCCATCTCCAACGATATTGCCCACCAAGTCCTTCTCAGCCCCGTTCGGATCCCAACCGAACCACCGCGAGCCGTGGCCCTTATAAGACCCGGAGTACAGCGTTTCGGTGTTGGCGTTCGTCACGGTCACGTACGCCTCCAAGTCTATTCGTTGATTGCCGAACCCGAGACCTTTGGCGGTATTCTTCACCCTCAGCAGATGGAGGGCAACACGACAGCAATCACCATCGAGGTGATCGACGCGCTTGAGGCTGTTTACAGTGAGAGCGTCACCAAGTAGCGCGACGATACCCTTTGAGTAGTCGTCATAGGAGCCGGTAAATGATTTCTGGGCGCTTGTTGAATAGGAAATCTCAAGTTCCTTCACGCTGGTCACGGCACGAGATCCGCTTGAATCAGCCGGCGGAGCCGGGGCGGCTGGGGGCTTCGTGGTGTCTTCATGGGTTGTTAAGACGGAGTTGTCACGCTTCACCATTGCTAGTATTACGGCGTCGGGAACGCCCGCAGCTTTGAGCGCGACTAACGTCTCTGCCGAAGTATCGAAATCGCAGGCAGACGACTGAATCTTGGCTATTACGATGTCCTGGCTGAGGCTAGCCTTCACCATGGAAATGATTTCTTTGTTGGTGAGCTTCGGGAGCGAGGATTGCGACGTCTCCCGGCTTGGATGGGCACTAGATTGCTGCTCTTGGCAAAGGCCTTTCGGGATCGCGACTGTCAAGACGAGGAAGCAGAGCAGCAGGTACTTGGTCATCGACTCGCCCCGCCCAGTTCCCGTAGTCACCGGTTCGCCGCTTGGGGCAGGAACTAGTGTGTGGAACTGAAAGTGACCATGTTCTAAGCGGCACGAGTCTATTTCCAGCGGACCAGAGAGTCAAGTGTTTTCTGCGGAATTATGCACTTGATAAAGCAGACTGGATCATAGCTAGAAGCCAGCTTCCAATGGTTATTTTTCTTGTTCGCTCTCCACGGCGACGGCCTCGGTTGATAGCGCCACGGTTGGATATTTTTCATATAGGCTGAGGCAGGTAGGAGTAAGCTCACCTGAAACTCTCTGCGGGGAGGAAAGGGTGTCAGGTACCCTTTTCATCGACGGGGCTGGCGCGGAGCGCAGCTCTGCGGTCTCTGTTCATTCCGGCTGCACGCAACGCAGGGCTTCGCCCTGCGCCAGCCTCGACCTAGCATGCAATGTCGTCGCCACCCACGCTTCCGCGGCCAGCCAAACCCGCGCCAACAGCCCTCTCCCTTGGGGAGAGGGTGTCACGC
>Ga0209517_10001574_pt1 | contig 34082 bp, 22 predicted proteins | sample PeaSoiMetSII2010_FD_187695 | JGI IMG/M metagenome (GOLD analysis project Ga0209517, IMG submission 187695) | Peat soil microbial communities from Weissenstadt, Germany - SII-2010 (SPAdes) (version 2) | ecosystem: Environmental > Terrestrial > Soil > Wetlands > Peat | place: Germany... | reverse complement strand
GGCCTCTCCGGCCTCGAGTCGCACCCGCCAATGTGGTGAATGCTGCAAACAGTAATTGCAGAGCACGGAGAAATACGGATACACAGCAGGCTCGAGGCCGATGTCTCGGAGAGTCCGGGTCCTGCCGCCGCAACTGCCGGTGAACAGCGCCGGGACAGGCGCGCCATCGTAAAAGACAACCAAGCCCTCGGTGGCCGCGGCGGCCTGGGCAGCGAAAGATTGCGGGGGCGGCGCTTCGCGAAGGAATTGGCAGTGGGTCGTGTCGCAGAAATCAATCTGCCCGTGGCGCGCTCGCGAAGCCAGATAGTATGAACGCGTGGCAACCGCTTGGGCCTTTAGGGCCTCGAGCGAAGCCCCGGGCACGCTTTCTGCTGCCACCGCCGAAGCCACGGCCGTTTCCAGGTCCATTTCCACCACGGCCATCAATTCGTCGCTCCTGCACGCGACGTCGAGTTTACCTCGAAACTGTCGCGTAAGTTTTCCGGGGGCGGAGAGCAGGAAGTCCGAACCTCTTGCCGTTCCGCCCGTCACGCGTACTTCAGTGGCCGCGAAGCCTTGATCGCTGATTCGCATGCGGACGCGGTCCCCTTCCAAAAATAACAAGGCCGAAGCGCCGCCGGAGAGGGCGACTTGGTGTGAGCCCGCGGTCAGCATCAGCATCTGCCCGGGCAAACAGGTGATCGTCAACTGCTGGGGATGAAGGAGGCCGAAGACGCCGATCCGCAGATCTCGAGCGGCTGCGCAAGACGCCATAAGAACGAACGCAAGTGCGGATAAGGCAAGCTGTTTGCTGATTAAACCCTCTCCGAAGCGCGTCGAAGCGCTTGTCCCAAGCTTGTCATTCCGAGCGCAGCGAGGAATCTCGCTCTGGTGTTTGCTTTCCGATCGGTCCGAGGCAGGGTAAGATTCCTCGCTGCGGGCTCTCGAAAGTCAGTCATTCTGAGCGAAGCGAGGAATCTGCATCAGTTCGCCTCGGTCCGGAACTGCAGATCCTTCGCTTCGCTCAGGATGACAGCGACTTTCATGTCCATGGGTGGACCGCAGCTCCATCTATACTCGGAATGACAACCATGCTTTCTACTCGAGGCTAATCACGCTCTTCAGCATACGGCCTCCGAGTCGGGCTGCCTGCGCCCCGGGGGCACCGTGCACGCGAACCAGCAGCGCCAAACGCGGCTGGTCCGCAGGGTAAAGCATGAGCACGTAACCGTCACCGGGTGCGCGGGGTTGGTGGACACAAGGCGCGGTGCCTGTCTTCGCGAGGGCGGCAACTCCGTGCAGATGAAGGCCCACACCCTCGGCGGTCCCGATTTTGGCCGAGAGCGTCATGCCGCGGAGCAATTCGAAGGCCCCGCCCGCTCGCGGCGCGACGGCGAGAAGGATGTATGCGTACAGGAGTTCCCGGGGGTCAATGCGCCAGGAGCCTCCCAAGCCGATCATCTCCGCCGCGCCGAAGGGCGCTTGCCCAATTGAAAAGCCGGAGCGTTGGGCCATAGACTCCACGTCTTCAGGCTTTAAGGTCGAAACCATGTTCATAAAATAGGCATTACAAGAATATGCTATAGCCGAGCTAATATCCACCTGCCCATGGCCGCGCGGCAACCAGCATCCGTCCCGCACCCCGCGGCAAAAATAGGTGGGGTACCGAAAATCGTGTTTTTGCGCGTAGGCCAAGGCAAGGAACGGCTTCACAAGCGAGCCCACCGGCACGGGTTCTGCGATCGAGTCCCAACGGGAGGCAATCAGGCCGCGAGTAGCAGCGTCGACCAGGATGTACGACAAGTCGCCGGAGGTGTAGCGCTCTGACAGCATCCTGGACACCGATTGGTCATAGAGCGAAGCCGCAGGCAAGGGAGTAGCCGCGAAAAGGCAAGCCAGCAGCGTTGCGGCAAGCAACCCCTCACCCGTCACGCTCCGGCTGATGAAAACGCCGGCAGCGTGACACCCTCTCCCCAAGGGAGAGGGCTTTTCAACTGCATGCCGTCCGCTTCGTTTTCCCCACATACAACCTACCACCTACTTTGTCTTAAGCCTGTACGTTGCGGTCTGTACCAAGAGAGGGCCACGGTCTTCGACGACAAGCGACTCGGATTCGATGCTCTCAAGCGACTCGCTGAGGCTCGCCAGATTCTCGGAAAAGAAAGCCGGTTCGCGACCCTGTTCATCCGCCAAGCCGACATTCCCTCTTGGCAGCGGCACTTCAATCAGCCGCATCATCGTCACGATGTTCTCACGCTCGGCGGCATGGTGAAACCCCGCGGCGTACACCAAGTTCTGACCCTGCGCCGCGCCGGCAAGATTCGCTGCGGGGCCGGACGCCGGTCGCACCAGCAGCGACCTCAGCGTTTCGTCAGAGTTCGCCAGCAGAAGGACTGGTCCCCGCACCGCGACGGCAAGCGGAACCAATCCATCGAGGTGATAGTAGCCGGCATTTTCTTCACGATTTTCTACCCAATTCACGCCGATTTGTGAAGTGGTCCAAAGGTCCCGGATGGCCGCGCGCAGGGCGTCGCGGACCGCCTGCGAGTCCCAATCCGCCGAACTGCGAATGAAGATGGCCGTGTGCGGCTCGACAAAAGCGGGCGACCCGCCATGACGAAGCGAGTGAAACTCCAGAACGGCCTCGAGCGGAGCTCGATCGAGAAGCTTCTTGAGAGCTTCGACACCAAGGGCTCCCGCCGTCCCCTGAAGCGGGGCGACGTCAATCCGCGTCTCGAGGTCGCTCTCGCTGCCCGCCTGCCCTGGAGTCAAAGAGACCGCAGGCGCGATTTGGGAAGCCACGCCCGGACCTGCGCGGGGCATCAGAACCTTCTCCTGCACTAAGCCGAGCACCACCTCTGAGGCGGGATTTCTCCAGGCTCGGTAAAGGCCTTCCTGCGAAGGGAGCAGGCTCAGCAAATCGCCCACTGCGGCGGCGCGAGGCTCCGCCTCTGCGGGTGGATTAGTTTTGAGCAGGACGCGGTCTTCACGAATTTCCGTTGCTGAGCGGTGCACATCCGCGACTTCAGCCGAATACTGCTTCAACTCGGTGGTGTTGCGCTCGATCCAATAGCTGCGGAAGTGCGGCGACTTCTCGAGCAGCGGAAGATTCAACACCATCCGAAGATCCCCGACCGGCCCTGCCGCAGCAATCGCGCTCTTATACCAAATCTCGTCGGGGAGCCTGGGCTGCGATTTGCCGGAAAGCAAGCCTAGCGCGCCGGCCATCAGGTCCTCGCGGGTCGCGAGCACGAGATAGTCACCTGAGGTGGCAAACGCCACCAGGCGATTCTTCTCCGGCTCCGTCCGAACGTAGTAGGAAGCGTCCGCGGCCTTGCGCGGCTCAAACTGCCCACGGTTCGTCCACAGAGCGTTTTGCACGGCGCGGGCGGAAGGCATGCGCGTGATGTACAGGATTTCCAGGTTGCCGATGTCGTAAATCGCGAGCGCCGATTGCCCGCCCGCGACCGAATCCAATAACGCCATGTCCGGCGGAGCGCCCGCCGCCACGGCGAATTGCTGCTGCGCTTCCCGGAGGCGCAGAAAGAGTCGTGAGCGCGAGAAGACCTGGTAATTGTCGCTCGCAAGCCACTTCTGTTTCTCTTTGGAGCTGTTCCAGTCACGGACCAGCGCGGCGAAGTCGGGCGACTCCAGGTAAAGCAGCGACCCCGTAGGCATGAAGGCCGCGAGGCTAGATGAGGCCGCAGCAGGCGCCTGGCCGGATGGAGCCATGGCGAGCGAGACGCTCAGCAGGCAGACTACCAAAACCGCGAGTTTCCACATAGCTCTCGACCTCCGAACTCACAACCCGCGAACCCCATGTAGCCCTCCCGACACCCGTCGTCACCGACAATTTGCAGCCCGGAGGCTTCGGTGCGTTTTGCGCAAGAAGAGCTATTTTTGCTCATTTTGAGGTTCGATTTGGCGTTATTTGCACGCAAAATGCACCCAATTTGCACTATGTAAAAATTGCAAGTTCCTTTGTTTCAAATACTTCCTAGCTTCGTTCCCACTATTTTTCATTTTTGTATTTGCCGCTTCCCCTCTTGCGCCAGAACGTCTCCGCGTTCCCCGACGGCCGGGGTGCCACAACTGCTGCCAGCGACGAATTGTCCATCATCTGACCACAATTATAGGCTACCATTGGCTTGCTCTACTGTCAAGCGATATCTGCGGACCCCCAATCCTCGGGTGGCGCATCAGACGTGCCGTTCTTTTGCCATGTCTCGGCCATAGCGTCGCGAAAGGGCGGATACGTGCCGGCAAAAAGCGTCGGCACGTACGCGCCACCCAGGGGCTACCTGGCTCCTCCAGCCGACGGCCCGCTCTGAACGAGCAACCGGGGCTTGACCACGACGCTCTGCCCGAGGTTATTCGTGATCACCGGACGGCGCTCCTGGTCGGCTCGCTCGAGCTTGAGTTGCGCTTGCACGCGCTCGAGTTCGCTGTTTGCCTTGGAGCGCACCGAGTCGTCGGTGGCGAGCATGGAAGATATTTTCCAAAGCCGCGCCGCTTCCTCGAGCCGATCGAGCTTCACTAACGCGCCGGCCAGTTGCGTGGCCAGAAGCGATTTCTGCCGATCGCTCAACTTCTGGTCACGCAAAAACCACTTCCACATCATGTCCGGATACTCGGGCTGCCCCGAACCCTCGTCCGCTGCTGCGCTTTCCTGATTTTCGGGTTGTACGGTGAGCGTCGAACCCTGCTCCAGCAATGGTGCTATAGCTGACATCGCGAGTTCGTTCTGGTTTGCCGCGGCCGCCGCTTCAGCGAGGTCGACGCGCGGCGAAACGCTTTCAGGCTCAGCCTCCGAGGACGGGGCCCGGGCGTTACGCTGCGAGAAGTCCTCGGGGCGGATGGCAATCGCATCCAGCAGGAGGCGGATTTTGGCAGCGGGGTCGGCGGCCTCCCGCGCCGCTCGCAGGCGCGCGTAGTAAAAGCCCGGCGACTCGGCGGCGGCCATGGGCCCGCCACGAATCAACCATTCGAGTTCGGCGCTGACCTGGCTTGGCACAGGAGCCTTGAGGGCGGCGAGTGATTCGGCTGCGGCGGCACGCTCGGCATAAGCGGCGTTCGGAGAGGACACCAGCGGAGTCAACAGTTGGATGGCTTCGTTCCGCTGCGTGTTCGCAGCCGCTTCCGCCTGAGCCAGTTTCAGCCGTGCGTCCGCATCCCAGGGAACGGCTTTCACGCGCATGCTGTAGAACTGCGCGGCCTCCGCCGGATGCCCCATCTTCAAGAGCAGATCACCGGCGGCGGTCAGGTTCTCGAAAGGCAATCCCGCCACAAGGTTCATGCGCTCGAGCAGCGCCACCGCTGGCGCGAGATTGCTCTGCTGCAAGCGAACTTCGGCAAGCCCCAGGAAGTTCGCCGCCGCGAAATCGCGTTCGTCAATTTGGCGAGTATAGACGTACTCAAGAACGCGGCGGGCATTCGCCGGGTCCTTATCCTGCAATCCGATCGCGGCACTGCGCAGGACATCGAAAGGGGGAGCCTTGTCAGGGGCCTCTTGAAACCGCCGGAGCAGCTCCTCAAGCGTGTTGGACTGGGCCGCAAGGCGGACCATGAGGGATGCGATCTCAAGCCGGCGCGGGTCACGAAAATCCTCTGGAAGATTATTGAACGCGGTTTGGGCTTCCGCGACATGATGATTGTCCAGCAGGAAATCGATCCAGCGGAGCTGCCAATCGTGCAGAGTTTCGAGCGCTGTCGAGTGCTCCGCGCCAAAGGTTTTGGCGGCTTGGTCCAGAGCCAAGGCGAGGATCTTCTGATAGACAGGCTCCTTCTGGCCGTCGGGGAACCACTTCGCTCCGGCAAGCTCTGAAAGGAAGACAATGGGGGATTGCGCGGAGCGAGAAAGGTCCAGGAGCCAATTCACGCCCTCTGCGGGACTGCCCGCCGCAGCCAGCGCACCCCGCAAGATCGGCCCGGCTTGGTAACTGCCGTTGCGCCGGACGTAGGTGCGCACCACGCGCTCCGCATCGTCACGCAAGCGCGGGAAAAGTTTCCTCTCGCCGATGTGTTCGAGCGTGGCTTCAAGGTCTCTCCAGAAAGCGGGCGGCACGGTGCGGCTGTCCTCCTGGGCGCGCAAGGCAACGAATGCCGCCGACCATTCCTTGACGGCATCTTCCTGCTTGCTCTGCTGCCAGAGGATTTGCGCCCTGCGATCGTGCGCGTCGGCGCGCTTCGAATTCAGTTCCAGCGTATGCGCGAAATCATCGAGCGCAGCGTCGAGTTGACCTGCCTCGCGGTAGTAATCAGCGAGCGCGAGATAGGCCTCCGAACTTGCCGGAGTCCCTTCCAGACTGGACGGCAAGTAGTCTTCGGGGTTGCCCTGGTGCGCGATGGAACGATATTCTCCGTATCGCCCGCCGTAGTAGAACCAGACATCACCCGCCAGCGTTTCGTCACGGTTCGGGGGCTTGGCAACGCGCTCGCCAATCGTGCGCGTATCCAGCGCCTGCTGGAAGGCAGAGTTAACCAGCGGTGAAGTGTCGGAATAATAGAGGCCCACCAGGCCGGTGTAAGCGCTTGTCCAGACGGGGGGCAGGCGATGCCCTCGGGCGGCGATGGCCTGAAGGGTCAGGTCGACTTTTCCGGTTGTGAGCGCCGAAGTTGCTGCAGCGTCGCGCACTTTATCGGCCTCTGTTCCTCCCGCAATTGCGACGAGTTGATCAGGCGAGGTCTTGGACAAGAGATCGAAGTAGCGTCGCAGCGGTTCGCCATTCAGGCCACGCCCCTCGAAGGCCTCCTGAAGGACTCGCAATTCCGCGGCGGTGTTCCCCGCCGCCCGATAGCTCTCCGCGGCCTTTTCGAGGATGAAATTCTTCGCAGGCTTGTTGGGGAAAACTTTCCAATAGGCTTCGAGCTGCGCCCCGTATTCGTTGAAGCGCATACGCTGCTTTTCGAGCAAGCCCAACCGCGCACCCATAGCTTCGGCGTCGGGCGACCCGGCATCGGCCATCATCACCTCGAGCCGCCAGCCTGCCTCGAGGTCCGTGAGACCCGCGTCTTGTGCTAGAGGGAGCAAATCCTCTCTGAATTCACGCGCTTCCATTCCTTGCTTTTGCTTGGTAAGGAAATTGGCGAAAGCGGTGGTTTCTTCGGGCGTGTAGTAACTTTTCACTACGCCGCCCATAGCGGAGAGACAGGGAGTGAGGTTGGGTTCGATTTTCTGATCCTGTGCCGCTCGCGCCGCCTCACGTAGGCGCGCGTACGCCGTGCTGTAATCGCGCAGGCGGGTGAGGATCGTTACGTAGGCGGTCATACCAGGCAGCAGGCGCGGATCGAGAACCGCACCGGCTCCCGCGAGCGCCACGCCGCGCTCCGCGAATTGCCGCGCCTGGTCGAGCATGTTCCAGGTCGCCAGACGTTCGGCAACGGCGAAGTAGAGCTCGGGCTTCTCCGGCCGGCCTTCAATCAACGCCTTCCTCAGGGCTGCGACGGCCGCATCGGTGCGGCCTTGACGCGCCTGGAGTTCCGCCACCTTTTCCATCCAGGCAGGGTTCTGGTATGCGAGTTCGTAGAGCCGCGAATAGCTCTTGACCGCATCGTCAAAGCGCATCAAGCGTTCCTCGAGGCCGGCTTGGGCCGCCAAGAGGTCTGTGCTGTCGGGGCGGATAGCGCGGGCCCGCGCGTAGGAAGCTATGGCGGCGGGATAGTCTTCGAAGAAAGCGTCGACTCGCGCCACGACCATGGGCCAGCGAAAGTCCTTGGGCGAATCAGCGGCAGTTTTGGTATAGTAGTCAAGCAGTTGTTTGCGCCGGCCATTGCGGCCCGCGAAGCCCGCGGCCTCCTGAACCAGTCCTTCGTCTCCCGGATATTTGTTGATGATTTCGATGTACTGGTCGACGGCTGCGGCAAAGTCCTTCAAGCGGGCGAGCGCGGGAACGAGGCCACGACGAAGCGCTGCGATGCGAGCCGTCCTTTCATCGGCAGGCAGGTCCGAGTCGCGGAAGGCCTGGATTTTGGCCAGGTAAAAGTCGCGCAGCGATTTGTCGTCGCCTTCCCGCGCGTAGGTATCCGCCATGGCCGCCAGATACTCGGCGTTGTAGGGCTGATCCTGGAGCAGCGCGGTGAGCAATTCGCGGGCGCGCGCGAATTCCTTGACTTCCGCAGCTTTGGCTGCCGCCTCGAAGCTGAGCTGCCTGCCGAGATCGGGGTAAGCCGCTTTGGCCGCTTTCACCAGCGTGTCGATGCCGGGGTCCCACATCTTGTTACGCCAGTAGAAATCGACCGTGGAGCGGACCACGCCGAGCAGCAGCGGATTCTCGCTATAGACACTCTCCATCAACGCCCGAGCCTGCTCGACCTGGTTTTTCGATTCGTAGAAGCGGGCCAGTTGCAGGCGGAGTTGGAGCTTTTCGACCGGGTCCGCCAGCAGAGCAATTTCGCGCTCGAGGATAAGGATGCGACCGTTGTCGAAGCCGTAGCGTTCCGCCACCGGTTGAATCTGCGCGAGAAGCTCAAGCGATGAAGTCTCCTGCGCAAGATGCGTCAGAAAGGCTTCGAGATCGGCGCGGCGGTTGAGCGCCTCGAGCACGTCAATCCGCAGTGAGACTGCATTCCACTCGGGGTTCGACCCGCCGGCGGCCTTTTCGGTCGCCTGCTCGATGGTCGCGCGCAGGTTCGAGCGCTTCACCAGACGCAACAGCCGCGCGCGCACCGGAGAGTCAGCCGCCGAAACGAGCGCGCCACTCAAGTATTCGCCGACCGCACGCCTATAGTCCCGCTCGCCTTCGTAAACTGCTCCTGCCTCGTACGCGAAGAGGGCGGAGTTTGAGAATTTCTTGCGCGCGTCACGGATTATTCGCAGGGTGTCGCCGTAGAGAAAGTAGTCCCAGAAAACAGTCGCGGACTCGAGGAAAGCGTCGGGATTGCCGGGCTCGAGCTCGGGCACACGATTCCAAAAGGGACGCGCCTTGGCAAACATCTCGCGGTCCGCGTAAATGTCGCCGACGCGAATCAGAACGTCGCGATCACCGGGCCTCGCCTTCGCGAGGGTTTCTTCAATTGATGCAGCAACCGCCGTGTACTGAGGGTTAAAGGGGGCAAGCGACCGGAAGAGGGAAGAGGCGCGCCGGCCGCTTGCGGAGTCGGCCGGATAAGCGTCCGCAATCGCCTTGTTCAGAGGGGCCGAGGCTTCAAAGTGCGAGCGCCAAATCTCTGCCTCGGCGACGAACTGCGCGGCGGCAGGATTCGCTTGAGTCAGCGCGCTCCATTGCCCGGACGCGGCCTGGGGATTCGAGGCGCGCACCGCTTGCAGCTCAGAATCGAGCCGGCCGCCGCTCGCGAGAAAAGCGAAGAATACCGAGCGCATGGTGTCGTCATAGAACCAGTACTGGCGAATCAGCGCGTCCCAGGCTTGCCGGTTGTAGGTCTGCTTTGAGCGGAAGGCCTCCAGCAAGTTCCGCACAAACGTAAGATTGTGAGGAAACCGCTGGTGGGCATAGAGGTTCAGCTGCACGTACATCTGGGGGACCACCGGACCGCTAAACACCACGGACCGGAAGTAATCCTCAAGCTCCGTGCCCGAAAAAGTCTGGATGACCTGCCGGGAAAGTTCTTCGAACTGCTGCCGTTCGTGCCGCCGCAAATACCAGCGGGCCAGCTTCTGGTACCAGGAGCGATCGGGAAATTGCTGGAGGGCCTTTTTGTAAACGGCCTCGATGCGCTCGTCCATGCGGTTCTGCTCGAGGAAAGTGGCCAGCCGCTCGTAGAGCCCCGGGTCGTTGGGATTGTGATCCATTTCGCGCCGGAGAAGGTCCAGCACAGCAAGCGGCCGTCCCAGGGCGACCAAACGCGAAATGTAGCGTTCCAGTACTTGCGAGTATTCCGGCGATCGTGCTTCACCCGAACGAGCGGGTGGAGTACGCGTCGCCCGCAGGCGGGACTGGAAGGGCGGGCGACGACGAGGCCGGACCACTTGCGGGACTGCCGTAGCTGGGCCGCCCGCGGGGGCAAAAGACGGGCTCGTGCCTTCGGCGTTTTCTTCGGGCGCAACTTCTTCGCCCTCGGGCTCTTCGGTTTGTCCCGGCTGTTGCGCTATCGAAGCACTCGCGCGGGCGCCCTCGCCGAGCGGCACATGCTCGGCACGCGCGGCCAGTTCGCTCAGTAGTCGGTCGTAGAGCGCGAGTTCTTCCTTCTCTCTGTCCTTCCGCGCATAGGAATCAGCCATCAGCATGGAGACGTGCACGCGCTGCGGCGCCCTGGGGAAGTCGCTCAGGAACTGGCGGCCCTCGCGCAAGATGGCAACGTCCATCCCGTAGACGGCATACGCATCCAGCAAACTGGCGTGGAGTCCGCTGCGCTCGGCCGACTGCGGAAAGCGCTTGTCGAAAAGCGCGACAAGCTCGGCGGCACGCGCGCGATGAAAATACGCCGCGGCCGTCACCTCAGCCTGCGAGTATTGAAACGCGGGCGACTGGGAGTTCATCAGCAAGGAGAGGACCCCGTTCAAAAAACCGGGGTAGGGATCCATGGCGCCGATGTCACGGAGGAAAGAAATCGAGTTGTTCCCGAATTCGATAGGCTGCTCGGGGGCGGTGAGAAGAAGGTTGGCAATTCCGGCGAGAGCTTTTTCCTGAAGCGCGGGCTCCGCGCCCGGCAAGCTGTAAAGCGCGTAATAACACCGCGCGGCTTCGTTGTACGCGTGAATGCCGTCCAGGAGGCGCGCAACGGTCCAGAGTTGGTCTCCTTTCCAGGCGGCATTGGCTCTCTCCATGCGCAGCCGGTACTCGACGAGCGCGCGCTGCGCTTCGGCCGCATTGCCTTGCTGCTGGTAGTAATAGAAGAGGCGCGCCGCAGCCGCCACGTCGCTTGGATCGGCGTTGGCGGCGGCGCGGGCGCGGCTGAGGAATTCACGCAAGCGATGCGTATCCTTCAGCAGAGTAAAGTAGTCCTGGACGAGTTCAGGCGGCCAGAGCGGCTGAAAACTGCGGTCATAGATTGCCAGCGCCTCATCCGTTGAGCCGCGCTTGTAGGCCAGCGTCGCGCGCGCTTCGATCGGAAACACCTGGTCGTTTGGGAAGGCTTGCTCGTACCGGCGAATGAGCCGCTCAGCCTCTACAGAAAGCCGAGGAGTCGAGGGTCGAGAAGTTGAAGAGTCGAAAGCTGCACGAACCTCGGCGCCATCCCGCGTGTTCTCGGCTAGATTTTTCCCGCCCGTAAGAAAATCAAAGAAGCGGGAATAAACTGCCGCCTCGTGGGGGTAGCGCTCGAGCCACGCGTCATACTGCTGGAGCGAAAGCGTGTCGGGCAAAGCCTGAAGGCGGATGACTTCGAAGATCCGTTCGAACGCCTGCCAGGATCGCTGTTGATTGTCAGGCCGCAGTTTGTCCGCAGGCGAGGCAGGCGCCTGCGCGGCGGCGGAGAGCGCCTTGACCTCATCCAGCGGGCGCGCGCGACGATGGTAGAAGTCGGCAAGCTGCAATTGGGCGTCAGCCTTATCCGGGGCGAGTTGGGTAAACTTCTGCCAGTCTGCCTCCTCGGCGCTCGAATCCAACTGCGCTTCGTCGGCGCGCGCGCGCATTCGGTAGACCTCAGGATCGTTGGGAGATTTCGAGACGAGGTCGTTCAAGGCGTTGCGAGCCTCGAGAGGTGAGCGGCGCACGCTTATCGGAGCGCCTAACAACGTTACGGTGCGAAAAAAAACTGCTTCAAAGCGGCCGTTACTTTCCAGGTTCTGTAACCATTCGACGAGATCGCCGCGCGCAGCAATCCCGGCGAGGAACAAAAGGGCAACCGGAACGGCCAGAAGAATTCGGGAGCGCGCGCTACGGGAGGATTTCAATGTTCACCTCCTGGCTGCCCACGTTGTGGGCAATATCTTCTGCCGCAACTGTAAGCGAGTAAACTCCCGCCGGAAGATCCGCCGGGATGGGCAGGTTACCGGTGTTGGCCCCTGCGTCCTGATTCCAAGTGAGATAAGCGGGTTCGACGCCATAGAGGCGAGCCACCACGGTGCGCGTCCGCTCCGATGCACTGACACGCAAAGGGATTGACTCGCCGCGCCGGAATTGCTTCTTTTGAAGGTGAACTCGCACGACCGGCGCCTCGGTCACGATAACGAAGCTCTTCGACTCCCGATAAACGTGGCCATCGCGGTCGCGCAGGATGAGGCGAACCACGTAGGTCCCATCGGTCATGTCTTCAGGCGCCAGGAAGCGGGTTTGCCATATATCTTCGCCCGGCAGGTAGCGCAGCGCTTTGATCAATCCAAAGGGGAAAAGCGCCACCACGGAACTTATAGAGGGATCGGTCTTCACGCGAATCACCGGATCGCCGGGCCGGATCACCCGCGGGCGCAACAAAGCGCGGGGCGCCGCCAGGAACGAGGTGTAAGGCGTAACGAATTTGTACTTGCGAGCCAGCCGGATGATTTCGTCCACGGAGGCGCGATCCTCGCCGTCACGTTCGATCTTGGCGAGCAGCGCATCGACGCGCGCTTTCGCCCAGGTGCGCGGCAGGTCCGGGTGCTCAAGATTCTCCTGTGGCAGAGGCACGCTGGCGCGCATCCTGGTGGCAGCGCCTTCCCGAATGGCTTGGACGTCGAACTGCGCGGTGGTCAATGGCTTTTTGTATTGGCCGACCCAGGCGGCGAGAGAGCCGGGGAAGACGGTGTCCTCGAGCGGATAAACAAGATCGAAGTTCGCCGCCGGCGTGGGGCTGAGTTTGAGTTGCGCCAGTGAATCCCGCCCAATCTTGCCGAGGAAGGCATGCAGCTTGAAATCCATCGGTTCCGTCGATCGGACCCATTCCGTGAGACCGCGATTAGCACTGAGCAGGCGGAGCAGCGCCTGGTTGGCGTCATCGCCGACACCGAAGGTGTAGGTTCGAGGACGCGAGACCTCGGCCAAGGCCTTCCACTGCTCGGAGTACCACGCCGCCAATCGGCCCGTGCCAATCAGGCCGCGCGTGGCGTCTCCGTCGCTCAAGAGGATGATGTAGCTTTCGCCCGGCGAGCCTTTCGCCTGATCGAGAGCGGCGGCGAGCGCCTGCTGAAGATTGGTTCCGCCGCGCAATCCGCTGGCTCGCACAAATTCGCGCGCGCGCTCGACCGTGGGCTTGTCCGCCACCGCGGGCTGCTTCTCGAACCAGTTCAGCTCGGTATTGAAGAGGAGGAGGTTGAAGCGGTCCTTGGGGCCGAGAGAGCGTAGCAGCGCTTCCATGGCCTGATCGCTCCGCTCCAACTTTTCCCACTGCATCGAAAGCGAAGTATCGAACAATACCAGAATAGTACGCGGCGGTCCGCTTGAGGCTGCGCCGCCGGAAGAGGCAACAGGGCCGTGTGTCGCGAACAATGCCGAGGCCTCGAAAAAGCCCGGCTCGCTCGAATGCGCGGGCGGGGCCTCCGTCGCCGCGGCATCGACCTCGGGAGGGCGCGGGTTACGGTACGTCAGAACCTCGAGCGAATCAGCCTTGGCTTCGTCCAAGGTGTAGTGGACGGCAAAATCCTCCTTGAACAGAATGTTGTTGGCTTCAAGCGAAGCTTTCAGCACGGATGGTCCGCGCTCCGTAATCTTCAGCGGGAAAGTCTGTCCGACCACCTGAAAGTCGCGGATCGCGTGTTGGCTGTGCAACTCGAAGTCGATTGTGAGGTGAGCCGCCGACTGAGCCTGGTAGGCATCGGGATGCAGAGGCACCGCGAAGAGCGACTGGAGATTTTCAACCGGGAGGGCTTCGTGATACTCGATCTCGACGCGCTTCGTGCCAAAGCCCGGAATGGGAACGATGCGTGCGCTGAACACCTGGCTGCGCCGAGCCTCTTCCGCGCCGCGCTCGCCCATCTGGAGCAGGCCTGGATCGATCGACTCCGCCTTAAGGGCGTTATAGATCTCCTCCGCCCGCTTGCGCTCGAGAATGACACCGGGGATGCGCGTTACGCCGTCCCACACCGCAAAATCCGAAATCGCCGCACGGCTGGGCAAAGCAAAAAGGTAATTGCCTTCGAGGACGTTTCCGTGATGGCTGCCGTAAATCTGCTGAATGAAGACGCGCGCATCGCCGTTGTCAATGTAGACGGTGATGTGCATCTCATCGAGCGACAGAATTGCGGGGTTTGGCCGCTCCTCTCCGAGCGGGATGATGACGCCGGCGTCACCGAGGCACCAGGAGGCGGTGGCAAGCAGAAGAAAGAGCGCCACCGAAATTTCTGGAAGCGCAGTCCTTCTCCGACATGGAACTAAAGCCCTCTCCCCAGGGGAGAGGGTGTCACGCGACGGCGCTTTCTCCAGCCGTCGCGTGACGGGTGAGGGGTCACTTCCGTTCCGAAGCCGGTTTGTCCCGGTCAAACTTTCCATCGGCTATGATCCCTCCTGTCCGTGTCGTACGGTCCGCCGCGGCACGGGCAAGCCAAAAGTCAAGACGGGAAATGCAGTGGTCGCGACGCCGATGCTGGTGGCGTCGCCTATCTGAGCAACCAACCCCTCACCCGTCTCGCTCCGGTTGGTGAAATCACCGGAGCGAGACACCCTCTCCCCGGGGGAGAGGGCTGGCTGCTCTAATCTAACTACGAGCCAATGCGTTATTCGAGGCTCGTTTCCAGTACCCGAATCAAACCGTTGTCCGTACCAACGTAAAGGTACCCGTCATGGACCGCGAGAGCCGTGACGTTGGGCGAGGGCAAGGCCGTCGTTACGTCGTTCCAGCGCCCCAGCGCGCGATCGTAAACGTACAATCCTCTTTCCATGGTCCCAGCGTAAACGCGCTGGCCGGTAGCGAGCATGGCGTTGGGGTTCACCACGAACGCCCCCGCGGCGTCGGGAAACCTCTCGCAGCGACCGGTGGAGTTGAGGCGAAAGATCCCGCCCCCGTAGCTTCCCACGAACCACTCGTCGCCCACGCGGGCCAGGGCGGTAATCCAGTTGGCTTTCAACCCGGAGTTGGCGGTGGTGTAGTTCGTGCGCACCTGGCCGTCGTCAAGGATCGAGAGGCCGCCGAGCGTTCCCGCCAGCAGTCGCGTGCCCTCCGCCGCCAGGGTGTAGACGTGATTGTTGACGAGGCCGTGGAAAGCGTAGATGCTGCGCGCGCCGCCGGAAGTGAGAAACGTTATGCCGGCCGGCGTGGCCAAAGTCATGCCGCCTGCCGTCAAGGCCACATCTGTGACGTGATCGGCAATCAGCCCCTCGTTGTGGCCCAGCACTTCGCGTTGCCGCAATGCGCCGTCGAACACGATGAGGCCATTGGCAGTGGCCACGATGGTGGCGTCGCGCTGTGGGTCGTGAATGATGCGGTTGACGCAGAAAACATGCTCATCCTCGATGTGCGTAGCCCGCTCGCCGCCGGGCGAAAGCACGTCGAGGCCGCGATCGAAGTAACCCACCCAGAGTCGGCCGGAGGAGTCGAACTCGAGCGCGGAGACGTTCCGGTCCTCGAGCAGCGAGGCTTCACGCTCGAAAGCGGGGCGCCATGCGCCGCCGCGCGGATTGAAGCTGTAGAACCCGCTCTCCGTCAATGCAAAGAGGTCGCCCTCCGCCGAGAGCAGGCGCATGATGCGGCCGGAGATTTCCTGGCCGCGCGGGCGCGGGCTCGTACCCGATCGTTCCGCAAGCGGGACCTCGAGAATGCCTTCATCGAGCGTGCCCACGATAAGCGTTTCCCCCTCGACCAGCAGTGAACTCGCGAAGAAACTCGAGGCCAGCACACGCGTGAACTTCCCGCCCCGGAATTCCGCCACGCCCATTGGCGTGCCCGCGAAGGTCCGGTCTCCGTCGACCGCCAGGGAAAGAACGCGCGCATCGGGCAGTCCATCGGACTCCGCAAAGCGGTCGGCCTGGCCCGCGTGCCAATGGATGACGCCATTCGCGAGCGTGCCGGCCCAGAGGTTCGAGTCGTCCCCCGCGAGCGCTGTGACATGCAGATTCGCAAGTTGGGAATGGAAAGACGAGAGGTGCGTGCCGTCGTAAGCCAAGACGCCGTTTTTCTCCGTGCCCAACAAAACCCGGCCTGTGGGCAGGGTTAGCACGGCAGTAAGCCGCCGAAGCGACGCCGCCTCCGGGAGGATTTGCCTCAGACTCTTTTCACTGAGCGCCAGAAGGCCGCCACCCGCCGTGGCGAGGTAGAGTTCCGGTTCGGCGGCGTCTGCAGCGCGACCGATCGACATACCCATTAGAGGCGCGGAAGGCAACTCGAGGCCCACTCGGTAGCGCGCCGCGGGCTTCCCGTCCATGGAATACTCAATCAAGCCCGAAGGGCCGCAAACGAAGAGGTGGCCGCCAAAAAAGGCCGCATCATTGAACGCAGCAGGCGAACTGATCCATTCGATGCCCGGGGAAATCGCACGGTTTAAGCGCGAAACCGCAAATTTCAGGTCCTCTTCTTCCGCCACTTCCGAGTTGGCCTGCCGAAGTGCTCTCGAAGCTTTCCAGATGGCCAACCCTGCGAAACCAAGTAGCACGACCAAGGTTAACCCTGTCAAGAGCAGCCACTTTGCTTTGGGGAGTGCCATAGCCGTCCGAGAGATTATATACGAGTTGCAGGGAGACAGATTACCGTACTCTCCGGCTCTCCGCGCGCTTTCATTCTGCCGGCAAACGCGGAATCCACCGCCGGACGGATCGGAGATACTCCTCGTAGGATCCCCCGAACTGGCGCATCAGGGTGGGTTCCTCGTAGAAGAGAACGAATACATGGATAAGGCAAGAGAGAAGCAACGCCAGGAGCAAAATCGCTACCGAGCCTAGGTAGAGACCCAGGCCAAGCAGGAGAATCAGCCCCCCGATATACATGGGGTTGCGAACGTATCGGTAGGGACCGACGGCAACGAAAGCCCGCGGCGCGTCAAAAATAGCGGGTGTTCCGCGACCTCGGATAATGAAAACGCCTGCGCACACCAGCACCAGAATCGCTCCTAGAACTACCATGATAATGCCGGGTGTTTTGACCCCTGCAGGCAAGGCGATTCCGATATGCGGGTCAAAGACCCGCACGCTCAGGGCAATCCAACCAAAGAAAAGCAAAAACCCAGTCATGTAGAAGATGGACCGGAGTGTGAGGAAGAGAGTCTTCATGGCATGTCTCCAGCGCGACCTGCAAGCCAGGCAAGAGATTATCGGATCAACGCCATTCTATTGCCAGTCTTTTTAGGAAAGACCGGAGTGGGGCGTCCGTTGAGGGCGCTCGTGGTCTGCGCGGGCTGGTGACTTGGACCCCACCTACGGCGGTCAACTGTACTGCCCTAGTTTGATCGTAGCGCTGGCCTTCAGGCCAGCATTTGCCGACCTAAAGGTGGGCGCTACGCCCAAACTAGGACACTACCCGGTCAACGCCCCTATTGAATTCGTTCCAGGCTTGGCATATAGTTCACGCGCCGAATTGTATTGCCTTGCTGCCTTGCCTGGCGGACCAGCCCGGCAGAGATGATGCGGCAAGGGAGACCAAGTGACTCAAGGGGGTGTTGAGCTGAGCCGCCACGGATGTTCCCCCGGCGGCACAAACCACGCCTTCACTCCCTCAGGAGATAAGCAAATGCCCAAAGCCAATCGTTCGCTCCTACATTTTCATTGGGTGCTGGTGGTGTTGCTCACCAGCCTGGCACTCGTTTTGAGCTGTTCGGCGCCCGTGCAGAAGCCCACCGGCCCCGGGGCCGATTACCAGGACGCCAAAGATATGTTCCAGCGTAACCGCTTCGACCGATCCCTGGAGTTTACGGATGGGTTGGCCACCGCTTCACCGGCGACGAAATATACGGAACGGGCGCAGGTGCTCCGTGCGGTGATTTATACCGCGCAACTCGAGAGCTGCAAGAATCTGGTGGAAGCCTATGCAAAAGGCGCCGACGCGACCAAGAACACGCATTTCAAAGCCGAATACGAGCGCTTGCGTCACGACAACCTGCAAGACGGGATGAAGGCTGCCCTCGGCTTGGCCGAGACCGCGCATCAGTTATTGGAAGGCGGCAAGGTGTCAAAGCAGTTGACTCTGGAGGCGCCTTACCCCTCCGTCGAGGGTCCTGTTGAAGTGGCTGATCTCGAGAAGGTCAAGCAGGGCGGCTGGATCGAGCCGGACCACCAGGATGCCGCGGCGGTCGATTCACTCAACGAAGGGGTTGACGACGCCTTGGCGGGAGCAGTGGGCGGCGATCGGGCGAAGGCCCGAAACGCCCTGGCCTCCGGCTCCACCACGATCGACGGCCTGGATTTCACGATTTTCCTCGGCAATCAACTTGTCATCGGGGCAGGTTTGTTCGACCGCAAGAGCGGCAACGATCCTGTGAAACTCCGGGCGGTCTGCAACGAAGCGTCCGGGGCGGTGAAGACTGCCGAAGGCCTGCTGAAAGAGACGCCGAACGCGGATAAAGAAAAACAGGTTAAGAAGCTGGACGATCAGATCAAAACCACCCTCAAGCACATTTAAGAGGACGCTCCAGGAACTCTCGCATCGCGGGGGCGCAGAGCAGCGGCATAATGAATTCGAAAGGCCTTCTCTCTGCGTCTCCGCAACCTTGCGGTGAGGATTTCGATTTGCACACAATTCCAGGCGTTCGCATTGGACACGCCAGCGACTCTAAAGGTCTGACGGGGTGCACCGTTGTCCTCTGTGAAGGGGGCGCGGTCTGCGGAGTGGATATTCGCGGCTCCGCTGCGGGTACGCGCGATTTGGCTACCTGCCTTCCCGGCCATGTGGTGGAGCGCGCGCACGCCATCTTCCTGAGCGGAGGGAGCGCGTTCGGCCTGGACGCTGCCGCGGGTGCTATGGATTACCTGGAAGCGCGTGGCGTGGGATTTCCAGCCGGAAAAATCCGCGTGCCCATTGTTCCTGGCGCGGTCATCTTCGACCTCCACTTGGGGTCTTCAAACGCTCGCCCTGACCGGCGAATGGCGCTTCGAGCTTGCCGGAAAGCAAGTCGAGAAGTTGTAGAAGGGTCGGTTGGTGCGGGGACCGGAGCTACGGTCGGAAAACTCTTCGGACTTGAGCGCGCCACCAAAGGCGGCGTGGGGTTCTGGAGCCGGGAGTTCGATGGCGGAGTCCGTGTGCAGGCGCTCGCCGTGGTGAATGCCTTTGGCGATGTCGTAGATCCCAGGACCGGCAATGTGCTGGCCGGAGCTCGTCTCGCGCGTGACTCAGCCGAGTTCGCCGGGACTGCGGAGTGCATGTTCGAAGGCCGCGCCGGCCATGCTTTCGGAGCAACCAACACGACGCTGGTGGTCATCATGACCAACAGCGCCCTCGATAAAATGCGGGCAACCAAAGTAGCCCAGATGGCGCACGACGGGCTGGCACGCGCCATTCGCCCCGTTCATACCCAATGGGACGGCGACTTGGTGTTCGCGCTTTCCGTGGGCCGAAAACAGGCTGACGTGAACACTGTCGGCACCGCCGCAGCCGAGACGACCGCAGAAGCGGTCGTGAGGGCCGTCGAGACCGCGCAAGGCCTGGGCGGCGTTCCGTCGCGCCACGACCTCGCAGGCTAGGGCACCTTGGAGTGCGGCAGCCCCAGATGCCGCCGTTCGCTCGTATTCCACGGCGGCAAGCTTCGCTGCCGCACTCCATGACCCCTTCGGCCGGCCCCGGCACCCTAAGTTCCGTACTTCTTCACCAGGTAATTGGCGACCTCTTGCTCGAATGCGGGGTAGGTGAGGTGAAGCTCGTTTTGAAGAAGAAGACTGAAGTCAGGCTGAGAGGGCATGGCTTTGAGCAGGGCACAAATCTCATCCATACCAAAATTGGCTCGAAGGTACTCGAGGGCAGCGAGCGATTTGGCATAAGAGAGCGCCACCTGGTCCTGCGGCATATTCAGGAAGGGGCCTTCGAGCGCCTGGAACGAGGGCAAGTGTCCGCCTGCCGCCGCCCGCGCAAGCTGTGCGCCCAATCGAGCCGTGGTGTCACCCTCCTCCAGTTGCGCCAAACCCTCGTTAAACCAGGTTGGGCAGTGGCCCATGGTAATCTGCCGCACGAAGGAGTGGGTCAGTTCGTGCTTAAGCACGCGGGCGAGTTCGGCGGTCATCTGGGTCAAGCCGGATACAGGCACGCGAATTTTCCCGTCGTTGAGCGCGCCCACCCAGTTCGGCGAGCGGGTGATGTCCTGGAACGCCTGATTAGGGTAAAGAATGACGATAATGATCTCGCGCGGGGAATAGTCAAGATCGAGCACGAGGTTCTGGAACGACGCCTCCAGGCTGCTCAGTACCTGGCCGCTCAGTTTCTCGACCGGCTCTCCCCCGTAGCGGAGCAGGAAGTGCTCGCTGTGCAGTTCGCGGTAGTAGCCCGCGATATCGCGCTCGCGTTCCGCCTTCGAAATCGCGTCGCGGAGACGCGAGTTATCCTGCAGGGCAAGCGCCTTGTTCCATTGCGCGATAGCCTCGTCCAGGTTCTCCATTCCGTAAAACGCCGACCCCAGCAACATCACGACATCCGCCGACTTGGGGTATAGGTCCGAGGCGGGCAAGAGCAGATCCACGGCCTCCAGATAGTGGCTCTGGGTTACGAGCAGGTAGCCGAGCGCCAGCGTCAAGGACAGATCGTTAGGAAGCAGCTTCAGCGCCTGCTGGTATTTCTGGATCGCGCCTTCGGGGTCGCCGTTGTGAGCCTGGAAAAGCGCTGCCTGTTGATAGCCTTGCTTCAGCAGACGAGCATTTTCCGCGGACGGATTGTGGGCCAACTCGTCACCCAAATGCAATAAATAGGCTTCATCAACAGCTCCGTCCTTGATGACGGGTGAGTCAGTCACGGACGAAGTTTCGCCGGAAGGCAAGGCAGGCAAGGGAACGTCGCGGGCTTTCTCCTGCGAGTTTTCACTTGGACGCGAGGGCGGCGGCTCGACAGCATCAGCGGATCTTTCGATATGATCCACCATCGACTTCGGTATAGAAAGCTCACCTCCCTTAACGGAGTAAACCACCTGCTTCGAGTCTTCCTGCGTCACCTGAGCCACTATTTTGCGGCCATTTTTCAAATAGATAACGTCCGCAAACACGGTGAATGGAATTAACGCGGTTAAAGACAGAAAGAGAAACAGGCGTACGCTCGTCGTTTTCTTCCTCCGTGGAATGCCTGCTTCCAGCATACGCCAAGTATAATACAACCCGCGCCTCAGCCGACTGCTGTCCCAATTTGTGCGTAGCGCCGCCATCCTGGCGGCTCGGGCGCCGGCTGGAAGCCGGCGTTACGGACCAAATTAGGGCGCACCGGGAATGGCGCTGAGATATGAATAAAGGTGGGAAGGCTGAGGGATGATCCGCGAGATTTCGATACAGGCCGTTTGACACGCAACCCAGACGTGACCTAGAATCCGGCAACGTTAGCGAAGTGCAGGACTGGAGTTGTCGTTTCTTGAGTCGAGGGTGGAGCTGATAAGGCGTGAAGAGCGGACGACAGAGGCAGGGAGAGAAAGCCAAGGGCAGGAAAGTGGGGATCCCCCAGATAGCAGAACTCGCCGGGGTGTCCATCGGAACCGTCGACCGTGCGCTGCATGGGCGCAAGCGTTGGCCTGCGCGGAACGTCGCCTCCGCCGACTCGAACGGCCGATCACGCCCCTTCAGGGCTAGCCAAATGCGCGGCATCGATTCCTCACCCAGGCCGTTGGCCTGGGCTTTGTTAGACCGCCCCTTTGGGGCTATGCCGCCTCCCCGAGTGCGTCGGAATCTGAGCACGACATTCTTCGTTTGACGGAACTGAGCAAGCACGCTCAGAATTGACGTCCGTGCCGCGCTCCACCGAGGCGGCGAGTTTTCATCTTGCTGGAAAATGTGGGCTCGAGGAAGATCACTCATGCCGGTTTATGACAACTTTTACCATCACAACCGAAATTACGGATGCCGCTGCCACGAGGTCATCTACAACGGCTTTCGCGCTTTAGTCCTCGAGAACGAACTTCTCCGCACCACCATCCTGGTGGATAAAGGCACGGACATCATCGAACTGCTTTACAAACCCAAAGACGTGGACTTCATGTGGCGAAGTCCCGTGGAGGTGGAGGCCTCGAACAAGAATCCGGTCACCCGCGCCCTGGAATCGGGTTCCTTCCTTGACCAGTATGAAGGCGGATGGCAGGAATTACTTCCCTCGATCTCCGCTCCTACCAATTACAAGGGTACGAATCTCGGCTTTCACGGCGAGGTGCTGTTTCTCCCCTGGCAGTATCAGATACTCGAAGACTCACCGGAGAAAGTCAGCGTGCGCTTTTCGGTTCGCCTGCGGCGGGCGCCGCTCCTGGTCACCAAGATAATGACGATCACCTCCCAGAGCTGCCACATTCTTTTTGAGGAAACCGTCAAGAATGAAGGCGACGAGAACTTCAGCATGATGTGGGGCCATCATCCGGCGTTCGGCAAACCGTTCCTCAGCGAGGAATGCTTGATCGATTTGCCCGCAGGCGCGACTGGGCTGACGTACCAAACTGACTTTTCCGGAAATAGTCCCTTCGAGTGCAACTTGGAGTTTGTGTGGCCGATGGCGCCGGACAAGCAAGGAAAGCTGGTGGACCCGAGCCGGCCGATGCCGCCGGAGCGCAAAACCGCATTTAACGTGTATATTAAAGACCTCCGGGAAGGGTGGTACGCCGTCACCAATCCAACCCTGGAGCTCGGCATTGGCATGAAGTGGGAACTTCGCGTGTTTCCTTACTTGCTGTTATGGAATGTGTATCGGGGTTTCTATAACTCGCCCTTCTTTGGACGCACTTACAACCTGGCGCTGGAGCCTTATTCGGCCATCCCGGATAATTTCGATCAGGTGGTTCGGTTAGGGCGGGACATTCGGTTACAACCTCTCGAAGAATACTCCACCAAGTTCGCCGCCATCGTGTATCGAGCTAACGGTCGAGTAAAAGGATTTGATGAGCAGTACGGAATCCTGCGCGGTTCCAATGAGCGCACGGAGGGCAGGCCATGAAGTTGGCATCCTGTCACGAATTTCAGACACCGTATATCGCGGCATATTTCACATAGGGTAGGTATCGTCATGAAACCATTTCAACGCATCGGACGACGTCAGTTCCTTCACAGCTCCGCTCTCGGTTTGGGTGCAGCTCCTCTGATTGCCAATACGGCTTTTTCCGGGGAACCTTCGGCCCTTCCTTCTGCACTTCAAAGCGCGTCAAATGCGAATGGTCTGAAGATGCAGGCCAAGTTCGGATCCACTGAGGTGGTGTGGATTGTCCGCGACGCGAACTCGAGCTTCGCGGAACAGTTAGCTTCATCCGAGTTGGCACGCGGATTGCGCAATCTCGGCCTGGCCCGGGAACCTGTGCAGGCTGTCGTAGGTGCAAGTGAGCAGCCGTCCTCCGGCACGATCTTTTCCCTTTCCGTCAAGAAAGGGGGCTTCAAACATCCCGAAGCCTACGAAATCTCTCACGAGTCCGCGGGGGCCAAAGTTTCCCATGTGCGCCTTACTGGCGCTACGCCCCAGGCGGTCGCCTATGCGGTGTTTGACTTTCTCGAGCGGCAAGGAGCGTTCTTTGGTTTGGACGGTGAAGTCTACCCGCTTGAGCCTGCACGCGCCCTCCATCTGCCGACCTCGAGCCAACCCTGGCAAGCGCAGCCACGTTTCCAGGCGCGCGGCCTTGTGCCCTGGCCGGACTTCCTCAACTGTGTGACCATTTATAATCGCGAAGATTGGCGCGCCTACCTGGAAGCCATGGTGCGCATGCGATTCAACACACTTGGGGTGCACGTGTATTCCGGCGCAAACCAATGGACCGAGTCTTTCCTCTCGTTCGAATATGCCGGCGCGGGACACCTGGCTTATACGGACACGAGCGCAACCAACCGCTGGGGCTATCTGCCGGAGCGAACTTCACGTTTTGGAATGGGCGCGCCTGACTTTTTCGTGGATGAAGTATTCGGTTCTGACGCCACCACCAAAGCCAGGAGTTGCTGGGAGGACGAAGAGTACGCGCAGAAGCTTTGGAGCGAAGCGTTTCAATATGCCAGGCAGCTCGGCATTCGCACGGGTGTCGGGTTTGAGCCCTACCAGATCCCTGATGAGATCTATCGCGCCACTCCGCCGGAAGCGCACTACGCATCGAGCGACCCGAAGGTCCCAGGGCCACGCATCGACCCTGAGTCAGTAGCCGCAAAAGACATCCTGGAAGCACGCCTGGCGCAACTGCTCGAACACTATCCTATGGTGGACTACGTATGGCTGTGGGAAGACGAAGATATGAACTGGGCCAGCCAAAAGGGGAATGTGCCTCTCTCCGTCACTCCGTTCAAGCAAGCGCATGATTTTCTCAAGCGGCACGCTCCCGAGAAGCGCCTGGTGATTTCGGGCTGGGGCGGCGTGGTCCGGCACTTTGCCTATTTCCATAAGTCGCTGCCGGAAGACATCATCTTTTCTTCTCTCAATGACAATCTGGGTTGGGACCAGGTGAGCGAGGAGTATGGCAAACTCGAATCGCGCGAGCGCTGGCCGATCCCCTGGCTCGAGGATGATCCAGCCATGTGGCTGCCTCAGTTCCATGTGACGCGCTTTGTCCGCGATATGGATTTGGCGGAGCAGTATGGGTGCCAAGGCTTATTGGGCATACACTGGCGGCATCGCATTATGGATATCGACGCCGGTTATCAGGCAGGTTACTCCTGGAACAAAGATTTGACCCCGGCAAAATTCTTCCAAGGTTTTGCCTCAGCCCAGGCGCGCGAACCCCGCGCCGGAAAACTGGCGAAGATTCTCGAGGAGACTGATCGCGACCGATTGGTCCTCTGCTCGTGGACGGGCCAGGTCATCGATGGTCACAGTGAAATCCACGAATTCACCGGCGACTATGATGAAGCGTTCCAGTTCTGGTCCGGCTACGACGTTCCTGAGAGCGTAAAGAAATCCCAGGCCGATGTGGCGCAGCAACTTCGCGCGCTCACCTCCGCGGCCTCGAGTTCAGCGGAGCGCGAGCGGCTCAATTACCTCACTCGCTTCGTCGAGTTCCTCACTCCCTATTCCGAGTCGTGGTCACTGGCGTTCCGCCTGAATAAAATACTTCAAAACGCGCACGACTTGAGAAAGCAGAACAAGGCCGACGATGCTCGCGACCTGGTCACCAAGGAAGGCGTACCCCTCTGGCTGGAATTGGCTCCGCGGGTGCGAGAGGTCTTCCTCGATTACCAGGAGATTGTGAGCACCAGAAACGACCTTGGACAGCTGGCCTCCATGCATAACAAGTACGAGCGGCTGGCGTTGTATCGCTTGCGCGCCTCAATGAAGGAATTCCTCGGCGAACTGCCACCTCAAACCGAGCGGCTGTTTGCGGAAGTGCGCCAGCCTGACCCCACGGCAAAGTCTCGAACCTTCGTTCCCACCCGGCCGACGGTTCTGCGCAAAGACGAACATGCGCGCGTCTTTGCCGTAGTTCCAGGGGCCGGGCGAGTGAGCCAGATTACACTCCTTATGCGCGCTAAAGACTCCGGCCAGTGGAGTCCTTCCCCCATGAGCCTGGCCGGCCGGCGCACTTATGCTGGCGAGATCAGATGGCAGGAGGAGGGGGCATTGTTGGATTATTACATCCACGCTGAAATCGAAGTTGGCGGAAGCAAGGCGGCCCTCACGTCACCACCCGAGGCCCCCGCCCGCTTCTACACCGTCACCCTGCTCTGAATCCTGAAATGCCGCGTTGGAGTTTTCTGAAGGGGCGTCACGGGAAGCTCCTCATCTCGGGCGGCGGACCAGTGCGTACACCACAGATCGCCGCCATGCGGCACGCGCTGGAGTTAGGTGTCAATTGGATCGATACGGCAGCGACCTATGGCTTGGGTCATTCCGAAGAAGTCGTCGGCCGATTGCTGCGCGAGATGCCAGCCTCCGAGCGTCCGCTGATTTTCACTAAATGTGGGCTGGTTTGGGATGAGCGTAACCGAATGTCAGAGCCGCGCGGTGTGCTCAAACCGGAATCGATCCGGCGAGAATGCGAGGCTTCATTGCGCCGGCTGGGAGTGGAACGTATTGATCTTTACCAGTTTCATTGGCCCGATGACACCGGTACGCCAGTCGAGGATTCATGGACCGAAATGATGCGGCTGATCGAGCAGGAAAAAGTCAGACTGGCGGGAGTCTCCAACTTCGATGTGCCACTGCTCGAGCGGTGTGAAGCCATCCGGCATGTCGATTCCCTGCAGCCGCCGTTCTAGTTGATCCGCCGTGATGCAGCTGCACGCCAGATTCCGTGGTGCGCGGAACAAGGCACAGGCGTGACCTGCTACAGTCCCATGCAGTCCGGATTGCTGACTGAGGCCTTCAACCGCGAGCGTGTCGCCAAGTTCGCGCCCGACGCTTGGCGGCGCCGCTCTCCCGAGTTTCAGGAGCCGAACCTCAGCCGCAATCTGGCGTTGCGATGTGCTCTCCGCCAGATCGCACAGCGGCACTGTTTGGCCCTGTTGCTTTTGCAGCAACTGCCCGGTGTCGTCATTAAGGTGTTTAATTACAATTAGTTAGGTTTTCTGTAGGAGCCCCCGAATACCGTGAAAGCAGGTGGCTTGGTCCACGATGTGGTGTGCTAAGTGCTTTATTTACAAATGATTGGTACGCCTGGCAGGGCTCGAACCTGCGACCTGTTGCTCCGGAGGCAACCGCTCTATCCATCTGAGCTACAGGCGCACGTTATTGAAAATAAGGTACTTATTCAGAACTTCACATTCTTGATTTCCGCCTCTTATGGGAAATTTTGCGGGGACTCAATCGCGCTCTGGTAGATCGAATTTCCCCACTCATCCTCCGGCAGTTTGAAACTCTCTGCCTGTTGCTTTTCTTGCAACTGCTCGGTTTTCGGTGCTGCCTCGACATAAGCTTGCAGCTTCACCGTGGCTTCGATCTTCTGCTCGCGAGCTGCGTGCTGGAAAATCATGGTCGTCTCGATGTTCGAATATCCCATGAACTCCGCGAGCGCCGATAACTCCAACGCCAGTGAATGCCTGGCGCCGTTCATATCCCTCACAGTATATATCGTGAAAGGCTCATCTGGGAAGCTGTCTTCGATGACTCGTTCTTCGCGTCATCCGTAAACGGTACCTCTCGTTTGGCTCTCACAGTCTTGGTCCCGGGCAGACCCACATTGCCCTGTTTTGAGTGTACATCTTTTTTGTGCAGAGCAAGTAACTCCATCGGAGGTCCGCCGGTGTCGAGAGCCGAAAACGGAAAGTCCTCAACATCTCCCTTGGCTGCGCTATAGCCTGCCCTCTTCCCCGGGGGAGAAGGCAGCCTTTCCGCACGGCTTGAGCGGCTGAGGGCATTCAAATAGAATGAACCGTTCGGCCCAGTGTGCTGTCGCGCTTACGGCTTATGTCAGCTCTGCGGTCTCTAAAACCCTGGCTGGTCGTCACGGTCGCGTTCGCGGCTTCCCTTTTTCTCCGTCAACTCCCATCCTCTCAGCTTCCATCGCCCCGCACCGATCACCCCGCAGGCCGGCCAAACGCATCCTCCAAAGCTCCCATGCATTTCCGCGACATTGCTGCGCAGGCAGGGCTCACCACCGTTCCGCACTCGTCGTCCGAGCGACGATACCTCGTTGAAACCATGGGTGGGGGCGGGATTGCGCTTTTCGATTGCGACAACGACGGCAAACTCGACGTCGCGGTCGTGAACGACTCGACCATCGAGCGGTATCTTCGCGGCGGCGATCTGATGATCACCCTTTACCATCAGGATTCGGATTCCGGGCAAGTTCATTTTACCGATGTGACCCAGTCTGCCGGCCTCACCACGCGGGGTTGGGGAAATGCCATCGCGGTGGGCGACTACGATAACGACGGCTTACCGGACCTTTACGTCACCGGCTACGGCCACAACGTGCTCTACCACAATCTGGGCGGCTGCAAATTCGAGGACGTTACCGAAAAGGCCGGCCTCAAAGTCGATGGATTCAGCACGGGTGCGGCCTGGGCTGATTACGATCGCGATGGATATCTCGACCTGTTTGTGGCGCGCTACGTTTCGACCGACGTTCGGCACCTGCCGCCCCCGGACCCGTCCGCCACTGGCTACCGGTCTGTGATCATCGAGATGCCCGGCGAAATGCAGGGTGAAACCGATTATCTCTTCCGCAATCGCGGCGATGGCACGTTCGAAGATGTATCACAAAAAGTGGGCGTGAGTGATCCCCAGAAGCTTCATGGCATGGGTGTTATTTGGGGCGATTACGACGGTGATGGTTGGCCCGACCTCTTCGTCACCAATGACGACGGCCAGAATTTCCTCTATCACAACAAGGGCGATGGCACCTTCGAGGAGATCGGACTCGTGTCGGGCGCCGGGCTCGGACTGAACGGAGAAGTCTACGGCAACATGGCGGCGGATTTCGGCGACTTCGATCGCAACGGCAAGCTCGGCCTGGTTGTGACCCGCTACGGCAAACAGCCCGCGAGCCTCTATCGAAATGACTCGCACGGCTTCACCGATATCGCCCCGGAAGCCGGGCTCGCCAATCTGACCTACGCTCCGGTTAAGTGGGGCGTGGGCTTCGGCGATTTCGACGACGACGGCTGGCCGGACATCCTCATCGCCAATGGCAACTTTTCGTCGTTACTGGATAAACTCGCAAACGAAGTGAAGTATCGCGAGCCGATACAATTATTCCGCAACCTGGGCAACGGCACGTTCGACGAAATTGCAGATCGCACCGGGCTCAACGACGGCCCCCTCCGGTCGCGCCGCGGCACCGCCTTTGGCGATGTCAACAACGATGGCAATCTCGATGTTGTCGTCTTCAATGCCGCAGGCCCCCCTTCCTTGTTTGTCAACGAAACGCACAACGCCAACCATCGCGTTTTGTTTCATCTCATCGGCACTAAGAGTAACCGTGCCGCGGTCGGCGCTCGCGTCACTGTTGTCACGTCCGGCATGACTCAAATTGACGAAGTCCGTGGGGGAGGAAGTTACAACTCAACGAATGATACGCGCCTCCATTTCGGGTTGGGCCGCGACGCCATGATGAGCAAAGTCAAAGTCCAATGGCCCAGCGGACTCGTGCAGGAATTCCGCAACGTCGCGGGAGACGAGATTTATGAGATTGTGGAAGGGCAAGCCATGAAGAAGACACTGGCATTGCCTCTTCAAAGCAATTGAATCGCGGAGAGCGCAAGCAGAAGGTACGCGGTAGAAGCTGGGTGCGGTGAATTAACGGGCGTCAGCGAATTTCGCGTCATCGTCGGGGTGACCGTGCCGGGGAATGGCTTATCCTCCCGTTACCGTACCCCGTCGACGCTTTGGGGGGGCGAATGCCGGTTAGAGATGGCCAGAATGAGCGACGGCCCAATTAAGCGGCCCGGCGAACAATGGGCTTCAGGTCGTGGGGTGGAGGCGTGAACATGTTCTGCGCAGTCAGTCCGCACTCCCTGGCCATTTGGATGCCGTAGCCGACCATGCCGACTTCCTCGCCGTGAGTGTTCGATCCGAAAGAGAATTTGATTCCGGCCGCTTTGGCTTTCAGAATGAACTTCTTGCTGGGGACTTTGTAGAGACCGCTGATCTCGATGGCGATGGTGTGGCGGCGGGCGGTTTCAATCACTTTCTCCATACGCTCTTCGGTCCAAAGCGTACCATAGTCATGCACAATATCATCAGGCAGGAAAGTGGCGTTGGCCAGGATATCGATGGGTTCCACGTCCATGACTTTCAGATTGAACGCCACGTAGCGCTCCATGAAATCTTCGGCGTCCGTGATGACAGCGGCGGGAGTCCAGAGTTCAAGCATGCGGCCGTCCTTGTCGGGGAAAATAAGCGCATCGGAAAGCACGTAGTCCAATTGTACAATCATCTGTTTCGAGAACATCTTGGACCAGGTCAGCCCGCCGCCCTGCATGCCGCGGTACACCGGCTTGCCCGCCCAACGCGCCAGGTACTGGCGCATATCCTCGTCCGTCTTCATGCCCTCGCCGACTCCGCCGTGCTCCGCGATGCCAACCTTCACCCGCCGTTGGCTGGCCAACTCGAGCACGTGTTCGACCGTAGTGCCCCCCTCGACGTGCACGTGAAAATCGACGATCGGAAAGTCCAGGCCCGTGCGTGTGTCTGGCGGCTCCTGCGCGAGCATGTGTGCGAATGGAGAAGCGGCGAGGGCGCAGGTGGCGCCGAAGAAAGTGCGTCTTGAGATCGGATGAGTTGACATGGTTGTGGTCTCCAAAATTGGACGCCGATTATACCACTTCCGCGGTGCGCCCGAAGTCGTCGCGAAGCTTGCTGCTGTCCTGATTTGGCCGTAGCGCCGCCATCTTGGCGGCTCCAGTGCAGGCTGGAAGCCGGCGTTACGGCCCAAATTAGGACAGCACCCGAAGCTTGCCAGACTACAACGGACTTGCCAGAAGTGGGGCAGGTGGAGTAAAACATCTCAGGCCCGGAATCCCTCCGTTATCGGATTTTGAGCGGACCAACGGGCGTTGGCAAATAGCCGGCCGTGCTGCCCAGGAGAAGCCGCGCTCGTGTCGCCCACAACCTGGCTACTTATAATTTCGATTATTATCTCCACTGCTGCCATCCTCCTGTTTCTATACGTTCCGCGCGTGGGTGAGCTTTTTCATCAGCACGTTCCGGATCGCCCCAAACGCCGCCTTTTCCTTGCTGCGGTCGGGTTCTTTACCAGCTTCGCCGTGGCCCGCCTGCTGGCTTTCCTGGCTTCCCGCGGCGTCGGCCCCGTTCGTTACCTTTACATTCGCGGCACGCACGTTCATCACCTGGTCTGGGGAATTCTGCTTCTGCTGGCTGTGGGGTTTGGCTGGCTGATTGAAATCGGCACGGGCAGCAGGTCGTCCTCTCTCCTCGCCAGCCGTCTGATGTCTCTGCTCTATGGTGTCGGCGCCGCACTCACTCTGGACGAGTTCGCGATCTGGCTGAACCTTCAGGAAGGCATTTATTGGACACGCCGCGACCGCTCGAGCCTCGACGCCGTGCTGCTCTTCGGCGCCCTGCTGTTAATCGGCCTTTGGGGCCGCTCTTTCCTCAAGGCCATCAGCCGCGAGTTTTTCCCCGTCCGCCGTAAGAGGAAACCGCATTCCGGCGCCGCCTCCCACGTCTCTTTGCAACACCCACTCGGAAAACCGCGACATTGAAACAGCCGATAACTCGGACTGCCGGGTTTCAGTTGCCGGTCCCGCCATGCCGGGAGCGCTGTCCCATTGGACGCGCGGCAGGATCGATTCACGCCGGATGCGGTGGGCATGGTTGCGGATCGCAACGAGCATGCTGTCCACCAGGACGTCAGGGTCCTGCTCCGAAGAAGCAGGTTCCGAAGGCATCATGGAGTGCGGTAGCGCCAGCTACCGCCCTTCGCTCGAATTCCAGGGCGGCAGCTTTGCTGCCGCACTCCATGACGCTCTGCGCATTTTCATGATTTCTGGTTGCCAGTCAGCAAACGAACATGAGCGACGGCTCTGGAATCGGCGTTTTCACCCCTTCAACGTCTACACCGAAAAGAAGCGCCGGGAGAAACTGAACTATGCAGAGCGACATAAATTGTGGCACGGCCGTCCCGGCCGTGATCACGGGCGGGACGGCCGTGCCACGAAGGGATGCCCAATTATTCAAATCGTTCTGTATCGATGCACAATAACCCGGTCCGGCGCGGCCTCGAGAGTTCGCCTGGGGATTGGCCGTGGTCAAGCTGGCGGTATTACTACTTGAATGACGTGTCCGTGCTCCGCGTGGATCCACTGCAATGAGCGGGGAGCACAGACCTGTCGCTTCGGGACATCGCAGACTCCAAAAGGCAGGAGTCTGCGCCAGCCCGCCAGAATTGTGCGAGCTAATCCTTCTCCAAAACGTTGCCGCGCAGAGTTGGATTCTTCTGGCTCGCTGGAGCGGAGGGTTGCGCTTTGCGCCAGCACGCGCTAGTCACGACTTGAGCGTAAAGTGTTGCCCCTATCCAGGAAATGGCGAGTGTGACTCTTGTGCGTTCCATCGCAGCCTTCTCGGTTTGGTGCTCTTGATGGGGCCTAGCTGGGATTTCGTTCTTACGCGGGGCAGCCTCCGCGTGTTGCTTGGGTATTGCTCTTACCGCACGATTCGGGGCCTCTAGCTTTTCCGTTAAGCGAACTACTATCCGGGAATCAAATCTTGTAGCTTCAACGCTATGTGCGAAGATGTTTCTGAGCTTTCGCAGCGTTTCGAGGTCCCGATAAATGTAAGCAACTATGAGGTCGAGGGCAAAAGCAAGTTTGATTTTCGCAGAGAAACTTGCGAGCGGCCCGAAAGCATCAAATAGGGGATCAATCGCCGAGTTCGGTTTGACCGCCTTGACGCCAAATGCAGCTCGGAGAAGTGCTTCGAGCGCCTCCTCCAGGAAGCATGCACCGACCAAGACCAATCCACGATCCGACTCTTTTGACAGAGCTTCAAAGAGTTGGTCTCTTCTCTTAATGATATCCTCTGTCGTCCTGGGGATTTGCCCCCTTGCCATACGCGGAGCACCGCTTTCCCGGGTCGCGCATCCCGAAGGGTCGAAACATGCTCATCATGTTTCTTGCGACTTACGCGAAGCCGTGATTTATACCCAAACGATAACGTCCCCGACTGTATACACCCGCAGGCGGTGAAACACAAGGGGGTGCAAAGGCAGCGACGAGCGCAGAGCAGCGCGGAGCAGGTAGCGCAGAGTCTCTGATTTTGAGACTCTGCGGATCTTTGTGGATGTTGCGCGACCCTGCGTCCCTTCGTAGGCATTCGGGCGTATAATGCGGCGTCATGTCTCGCTTGCGCCGACTGGTTGTGTCCGACCGATTGTTCTTCGTCACTTGTCGGCTCTTGCCACGCCGAGGAAAGCTTCAGGGCTCGGAATTCGAGTGTCTGGCCCCGCGTGGTGCAGGCGCGGCGAGAGAAATACCATTTTCTCCTGACGGCCTGGGATTTCTTGCCGGACCACTGGCATGCGATCATCTTCCCGCGTTATCCGCTTACCATCTCGCGGGTCATGGAATCCATCAAGGTGGGCTCCACGCACCGCCTCAACTCCAGCCGAAGAGAGTCGGGCCTTCTCTGGCGAACGCGATTTTTCGAGGGGACGGTGCAGACGGTCGAGGAATATTACGAGAAGGTGGAATACATTCATCTGAACGCGGTGCGGGGGGCCGGGCTTGTGGAGCGAACTGAGGACTGGCCGTGCTCGAGTGTGCGCGACTACGGAGGGAATCTGAGCGGGGTGGCCAGCGCGCATCCCAACCTGCGCATTGATCGGATACTGCTGCCAGCCGATGCCCGGACTCGGGTCTAAACGAAAAGCCGCAGAGTCCCAACACCGGGGACTCTGCGCTACCCGCTTTTGGGTAGATCGGCCGGCGCCCTACGGACTTGCCTCGTGGCAGCTACGGGTGCCATTGTTTAATCGAATTCAGGAAGCCAACCAGTTTGTTGCCGCAGTATCCGTTCATCATGGTCAGGTAGAAGCAGAGTACGAACCACACGATGTGGAGCGCCACTCTGAAGCTGGCACTGTTATTCAGCCAAGCAAGGCAGTGCTCTTTACTCAGAGTTCCACCAACATTGACACCGAGGGAATAGAAAACGAAAAACATGAACGCGAAGAACTGCCAGCTTTCAGACCCGCGTGTGACTACTATGGAGAGTTTGTCCGAAGTGTCGATACGCGATGTGCAAGCACTCAGTGACAAGGCCGCGAAGATCAAGAATAGAAGGGAACGTCCCACCATAACTCCTCCACGAGTTGAGTGTGCGAACTGGGTGGCAGCATTATAGCGGCGAAGGGACAATGCTTCAATGGAGCCTGTATCCTTGTTGGGGTCGAGGGAAGCGGAGAGAGAAACGGGCAGGCGCAGATCTGCGGTTTCTGTTCATTCCGGCTCCGCGCAACGCCGGGCTTCGCCCTGCGCCAGCCAAACCCACGCCAACAGCTCTCTCCCTTGGGGAGAGGGCTGTTTCATCCCATCGCTGGCTAGCGTATCATTCTGGGCTTGACAGCCTAGCCAGGATTCTGCTAAGCTATGAGGGTTGTGAACGTGTATCTCACCTTTTGTGGGGACGGTTCCTCTGCCGCCCCTGCCCCCGAACTTTCCTGACGATGGAGAATACTATGTCTTTACGCAAAGCTAGTTGTCTTACTCCCCGGCGTGTCGACGCCGCGCGGCACAATTCCGAGCGCTCGACCGGACCTCGCAGCGAGGCCGGGAAGCAGCGCATGAGAATGAACGCCCTGAAGCACGGCTGTGATGCCGCACCCGAGAACGAGGCGGCCGTCA